>RCUK01001589.1_pt1 | contig 14056 bp, 9 predicted proteins | sample 2166381 | NCBI WGS metagenome assembly RCUK01 (sample SAMN09932809, study PRJNA488358) | compost metagenome | isolation source: compost soil in an enriched community | place: Germany: Experimental Botanical Garden
ACCTGTACGGCCTGTTCAGTGTCGACCTGAAGACCGGCAAGACCGAAACCACCGATTTCGGCCCTCTGACCGAAATCTACTTCAGCGGCATGCGCTCGCCGAAAGACCCGAACCTGATGTTCGGCGTGCTCAATCGGCTGGCCAAGTACGACATCAAGGAGAAGAAAATGCTCCAGGCGGCGACGCTTGATCACTCCTACTACTGCATTTCCTTCAACAAGGATGGCAGCAAGATCTATCTGGCGGGGACGTTCAACGACGTGGCGATCTTCGATGCCGACAGCCTGAAACAGACGGGCAGCATCAAGTTGCCGGGTGGGGACATGGCGATTACCACGGCGCAGATTTTTGTCCGGTAGATTGTGGCGTCTGGGCTGACGCCATCGCTGGCAAGCCAGCTCCCACAGTTTCTTCATTGGCCGCAGATTGTGTGTTCGAACGAAGATCCCTGTGGGAGCGGGCTTGCCCGCGATGAGGCCCTCAAAAACACTAGAGATTCAAACCCCCGGCACCGGACACCCCAAATCCCCCTCCTGGCACTTCAGATAAGTCTTGAACGTCTCAACCCGCGCCTTGGTCAACTCGGTCACGCAATTGCTATAGATCAGCGGATAAACACTCCCGCCTTCCACCCCGGACGCCGAAAACTTGCACTCGGCATCGCGAAACGCAATCCACGACCGCTGCGCGCCCAGCAACAGTTTCTTGCTGTCGGGATTGCCCTTCAGTCGCGAAGTGATTTGCTGGTAAAGCGCATTCAACTCCTTGTCCGCCGCCGCATGCTGCTGCGACGCACACTGGTTCATCGTGGCCTGGTCGGTGGCGTTGTCGCAGTCAACGGCATGAGCCAGGGAAGTGAACAACAAAGGCGTCAACGCCAGGAGAAAGCGTGCGTGCATGGCAGAAACTCGCTGTGACAGGGGAAATTGCGGTGCAGTGTAGCGAAGCCGGCGTCGATGTCAGGCGAACGATTACGACAGCTGACAGCCCACTCATACAACTTTCGGGCTGGACATGTGGTCTTAGAGGCCTACTGTTGTTCAGTACAGGAGGTGACGTATGAAACCAGTTCCCAATAGTTTTGAGCGCAAAATCAAGCTTAAATCGCCGCGCTCCCATGTCTGGCGTGCCTTGGTCGACGCGGAGGCGTTCGGTCAGTGGTTCGGCGTAGCGCTTGAAGGCAGGCGTTTCATTGCCGGCGAGTGGACGCAGGGGCAGGTGACGTATCCCGGTTACGAACATGTGTTGTGGAATGTGTTGGTGGAGCGGGTCGAGCCGCAGCAGTTGTTTTCCTTTCGCTGGCATCCTTACGCCGTGAATCCGAAGATCGACTACTCCCAGGAGCCCACCACGCTGGTGAAATTCGAAATGGAAGACTACGAGGACGGCACGCTGCTCAAGGTTTCCGAGTCCGGATTCGCGCACATTCCCGACATACGCCAGAAGGAGGCGTATTACATGGACAGCCGTGGCTGGGAAGAGCAGTTGAACAGGCTGGAACAATTCCTTGTTGAAAACGCCAAGGCCCGCGAGCGCGAGAGTGACTGACGGCAATATTTTTGAGCCTTGGCTGAAACGCTGGGCGCTGGTGCCGGATGGACAACCGATCACCACGCCCGGCAGCCGCTTGTTGCCGGTGCGCCGGGGCGATGCGCCGGCCATGTTGAAGATTGCCATCGACGCCGAAGAAAAATTCGGCAACCTGTTGATGACCTGGTGGGACGGCGACGGCGCTGCCGAGGTTTACGCGCAGCACGGCGACGGCTTGTTGCTGGAGCGGGCGATGGGGCAGCGGTCATTGATGCATATGGCCCTCAACGGCGAGGACGATGAGGCCAGCCAGATTCTGTGTGCGGCGTTGGCCCGTTTGCATGCTCCACGACCGACACCGCCACCGCTGCTGGTTGCCTTGTCACCCTGGTTCGCCTCGCTACGAGTGGCGGCGCAGCTTCAGGGCGGTGTGTATTCCGTGTGCCTGTCGACCGCCGAAGCCTTGCTGGCCGAGCCGCAAGACGTGGTGGTGCTGCACGGCGACATGCACCACGACAATGTCCTGGATTTCGGCCCGCGCGGCTGGCTGGCCATCGACCCGAAACGGGTGAGCGGCGAGCGCGGTTTCGATTACGCCAATTTGCTCTGCAATCCCGACTTGCCGACTGCCACGGACCCGCGACGATTCCAGCGGCAGATCGAGGTGGTGGCCGAGGCCGCCGGGCTTGATCGGCGCCGTTTGCTGCAATGGGTATTGGCGTTTGCCGGTTTGTCCGCGGCGTGGTTTCTTGAGGATGGCAACGACCGGGCGGCTGAAAGTCAGCTTCACGTCGCGAAACTCGCGGCCTCCAGCCTTGGTGCATGTGGCATCTAAGGGTTTCGGAGGGGACGCTATAGCGAATGTCCTACACGCCGTAACAACTATGTCGTCTATTGCGGATTGGATCCCATGCGTATTCTGGCCCCATCCACTGATGCACAGGGAGTGCTCAGGATCATGGATGATCGGCCATTTGCATGGAATGCTGACGACAGGGAGTCGTAATGGTCTTGGAAGAACCCGCTTCGGCGGGTTTTTTATGGGCGCAGGAAAAGTCCTGGCAGCGGGAGCCTTGGCCCCCGCAGCTTTTTTCTACCGACGGTCGAGTTTCGCGGCGGCACGCTCAGTGATTTCCGTGCGCAGTTTCAACGAACCTGCGGCGCGTTTGCGGGCCTCTTCCAATACGCTGGCTGGCGCAGTTTCCGGGCTACCTGCCTGGAACGGCGGAGCCGGGGCGTATTCCAGCTGCAATTGCACCAGTTCAGCGGTGTCCTGATCGAACAGTTCTGCAGCCAGGGTCAGGGCGAAATCGATGCCTGCGGTGATCCCGCCACCGGTCAGCAGATTGCCGTCACGCACCACCCGATCTTTCACCGCAATCGCCCCCAGCGGTGCCAGCAATTCGTGATACGCCCAGTGAGTGGTGGCGCGTTTGCCTTTCAACAAGCCCGCCGCGCCGAGCACTAGCGCCCCGGTGCAGACCGACGTCACGTAACGCGCATTCGCGGCCTGAGCCTTGATGAACGCCAGCGTTTGCTCATCTTCCATGAGCGGACCGACGCCGCTTCCCCCGGGTACGCAGATCACATCCAGCGCCGGGCAGTCGTCGAAGGCAACGGTCGGCTTCAACATCAGGCCGGTGCTGGCGGTGATGGGCATCAGGTCCTTCCAGATCAGATGCACCTTCACATCGGGCAACGAGGCCAGCACGTCGTAAGGGCCGGTGAGGTCGAGTTGTTGCACCTGTGGAAACAACAGAAAACCGATCTGCAAGGTCATGGTGTTTTTCTCCTGAAGTGGGTGGACGACTTCACTGTAAGCGCCTAGGATTTGGCGCATACGCCAATCACCCCACGAATTACGCCAAAATGCCGAAAACCATTCACGTACTCGCTTTCGCCAACGTGCAATTGCTCGACGTCACCGGGCCGTTGCAGGTATTTGCCTCGGCCAACGACATTGCCCGCCAGCAAGGTTCACCGGCACCGTATGCGCCATCGGTGATTGCCAGCGGCGGCGGGGCGGTGATGTCGTCGGCGGGGTTGGCGTTGTTGGCCGAACCATTGCCCGAGCAGGGCAGCGACACCTTGATCATCGCCGGGGGCTGGGGCGTTTACGCGGCGGCGGAGAATCAGCCTCTGGTGAACTGGGTGCGTGAGCACGCGGCACAATGTCGACGGGTGTCATCGGTGTGTACGGGGGCTTTTTTGCTGGCGGCCAGCGGCTGGCTCGATGGCCGGCGCGTGGTCACCCACTGGACCCGATGCGAGCAGTTGGCGCAGCAACATCCGCAATTGCAGGTCGAGCCCAATCCGATTTTCATCAACGACGGCCCGGTCTGGACTTCGGCCGGGGTCACCGCCGGCATCGACCTGGCGCTGGCGATGGTAGAAGCCGATCTGGGCCGCAATATGGCCTTGGAGGTCGCGCGGCAACTGGTGGTGTTCCTCAAGCGGCCCGGCGGCCAGTCACAATTCAGCGTGACCTTGTCCTTGCAGAAAGAAGGCAACCGTTTCGACGAGCTTCACGCCTGGATCAGCGAAAACCTCACCAAAGACCTCGGCATTCCAACCTTGGCGCTACAGGCCGGCATGAGCGAACGCAGCTTCGTCCGCCACTACCGCGCCGACACCGGCCAGACCCCGGCCCGAGCCATCGAGCTGATCCGGGTCGAGACTGCGCGACGGCTGCTCAGCGATACCGGCGTGCCAATCAAACGGGTCGCCATGCAATGCGGATTCGGCAGCGAAGAAACCCTGCGTCGCAATTTCCTACGGGCGATGGGCGTAACGCCGCAAGCCTATCGCGAGCGTTTTTCCGTCAGCGTTGCAGCAGATCCAGTAATGCCTTGAGCGTCGCCTCGGGGGCTTCTTCGGGAATGTTATGCCCGACACCCGCCAGCATCCGGCGCTCGTAACGCCCGGTGAAATGCTCGATGTCGTCGTCGACCTCCGCTGCCGGGCCAACGCCATCGTCGGCGCCGCACAGGGAAATCGTCGGCACGCTGATCGGTGGCTGGTGGGTCAGCGCCTCCTCGATCGACTCCAGCGCCGGGTCGCCGGCCACATACATGAAGCGGTGACGATAGGAATGAATCACCACGTCGACGAAATCCGGGTTATCGAAAGCCGGCGCGCTCAAGGGATAACGCTCGGCCCTGTTTGCCCAGGTCGGTGACCACAGCTTCCACAACAACTCACACACGCCCCGGCGATTTTCCGTCAGTCCCTCAACGCCACGCGGCGTATGAAAATAATACTGATACCAGAGACGATGCTCGGTTTCCGGGGCGCGCGGCCGGATCGAACGAGGAATGTTCTGCAGGTTGTAGCCATCACCCGTCACCAGACAACGAACCCGCTCCGGCCACAACGCCGCGACAATGCACGCCGCCCGACCGCCCCAGTCATAACCGCAGAGCGCCGCTTGCTTGATGGAAAGGGCATCCATCAGCTCGAGCAAATCCTGGGCGAGGGCGGCTTGCTGCCCGGAACGCAGCGTGTCAGGACTGTTGAATCGCGTCGGGCCGTAACCGCGCAGGTAGGGCACGATCACGCGGTAGCCCTTGGCCGCGAGAGGCGGGGCGATTTCGTCGAAGGCGCGGGGGGAATAGGGGAAACCGTGGAGCAGGATGACCGGGTCGCCGGTGATGGGGCCGTGTTCCTCATAGGCTAGGTTCAGAATCGGAGTCCGGACATACTGGATCGGCGCGTGATTACTCATTCGTCAGCTTTCCCCTGGAACTCAACTTTCGCTATCTGGTTGAAATACTTCGCCGCTCCGCTGTACCCGCTGAAGGTCGATGTTAGGTGGGGATGGATAGGCTGGCAATCGGGGATTGCGGTGGGGTTGTTTATTAGATGTAGGACTCGGGCTTGTACAGAATCCACGCCGAATGAGCTTTTGTGGCGAGGGAGCTTGCTCCCGCTCGGCTGCGCAGCAGTCGTAAAACCATTTCGATGCGGTGCACCTGACAGATCGTATTCACAGCCTCCAGGGCTGCTTCGCAACACAGCGGGAGCAAGCTCCCTCGCCACAAAAGCCTGTTCGCCAGAGCTGATTAGGCGGCGACCTCAAGGCTGCCAAAAACTCTTCTCTCCACTCAACTTCCGATCAAGAAAACACGCCGCGCTAATCAACGCCAGATGCGTCAACGCTTGCGGCGTGTTGCCCATATGGCGCGCGTGGCTGTCGAACTCTTCGGCGTACAGCCCCAGCGGGTTGGCGTAGCGCAGCAGTTGTTCGAACTCCAGATGAGCCTTTTCCACCCGACCGGCGCGGGCCAGGCATTCGACGTACCAGAAGGAGCACGCGGCGAACGCGCCTTCGGTGCCGGGCAGGCCGTCGATCTGGTTGAGGTCGTTGTGGTAGCGGTAAACCATGCCGTCGCGCACCAGGTTTTTTTCGATGGCGTCGAGGGTCGAGAGCCAGCGCGGGTCCTTTGCGCTGACGAAACGTACCAGCGGCATCAGCAGCATCGAACCGTCGAGGCCAGTGCCGCCGATGTGCTGGACGAAATGCCCGCGTTCCTCATTCCAGAAGTTGTCCCAGATGTCGGCGTAGATCGCTTGCCGAGTCTGATCCCAGCGGGCGAACGGGGCGGGCAACGAGCGTTTCGAGGCGAGACGAATCGCCCGATCCAGTGCGACCCAGCACATCAGGCGCGAGTGCAGGAAGTGATGCTGCTCGCCGCGCATTTCCCAGATGCCGACGTCTTCCTGTTGCCAGGTTTCGCAGACCTGATCGACCACTTCCACGGTGTGCTTCCAGCCTTCGTGGGAAATAGCCTCGCCGTACTTGTTGACCAGATAAACCGCGTCCATCAGCTCGCCGAAGATGTCGAGCTGAACCTGCGCGTACGCCAGATTGCCGATGCGCACCGGTTTCGCGCCACCGTGGCCGGACAGGTGCGTGAGCTCGATTTCCGGCAGTTCCTGACGGCCGTCGATGCCATACAGAATGTTGAGTTTCATCGGTTGGCCGCGACAATCGCTGACCCGCCCGCGCAGCCAGCGCATGTAGGCATTGGCTTCTTCGACAAAGCCCAGGCGCATGAAGGCGTACACGGTGAACGAGGCGTCGCGGATCCAGGTGTAGCGGTAATCCCAGTTGCGTTCGCCACCGACGGTTTCCGGCAGGCCGAAGGTGGCGGCGGCGAGGATGGCGCCGTGTTTGCGTGAGGTCAGCAGCTTCATCGCCAGCGCCGAGCGGTTGACCATTTCCCGCCAGCGACCGCGATAGTTGGACTGGCCGATCCAGTCGCGCCAGAACTTGAGCGTGCGTTGCAGGCACAGTGCGGCGGCGCCTTCCTTGAAGCGCTGATCGTCGATGGCGCCGAGCAGGAACTCGGCGGTCTGGTCCTGTTCGAGGGTGAATTCGGCGACCGCCGCATTGGCGTCTATGCGCAAAACCTGATCCGCAGACAGGCGCAGCGATGGCTGGTTGGCGGCTTCGAAAATCACGTCCTTTTTGTCCATGCGCGCGCCGGTCATGGCGCGGGCGTAGTCGTGACGCACCGCGCAACGCAGGTGAAAGGTTGCCTTGCCGCTGACCACTCGCACCCGGCGCATCAGCACCGGGAAATCGTCCTCGCTGTCGCCGATCGGCAGCAAATCGGTCACTTCGACCACCGCGCGATCGCTCAGCCAGCGGGTTTGCAAGACGTTGGTGTCCGGCAGGTAAATCTGCTCGCGGCGGGCGTCGGGCAAGTCCGGGGATAACTGGAAAATGCCGGCCTCGGGACTGTCCAGCAGCGAACAGAAAATCGACGGGCTGTCGAACTCCGGCCAGCAGAAAAAATCCACGCTGCCCTTGTCATTGACCAGCGCGGCACTGCGCATGTCGCCAATGATGCCGTGGGCGTCGATGGGGCTTTGGCGTTCGGGGTGATCAGCCATTGTCGCGAAACTCCGGGATTCATGGGCCTATTTAGCTGACTGGTTTGGGTGGACTGGAGTTCATTTGTGCGTTGACTGTTCTAGCCCCATCGCCAGCAGGCTGGCTCCCACATTGGATGGGTGTACATCAGTCATTGTGGGAGCCAGCCTGCTGGCGATGGGGCCTTCACATTCAACCAACAATTCCACGCTTTCTTCTCAATCAGCGTTTATGGCAACGTGCAGTCCCTTGACGAGACCTGCACCCATGGCCAACCCCTACCGCGAACTGTTCAAAGCCCCGGGCGCCCGTGCTTTTGTGCTGGCCGGGATGATCGCGCGCATGCCGATTTCCATGACCGGCATCGGCCTGATCACCATGCTGTCGCAGTTGCAGGGTGGCTACGGATTGGCCGGCGCGGTGGCGGCGACGTTTGCGCTGGCCACGGCGTTTTGTGCGCCGCAGGTGTCGCGGCTGGTGGACCGTTTTGGTCAGCGACGGATTTTGCCGGTGTCAGCGTTGATTGGCGGCGGGGCGCTGTTGATGGTGTTGCTCTGCACCCGTTTGCAGGCGCCGAACTGGACGTTGTTTGTGTTTGCCGCGATTGCCGGTTGCATGCCGAGCATGTCGGCGATGGTGCGGGCGCGCTGGACCGAGTTGTATCGCGGCCAGCCGCAACTGCAAACGGCCTATGCACTGGAATCGGTGCTGGACGAAGTCTGCTTTATTGTCGGGCCGCCGCTGTCGGTGGGCTTGTGCGTGGTGGCGTTCCCCGAGGCCGGGCCGTTGGCGGCGTTGCTGATGCTGGCGATCGGCGTCACGGCGTTTGTGTCGCAGCGCAGCACCGAGCCACCGGTGCATCCCCATGAAGCACACCACGCCGCGTCTATCATTCGCTCTGTGGACATCCAGTTGCTGATGCTGTTGATGGTCGCCATGGGCACCATCGTCGGTGTGGTGGATGTGGTCAGCGTGGCTTTCGCCCAGCATCAGGGCCAACCGGCGGCGGCGAGTATTGTGCTGTCGGTGTATGCGATTGGCTCGTGCATGGCCGGATTGGCGTTCGGTGCGTTGCGTTCGAAAGTGCCGCTTCCACGGTTGTTTCTCTATGGAGGAGTAGCGACGGCGGTGACGACCTTGCCGCTGTTGCTGGCGGTGAACATTCTCGGGTTGTCGCTGGCGGTGTTTGTCGCCGGTCTGTTTTTTGCGCCGACGTTGATTGTCGCCATGGCCCTGGTGGAGCAGATCGTTCCGCCGGCCAAGCTCACTGAGGGCCTGACCTGGCTGGTGACCGGGTTGAGCATCGGCGTGGCGATCGGTGCGGCGGGGTCGGGGTGGATGGTTGATGCGTTCGGGGCCAGGAGCGGGTTTTGGCTGGCGATTGGCGCGGGTGCGGTGGTTCTTGGTTCGGCGGTGCAAAGCTATCGCCATTTGAAATGATGATTTAACTGTACGACTAATTCTCTGCGTACTTCATCCGTTCTCTTTACAGACAACTTTCGAGGTACGCCCGGTGACCCAGCTGACATTGCTGTGCCTGCCCTATTCTGGCGCGAGCGCCATGGTCTATAGCCGCTGGCGGCGCAAACTGCCGGAGTGGATCAAGCTGCAGCCGGTGGAATTGCCGGGGCGCGGCGCGCGCTACGGCGAGCCGTTGCACACCGACATGCGCCGCCTGGCGCTGCAACTGGCCAGCGAACAAAAAGCTATGCTCAAGGCGCCTTATGCCTTGTTCGGTCACAGCCTCGGCGCGTTGCTGGCCTGTGAAATGGCCCACGCGTTTCGCTCGCTCGGCGGTCCGGAGCCGGTGGCCTTGTTCGCTTCAGGCACCGCCGCGCCGACGATGCGCCTGGAGTACGACCGAGGTTTTGCCGAACCCAAGACCGATGCCGAACTGATCGAGCAACTGCGCACCCTCAACGGCACCAGCGAGGAAGTGCTGGCCAGCGAAGAGCTGATGAGCCTGACGCTGCCGATCCTGCGCGCCGACTTCCAGTTGTGCGGGCGTTTCGAGCCAATCCAGCGACCGTTGCTCAAGTGCCCGGTGCACGTGCTCGGCGGCAAGGCTGACCGCGCCACCACCGAGCAGTTGATCGGCTGGAGCAAGGAAACCCACGGCAGCTTTTCCGTGGACATGCTCGCTGGCGGGCACTTCTTCATTCATGAGCATGAGGCCAAGGTGCTGCGGGTGATCAAGGATCAGCTGGAGGTGCATCATCGGCGGCATGCCATGGCTGCTGTGGGTTAACCCAAGCTCAAACTTCACTCATTCCCTGTGGGAGAGCTTGCTCGCGATAGCGGTGTGTCAGACAACATTGATGTCGACTGACACTCCGTCATCGCGAGCAAGCTCGCTCCCACAGGGATTTTCAGCGTTCTGAAATCTCCCTTCTGATACTTGTTCTCATTCGCTAATTTTTCCGGTCTGCATTCGTTTTATAGGGACGACGTGCCTTTGTGCTTCCCGCCACTGATCCGGATACCCAGAAATGAATGCTGAAGACTCCTTGAAACTTGCTCGCCGGTTTATCGGGTTGCCCCTGGAAAAGCGCCAGATGTTCCTTGCGGCCTTGCACAAGGAGGGCGTGGATTTCGCCCGTTTCCCGATTCCGGCCGGCATCGAGGCCGAGGATCGCCAGGCGTTGTCGTACGCCCAGCAACGCATGTGGTTCCTCTGGCAGCTGGACCCGCACAGCGGCGCCTATAACCTGCCGGGCGCGGTACGGTTGACCGGGCACTTGAACCTGTCGGCGCTGGAACAGGCGTTCGCCAGCCTGGTGGCGCGGCATGAAACCCTGCGCACGGTGTTCGCCCGTCAGGCCGATGACAGCTTGCAGCAAGTGCCGGCCGCTGCGCCGCTGCGGATCGAACAGGTGGATTTCAGCGCATTGCCTGCCAATGAGCGCGAAGGTGCAGTGGCTGAAACCGCCGAACAGCAATCGGTACTGCCGTTCGATCTGTCGACCGGTCCGCTGCTGCGGGTGACCTTGCTCAAGCTCGCCGAGCAGGAACATGTCCTGCTGTTGACCCTGCACCACATAGTGTCCGACGGCTGGTCGATGAACGTGCTGATCGACGAATTCATCCGCTGCTACGACGCCTTCGATGCCGGCACGCAACCGCAACTCGCGCCTTTGCCGATCCAGTACGGCGACTACGCGTTGTGGCAGCGCCGCTGGCTGGAGGCGGGCGAGCAGGCGCGCCAACTTGAATACTGGCAAGCGCAATTGGGTGACGAACACCCGGTGCTGGAACTGCCACTCGATCATCCGCGCCCGGCGATGCCGAGCTATCGCGGCACGCGCTACGAATTCGCCGTCGACGGGCAACTGGCCGAGCAACTGCGCGCCACTGCACAGAAACACAACATCACCCTGTTCATGCTGCTGCTCGGTGCGTTCAACGTGCTGCTGCACCGTTACACCGGGCAGAACGACATCCGCGTCGGCGTGCCGATTGCCAACCGTAATCGTGCCGAAATCGAAGGCCTGATCGGTTTCTTCGTCAACACCCAGGTGCTGCGCACGCAACTGGACGGCCAGACCCGTGTCGACGATCTGCTGCGCCGCATCAAGGAAACCGCGCTGGGCGCCCAGGCCCATCAGGACCTGCCGTTCGAGCGCCTGGTCGAAGCCTTGAAGCTGGAACGCAGCCTCAGCCACACGCCGCTGTTCCAGGTGATGTACAACCACCAGCCGCAGGTCGCGGACATTTCCACGGTGACCACGGCGTCCGGCCTGGCACTGGGCATGATCGAGTGGCAAGGGCGCACCACCCAGTTCGACCTGACCCTCGATACTTATGAGAAGGGTGGCAAACTGCACGCCGCGCTGACCTACGCCAACGACCTGTTCGACGCCGCGACCATCGCGCGCATGGCGCAGCACTGGATACGTTTGCTGCAAGGCATGGTCAGCGATTCGCAGCAGCGCATCAGTGATTTGCCGTTGCTGGAACAGGCCGAATATCAGCGCATCGTGCATGACTGGAACCGCGCCGATGAAAGCTTCGCCGAAGATCTGTGCATTCATCAGCTGATCAGCCAGCAAGTGGCTGCGAGCCCTGATGCATTGGCCGTGACGTTCGCGAACACGCAACTGACTTACAGCGAACTCGACCAGCAAGCCAACCGTCTGGCACACAAACTGATCGAACTCGGCGTCGGCCCGGAAGTGCGGGTCGGCGTGGCCATGCAGCGTTCCGAGCATCTGCTGCTGGCTTTGCTCGCCGTGCTCAAGGCGGGTGGCGCCTACGTGCCGCTGGACCCGGATTACCCGGCCGAGCGCGTCGCCTACATGCTCGAAGACAGCCGCGCGCTGGTGCTGATCACGCAGCAGGCTGTCGCCGAATCGTTGAGTGTGAGCGCAGACACTCAAGTGCTATTGATGGACGATAACCAGTCGCTAACCGACTACCCGCAAAGCGCCCCGGTCACCCGCGTCACGCCGGACAATCTCGCCTACGTGATCTACACCTCCGGTTCCACCGGCAAACCCAAAGGCGTAGCCATCGCCCATCGCAATGTGCTGGCGCTGATCGACTGGTCCAGATCGGTTTACAGCCGCGACGACATTCAAGGCGTGCTGGCCTCGACATCGGTGTGCTTCGACCTGTCGGTGTGGGAGCTGTTCGTCACCCTGGCCAACGGCGGTTCGCTGATCATCGCCCGCAACGCCCTGGAGTTGCCGCATCTGCCGGCGCGGGATCAGGTGCGTCTGATCAACACGGTTCCATCGGCGATCAACGCGCTGCAACGCGACGGGCAGATCACGCCGAGCGTGCGCATCATCAATCTGGCCGGTGAACCGCTCAAGCAAAGCCTGGTTGACGCGCTGTATCAGCAAGCGACCGTCGAACACGTCTACGACCTGTACGGCCCGTCGGAAGACACCACCTATTCGACCTGGACCCGCCGCGAGGCCGGCGGTCGCGCCAACATCGGTCGCCCGCTCAAGCACACCGCCAGCTATCTGCTCGATGCCGACCTGCAACCGGTGCCGCAAGGCGTGTCCGCCGAGCTGTACCTGAGCGGTGCGGGTATCACCCGTGGCTACCTGGCTCGCCCAGGCCTGACCGCTGAAAAGTATGTGCCGAACCCGTTTTCCAGCAGCGGCGAACGCCTGTACCGCACCGGCGACCTGACCCGTTATCAGGCCGACGGCACCCTGCAATACGTCGGCCGCATCGACCATCAGGTCAAGGTCCGTGGCTTCCGCATCGAACTCGGTGAAATCGAAGCGCGGCTGTTGCAGCAAAACGCGGTGCGCGAACTGGCGGTGCTGGCTCAGGAAGGCGCCAGCGGTCAGCAACTGGTGGCGTACATCGTGCCAAACGATTCAGCGCTGGTAGTCGATGCCGAGGCGCAAGCGACCTTGCGCGAGACGCTGAAAGCCGCGCTGCGTCAGCATTTGCCGGACTACATGGTCCCGGCGTTCCTGTTGTTCCTTGACCACCTGCCGCTGACGCCGAACGGCAAACTTGACCGCAAGGCCTTGCCGGCGATTGATGGATCGACTCAACAACGCGAACACGTCGCGCCACGCAGCGAACTGGAAAAATCCCTCGCCGCTATCTGGCAAGACGTGCTGGCCATCGACAGCGTCGGCCTGGAAGACAATTTCTTTGAACTGGGCGGCGACTCCATCGTCTCGATGCAAGTGGTCAGCCGTGCGCGGCAGGCCGGTATCGTGCTCAGTCCCAAGGACCTGTTCCAGCATCAGACCATCCGCAGCCTCGCCCAAGCGGCACGCACTGGCGAGCAATCGCCGATCGATCAAGGTCCGGCGGTGGGCGCAGTGGCGCTGGCGCCGGTGCAGCAATGGTTCTTCGAACAGGCGATCCCCGAGCGTCAGCACTGGAACCAGTCGCTGTTGCTGATGCCGCGCGAGGCGCTGAACATCGAAGCGCTGGAGCGTGCCCTGGAGCAATTGCTGACCCAGCACGACAGCTTGCGCCTGCGTTATGCACAGGCAGAAAACACCTGGCAGCAAACTTACGCCGCGCCGACCACGGAGTCGGTGTTGTGGCAGCGTCAGGCGCAATCGGTCGAGCAACTCAACGCCTTTTGCGACGAGGCCCAACGCAGCCTCCATCTGCAAAACGGCCCGTTGTTGCGCGCACTATGGGTGGCGATGGCTGACGGCTCCGAACGTTTGCTGCTGGTGATCCATCACCTGGCGGTGGACGGTGTTTCCTGGCGCGTGCTGCTGGAAGATTTGCAGCACTTCTACACCGGCGGCAGTGCGCAAGCGAAAACCAGCACTTATCAGCATTGGGTCGCGCGTTTGCAGGATCATCTGCCAGCCTTCGAATACAACCTCGGCCACTGGCAGAAGCAATTGCAAGACGCGGCGAACGAACTGCCATGCGAGCGCCCGAACGGTGCTCTGGAAAATCGCTTCGAAGAAAAACTCGAACTTAAACTCGACGTCGAACAAACCCGTCAGCTGCTGCAACAAGCTCCGGCGGCCTATCGCACCCAGGTCAACGACCTGCTGCTGACCGCATTGGCCCGCGCCGTTTGCCGCTGGAGCGGGCAGGGCAGCACGCTGATCCAGCTCGAAGGCCATGGCCGCGAAGACCTGTTCGACGATATCGACCTGACCCGCACCGTCGGCTGGTTCACCAGCCTGTTCCCGGTCAACCTGA
>RCUK01001590.1_pt1 | contig 14038 bp, 8 predicted proteins | sample 2166381 | NCBI WGS metagenome assembly RCUK01 (sample SAMN09932809, study PRJNA488358) | compost metagenome | isolation source: compost soil in an enriched community | place: Germany: Experimental Botanical Garden
GGGGTGGTGGGGCGGGGGGCGATGCGGCGGGGGATGATGGGTTCCGCGCGTTCGGCGGTATCTCCTTGCCCAGGCCAACCCGCGCTGCACCCATCCTACATCGGCAACGTGCCGGCACGATCGTTCCGGCGTGTGCCAACGCGATCGTTCAGCCGCTTGTCGACACGATCATTCGGCCGCATGCCACCGCGTTCGTTCCGCCACGTGGCGACGCGATCATGCGGCCGCGTGTTGACACGATCATTCCGTCGCATGCCGGTACGATCGTTCCGCCGTGCGCCGACCCGACCATTCCCTCGCGCGCAGACACGATCGTAGGATGGGTGTGGCGCGAGACTGTCTAAAAAAAGAAAGAAATCGCACAACGCGCAAACCCATCAAGCAACGTTTAATTTCCAACCGGATCGGCCACAACGCGCGTGATGGGTTCCGCGCGATCGGCGCTATCTTCTTGCCGACGCCAACCCGCGCTGCACCCATCCTACATTCCACACGCCGCACGCCGGCACGATCATTTCGCCGCGTGTCAACACGATCATTCCGCCACGCCCTCGCAACGCCTTCCGCGCAACGCCCGCATTTCCCCGTCTTGAAAACGATTCAAAGATATTTATAATTGCGAATCATTTTCATTTTGTTTGGGATTCTGGCGGCGACGCCGGGGCGCCGCCATGCCATCCTCATCCTTCGCTCCTCATGCCGAGGTGCAATCCGTCTATCAGGCTCACCATCAGTGGTTGCGCGGCGTGCTGCAGCGCAAGCTGGGCAATGCGTCCGATGCGGCCGATGTGGCGCACGACACTTTTGAACGGCTGATCCGCGCCAATGTGCGGGAACCGCTGAGCGAGCCGCGTGCCTACTTGCGCACCATCGCCACGCGCCTGTTGATCGGCCGCGCCCGACGCGCTGCGCTTGAGACGGCCTACATGGAATCGCTGGCCTTGCAGCCGGTGGCGGTGGAGCCGTCGGTGGAATCGCGCGCCTTGATCCTGGAAGCGCTGGAGAAAATCTGTGAACTGCTGGACACGCTGCCCATGACCAGCCGCCGCATCTTCCTGATGGCGCAGGTAGAGGGCATGTCCTACGCCGAGATCGGCCAGCAATTGGGCCTGACGGCCAACGCGGTGCAGAAATCGCTGGCGCGCGCGCTGGTGCATTGCTACACGGCGGTGTACGGGTGAACAAGCCGTGAACCAAGGCGCAAATGCAGGCGTAACTCCGGGTGCAAACGCGCGCGTGAATCCGGGCGCAAACCTGCGCGCAATCCCAAGCGCAACCTCACACTCAACTCCAATCGCAGCCCCAAACGCAACCCCACACCCAACCCCAGGATCCTCGGACAGCGCCAAGCTGCTGCGACCACATGCGCCTGAAGCGGGCCGTATCGATCCGAGAATCGTGCGTCAGGCCGCTGATTGGTGGGCGCGGTTGCGCGAGGGCGCAAGCGACGACGACCGCCTGCGCTTCGAGCATTGGCGGCAGGCCCAGCCCGCGCATGAATTGGCCTGGTTGCGGCTGGTGGCCTTGACGCGCGATGTGGACCTGGGCGTGGCCGACGCGGGCCACGACGTGGCCGCCCGCACGCTGCGGCAGGCGCCGCTGATCCAGTCGCGCCGCAACGCCATCCGCTGGATGGTGTCTGCCACGGCCTTAAGCTTGGGCGCATGGGCGGTGGGCGAACGCGGCGCCATTGTTCGCCTGGCCGCCGACCTGCGTACCGGCACCGGCGAACGGCGCGCGCTGACCTTGCCGGACGGCACGCGGCTGGAACTGAACACCGCCAGCGCCGTGGACCTGCGCTACACCGCCAGCCAACGCGAAGTGGTGCTGCTGGAAGGAGAAATCCTGGTGACGACCGCGCAAGACCCGCAAGGTCGACCGTTCACCGTCCGCACGCGCGGCGGCATCCTGACGCCGGTGGGCACGCGGTTTCTGGTGCGCGATCTGGACGACGGCCGCGCGGTAAGAGCGGGTGTGCGGGTGGCGGTGCTGGAAGGCGCGGTGGATGTGCGCGGCCTGGACCCGGGCGATACACCCCGGCGCGTGCATGCGGGGGAACAGGCCTTGGTGTCGGCGGCGGGCGGCTTCGCGTTGCAGGAGCTGCAACCGGCCACTTCCGCCTGGATCAACGGCATGCTGATTGCCAACGAGATGCCGCTGGCCGCTTTCGTGCAAGAACTGGCACGCTATCGGCCCGGCCGGCTGAGCTGTTCGGACGAGGCCGGCGCATTGCGCGTGGTGGGGGCATTCCCCTTGGCCGACAGTGACAAGGTACTGACCATGCTGCAAGAGGTGCTGCCCGTGCGCGTGCGGCAATACACCCGCTACTGGGTCACGGTCGGGCTTGCCTGAGCCCGACGTCCCGTCCGCCCGTTCGCCCGCCCGCGATTGATTTGTAACCGGAACGGCGTAAGTCCCGCATCAGCGCGTCATGTAAGGAAAGCAGCCCGGAAGCCTCTGCCCGCCGAGTCTGCGTCCTTCCTTCATGAGCCAGGAAATCTCTACATGTCTTCTCGTCCTGCCCGCGCAGAGTGGCTTGCCCGCCCGTCGCTTGTCCGTCTGCTTGCCCAGCCATCACTTGCCCGCCCGCGTGCCGACCAAGCGTCACTTGCCAAGCTCTCTTCGCCGCATCGCCGCTTGTCGCCACGCACCCGCCTGAGCCTCGCCTTGCGTGTGGCCTTGCCCGCGGCCGTGCTGGCCGCGCCGTGGTCGCCGGCAGTGCAGGCCCAATCCCAAGCGCCATCCCAATCCCAAGCCCAAGTCCAACCGACAACGCCGCTGCGCCAATCGGTCACCTTCGACATTCCGCCCGGCCCGCTTGGTGCGGCGCTTGGCGCGTTCGGCATGCAGGCCGGCGTCATGGTGGCGTCCGACCCGGCGCTGGCGGCGGGCGCTCGCACCGGCGGCGTGTCCGGCACGTATGCGGTGGACGCGGCGCTGGCCCAGTTGCTGGCCGGCACCGGCTTGCAGGCCGTTGCCCGCGCCGAAGGCGGCTACCGCTTGCGGCAGGCGCCGGCCCCCGGCCAGGCCGCGACGCTGGCGCCCGTGACCGTGACGGGCAGCTACAACCCCACCACGGACGGCACCGGCTCGTATACGTCGCCCGCCATCACTATCGGCAAGACCACGCAGGCGCTCAAGGACATTCCGCAATCGGTCACCGTGCTGACGCGCCAGCGCATGGACGACCAAGTCATGACCAGCCTGCCGGACGCCGTCAACAACACGGCCGGCATGGTGGGCGTGCAAGGCGTGGGGCCGGGCGTGGCGATCAATGCGCGCGGCTTTCCGGTGGACCTGCTGCAATACGACGGCGTGGCCTTGCTGCGCAACAGCTACAGCCTGGGCAACTGGGAACAGGACTCGCTGGTGTTTTACGACCGCGTGGAAATCCTGCGCGGCGCGGCCGGCCTGCTGCAAGGCGCGGGCAGCCCCGGTGGCGCGATCAACCTGGTGCGCAAGCGCGGCGGCGCCGAACCGTCGGTGGTGCTGTCGGGCAAGGCCGGTTCGTGGGACCACTACGGCCTGACGCTGGACGCGGGCGGCCCGCTGAACGACGCGGGCACGTTGCGCGGCCGGGTGGTGGTCGACGAAGACCAAAGCCATTCCTACATCGACTACGTGTGGGACAAGACGCGCAACCTGTACGCCGCGCTGGACTTCGACGTGACCGAAGACACCACGGTGGGTATCGGCATCAGCAATCGCTACAGCCGCTCGCGCCCGATGATCGTGGGCTACCCGCGCTATGCGGACGGCGGCGACATCGACCTGCCGCGTTCCACCTTTACCGGCTCCACCTGGAACCGCGCCAAGAACGACCAGACCATCTTCAATGCCGACGTCACGCATCGCTTCAACGACGCCTGGCGCTTCCGGCTGGCCGGCGTCGCCATGAACGAAAAGAACACGACGGTGCACCAACGCGTGGCGGGCGAAGTGCAGCCCGACGGCAGCGACTTGTCCTACGGCAACTTTGGCGTGGACTTCGCCAGCAAGCAACGCGGGCTGGACATGTCGGTCAACGGCAACTTCACGGCGCTGGGCATGGAGCAGGAAGTGGTGCTGGGCGCCAACTATTCCAAGCTGACCACGCAGGACCGCTTCACGCGCGCCTGGGAAACGGGCGGCAATATCTTCGACATCGACCACCATCGCCCGTGGCAGGACATCGACTCCATCGCCGAGGCCAGCGGCTACGATTCGCGCAGCGCCTACGACATCCGCCAGAAGGGCATCTACGGCACCTGGCGCGTGAAGCCCACCGAGTCCCTGGCGCTGATCGGCGGCGGCCGGGTCGGCTGGTTCGACTATTCCTACACCGGCTTCGGCAGCACCTCCACGTCCAACACCTCGGGCAAGTTCATTCCCTACGCCGGCATCGTGTATTCGCTGACGGACAACTGGTCGGCCTACACCAGCTACACCACGGTGTTCGAACCGCAGACCGCACGCAGTGTGGACGGCAGCCTGCTCAAGCCCATCGAAGGCAATAACTACGAAGTGGGCATCAAGGGCGAACTAGCCGACGGCCGCATCAACACCCTGCTGGCGCTGTTCCGCTACGACCACAAGAACCGCGCGGTCAACGATTACGACGCCGGTTTCGCGTGCGACGGCTGGTATTGCTCGCGCGCGTCGGGCAAGGTGCGCAGCCAAGGCGTGGAAGCGGAAGTGTCGGGCGAAGTGGTGAAGGGCCTGGAGCTGTATGCGGGCTACACCTACAACACCACCAAGTACCTGGAAGACCCCGACAACAAGGGCCAGATCTTCAACACGTGGACGCCCAAGCACATGCTGCGCCTGTGGGCCAACTACAAGCTGCCGGGCATGATGAACCGCCTGAGCGTGGGCGCGGGCGTCAATACTCAAACCGCCACGGTCAGCTCGGACCGCGAATTCAAGCTGGCGGGCTTCACCATCTGGAACGCGCGTGTGGGCTATCAGGCCACGCCGGAACTCAGCATCGGCCTGAACGTCAACAACGTGTTCGACAAGAAGTACTACGTGCCGTCCTACAACACGCTGGGCGGCAACAACTACTACGGCCAACCGCGCAACTTCATGCTGACGTTCCGCTACGCGCCCAAGCTCTAAGGCGCTATGGGGGATCCTGGATCGGGGCGCCCGGCTAGGGGCGTCCGGCTCGGCACCCCGGTTCGGCGCCCCGGTTCGGCGCCCCGGCTAGGCGGTCATCAACATGTGGACCTTGCGCGCCAGTTCGTCCAAGGCGAAAGGCTTGGGCAGGGTGGGGGCGCCGGCTTCGGCCAGCGCCTGCGCGCCCGAACCGGTGATGAACAGCACCTTCAGCGTGGGCCGCAACAGTCGGCCCGCGTCGACGACCTGGCGGCCGTCCATGCGACCCGGCAAGCCCAGGTCGCAGATCAACATATCGATCTGACCCGGCGCCGACAAGGCGCGCAGCGCACTGGCGCCGTCGGTGGCCTGGATCACGGCATAACCCAGTTCGGCAAGCGTTTCCACCATGACGGCGCGTACCGCCGTATCGTCTTCGGCGATCAGCACGGTCGCGCCCGCGGCGGCGCGCGGCGGTTCCAGCCGCGCGGCCAATTCCACCGGCGTCAGCGCCCCGTCGAATCGCGGAAAGTAAAGGCTCATCGCCGTGCCTTCGCCCGGCCGTGACATGACCTGCACCTGCCCGCCGGACTGCCGCACAAACCCATACAGCATCGACAGGCCCAGGCCGGTACCCTCACCGGGTGACTTGGTGGTGTAGAAGGGTTCGAAAATGCGCTGCACGATTTGCGGCGTCATGCCGCAGCCCGTATCCGTCACGGTCAGGCGCAGGTAGTCGCCGGGAGGCAGATCGCGTTCGCGCGCCGTCTGCGTGTTCAGTGTGACCTTGGCTGTCTCGATGCCAAGCCGCCCCTGTCCTTCCATGGCGTCGCGCGCGTTCAGGCAAAGGTTGAGCAGGGCATTTTCGAACTGGTGCGGGTCCACCCAGGCGTGCCAGAGCCGAGGTTCGCACGCCAGGTCCAGCGCAATGCCCGGCCCCACGCTGCGGCGCAGCAGGTCTTCCATGCCGCGCACCAGTTGGTTGATGTCCACCGCTTGCGGCGACAGCGGTTGATTGCGCGAGAACACCAGCAAGCGGTGGGTCAGGGCGGCGGCCCGTTCCGTGCCACGCTGCGCCACCTCAATGTGGCGTTCCAGTTCGCCCATGCGTTGCTGCGCAATACGCAGGCTGATCAGTTCCAGGCTGCCCGCGATGCCCATCAGCAAGTTGTTGAAATCGTGCGCCAGCCCGCCCGCCAGTTGGCCCACGGCTTCCATCTTCTGGCTTTGGCGCAGGGTGTCTTCGGCCTGCCGCAAGGCTTCGGCCTGCGCGCGTTCGGCTTGCACCCGCGACGTGGTTTCGATGACGGTGTCCATCATGCCGACCACGTTCCCGTGCTCGTCGCGCACCGGGCTGTAGCAGAAGGTGAAGGTGGCTTCTTCGGCTTGGCCGAAGCGCTGGAGCACCAGCGGATAGTCTTCGATGAAGGTGGCCTCGCCCGCGAACGCGCGGTCGGCGATGGGGCCGATCATGGACCAGACCTCGCTCCAGACATCGCTGAACGGGCGGCCCAGCGCTTCGGGCTTGGTGCCCAGGATGGGGCGGAAGGCGTCGTTGTAGATAGTGATGAGTTCGCGGCCCCAGACCAGGCAGCACGGAAAGCGGGACGACAGCACCATGCCGACGGCCACGCACAGCGCCGGGGGCCAGTCGGCAATCGGGCCGAGCGGCGTGGCGGCCCAATCGTAGGCCGCGACCCGTTTACCCATCTCGCCGCCGCCAGCAAGAAAAGAAGGCTCGAAAGTCTGGTTCTGCATAGCGGCGTCTACGGTCGAATGGAGGCTTGAATAGGTGCTTGATTCTATCCGACCGCCCCTATGAAGTTAAGCAATTCAGCATGCCAAATATCATGACGGCGACAGGTTTCTGAACAGGGTGTGGGTTGCGGAAAAAAGCAGATAAAATAATAATCGTTCCCATTTGCAATATTGCGCCAGGTGCGTCTTGTCTGCCTCTGAACCCCACGCCGCCGATCCCGTCTCGAAGCTCTATCGTGACCATCACGGCTGGCTGTCGATGTGGTTGCGCAAGAAGCTGGGCAACTCGTTTGACGCCGCCGACCTGGCGCACGACACCTTTGTCCGCCTGATCAGCGCCCGCCGCCAGGACGCGGGCCCCGAGCCGCGCGCCTTGCTGACCCACATCGCCAAAGGCCTGGTCGTGGACCACTGGCGCCGCCGCGCGCTGGAAGACGCCTATCTGGCCGCCATTGCACACTTGCCCGCGCGCGAGGCGCCGTCGCCCGAAATGCGCGCGCAGATTCTCGAGACCCTGCACGCCATCGACGCCACCTTGCGGACCCTGCCCGCGAAGACGCGCAGCATCTTCCTGTTGTCGCAGTTTGACGGCATGGCGTATGCCGACATCGCGGTGCAGGAACGGGTGTCGCTGGCCACCGTCAAGCGCCACATGCAGCGTGCGTTGACGGCGTGCCTGATCGCCTATCAGGTGCACGCGGCATGATCGGCGCCCATAACTCCGCCATCGACTCCGCCATCCTGGAACAAGCGGCCGGCTGGCTGGTGCGCTTCCAATCCGAAACCTTGTCCGCCGCCGACCGCGCCGCCTTCGATCGTTGGCTCGCCCGCAGCGCGGCGCATGATGCGGCCTGGGCCCGGGTGGAAGACATGCTGCGTGGCTTCGGGCAGGTGCCGCCCGAGATCGTGCGTGACACCTTGCGTCGGGCTGATCAGCATTCCCGCCGCGCCGGCCGCCGCCAAGCCCTGCGCGCACTCGGCGCGCTGCTGGTGCTGGGGCCGGCGGCGCTGGCCGGCTGGCGCGCGCTGCCCTGGCGCGAATGGACGGCGGACGCGCGCACCGCCACGGGCGAACGGCGCCAGATGGATCTTGCCGACGGCACGCGGCTGGTGTTGAACACGGCCAGCGCGGTCGATATTCAATACACCGCCGACGCGCGCGTGCTGTGGCTGCGTGCGGGCGAGATCCTGCTGACCACCGGCCACGATCCCTCGCCCGTGTATCGGCCCTTCATCGTGCACACGTCACAAGGGACGATACGCGCGCTGGGCACGCGCTTCATGGTGCGCGACGACGGCGGCAGCATTCGCGTGGCGGTATTCGAAGGCGCCGTCCAGATCCAGCCGCAAGACGCGGGCGTTGCCGCCGTCATCCTTCCCGCCGGGCAGCACACGGTGTTCACCGCGCGCCAGGTGGCGCCCCTGTCGGCGGCGGACGCCGTGTCCGCGTCGTGGGAGCAGGGCATGTTGGCGGTGCGCAATTGGCGCTTGGCCGACCTGGTGGATGAGCTGGGCCGTTATCGCCGGGGCGTGCTGCGTTGCGATCCGGCCGTGGCCGGGTTGCGCGTATCGGGCGCGTTCCCGCTGGCCGATATCGACGGCAGCCTGCACCTGCTGGAAAAAACCCTGCCGGTGCGGATAAGCCGCGTGACGCCGTTCTGGACCACGGTCGCGCCGCGCGCGGACGTTACAAATTAATCGCCATTTGTCTGAGCCTTTTCTACGCCTCGTCCGGTGTACCGGGTGAATCGTCGCGACACGCGAGCCACCCCGTCCCCTACGAAGGATCGTTTCATGGTTTCCCGAAATACCCATTCGCAGCGCCTGCCCCGTGGCACGGCCGCCCTGTCGCCCGTAGCGGCAATGATGCAGGCCGCAGGCATCAGCTTGATGCTGTTGGCGGTGGCGGGCGTGCCCGCGCCGGCCAGCGCGGCCGAGGGCGCTGGCGTCGCGGCGGCCGAGGGGCGCAAGCCCTATGCGATTGGCGCGGGTTCGCTGGGCGATGTGCTGGCGCAATTCGCGGCGGCGGCGGGCGTGCCGCTGTCGTTCGACCCGGCTTTACTGGCGGGCCAGCGCAGCGCTGGGCTGTCGGGTTCGTACACCGTGCGCGAAGGGTTCGCGCAATTGCTAGCCGGTTCCGGCTACGCGGTGGCGGAACAGGGCGCGGGCGCGTATTCCTTGCAGAAGCTGCCCCAGGCAGACGGCGGCGCGGCCACGCTGCTGCCCAGCATCACGGTGGCGGGATCGGGCATCAGCGCGTCCAGCTTGCCGCCGGAATTCGCGGGCGGGCAGGTGGCGCGCGGTGGCCGCATGGGCTTCCTGGGCAACCGCGACGTCATGGACACGCCGTTCAACCTCACCAGCTACACCTCGGAATTGCTGGCCAACCGCCAGGCGGTGACCTTGGCCGACGCGCTGAACGCCGAGCCGTCCGTGCGCTTTACCGGGCAGATCGGCGGCGTGACCGACTCGTTCTACATTCGCGGCTTTCCCATCGGCGAAGGCAACCTGGGCGAGATCGCGTTCGACGGCGTCTATGGCGTGGCGCCCAACTATCACGTCTTCACCGATTACATCGAACGGGTGGAAGTGCTGAAAGGCCCCGCCGCCTTGCTGTATGGCATGTCGCCCAACAGCGGCGTGGGCGGCGTGATCAACATGGTGCCCAAGCGTTCGTTGCCGCAAGACCTGACGCGGCTGTCCGCCGACTACGTGGGCAGTTCACAGTTTGGCGGCCGGGTGGACCTGAGCCGGCGCTTCGGCAACGACGGCGAATGGGGCGTGCGCGTCAACGGCATGCATCGCCAGGGCGACACGCCGCTGGACAACCTGTATTCGCGCACCGACATCGGCGCCTTGTCGCTGGACTATCAGGGCGAGCGCCTGCGCGCGTCGCTGGATCTGTTGACGCAGCACGAGAAAGTGGACGCCCCGACGCGCCCCTTCCTGGTGGCTGCCGGCATTGATGTGCCGCGCGCGGCCGATGGGCGCCGCAACGCCACGCAACCCTGGGGCTGGTGGAAGTCGGACGGCCAGTCGGCGCTGCTGCGCGTGGAATACGACATCAGCGACCGCCTGACCGTGTTCGCCGATGCGGGCGGCTCGGACACCGATGTGTCGCGCCTGTCGGACCAGACGCCCACCATCGTGAACGGCGCGGGCGACACGCTGGTGACGCCGAACAACTTCCGCTTCAAGGTTGAACGCAGCACGTACAACGCCGGCTTGCGCGCCAAGCTGGATACGGGTCCCGTGCGCCACGCCATCAGCTTCATGGGCAGCCTGTACAGCGATCGCAACTTGCAAGCCAGCGTGTTGGGCACGCCGCTTACGTCCAATATCTACCACCCCATCACCCGGCCCGAGCAGCACATTCCCGCGCCGCGCAACGTGCCCAAGGTGTCGTCGTCGGACCTGTCCGGCCTGGCGCTGGCCGACACGATGAGCATCCTGGACGAACGCGCGCAACTGACGCTGGGCCTGCGCCAGCAGCGCATCGAGTCGCGCAACTTCAATGCGGTGACGGGCGTGCGCACGGTCAGCTATGACGAAAGCGCCACGACACCGCTGGCCGGTCTGGTCGTCAAACCGTGGAGCCATGTCTCGCTGTACGCCAACTACGTCGAAGGCCTGAGCAAAGGCGACGTGGCGCCCGCCACGGCGTCCAACGCCGGCCAGGTGTTCAAGCCTTACAAGGCCCGGCAGAAGGAAGTGGGCGTGAAGGTGGAATTCGACAGCGCGATGCTGAGCCTGAGCGCCTTTGAAATCACCAAGCCCAGCGGCCAGTTGACCAACGGCGTGTACGGCGCGGACAGCGAACAGCGCAATCGTGGCCTGGAAATAAACCTGTCCGGCGAGCCGCTGCGCGGCCTGCGCCTGTTGGGGGGCGTGACCTGGCTGGACGCCGAACTCACGCGCACCAACAGCGCCGCCACGCTGGGCAACCAGCCGGTGGGCGTGCCCAAGTTCTCGGCCAACCTCAGCGCCGAATGGGACACGCCGTGGGTGGCGGGCCTGACGCTGACGGGCGGCATGGTCTACACCGGACGCGAATATATCAATCAGGCCAACACGCAATCGGTGCCGTCATGGACCACCTTCGACCTGGGCGCGCGATACGCCACGCGGGTCCAGGGCAAGGACGTGACATTTCGCGCCAATCTCGTCAACGTGACCAACCGCGCGTACTGGTCCGGCGTGGCATCCTACGGCACGATCTCGCAAGGCGTGCCGCGCACGCTCATGCTGTCGGCGTCGATGGATTTCTGACGGGCGCGGGGCGCGCCGCGCCTCAACATGCCACCGCGCGTCAGGCCGGGGAAACCAGAATGCCGCTGATGCGCGCCAGATTGTCCAGCGTGCTGCGCAGGTGGCTGGACAAGGCGGCCGCGGCCTCGTCGTTGCGTTCGCGTTCCAGCAAATCAAGAATGGCCAGATGCTGATCGCAATGCTGCTGATAGCGACTGCGGTCCTGCATCGAGCGGTACGACAACAGGCGGCGCACGCGGTTGACGCGCTTGATCGTGTCGATGAAGAACGGGTTGCCGGACGCTTCGACCAGCGACTCATGAAAACGCACGCCGCGCTCGTGCAACTGGTCGGCCGTGTCGGTGGCGATACCGCCTTCCAGCAGATGCCGTTCCGCCGCGCGGCAGCGTTCGATGACGCTTTTCTCGATGCGGAACGTGGGTTCCAGCAGGGCGGCCGGCTCCAGCGCCAGGCGCAGGCGGTACGACTGCAAGAGGCTGTCGGGCGTGGTCATCATGGACGAGAATTCCCACCCGTACCCGGGCCGGCGCTGCGCCCAGCCTTCCTGCGACACGCGCGCCAACAGCGCCTGCGTCTGCGCATTGGTCAGGGCATAACGCAGGCGCAACTGCGCCTCGCTGCATTGCATGGGCAGTTGTCCGCGCAGCAGGTCGTCGGCCAGTTTGAAGTAGCTTTGCGTGACGATGTCGTCCGCCGATGGTGGCGCCAGTTCGGCCAGGTCAGCGGGGGCGTCGGGCAGGGCGTCGAAGTCTTGCTGCAGGAAGTAGCCACGGTTGGGCTTGCGCGCCACGATGCCGTGCTGCTCCAGCACGCCTAGCGCATCGTTGACCGGCGAGCGCGACAGGCGCAGCCGGTCGGCCAGTTTTTGCGCGGTCAGGTGCGCGCCGCCGGGCAGGCGGTCTTGCCGGATCAATTCCAGTATTTTCGTGACGGTATTGGTTTGCGCGCTCATGGGGGCGTGGCGGTTGGGGCCGTGGCTGGCCGAAGAATATCCGACAGGATAGCGGGAATGACGCCGCCCATCCGCAACAGACGCACCTCCAACTGTGTCTCGATGGCGGCGGTGGCCTGTAGCGCATCCGCCATGCCGTTGGCCCGCAGAATACGCACCGGCACCGGCATCCGTGGCGCCAGCGCATCGGCCGGCGCATCGATTTCAATGCGGTCGCCGGACTGCACGGCGAGCGTGTCGGGCGTGACGCCGTCAGGCAGGCGCAGCGGCAGGATGCCCATGCCGATCAAATTCGAGCGGTGGATACGTTCAAAGCTCACGGCCAGCACCGCGCGGATGCCCAGCAGCCGCTGGCCCTTGGCGGCCCAGTCGCGTGAAGACCCCGTGCCAAAGCGCGCGCCGGCCAGCAACACTACCGGCTGCTGGTCCTGGCGGTAACGCGCGGCGGCTTCCCAGATGGGTTCCACGCGGCCGCTGGGTGCATGGCGCGTGTGGCCCACCGGCACGTCGGGGCAGAGCCGGTTCACCAGGCTCTTGCTGTAGAACGCGGCCCGCATCATGACTTCCCAATTGCCCCGGCGGGACGCGAACACGTTCAGGTCGTTGCGGTTGTCACCGCGCGCCACGAGAAAGTCGGCAATCAGGCTGTCGGGTGGAATGGCGCTGGCGGGCGACAGGTGGTCGGTGGTGACGTCGTCGCCCAGCACCAATAGCGGGTGGGCAATGTAGTGGCCCAACTGGCCGGCTTCGTCCGTGGAGGCAAAGGGCGGGCGGCGCAGCGCGGTGGAGGCGGGGTCCCATGGAAAGCGCGGGCTGTCCGGCGACCGCAAGGCCTGCCATGCGGGGTTGGCGCTGGCGATCTTGAAGGCGGCGCGGTAGTCATCCGGCCGCAGTCCTTGCGCCAGCGCGGCGTCGATGTCGGCGTCATCCGGCCACAGGTCGCGCAGATGGACGGCGCGGCCATCGGCCGTGGTCTGCACGGGCTCCAGGCTCAAGTCGCGCTCGGCGTCGCCCGCCAGCGCAAAGGCGATGGCCAGCGGCGGCGACATCAAAAAGCCCAGGTCCAGGTCGGGGTGGATGCGGCCGGTGAAGTTGCGATTGCCCGACAGCGCTGCTACCGGATGAACCGCGCCGGTCGTCATGGCGGCACGCACCGGAGCGGGCAGTGGGCCGGAGTTACCGATACAGGTGGTGCAGCCATAGCCCACGATGTCAAAGCCCACCGCCGCCAGGTCGTCCAGCAAACCGGCGCGCGCCAGGTAGTCGGCGGCGGCGGGCGAGCCCGGGCCCAGCGATGTCTTGACCCAGGCAGGGACGCGCAACCCGGCCTGCCGTGCTTTGCGGGCCAACAGCCCGGCCGCCATCAGCAGGCGCGGGTCCGAGGTGTTGGTGCAACTGGTGATGGCCGCGATGGCGACGGGGTAGCGTGGCATGCCGCCTGGCGCGGGCGCGGCCGGCTGGAAGTTCAGCGTCGACAGAATCGCTTTTGTCCGTCCGTAAGGGTGCAGGTCTTGCGGCCGCTTGGGGCCGGCCACGTGCATGCCGACTTGGTCCAGGGCAATCTCGACCACGCGGGTGTAGCGGGGTGTGGCTTGCGGGTCCAGTGCGATGCCGGCGTGTTCGGCATAGGCGGCCACGCGCGCGACGTGCGCTTCGCCACGGCCCGTTTGGCGCAGATAGTCCAGCGTGGCGCCGTCGATGGGGAAGTAGCCGGTGGTGGCGCCATATTCGGGCGCCATGTTGGCGACCACGCAGCGGCTGCCCGCCGACAGCGTGCTGACGCCCGGGCCGAAGAACTCCACGAATTCGCCTGATACGCCGATGGCGCGCAAGCGTTGCGTGACGGTCAGCGCCAGGTCGGTGGCCGTGGCGCCCGCGGTCAACGCGCCGGTCAGGCGCACGCCGACCACATCCGGAATGCGCAGCAGGGTGGGCATGCCGAACATCACGGTCTGCGCCTCCAGCCCGCCCACGCCCCAGCCC
>RCUK01001592.1_pt1 | contig 14029 bp, 7 predicted proteins | sample 2166381 | NCBI WGS metagenome assembly RCUK01 (sample SAMN09932809, study PRJNA488358) | compost metagenome | isolation source: compost soil in an enriched community | place: Germany: Experimental Botanical Garden
GTGCTAATAATGCATCTTCCCAAATAGCAAGAGTTACATTTGCAGGTGGAAGTGCAAGTTTTACAATGCCTGGGATTTTGAATTCGCAAAGTGGTACAGGAGAAATTAAGATTACTAATATTACTCATGTAATTTCACAATGTACAAACAGTGCAGATTTAAAAGGTACAATTCTTATAAATCCACTTCCTAATGTACCCACTTTAAGAATCCAAATTAATGATTTTTGTTTTGGATCACCTGTTACAGCTTCAGTTTCAGGATTAGGAAGTTTAACGGATGTTACATTGTCTTATGTGCTAACAGGAAGTAATCTGGCAGCAGTACAGACAGTCACTTTAACTGCAACAAATGGTAGTGCAAGTTTTGTAGTTCCCGCGGGTTTACTTATAAACACAGGATCTACAACAATAAATGTAACAAATTTGACAAATAATTCCACGACATGTGGCATAAACGTAACAGGTGTAGCAGATCCTTTTTCATTAAATCCTATTCCAGTTGCACCAACGGCAGGGGATCTGTCTTTTTGCAAGTCTGATCGGGCTACAATTGCCAGTTTAGAACCAAAAGGAACACAATATAAATGGTATAATTCACCGACTTTAACAACTCCTCTTGCCAATACTTATCTTTTAAAAGAGGAAAATTATTATGTAACAGAAACAACTTTAAATTGTACGTCATCGGCAACGATGATTACCGTGACATTAAAAGATACTCCGGCTCCGGAACTAAATCCCGAGGGACAAAATTTCTGCGGATTGGATGCACCAACACTTGCAGATTTATCAAATAATACAAACGTACCTTCATCAGTTGTCTGGTACGATGCTCCGGAAAAAGGATATGTATTACCACCCACAACTGCCTTGGTTGATCAAAGAAAATATTACGCCTTTGATTTCTCAACAGAAGGTTGTCTATCCTATGATTATACCGAAGTTACCGTATCATTAACAGATTGCGATGTTGTACCACCAGATTTCTTTATTCCGGATGGATTTTCTCCTAATGGCGATGGTGTGAATGATGTATTTGTTATTACGAATATTGACTTTTTATTTCCGGATTACCAAATCGAAATTTTCAATAGATACGGGAACGGAATGTACAGGGGAGGAAAAGACAAACCGGGCTGGGACGGAATAAATTATGAAACACAGGGGCTTAACCACGGCACTGCACCAAATGGAGTTTATTTTTATGTTATCCATTTTAATAAAGGCAACACGCCTCCTAAACAGGGACGCCTTTATTTAAATCGATAATTCCGTTTTACATTATTTAATATAATTTTCAAATGAAAAAAATAATACTCTTTATAAGTTTTCTCTTTTATATAACCACCGCCTCGGCGCAACAAGATCCAGAATACACCCATTATATGTATAATATGAGTGTAATTAATCCGGCATATGCTACCGGAACTCCTTTGATGATGAATTTCGGAGGCTTGTACAGAACACAATGGGTTGGCGCTATCGGAGCACCAAAAACGTTTACATTTTTCGGACATACTGCCTTAAGTGATAAAATCGAAGTGGGTTTATCTTTAGTATCTGATGATATTGGAGACGGAGCCAAAAAAGAAAATAATGTTTATGCTGATTTTGCTTATGTCCTTAATTTAGGTGGAAAAAATAAACTTTCGCTTGGTCTTAAAGCGGGATTCTCAGCCTTGCAAAGCAATTTTAATGGCTTTCTTTTACAAAGCGGAAATGCAGCTACTGATGCAGCTTTCGCAGAAGATATCAATGTAACCAAGCCAAATATTGGAATAGGGGCGTATTATTTTAGAGATAATTTTTATATAGGATTGTCTGCTCCAAATTTATTGAAGTCGAAACAAATCGAAGAAAAGTCAGGACTAAACGCTTATGGATCTGAAGAAATTCACACCTATTTAACTGGTGGGTATGTTTTTCAGTTAAACGATATGTGGAAAATCAAACCTGCATCAATGGCAAAATTTGTAAAAGGCGCACCAGTGGCTGTAGATATTACGGCAAATGTTTTGTATAATGAGAAGTTTGAACTAGGTGCAGCTTATAGGATAAATGATTCCTTCAGTGCTTTGGCAAATATTAATGTTACACCTTCTTTAAGAATTGGTTATGCATACGATTATACGCTTTCAAATCTGGGACAATTCAATTCGGGAACACATGAAATTATGTTGCTGTTTGATTTAGATTTATTAGGAAAAGGATATGATAAATCACCTAGATTCTTTTAAAATGAAAAATATGAAAAAACTACTTGTTATTATATTCGTATTTTCAATACAGTTTATAAACGCCCAGGATAAGGATTTGGCCAGAGCCAAAAGATTTTTTGATAAGACATTTTATAGCGAAGCCATTATTTTATATGAAAAATTAGCTGAAGAAAAACCTTCACAAGAAGTAATTAAAAACCTGGCAGATTCCTATTATTATACCAATGATTTAATAAAAGCACAGCGTTATTATAGACTTTTAATAAATAGTTATAACAAAGATTTAGATCGAAATTATTATTTCAGATATGCTCAAACGTTAAAAGCTACAAATAGTCCTGCGGATGCTAATGCGGCATTAAAGAAATATTATAGTACTGCAACAAATGGTAAAGATTCCATCTATTTTGAAAAAGAACTTCACGAATTAGAAAATGTTTCTGCAATTGGAAACCGGTTTGAGATTAAAAATCTCGCAATCAATACTCCAAATTCAGAGTTTGGGGCTGTAAAATATAAAGAGAATTTAGTTTTTGCCGGAGTAAAATTAAAACCGGGTTTGTTTGATAAAAAGTTTAAATGGGATAATGAGACTTATTTGAATATGGTTAGTATTCCATTGAATGAAATAAATGCTGCGGAAACCAATTTGACTTATTTTGCGCAGGAATTAAAAACCGGAATGCACGAAGCAAATGCCGTTTTTACTAAAGATGGTAAAACAATGTATTTTACTCGTAATAATTCTAAAAACGGAACTAAAAAGAAAAATGAGGAGAAGATTTCAAATCTTCAAATTTTTAAAGCTGACTTAGTGGATGGAAAATGGACAAATATTACGGCGCTACCATTTAATAGTCCAAATTATTCTGTAGAACATCCTGCACTTAGCCCTGATGAAAAAGTATTGTATTTTGCTTCTGATATGCCGGGAAGTCTTGGCTCTTTTGATATCTATTCAGTAAATATTAATAAAGGAGCGTTTGATACACCAAAAAATCTAGGACCGCTTGTTAATACAGATAAAAGAGAACAATTTCCTTTTGTTTCAAATGATAACAAGCTTTATTTTTCTTCTGATGGACATTTAGGTTACGGATCTTTGGATGTTTTTGTTTCAGATATTAACGGAAATGAATATGCTGAACCTGTAAATATCGGTTTGCCATTAAACTCTAATTTGGATGATTTTTCTTTTAATATTGATTCAGATACCAAAGAAGGATATTTTGCATCCAACAGAGATGGCGGAAAAGGAAGTGATGATATTTATCAATTCAAGGAAATTAAAGATTTAATTGTTGAAGATTGCAAACAGTTTATTGCCGGAACAATTACAGATATTGATACTAAATTAGTACTTGAAAATGCGACTGTAATGCTACAGGATTCTGCTAAAAAGACTTTGAATACAATTACGACTTCTGCAGATGGGCAATTTAGTTTCACTGTTGCCTGTGAGAGCTCTTATACAATTGTTGCTTTTAAAGAAAAATACACCAACGAGTCAAGAACTTTGGAAATCGGGAAAACCAGAAATATAACGAACGATGGCTCATTGGCGCTAAAATCTTTAGATGCCATTAAATTGGAAGAACAGAAAAATGCAGAGGATAAGAGAAAAGAGGAAATTCGTTTGGAAAAAGAGAAAAGAGATAAAGAAGCTCTGGCTCTTATCGCTTTAAATGAAGCAACAAAAAAGGCTAAAGCCGATGAAATTGCAGCAGGAGAAGTGAAGAAAAAAGAAAAAGAGGCTCAAATTATGGCACAGGAAAAAGATGTCGTAAAAGATAAGGACCGATTAATCATTAAAACGGATCCGATTTATTTCGATTATAATATGTGGTATATCCGTAAAGAATCGAAAGTTGTCTTAGGCAGGGTTGTGGCTTTAATGAATAAATATCCGGGAATGGTGATCGAAATTGGATCCCATACCGATTCACGTGGAAATGCTAAATTCAATGAAGAACTATCTCAAAAAAGAGCCAATTCGACCAGAGAATTTATTATTCAGTCTGGTATCAATGCAAGCAGAGTTTCATCTAAAGGTTATGGAGAATCTGTGCCAATTATCAAATGTAAAACAGATGAAGCGTGTTCAGAAGAAGATCATGAATTAAACCGAAGAAGTGAATTTGTAATTAAGAAGTTATAAAATTCATTTGATCAAAAAAAAACAATTTTAATTAAGAAGCCTTTTTTTTGGCTTCTTTTTTATTTATTTTTATAGGATAAGAATGAACTTAAAAATTAAATTATGAAAAAAATAATCGCATTATGCCTGGTGATCACTTGTATTGGATTCCAAAGTTGTAAAAATGATGAAAAACAAAAAGAAATTGAAGCCGCTAAAGCTGAAGGCGAAAAAGTTGTAAGTTCTCAGTGTTATAAGGCGATATATGAAAAAGATACGATTGATTTAAAAGTAAACACATTAAAAAACGGAAAGATATCCGGAGATATGGTGATGAAAGTTGCTAATGCACCGGAACGAACTGGTGAAGTAGCAGGAGAATTTAAAGGGGATACCTTGTTTGTTGACTATACATTTGTAGATACTAAAAATAAAAACACAAAATTCAAAAATCCGATGGCACTTTTAAAACGAGATAATCAACTTATCTTAGGAAACGGAACCATGCAGACGACAATGGGAGTTACTTATTTGGTAAAGGATAAACCAATAGATTTCGAAAATGTGAAATATAAATTCACAACTGTTGAGTGTACGAATAAATCAAAATAAGTAAAGAAAAAATACAATAAAAAAAGCCGTTTCATATGAAACGGCTTTACTATTTAGTTTAAATTGTTTTTTTTTATAAAACTTCACCTTTAATTTTTAAGGCTACACGACCATCAGGATAATTCACTGCATTGGTTTCAACAGTGATGGTTTTACGAATAGGACCAGCGGCCATATTATATTTCACATCAATTTTTCCTTTTTTTCCTGGTAAAATAGCAGTTGCTGGTTTTGTAACTACGATAGAACTTACTGTAGATTCTGCACCAGTAATTATCAATGGAGCATCTCCAGTGTTGGTGAATTCGAATGAACGAACTGCATTATCACTCTTAGAAATTTTTCCATAATCAATCGTATTGTCCTGAGCCGCAAATTCAATTTTCGGACCATTTTGTGCGTAACCCATTGCGCTAAACAATACGATTGCAATAAAAGAGGCAACATTTTTCATTTTGAAATTATTTTAAGTTGTAAGTAAATATACATTCTTTTAATTAACACACAAATTATTAATTCGCTTTTTATAGTGTCTTTAATTATTTACTTTTGCTGTCAATTATAATTACAAAAATTAAACCAAAGTTTTTCTGGTTTATTTGTTTAACTGTTTAATCGTTTAATTTATTCATTGATAACGATTAAGAAAAATGGTAAAACAGATTAACGATTAAACAAATTAACGATTAAACATATCCACGATAAAATGACAATTCCAGCACAATTTGACGCTAAAACGATCGAAAATAAATGGTATGATTACTGGATGAAAAATAACTATTTTCATTCGGAGCCAGATCATAGAACACCTTATACAATTGTAATTCCACCGCCAAACGTGACAGGGGTCCTTCACATGGGGCATATGCTGAACAATACAATTCAGGATGTTTTAATTCGTAGAGCACGTCTTAAAGGTTTCAACGCATGCTGGGTTCCGGGAACGGATCACGCATCAATCGCAACTGAGGCTAAAGTTGTAGCAAAATTAAAAGGGGAAGGAATCAATAAAAATGATTTAACTCGTGAAGAATTTTTGGCACACGCATGGGAATGGACAGATAAGTACGGTGGGGTTATACTTGATCAGCTTAAAAAATTAGGAGCTTCCTGCGACTGGGAAAGAACCAAATTTACTATGGATCCTGATATGTCGGCGTCTGTAATTAAATCGTTTGTTGATTTATATAACAAAGGTTTGATTTATAGAGGATACCGAATGGTAAACTGGGATCCTGAAGCTAAAACAACGCTTTCTGACGAAGAAGTTATTTACGAAGAACAACAAGGAAAATTATTTTTCTTAAAATATAAAATTGAAGATTCAGAAGATTTCTTAACGATTGCAACAACACGTCCGGAAACTATTTTTGGAGATACTGCCATTTGTATCAATCCAAATGATGAGCGTTTTACACATTTAAAAGGAAAGAAAGCAATCGTTCCAATTTGTGGAAGAGTAATTCCGATTATCGAAGATGAATATGTAGATGTAGAATTCGGAACCGGATGTTTGAAAGTGACTCCGGCGCACGATATGAATGATAAAACGCTGGGAGAGAAACACAATCTTGAAATCGTTGATATTTTTAATGAAGATGCAACACTAAATAGCTTCGGATTACATTATCAGGGAAAAGATCGTTTTGTGGTTCGTACTGAAATTGCAAAAGAATTAGAAGAAACTGGAGCTTTGGCGAAGACTGAAATCCACTTAAATAAAGTTGGAACATCCGAAAGAACTAAAGCGGTAATCGAACCAAGATTATCAGATCAGTGGTTTTTGAAAATGGAAGATTTAGTTAAACCGGCAATTCAATCTGTATTGGTTGACGGCGATATTAAATTGCATCCAAAACGTTTCGAAAATACGTATGCACACTGGTTGAATAATATTCGCGATTGGAATATCTCTCGCCAATTATGGTGGGGACAACAAATTCCGGCATATTATTATGGAGATGGAAAAGAAGATTTCGTAGTTGCAGAAAGCATCGAAGATGCACTAGTTTTAGCCAAAGAAAGAACGAATAACCCAGAACTTACAACTTCTAACCTGAAGCAAGATGTTGATGCCTTAGACACCTGGTTTTCATCCTGGCTATGGCCGATGTCGGTTTTTGGCGGAATAATGGATCCTGAAAGTGCTGATTATAAATATTATTATCCAACAAATGACTTGGTAACTGGTCCGGATATTTTATTTTTCTGGGTTGCCAGAATGATTATTGCTGGTTACGAATATGCTGGTGAAAAACCATTTACAAATGTATATTTGACTGGTTTAGTTCGTGATAAACAACGTCGTAAAATGTCTAAATCATTAGGAAATTCTCCTGATCCTTTAGATTTAATTGAGAAATTTGGTGCAGATGGTGTTCGTGTAGGATTGCTTTTAAGTGCTTCTGCAGGAAATGACATTATGTTTGATGAAGAATTATGTAATCAAGGAAAAGCGTTTTCAAACAAGATTTGGAATGCATTTAAATTGATTAAAGGCTGGGAAGTTTCAGAAACTATTCCACAACCGGAATCATCAAAAGTAGCGATTGAATGGTACGAGGCGAAATTGCAACAAACTTTAGTTGATATTGAAGATAATTTTGAGAAATACAGAATTTCAGATTCATTAATGGCGATTTATAAATTGGTTTGGGATGATTTCTGTTCTTGGTTTTTAGAGATGATCAAACCGGCATATCAACAACCAATTGATAAAGTAACGTTTGATAAAGCGATTGAAATGTTAGAAAGTAACCTGAAATTGTTGCATCCGTTTATGCCTTTCTTGACAGAAGAAATTTGGCAGATATTGGCAGAAAGAACTCCGGAAGAAGCTTTAATTGTTTCGACCTGGCCAGAATTAAAAGCGTTTAATGCGGATTTAATTTCTGATTTTGAAAGTACAATCGAAGTTATTTCAGGAATTAGAACCATCAGAAAAGATAAAAATATTCCTTTTAAGGATGCTATCGAATTGAAAGCAATCAACAGCGAGAATATCACAACTTATTTTGATTCAGTCGTAACGAAATTAGGAAATATTTCAGCTTTCGAATATGTTTCGGCTAAAGTTGACGGCGCATTATCTTTCCGTGTAAAATCAAATGAATATTTCATTCCGATTTCAGGAGGAAATATTGATGTTGAAGAAGAAATTGCAAAACTAACTGCAGAGTTGGTTTATACACAAGGTTTCTTAAAATCGGTTCAGGCAAAATTATCTAATGAGAAATTCGTTGCAGGAGCACCAGAAAAAGTTTTGGCTAACGAAAAACAAAAAGAAGCAGATGCCTTGGCGAAGATTGCTACAATCGAGCAGAGTATTGCTGGTTTGAAATAAGATATTTTTATAATATAGAAAAGAAAGAGGCTGTCCAAAAGACAGTCTCTTTCTTTTTGGTTGTCATTTCGAGGAACGAGAAATCACATAACGTAACCATGCAGTGCGTCGCTCTCTGGATGTGATTTCTCGTTTCTCGAAATGACAAAAACTATGGCAATTGAAAGAAATAATTCGTCAATTCGCGGCCATTAAATATTAAGTGCTATTTTAAAATTTGCTTTTACTTCTTCTTCCTCAAAACCAAAAATAAAGGATAAGAAACAACCGTAATTCCCACAATAATAATAAAGCTTTTAGGATCACTGTAAATAAATCCCATCAATAATGCGATAGAAGCTATGATTGCAATAAATGTCGCCCATGGATACCAAAATGATTTGTATGGCCTTGGCAAATCAGGTTCTGACTTTCTAAGTTTTATCAGAGAACAATAAGCCAATCCCCAAACAATAATAGAGATAAAGGCAGCAAAGGAAAACAAAACTTCAAAAGAACCAATGCATATTAAAAATAAGCTGACAAATGATGAAACTAAAAGTGCCACAATTGGTGTTCCGCCTTTATTAACCATAGTTCCTTTTTCAATAAAAAATCCATCACGGCTTAATCCGTAAAGAATTCTTGGCGGAATCATCATAAAAGCATTCAAGATACTGATTAAAGAGAAAATAGAGATAACCGTTACGATTATAGCGCCATTTTCTCCAAAAAGAATCTTGGCCACATCGGCAGCAGCCAGATTTGATTTCGCTAAAGTTGCAATTGGTAAAACATGAAAAAATGCCACATTTACTAAAACATAGATGGCAACAACTAGAATAACACCACTGTACAATGATTTCGGAATATTTTTACTCGGATCATCATTTTCTTCGGCAAAAAAGCAAGCGCTGTTCCAGCCATTATAAGTTCCGATAATAAGTTGTAATGATTTAAAAAATCCAAATAAAAGTCCGATTTGAAAAAACGAATTATCTGTTTTAATTACCGGAACGGCAACACCTGAATATATAAAACAAGCCACAACCAAAGCTACAAAACAAATGACTTTAAGCAAACTTGTAATTTGTTGAATTGTACTTCCGTTTTTAATGCCACTCAAATGAATTAATACAAAAGCAGCCAATAAAGAAATAGCCATAACCATTGAATAATTGGCAAGGGCAGGAAACAAAATAATCATGTATTCACTAATGACAATACAATAAAATGCAGGCGGAATTGCATTGCAGATATAATCGTACCACCCAGACAAAAAACCGGCATATTCGCCAAAAGCTCTTTTAATATAATTGTAAGATCCTCCAGCTTTTGGGAGCATAGTAGCAAGCTCTGCATACGAATTGGCACCAATTAAAACATATAAACCGCCAAAAAGCCAGGAAGCAATTATAAGCCAGTAATTATCTAACATTCCGGCAATAGTTCCAGGCGTTCGCAAAATTCCAACTCCAATCGTTCCTCCAATTAATACTGCGATATTAAAACTTAATCCAAGCGTTTTTTTTAATTGGTTTGGTTTGGAATCTGACATAGAATTTTGTTTTGTTGAAATTAGAATGTTTTGGCAAAAGTAAAGATATTTAAAGCACTTTCTTCTTTGAAAATAAAAAACCTCATCTATTGCTAAATGAGGTTTTTAAAAGGTTTTGTAAATTGGAATTCTGTTTTGTTTTATTTTTTTGCTTTCAGATATTTATCCAAAAAGGCGAGTGTTTTCTTTGATGTAGTGATTTGATTTTCTTTTTTCTGAAAACCATGGCCTTCATCAGGATAAACAACATATTCTACAGGAACACCATTTTTCTTCACACCGGCTACTATTTCATCACTTTCGACAGGCAGGACTCTGACATCATTTGCGCCCTGAAAAACGAGCAATGGTTTGTTTATTTTTTGATAATTAAATAATGGAGATATCTTTTTCAGGCGTATACTATCAGAAGTATACGGATCTCCTAATTCATCATATAGTGCGACACGAAAGGCTTCCCAATAAGGCGGAATACTTTTTAAAGTTCTTATCCAGTTGGCAACACCAAACAAGTTGACACCCACTTTAAATTCCTCAGGATGAAATGCCAACGCACCTAAAACCATGCAGCCACCATAACTTCCTCCATAAATACCAACTGAAGTTGAATCGATATAATTTTGTTGTGCAAGCCATTTTTTACCCCAAATACAGTCCTTCAGGTCACCGTTGCTATGATCTTTGTTGTCTAGTTTGTAAAATGTTTTTCCGTAACCGTTACTGCCCCGATTATTGACCGCCAAAACAGCATAACCATGATTAACTAAATATTGAATACTGTTTGAATATCCAATTCGGCTTTGTCCCCCAGGTCCACCATGAACCCAGATCAATGCTGGCACCTTGCTGTTTTCTGATGCCTGTAAAGGTTTGTAATAAATTGCCGGGATTTCTTTTCCATCAAAAGATTTAAATCGGACTACTTCTGCTTTTACAAGGTCATTTTGATCAATTTTTTTGCTTAAGGTTGAGGTTAATTGTTTTAAAGTTTTAGTAGTAATATCATATACATATAAATTTGGCGAACTGGTACTGCTTCCAACTGTTAGCAACAATTTGTTTTCGCTGTTAGCTATAATTACGTTTTGAACATCGCCATCTTTCAAATCAGGAAAGTCTATCTTTTTTCCGGTTTTATGGTCGAAAAGAATAACCTTATTTTTACCGTCATCGTTGATGAAAACGATATGATATTTTTCATTTTCGCTTAGACTCATATAATTCACATCCCATTTGTCTTCGAAAATTTTTTCAGATTTTCCTGTGTTTAAATTGTATTTTACCAGATAACTAAATTGACTATCATCGTTCGTTGAGTAGTAAAATATACTGTCATTTTTTTCGAAAGCCATCGGAATCCAGCTAGCTTCTTTGTCGGAACTGATTTTTTTAGTGGTTTTGGTTTTACTATCATAAATATGCAGTTCATTTTTATCTGTTGTAATTTCTTTTGTTAACGCTATATATCTTTCAGTTTTACTGATTACCGATGGAGTTAAACCTGTCTCGTTTTTATATAAAATGGTAGGTTTCCAGCTAAGTGTGTCCAATTTCATAATATCAAAATATTTTACATCTCGCTTGTTACTGCTTACGTACATATTTTTCTTATCGAGACTCCAGCCAACAAAACTATTAGCGCTATTTGGCCAGGGTGTAATGTCTTTTACGGAAGCATCGTTTCTATTCATTAGATAGAGGTGTGTATTTTCATTCCCTCCTTTATCAGATGAATAAATAAATTTTGAACTTCCAGGCAAATAATCAACAGCATAATTGCTTTCTGTTTTAGATTTTGTAAGTGCAAGAGAGGTGGTATCTGCAAGATTTAATTCATACAGATTTGCAATTCCGGTAACATTACTATTAATTAAAATTTTAGTTTCATCCTTATTAAAACCAGCTGCACCAATTGCTTTGGTGTCATAAAAATCTTCTACAGCATATTGTTTGGGTATTCTTGCTTCTTCTTTATTTTCTTCTTTTTTGCACGAATTGAATATTAGCACAGAAAAAACGCCAATTATAATAAACTTTTTTTTCATTTTATACGGTTTTAAATTATTGGTTATCAGTTGTTAATAATCAAATTTAAACAAAAAAGTATTGAATAGAAAATAAAAAACCTCATCTATTACTAAATGAGGTTTCTGTTGAAATTTAAAAAACCAAAACTTCTTCTGCTTTCATAGAATGAATAGACAGAAAAAGCTTTGGGTATAAAAAATCTAATTCAAATTTTTAGAACTTGTATCGTAAACTTGTCATGATTTGACGAGGAGCGATAGGGTTCACACTATAATTTTCGTGAACTGTATAATTCAATTCGTTTGTTATGTTTGATAATTTACACAAAATTGAGATTTTTTTCCAGGTATAACCAGCTGAGACATCAATTGTAGTGTAACCTTCTAAAGGAATTTCTCTATCCCATATTCCACCTGGTTTTGTAGAATCATATTGGCTATTCCAACCACCAATTCTATCTCCAATATAATTTCCTATTGCACCCACAGACACACCTTTCAATAAACCTTCTTGTAAAGTGTAGAAGAAACTTAAATTTGCAGTATTTAAAGGTGTTCTTGCTACACGATCTCCTTCAATAAAACTTCCGTTTAATCCTGAAGTTTTAGTATAACGCATATCGTTGTAACTATATCCGGCAATAATATTTAAGCCATCAACAGGTTTTGCTGTAACGTCAATTTCTACACCTTTACTTTTAGTCGCGCCACTTAATACTTTTATGTTTGTATCTGTGTTCGGTGTTCCATCTGCTTTAAATTCTGCCATTTGAGCTAAATTGCTATTGGTGATTTGATACACTGTAACATTTGTACTCAATAGTCCTTTTAAGAAATCTGTTTTAATTCCTGCTTCAACCTGGTCAATAATAGAAGGTTTGATAGGTTGCAAATCTGCAGTTGTTCCTGTGTTAGGTGTAAAAGAGTTAGAATAACTTCCAAATAAAGAAATATCTTTCGTTGGCTGATAAATTAACCCTGCTTTAGGAGAAAATGCATTATCTAAACGCTTTGGAGTAACAGTAGGAACTGCGTTTTCGGGAGCCACGGTTTGTTTTCCTCCTGCAAAAGTTTCCTTGTAAGTACTAACCTCAGATTCCTGCCAAGACCAGCGAATACCAGCAAGTACTTTAAATTTATCTGTAATAGAAATTAAATCCTGAAAATAAACACCAAAACGATTTGTATCTGTTTTTGTTATTTGTGTTGCTCTGTCAGTCGTTGGAATATCTTTTCTTTGATTATTTGGATCAAAAGTAAAAAGATTTATAGTGTCATAAAGAGTTGGTCCATAAACTGGCTGTCCATTCTTTGTACCGGTCTGAACATATTTTTCATCGAATGTATAAGTATAAGCAGTAGCAAATGAATTTTCCCAGTCTGCTCCGGTGAAAATTTGATGTTTTACAGATCCGGTATTAAAATTCCCTTGTAAACTCAACTGATCTCCTAATATTTGTTCCAGGTTTTTATTCTTTGCTAATCCTCTGTTCCAATCCCCAGGAGTTGCATAGGTTTCCAGGCCTGATAATTGTGCAGTAGAATTACTTCCTCTGTTATAGCTTTGAAAAGAAGAATTAAAATTCAATTTCCAGTTTTTATTAAAATCATGATTTAATAATACAGATGCGCTTGCAGATTTAGTTGTACCATTTGACCAAAGTGATCCGTAAAAAGCATTACGCGGCAAGTCTAAAATTTCTTTTCCGATAATTCCAGTTCCAAAATCAGGAGTCCAATCTGCAGATAAGTAATCTCCCTGAAGTGTAATTTGTGTCTTTTGAGTTATGTCAAAAAGTAAAGAAGGGTTAATGTATAAACGTTCGTTTTTTACAACATCTCTAAAACTTTCCGAGTTTTCATATGACCCATTAATTCTAAAAGCAATGGATTTAGTCAAAGGACCATAGAAATCGATAGATGGCTTATAAAAAGCATAACTACCCATTTGCATTGATATTTCACCACCCCTTTTAAAAGATGGAGTTTTAGTTACAAGATTTACGATTCCACCTGGAGCTACATTTCCAAATAATAAGGCAGACCCCCCTTTAAGAAATTCTACCTTTTCTAAACCAGAAACATCCGGAATAGAACCAGCATTATAACGAAATCCATTTTTAAACATATTATTAGCAGACATGTCATATCC
>RCUK01001595.1_pt1 | contig 14023 bp, 9 predicted proteins | sample 2166381 | NCBI WGS metagenome assembly RCUK01 (sample SAMN09932809, study PRJNA488358) | compost metagenome | isolation source: compost soil in an enriched community | place: Germany: Experimental Botanical Garden
TCGTAATAGCCAGTAATGCTGAGCACAGGAATATTAATCTTTGCAAAATCCTCCTTGTAGGGCACCATCGATTGCCAGTAAGCATCGTAAGCGGGGTGCGAAATCCATTTTTGCAACCAGGGATTCGGCGTTCCGTCTACACTATCTATACGGTTATAGGCAGCTCCGCTTTGCCACCAGTCATTCCGCATACGTGCCCACCTTGCATTATCCTTATTCACCACATCATCGGTATATTTATTGTTGGTAACATGGAAAGCCCACTGATAATTGGCATTTAAAAAAACATTGTTCTCCATGGGCAGACCTAAACCCGGAATGGAAGCCACATAGGGCACAATCGTTTTTAAAGCAGGATGCAAGTATTTGGTAGCTGCCCACTGTGCAAAGCCCGAAAAACTCCCGCCATACATCCCCACGCGGCCGTTACTCCAGGGTTGGGCTACAATCCAGTCGATTACGGCATTCACATCACGCGCCTCATGTTCGTAAGGTTCGGGCGGATTTGGGCTAAGCCGCTTTCCCCTTGCATCTGCCACAATCCCAACATACCCCCTGTCTGCAGCAAATTTGGCTTCGGCAAGGCTTCTGTTCAAATCCGCATAAATGAGGTACATCAGCGCGCAGGGCAACTTCGCTGTGATCCCTTTTTTCTGCACCACAACGGCAGAAAGTGTAATACCATAATTGGTTTTTATCAAAACACTATCCTGGATAATGTAATTGGCCGTATCGGGCAGGCTTAGTTGCTGCTGAGCGATACTAAACCGGGCAATTAAAAGGCATAGCACAGCCATACCGAAAAATTTTCTGTTCATTTTCATCTTAACTAAATTTTAATTTATGATACTGTTTAAAAAATGAATAAAAAATTCACAGGTCTATCAGGTGGGTGGAGAGGCCCACCTCTAGCGTTGCTACCGGGCAGTGTCTCCACCGCGCATTTGATATTCCACAGAATTTTAAACAGTTTCTATCTTTTTTTAAGGCTCCTGAACCTTACCGCCTGTCGCTCCGATAAGGGTACGGAAGTTCCCGAGGAGAGTATGACCGAAATCCTGCCTTCATTACTTTCTACTGATGCTACATTATTGATATTGAACATCCGCTCTCTCGATGCCCTGAAAAACATGCTGCAATCGGGGTTTTTCTCAATGTTGTTTAGCGAGTTTTTCATCAATACCTGCTCCTTTCCATAATAGAGCCTCACATAATTTTCTTCGGAGGCGATTAACTCTACTGCACTCCATTTGATCAGATGGAGTTTATTTCGGTCTTTGACAAAAAAAGTAGGCTCAAATTGCCCCTGACAACGTTCGGTAACTAAATTCACCGCTTTATCCAGCCGTTCGCTGCGCAAGGGTTTCATCAGGTAATCGAGTGCACTTACCTCAAAAGCCTGGAGCGCATAACTATCGTAAGCGGTTACAAATATTACCTGTGGAATGTGGCTTAACGATTCGAGCATTTCAAAGCCAGTTTGGCCAGGCATTTGAATGTCTAAAAAAATTAAATCGGGTTGCAAAAGTTCAATCATTTTTCGTCCCTCGAAACCATCTGCAGCTTCGCCCAGTACCACAATCTGCGGATAGGCCTTTAACATCCTGATTACTTCGGCCCTGGCCTGGCGCTCATCATCAATAACCAATGTTCTTATCGTTTTCATTTGACCGGAATGGTTAAGGTTGCCAAAACGTTTTCTTTTTGCTCGGTGATATTGAAAGTAGCTGCTCCTTTATACGCTATATCCAGCCTGTTTCTTAAATTTTCTAACCCAATGCCCACATGTGCATTATCCTGTTCGAGCCTGCCTGGGTTTAATACCTCAATCTTTAAAAAACCTTTGTGCTCATAAACCGTAATGTTTAACTTACCTCCGGTTACCCTTTTCGCTATGCCGTGTTTTACGGCATTCTCGACCAGTAATTGTAAACTAAAGCGCGGAATTTTTACCGACATGGCAGGAACCTTAATCTGGAAATCAAAACTGAGCCTTTCATCCATGCGCATGCTTTCGAGCTCGAGATAATCTTTTACCAGATCAATCTCTTCATCCAGGCGCACCATCATGGCGTTTCCACGGTATAAACTATTGCGTAAAATTTCACTCAGCAGGTCTATTCCTCTCGCCGCTCCATCGGGCCGGGTATAAATAAGCGCTTTAACCGTATTGAGCGAGTTGAAAAGAAAATGTGGATTAAGCTGGCTGGAAAGATTATCGAGTTGTGCCTGCTTAAAGCCCAACTGCAGCCGTGCATTTTCGCCCGCCAGTGCGATCTCTCGTTTAGCATAATGATAAAGATGGTAAGCCAGTAACCAGATGGCCATTAGCCTGATACCTGCCATAAATATGCCCGAAATATTGATCAGTGCAAACTGATCCCAATCCAGCCGTCCGTTATTCACAAACATGGTTCGCAAAAAATATACTTTTGGGATTGTAGTGCAGGTATAAATAACGCCCATTACCGGAACGGCAATAAACATCCTGATAATCAAACCATTTAAAGGCAGGAGCTGCCATTTATTGCTTTCGGCGAATAGTTTATAAAGATGGGTAATACCAACGTAAAGGATCACATCGGTTACCAGCTGTGTAAAACCTAAGCCCCAATGAAACTCGCCGCTGGTAAAAGCTACAAATGCCCAATAGAGCGAAGCAGTTGTCCACCCGATGAGCTGGCATTTCCAATAAAGTGAGATTTGGGTCCGTTTCATTTTTTCTTTATCACAAAGCAACGCAAACTACAAGCAATATAAAAGATAAAGTACATGGACGCAAGAAACCGGTGGATGAATGCGGAGATCGCTACTAATCAGCCTATTTAGAAACACATACCAAATTTACTCAGAACAATTCTTAGGAGCTGCTGCAGCAATAGAATCTATGTTCCTAATATTTGGTAGCCTAAAGCTATTTTTATTGATTGGGAAACAGAAGATTTTAAGAAACCCAGATCTTTTAGATAAGATATACCCTCATGAAGCTCATCGATATTACTATAAAATCGTCCTGACATTTTATACATCAGCTTACCTTCTTTCACCAGATAAAAACATTTGTATGTGCCATATTTATCTTTCACAAGGGTATTAATATAGCCATCAAAATAATCCAGATTATAAGTTTTGGTTACCGGCAATAGAAACATTTTAAAAGAAATGGTTTTTAAATCTATATCGATAGTAACCGTTTTATAATTTAATTTCATTTGGGCAACAAGATAAACCGGCAGCAGAACTGTTACGAAAACAACTAGTACACCCAAACCTGAAATTAATGGAACGGGTTTCTTGCCGTAAAAGCTTGCATAAAAGAGAAAGCCGCATAGAATTAATAACCCAGTCAATACAAACTGGCCGATAAACTGGTAAGTGCCAAATTTAGATTTAATCATATCAGAAAAAGCTGGCGCAATATAGCAGTTTAATGCTGCTTTAATCATACTGGCAGCGCTTTAATGACATAAGCCAATAATAACAAAAGCAGCCTGTTAAGCTCGTCTTTGTAGCAGAAAGATCTGTACTATCTTGCACCCTGATTTACTGCAAGACTAAAATGAATCCGCATATAATCCGCATTAAGGTGTTAAAACGCGGATTATATGCGGACTTACTATGGATTTACTCTTAAGTTGGCAGCCAGATGGCAGCACTTAAACAGCTATACAGTTTAATGGGCGTTTCCTCCTTTAATTCATAAAACTTCCATCGCCGCGGCGCATAATCCTGTTGCCATTTCTCCCCCTGGCACCGGTCCATTTTTGCAAATTGGCACTCAACCTAAACATAAAGTAACGGCTTAAGGCATTTGATTTTGTATCGGTATAACTACCATCTACATTTACATCACGGTTAACAAAATTGTTCTGATTTAAAATATCAAAAACCTGCACCGTAGCTGAAATCCTTCGGTGCCAGAAATCGCGTTGCAGGTAACTGTTTATCACCAGCGGATTACTGGTAATGTTTGCATTAATACCGGTTACAAAATTTTTGCTTGCACTATAGCCCAGTTCAAACCCTTTTAAGAAGTAGAATTTGCCATCAATATTTAAGGCCGTTGTTTTGGTTTTAAAATCGGTTGATGAAGATTTAGATAATGTACTGGCCGATTTGGTAAAGTTAAACGAAGCTGATGGGTTTACTTCCATCCAGTCGTTAGGTGTAATGCGCGGACCAAATTTTTCGTAAAATACCCACGAATTGGTTTCATAAGCCACATTATTGTTCATTGAAACGCCATGATTGTAAGAGAAATTACCACGAAATGCCAGGTTATATTTCCGGTCGTTTAACTGTTTGTTAATTGAATAATTACCATTTAAATTGTAATTACCATTTAAGTTAACGTAGTGCGTTTCGTTTAACTGGCTACCGTAAGGACCCGCGATAACCACCCTGTTGGTAACCACTTTATTTTGTGAAAAAGTTGCATTACCATTTATAGAGTAGTTTAATTTCGAGTTTGCAATGTAATTATTGTAAGCAGTATTAATGGAGTGACTAAAGGTAACTTTTAAAGCGGGGTTACCCACTACCGGATTTTGAGGGTTCGATTCATCGCGCACTGGTTGAATCTGATCGAAACTTGGCTCATTTGCATTACCCGAATAGTTTAATTGAATACTGTGTTGTTTTGACCATAAATACTGAAAACGGGCAATGGGGATTAAATTAAAACTGGTACGCCTGGTAGTGGTTCCCAGGCTTGCCTTACTGCCTGCTAAAACCGCCGGAATAGCCGTTAAACCTGCAGAAAAGCGAACTTTGGCTTCGTTCCCCAATCCATACCTGAAATTTAATGCTATACGCGATTGGGTAAACGAATATTCATAAATATTGCTCAAAGAATCTACAATCTGGCTGTTTCCTGAAGCATTAATGTTACTGGTAATCGCCTTATTGTCGTAACCGTTGTAATTAACCTGGCTGTTAAATTCAATTTGAGTGGAACTTGTTAGCGGCTCTACGTAGGTAAAGCTGGCCCTGTAATTACGTGTTAAATTTTTACGCTCTATTAAACGGTGCACCAACGAATCTTTGGTTACTACATTGGTGGTATCATAATACAAAATATTGTTGTTTTGCTCTGATGTTGCATCGGCATCCGAATTGCCAAATGTTAACTGAACCGATAAATTTCTTCGTGGTTTTTTAAAAATATGCTGATAAAATGCTGTTGCATTAATATTTGGACGCGTTGAAATGCTGCTGTTTAGTCCCTTTCTATCCTGGCGCGTTCTGATTGTTTGAATAGTTGATGAAATTGTACTGTTATTGGTTGTGCTCAGGCTTATATTTGGCGAAAAACGGATAAAGTTTGCGCTGTCAATATCATCTTCAAGTTCAAAACTAAAATTATGCGTTTTTGAGGAAGAATTACGCAAACTTTCGCTTGAAGTATGGGTATTGTAAGGTATGGTTGGGCTAAATGATTCGCTTATATTTGACGAGTTATTGTCGTTATAGCGGAAACTGTAATTAGTATTGATCTTGATTTTCTTGCCCAGCTGATCGCGGTATGAAAAAGACGGACTTGCAGAAGTTGCCGTACCACCACTGCCACCTGATGAATTGCCTCCACCATTGTTTCCTCCACCGCCATTACCGCCGCCACGGTTACCCCCCCCACCGCCTCCGCCACCATTTGAATCGCCACCACTATTGGCCACACCGGTAACAGTATTATTTATCCTGCCATTAACGCCTATAACCTGGTTTTGGTTTAAACGGGTCGCAAATAGTGAACCCTCATAACGTTTATTATTACCCGCACCTGCCCCAAGGCGCAGCGAATTCCCTACCGATTTATCAGTACGGGTTACAATGTTTAAAATCTTTTCCGGATCACCGTCTTTAATTCCTGTTCTTGCAGCCTGGTCGCCATAATCATCAACAATTTGTATTTTATCTACAATTTCTGCCGGTAAATTCTGAATGGCCGAACTTACATCACCCCCTAAATAGGTTTTGCCATTTATCTTTGCTTTGGTAATTGTATTTCCCTGATGAGTTAAGGAACCATCGCTTCCTACTTCCATCCCTTCCATTTTCTTCAAAAGTTCGTCTACAGTCGCATTTTCGCGTACTACGTAATCGCTGGCTTTATACTCAACGGTATCGGTTTTATAGGTAATAGATGGCGTTCCGTTAATGGTAACTTCTTTTAGCGTATTCTCTTCGTTCTTCAGGAAAATAGGGTCCATTACAATTCTGGACGTAACATCATTCTGCTTAAATTTACCTACAAACGTTTTATAACCCAAACTACTTACCGTTAAGGTGTAGGTAGCTTCTTTTACGTTTTTGATTACAAATATCCCGTCATCATTGGTACTGGTTACCAAAGTATCATGGGCAGAAGTTAACTTTACAGTACAGCTTGGAATCCCCAGTTTGGTATCGTCTTTAACCACACCACTTACTTCCCTGCGGGCAATGGGTGGAGGTACGTTTGCTTTTTTAGGTTGGTTTTGAGCATATAAACCCTGGCTTAAACAAAGTACCAGCATCAAAATTCCAAATGTTTTGCAAAGATTAAAAGGGGTGTTCTTGTAAAGTTGTTTCATGTTTGGTTAGCGCGTTGCCTTAGCAGTAATTGGTTGGAGTGGGGTTAATACAAAAAGTGCAGATCATTTTTGTATAAAATGATGCTATTTATTTTTTGCCAATGTGTATTTATCCCAGAAATCGGTAGGTAGCATTAAATCCTGAAAATTGGTTGAGCCCCTTCCGGTTCTTGCTCCGCCACCGCCCCGGTTGCCTCCACCACCAAAGCCACCGCCTCCGCCGTTACCTCCTCCATTTCTGCCGCCAAATGAACCGGCAGTTAAACCATTCAGCTTAATTTGAAAGGCAATCTCTTTGGCATCGCTGCTTTTTAAACCCAGCTGGGCAAGCGGTACCGATAATTCGTAGGTATATGCGCCGGCATCATCAAAAGCAGCAACAGTTTTAATGCTGTATTCGTTATAAATAGAAATTAAAGTATCCTGAATAGCTTTAAAGCCCAGCACCTTTATTTCTTTAACTGTTTCTAATTGGGTTTTATGCAAAGCAAGTGCAATTGAATCGCGCTGAGCAGTAGTTTGTTCGGAACGATTTTGGCCGCCACCAAAACCACCCCGGTTTGCACCAAAGCCTTGTGCACCCCTACCCGCTCTTTTAACCAATGGGTAGGTAATTGAAAAAGCATCTTTATCTTTCTTCCTGCCATCAGTATTGATGATAAAACTGATCCCACCGAGCATAATTTTAGATATGCTGGCCTGTTCTTTCGATTTAATAACGAGATATAAATTTTTCTCATCGTTTGCCAGCACGTAATCTAAATTGGTCCGTTTATTCTCGGTAAATGGCAATCCATTCCATTCTGTAATACGGCCGTCAATACGAATTCCGCCAGGGGCGAGGTTTCCTTTCTGATCGCTTGATTTTTGGGCAAATGCAGATATAAATAAAGTAGAAGCAAAAAAAGCCAGATAGATTTTTCTCATCTCATAAATAGTTTAAGTTCGGTATTTATAAGCAGTAGACTGAGAATTAACCCGATGGCTTAATCGTTTAGTTTAAAAAAAACCTTGTTTAAGGAACATAAAACATCAAAAACAACTTAAAAAGCTTAAAAACAACTATTTAACACTATTTCATCACTAAAATATTACGAACCGGAACTACTATTATAGCCAAATTAAGAGCAGCTGTTCCCGTTCATCTTTAAAGCATAGTGAGTCTGCATTTAACCAGAGAAATGCGGTTTATATGCGGACTCACTGCGAACTTACCCTTAATTTGGCAGCAATATGACAGCAATTAATCCTGCCTTAAATTGGGAGAAGACTCAAAGCTTAAATTCTGAATGAGTTATACCTTCTAATTGCTTAACGTTGTTTTAGTATACAATTTTTCTATTTTTTAGCACTTTCCATGGGGTGCTCTTTCAGTAATTGCTCTGGCGAGTAAAAGTCCTTTTTGTTTTGGATGGCTTTTCTTATCGCTTTTACTTTCTCGGGCGAAATTGCAGTCCCCTTATTCCCAAATGAGTTTCGGATATAGGTAAGTACTGCCGCTACTTCCTGATCTTTCAGCAATCCGCCAAAAGGTGTCATAGGAACCTGACCGGGATATTTTTTACCATTCACCTCTATCGGTCCCATTACGCCTTTCAGCACCAGCTTAATCAGTCGCTCGTCGTTTCCATTTACCCAGTTATTGGGTGTAAGTGGTGGAAAGCCGGCAACAGAGAGCCCTTTACCATCGGCCTGGTGACAAGTTTTACAATAGCCTTCTTTATTATAAATAATTCTTCCTTCGTTATACAAGGCAAGTGTAGCGCCCGTGAGTGCCGTTTTCTCGCTCTTTTCTTTTTCTTCTGCTACATTTCTGCCATTCAAATGCGCTACGGCGGTCTGGTAAGCGGGCAACATCCAGCTATCCAGGGGCAATTTATTCGCTTCTGCTAAAACCGGAAGCCCTTTTGCCTTGCCTATCCACGAGGCGGCTGCGATAGCTGTTAACCTTACCCTGCTATTTTTATCCCTGGCGGCTTCCATCAGCAAATTTGCCTGGTCGGGGAGCTGATGACCAGTATAACGCACCACTTCTACTGCAGCAGCCCTTACATGATAGTCTTTGGCTTTCAAGAGCTGTTTTAAAAGCTGTTGATCTACTTTATTCATTCCCCAGCTTACCCAAAGCGCTTCGAGTAAATGATGCTCATACCGTGTATCATTGGTATCCAGCTTTGCCTCCCAGCTTTTCAGTTTAGGCAACACCTCATTAACATCCCGCCCTCTCAGTTCCCTGCGGGTTCTGTAACGGGTTCTGTATTCGGGTAGTTTAAGATAATCGAGCAGCGTATCGATACTGGCTCCATCTATTTTAGCGGGTTTTACCAGCGGCCTTGAAGGATAGGTAATGCGGTAAATCCTGCCATGCGAATGGTCACGCAGGGGATCGCGGGCATTGTGTTGCATATGCCCAATGAGCACATTATGCCAATCTATAACGTACAAAGAACCATCAGGAGCAAACTCCAGGTCTACCGGGCGGAAATTAGGGTCGTTACTCACCAGCAGATCCATGCGGAAACGGCTTTTATAACCTGTACCGTCATCCTCCAAAGTATGTTCTTTGGTTCCCAGAAAACCAATGGTATTATTGATCAGGAAGTCGCCCTGAAATTCATCAGGAAAATGGCGGCTGGATACAATTTCAATGCCTGATGTTGGCCTTACCAGGTGTTTTTCCTCTATTAGTTGTTTCGATTTATGGTTAGCTTGTCCATATCGGGGTAAGATTGTTCCGGGAAGCATCCAGCGAAAATCAGGGCTGGAGGTTTCGGCATAGAAAGGTTGCCCCCAATCGTCGAATGTGATGCCCCATGGATTTGGAATAGCCATTTGCGCCGTACGCTCCAATTTCCTGCGTCGTGGGTCGAACCGGTAAAAGCCTCCATTAGTGGCATAAATAGGCCCGTAAGACGTTTCTATATTGGTGCGGAGAAATACGCCTTCTCCGGAAAAAATGGCTCCGGAAGGGTCTGCGGTGTACGCGTGACTGCTGTGGTGAGAATCATGATCGTCAAAACCGCTCAGCAAAATCTCTTTTTTATCGGCTTTATCATCCCCATCTGTATCTGTAAGCAGAATAAAATTATTTCCCTGGGCAACATATACCCCTTCTGCCGCGATTTCAAAACCGAGCGGTAAATGAAGGCCATCGGCAAAAACAGTTTGTTTATCTGCCTTCCCGTCGTTGTTGGTATCTTCCAGGATAATGATTTTGTCGTTAGGCTTTGCGTCTCCAACTTTATATTGCGGATAAGTAGGCATCACGGCTACCCACAAGCGCCCCTTGTTGTCAAACGACAACTGTACAGGCTTGGCCAAAAAGCTGAATTCGGTTTCTGAGGCAAATAGTTCTACCTTGAAGCCCGGCGGCACGGTCAAACTGTTTACTGCTTCCTGCCCGATCAGGTATTTAAGATTGCCATTTTTCTTACTTGGTGTATAATTGGTTTTTACCTCCGGCAAAACGGTGGTATGCTTATCAGCCGCCGCAATATCCATTTTCTGCCCTTTTGCTGCCGCCAGCCAAATAGCCGTATCCCTGATAACGGTCATTTCGCGAATCTTTTTGATCTCTGCCGGAAAATTATCAGGCCCGTAAGGTTTATATCTCCGACCATACACATGCACTCCGTTAGGAATTTTAAAATCATTTAGCCACATCCAGTTTTTTTCCATCACGGCATCGTGCACCAGCTTACGGTTAGTTTCTGCTTCGGCTGCGCTTTTTCCAAAAATCTGATCTGCAAGCAAGACCCCGAGTTTTTTATAGCCCTCTTCGTTTAGTTGAGAACCGTCAATCGTTAAGGGGCTTGAGGCATTTTTATACCACTCCAATGTCGGGTTAAATACATCAACAAAGCGAACCCTGTTTGTGGCAGCAACCTCCCTCATGGCATTTGTGTACAGCAGCAGGTTTTCATTTTCACGCTTACCATCAGGCAAATCATAGCTGGTTTTACCCTTAAGGTTCTCAAAAGCAATGGGTGATACGATGACAAGCTGTGGCGCTGAAGTGCCGTTATATTTTTGTTTCAGTGTCCATTTAATAAAGGCATCCAGCTCTGCTTTATAGTTAGCAAGCCCTGCTTCTCCTTCAAAAGATTCATTAAATCCGAAAAAGGAAATGATCACATCAGTTTTTAGTCGGGTAAGCCATTGATCGGGTGTTTCAAAAAAGCCCTCTCCGGGATCTTCCATTTCTAATGTACCGCCTGCATCTTTTCTTTTAACCAGGTTGGCCCGCTCCACCTGAAACTTTTCTGCACCGGGAAAAGCCCAGGGGGAATTCCTGGCTGCATGAGGCCTGAAACCTGGCGTTTCTGCCGGGTTACACATGTTACGGATGAATAATTGGTGCGTTGGGAAACGAAGCTGCAATTCTGTTTCAAAATTATCGTAATTGATCATTCTCGATCCCAGGTTATTGCCAATCAGGGCAATCCGCGTACCTTTCTCAATAGCCAGCGGCGCAGATTTGTATATAAATGCGTTTACAATCATCATCGCAGGTATGGCCACGATAAGGCACAACAGGCTGATCTTTATTATTCTCGTCATCTTTACACAGGTTTATTTAGCAACACGGTAGGGTACCTGGATATCCATTTTACCTTTCCATTTCTTTGGCACTTTCAGGCCCAGCTCATCATGAATGGCGTTAATCACCAGCCTTTGAAAAGCCTCAATCCTGAAATCTTCGGGATGCCCGAGCGTGGTCATAAAAACCTTTCCACCAAAAGTATTGGTACCGGTCCAGGCTACCGGATTTTCTACTGCTGCTCTTTCGGGGTTTACAGCTTTGCCTGTAAGCAATGTGGTTGATCCTTTTGTAGGATAATCGGGTACCACGTGGTACAACCAGGAGCGCAAGTGAAAATCTTTTGCCACACCGGTAAGGATCGGGTTATTTGATGCCGCAGGAGCAATGCTCACATCGGTGCTGCTGTTATGTCCGTAGTGCGTGTGTTTGGCTTTTCCGCCCCATCCCGGAGGCGCATTTAACGCAAATTCACCGAAAGCGTTCCATTTTTCGCTGGGGTGCCCCTTAGGGAAATTAAATGCATGTGTAGTGGTACGAAAGCCCATTACTGGTTTTCCTGATTTCAGGTAGGTTTCAATGTGCGCAAGTTGTTCGGCCGGAAGTCTTCGCCACCGCAAGTAGAAAACAGCTAAATCCGCTTCCTTTAATATTTCCAGTCCGGGAATATTTTCTTCGCTATTGTGGTCTGGAGATGCTTTGAGTACAACAGCTCTCATACCATAATTCTTTTCCAGTTCGGCTGCAATAATAGGCAGTGTTTCTTCTCCACTGTATTCATGATCGCCACATACAAAAACAACGAGTGGCTTTTTAGCCTTTTGCGCAGCTGGCGTACCGAACAAAACTGTACTCAGGGTTAATAACAAACCAATACAAAAATTATTCATTTTATTAGGAATTAGTGATTATCAAATAAAGGAATTGCGGTTATATACACTATTTAAATCAGCCTGTCTGCCACCAAGTATGGCGAGCACATTCTTTACTGTAAGCAAGCACATTTGCTGGTAGGTAGCGGCTGTAAGACTGGCCGTATGCGGGGTAATAATTGCATGCGGATGCTGTACCACCGCGACGCTCTCTACGGGTGGTTCATCGGGCAGCACATCTGCGGCAAATCCGGCAATGGTATTGGCATTCAACGCATCAAGAAGCGCTGCATGATTGATGAGTGCACCCCTTGCGGTATTGATCAGGAATGCTCCAGGTTTCATTAACGCCAGTTGCTTCGCCCCGATAATCTGATTTGTTTCGGGAGTTAAGGGAAGGTGTAAACTTACTATATCTGATTGTTTTAAAACTTCATCCATAGGCAGCTGCCGTGCTGTTCTGCTCCAGTAAAACACCTTCATGCCAAAGGCCTCAGCTAGTTTGGCCACCCGCTTTCCGATATTTCCCATACCCAATATGCCCAGCGTTTTGCCATTTAGTTCGTCTCCTGCATATTGGTTACGCCAGTTCCAGTCGCCCTGTTTAACCCTTTCTACCGACTGATATAAATTACGCATTGCCATCAGCATTAAGGCAAGTGTATGCTCAGCAATAGTGGCTGCATTACTGCCCGGCGCATTAACTACCCTGATCTTTCTTGCTGTCGCTTCTGCCACATCCACATTATCAAGGCCTACGCCGCACCTGGCTACCACCTGCAAATCCGAAAAGGCATCCATAAGGGGCTTATCAATCTGCCCCTTCCCCCTGGTAATAACTGCATGTATTTCTACCCTGCCCAGAACCTCACTTAGCTCGTCTGCAGTATATCCTTTGTATACCTGCACATTTTCCGCTAGCAGGGCAAGTGCTTCTTCTGCAATGCTTTCCAGTAACAATACGTTTTTCTTCATTACTTTTTATGGTATAAAGTAGCGTCGTCTGATTTTAAGCCTCTGAAATCGTTCCTGTTCGAAACGTATAAACCTTCTTCGTACAGCTCATCTTTAAATATCCTGTCGTCTACCTCAGCTCCGGGTATTGATGAAATTTCGACCAGATTGCCTGAGGGATCGCGCACAAACATCTGCATGGCTCCATCGGGTAACTTTCGCACTTTCCCCCAGGGATTGACATCAATGGCCTTCAACGCTTTCATGCGAAAAAAGATGCTGCTGAAATCGTCTACCTGTACACAGATATGCCCGCGAAATGAGGTCTGGTCTTCCCATTCCGAAATATGTAATTGTTGCTCATCATTAAATTTGAAAAACATTACAGGGTAATCGAACTTAAAAGAAGGAAGCGGCTCAAGGCCGAGTTCCTGCCTGTAGAAGTCTCCTGCTTTTTCCAGATTGTCTACAATAAGCGTTACGTGATTAATTTTAAGTGCCTTTGCCATAATTAATTATTTTATACCGGCTGTTTAAACTGTTTTACAAAATCCCAGTTAGGGGTTAATCCCAGTCCTGGAGCAGAAGGTGCGGCGATTTCGCCGTTGATCACATTAATTTCTTCGTTCACCAGGTCGTACATCATGGGGTTTCCGCCTAGCGAAAACTCAATAATTGTTGCAGAGGGACATGCGAATGCCACAGTTAAGCCTGCCATGAAAGAAAAGGCCGATCCCCAGCAATGTGGTGCCAGCTCTACCTGGTGCACACTGGCCAGATGCCCTGCCCGCATGGCTTCCGAAATACCACCAATGATGGCCGCATCGGGCTGAACAACATCTATAGCCCTTATTTGCAAAAGATCGTGTATATCAAAACTGGTAAACTCACTTTCGCCTGCAGCAATGGGTATGTGTGTGGCAGCTCTTACTTCTGCTGTTCCTTTCCTGTTGTCGGGACTAACGGGCTCTTCAAACCAATAGATATTACAGTCTTCCACCCCACGGCAAAATTGCTTCGCCTCGGGTACACTGAATGTGCCATGCGCATCAACCATTAACTTAATGTCGGGTGCCAGTGCCGCT
>RCUK01001597.1_pt1 | contig 14003 bp, 12 predicted proteins | sample 2166381 | NCBI WGS metagenome assembly RCUK01 (sample SAMN09932809, study PRJNA488358) | compost metagenome | isolation source: compost soil in an enriched community | place: Germany: Experimental Botanical Garden
GCACGGTGACGGCGCGGCCCGCGATGGCCGCGCCGCGCCAGACAGGGCGCAGATAGGGTTGCAGCAGACCGGAGCGGCCCTGGGCTTCGTGCACCGTGGACACGCCGGCCGCCTGTAAGCGATCGATCACGGCGGGCTCCGCACGCGCAATGTTGCGTACGGCGATGGCGCGCGCGCTCATGCGAAGGCTCCCGTCACTTGCGGGAAAATCCGCTGATAGCCCTCGGCATGCGTGATCTTCAGATCGGAATTGCGCGATGCCTGCACGCCGCGCTGCAAGGCCACGCGGGTGTAGTACTCCCACAGGTGTTCCTGCGCGGCCATGGTTTCAAACGCACGGCGCTTCACGTCCCACACCGATGAAATGTCCAGCAGCACCTCCGGCTTCCATTCGCATTGCTCGGGCTGGTGCGGCTCAAACAGAAACACGGGCGGCGCGCCCAGCACGGGCTGGTCCGGCCGATGCCCGTGCGCCTGGGCGATGATGCGCGCCTCTTGCGCCACATGGGTGGCAAGCGGGTGGTCGAAGTTGTAGGGGTCTTTCAGCGAGTGCGTCAGCACGAAGGCCGGCCGCAATTCACGATAGATGTCGGCCAGTTGGAACAAGGCGTCGTCGCTGACGCGCAGCGGGTAATCGCCGCAATCCAGAAAGCGCACCGAGGCGCCCAGTATTGCCGCGGCGCGCGTGGCTTCTTCGCGGCGTGCCGTCTTGACCTTTTCCAGCGTCATGCCCGGCTCGCGCCAGAGCTTGGCCGATTCACCGCGCTCGCCGAACGACAGGCACACCACGGTCATGTTGAAGCCGCGCTGCGCGTACAGGGCAATGGCGCCGCCCGCGCGCCAGACGAAATCCGCCGAATGGGCGCTGACGATCAGGCCGTTTTGAGTTGTGCTGCTCATGCTTTCATCCTGAAATTAAAGACCATTCAGTCCGCGCTGATGCCGGCTTCGCGAATCACCTTGGTCCACTTCACCGATTCATCGGCGACGAAGCGGCCAAAGTCCGCGGCGCTGCCGGGCGTGACTTCGGCGCCGATCTCGCTCATGCGTTGCTGGAAGGCCGGGTCCGCCAGCGCGGCCTGCAATGCCTTGTTCAAGCGCTTGACCACGGGCTCGGGCATGCCCGCCGGCCCAACCAGGCCCCACCACACGGTGGCATCCGCGCCGGACAAGCCTTGGGATGCGGCGGTGGGCACGTCGGGCAATAGTTTGGCCGGATGCGGGTTCAGCACGGCCAATGCGCGCAGCTTGCCGGCCTGGACGTGCGAGACCACTTCCAGCGGGTTGATCGACATGAACGACAACCGGCCGCCCAACAGGTCGGTCACGGCGGGCGAGCCGCCCTTGTACGGAATGTGCAGCGCCTTGAAGCCGCCCTCGGACTTGAGGAGTTCGCTGCCCAGGTGGCCCGAACTGCCGTTACCCGCCGAGCCGTAGGTCAGCTTGTCGGGATTGGCGCGGCCTTGCGCGACCAGGTCTTTCAAGGTCTTGGCGCTGGCGTCGCTGCGCACCACCACCACCAGGGGCGCGAAGCCGATGGCGCCGATGGGGGCGAAGTCCTTGGCGGGATTGAAGTTCAGCTTGGGGAACAGGGCCGCATTGCTGGCCAGCGTGTTCGAGGCGGTCAGCAAGGTGTAGCCGTCCGGCTCGGCGCGCGCCACGTGCTCCATGCCGATGTTGGTGGCGGCGCCGGGGCGGTTGTCGACGATGACCGGCTGCTTGAGTTCTTCGGCCATTTTCTGCGTGATCAGCCGCGTCACGATGTCCACGCCGCCACCCGCCGCATACGGCACGACGATGCGCACCGGCTTGTCGGGATAGGTGTCGGCGGCATACGCGCCCAACGGCGCTGCCAGCCCGGCAACCATTCCCAGGGCCACGCCAAAACGGGCGAGATATGTCTTCTGCATCAATGTCTCCTGTGTGCTTGTTCTAGTGTCGACATGGTGCTGGGGCGGGACTAATATCGTCCAATACTTTTTCCGCCAACGACTTATTTGGTTTTCAAATAAATTGGACTTCCGCCAACTTCGCTATTTCGTTGCCGTGGCCGAGGAGCTGAGCTTCAGCGCCGCCGCGCGGCGCCTGCACGTGAGCCAACCGCCCCTGAGCCTGCAAATCAAGGCCCTGGAGACCGAGCTGGGCGCGGTGCTGCTGGACCGCGACAAACGCAACGTCGCCCTGACCACGGCGGGCGCCTTGTTCCTGGAACAGGCGCGGCGCGCGCTGGGCAATCTGGACCGCGCCGCTGAAGTGGTGCGGCTGGCCTCACAAGGCGAGGCCGGTGAAATCCGCATCGCGTTCACGGCCTCGGTGCCCATGGCCGAAGCGTTTCCGCGCGTGGTGCAGACGTTTCGCAGCAGCCATCCCGCCGCCCGCGCCGACCTGATCCATATGTCCACGGGCCAGCAGCTTCAAGCCCTGGCCGACAAGAGCATCGACGTGGGCTTTCTGCGCCCCTCGCTGCTGTTTTGCCCACCGCCCAACATCCAGACGCTGGACTTGTGGACCGACCGTCTGGTGGCGGTGCTGCCCGCCTGGCATGCGCTGGCCGCCACGCAAAGCCCCTTGCCCATGGCGGCGCTGGCGGATGAACCCTTCATTCTGTTTCCGCGCGGCCTGGGCTGCGGCTTGTTCGAGCATGTGATGGTGCTGGCCAGCCGCGCGGGCTTCGCGCCGCGCCTCATGCAAGAGGCCCGCGAAGGCGCGACGATCGTCGGCCTGGTGGCCGCCGGCATGGGCATTTCGGTGCTGCCCGACACCTATGCGCGCACCGGCATTCCCGGCGTGGTGTATCGCAACCTGGATACGCCCGACGCCACCAGCCGCTTGCTGCTGGCGTACCGGCGCGATGACGCGGCCCCGTTGCTGCAACGGTTTGTGGATGTGGTCAGACCGAACGCGGGGACGGCGGTGTAGGGACTGTGCTGCTTTTCCGCCGGCAGTATCGGGACCGCGCTGCTTGTTATTTTGCAGACGGCCAACGTCCGCCCAAAGACCGCGTGGCGTCGGCCGCGGCTTCCTGTACCAGCTTGGCCATTTTCTTGACGGCGGCGGGCGAGTAGCGTTCCTTGGGGCCCGACAACGAGATGGCTCCGCAGATGTCGCCGTCCGGGCCGAACACCGGGCTGGCCACGGCGGCGCAGTTCGGGTCGCGTTCGCCCATGGAGGTCAGCATCAGGCCGACTTCGGCGGGCGACTTGCCATCCACCAGATAGGCGCTCAGCAGCTTGCCGGCGGCGCCCTTGTCCAACGGCAGCAGGTCGCCCACGCGGATGCGGTCCAAGGTGGAGTGGTGCGAATCAACACGCAGCACGCACACGCGGGAATGCGCGTCGTGGTAGACGTGGAACGACGCGCTTTCGGTGCCCTTGTCGACCAGGCCTTGCAGCAGCGGCAGGATGGTTTCCGTCAGCCGGTAGGTGGCTTCGTAGGCGCGCCCCAGGTGGTGGGCGTAAGGCCCCAGCGAATAGCGGCCGTCGGCACGGCGCACCACCAGGGCCGCTTTTTCAAGCGAGGCGATGAGCCGCAAGAGCGTGCTCTTGTAGAACCCCGTGGCTCGGGAAAGGTCGGCAAGCGTGATGGGCTCGGTGCGTTCTGCAACGGCGCCGACGATCGTCAGGGCGCGTTCGACGGCGGCGACGCCGTCACTGGAATTGTCCTGAGTAGGGGTACGGCTCATTGGAATGATAGGGATGATTAGGCGGTGGTCCCCGGGTCCGGATCAATGACCCGGCTGATGACCGGGAAATAGCGGTTGCCGTGGCCCTGGGCCATCGCGGCGTCGAACCAGTGGTCTACGTTGCGGGCGCCCAGTGCCTCTACGCCGGTCTGTTCCGCCAGTGCCAGCGCGTAGCGCAGGTCTTTGCGGGCATAGTCCACGGGGAAGGCTTTTTCGGGAAATTCACCGGGCAGAATAGCCTTTAAGCCGTGGTTGCGCAACGCGAAGCTATCGGCCGAACCGCGTGTGAAGGTCTCCAGCAATACCTGCGGATCCACGCCCGAACGGCGTGCGATGGCGCGCGCTTCCGACAGCGCCACCACCGTCTCGAACAACACCATATTGTTCAGGATCTTCACGACTTGGCCGTTGCCCACGGGGCCGCAATAGGTGATCTCGTTGGCGAACGTGGACACCAGCGGCTTGATCCGCGCAAAGGTCTCCGCGTCTCCGCCGATCATGACGGACAGCGTGCCGGCTTCGGCGGCGGCGCGCGTGCGGGCAACGGGGCCGTCCATGAAGATCGCCCCTTTGGCTGCGAACTCGGCGGCCAGTTCGCGCGTGACGTCCACCGGCGAGGTGCTCAGGTCCACAACCAATTGGCCCGCGCGCGTATTGGCCAGCAAGCCATCGGCCGCGCGGGCAAGCTGCGCCACGATTTCGCCCGACGGCAGGGACAGGAACACCACGTCGCACTCGCGCATGATCTGCGTGGTGGTGGCCGTCGCCACGCCATGTGGGGCCAGGCGCTGCAAGGGGGCGGGATCGGTGTCGCAGCCCAGCACGGGCAGCCCGCCCTTGGTGGCCAGGTTGCGGCAGATGGGTTCGCCCATGACGCCCAGGCCGATGAAGCCGGCTCGTTGAAATTCAGACATTGGAGAGTCTCCGAAGAATGGGGGCCGTCGTCGCGGCCCTGAAAGAAGAATGAGGAAAGAAGAACGGGAAAGGCGGCGCGGCTTACATGCCGAAGTAGATGCCCTTGGATTGCTGGTACAGGCGCAGGCCGCTCACGCCTTTTTCGCGGCCGATGCCGCTTTGCTTGAAGCCGCCGAAGGGCGTGGAAATGGAAAGCTGCTTGTAGGTGTTGATCCAGACGCTGCCCGCTTCCAGGCGCTTGGCCACGCGCCAGGCGCGGCGATAGTCCGCCGTCCAGATGCCGGAGGCCAGGCCGTACACGCTGTCGTTGGCCTGCTCCACCAGATCGTCTTCGTCCTCGAAGGTCAGCGCGCACAGCACGGGGCCGAAGATTTCCTCGCGCACCACGTGCGCATCGCGCGCCAGTCCGCCCAGGATGGTGGGCCGGTAGAACGCGCCGGCTTCTAGCGCGGCGCCCTCGGGCCGCTGTCCGCCCAAGAGCACTTGCGCACCATCGCGCTTCGCGCCTTCGACCATGCCTTCGATTTTTTCGCGGTGGGCGAACGAAGCGATCGGACCCATCTGCGCGCCGGCGGCATCGGGCAGGTCCACCTTGAGTTGGCCCGCGCGCGCCACCAGTTTTGCGATGAAGGATTCCGCGATGCGGCGGTGGACATACAAGCGCGAGCCCGCCACGCAAGACTGCCCGCTGCCTTCGAAAATTCCGCCGATCACGCCGGCTATCGCGGCGTCTTGGTCGGCATCGTCGAACACGATATGGGGCGACTTGCCGCCCAGCTCCAGCGCCACGGGCATCAGCTTTTCGGCGGCGGCGTGGGCAATGGCCCGGCCGCTGGCGGTGCCGCCCGTGAACGACACCATGCGCACGCCCGGATGTTCGACCAGGCGGCGGCCCACGGTGGACCCCAGGCCCGTGACCACGTTGAGAATGCCAGGCGGCAAACCCGCTTCCAGGGCGATGCGGCCCAGCGCCAGCGCGGGCGACGAGGTCACTTCCGAAGGCTTGAGGATGACGGCGTTGCCGGCGGCGAGCGCCGGCGCCACCTTCTGCGCTTCCATCGTCAGCGGTGAATTCCACGGCGTGATCGCCACGACCACGCCATACGGGTCGTAGTGCGTCATGGACAGGTAGTTGCCGCGCGCCGGCGTGACTTCCGCGCCCAGCGTTTCGCACACGCCCGCGTAGTAGCGGAAGGTGGCCGCGGCGCTGGCGACCTGCGCCTTGCATTCGGACCAGACCTTGCCGTTTTCAATCATCTGCAAACGCGCCAGCAGGTCCGCGTGTTGTTCCATGCCGTCGGCAATGCGGCGCAGGATCGCCGCGCGCTGGTGCGGCAGCATGTCGCGCCAGGCCGGCTGGCGCTGGGCTTGCCAGGCCGCTTCTACGGCCTGGTCCACCTGCGCGTCAGAGGCCGCGCTGACCAGGTAATTGTGGGCGCCGGTGGCGGGGTTGACCGACGCGAACGCGGCTTCGCCCTGGGCGATCCATTCACCGCCGATCAGCATGGATTTAAGGGTTTCCGAGGATTCGGACATGACGGGTTGTTCCTCTCTTGATGGAATTTTCCGGACCGGCCGAGCGCCGTCCGGATGCATTTATTCGTTGACAGGCTTCATGCGAAAAAATATAAAATAGAATAAGCGTTCTGTCTACTGGAACGATAAGAATAAACAAACCGTCATTCGATGACAAGAGGAGACCTCTCGATGCAACGCAATTGGTTGTGCGCCCTGGCATGTGCCACGGCGCTGTTCGCGGGAACGGCGCAGGCCGATTCCTATCCCTCGAAACCCGTGACGATGGTGGTGCCATACCCTGCGGGCGGGGCCACCGACGTGGTGGCGCGCGCTGTGGCGGAAAAGCTCACGCAAGGCTGGGGCCAGACCGTCATCGTGGAAAACCGCGCGGGCGCGGGCACCACCATCGGCGCCAGTTCGGTGGCGCGTGCCAAGGGCGATGGCTACACGCTCTTCATGACCACGTCCGCCCACACGATCAGCGGCCACCTGTACAGCAAGCTGAACTACGACCCCGTCAAGGATTTCGCGCCCATCACGTTGGTCACCAAGGTGCCGCTGGTGCTGGTGGTCAACCCCGATATTCCGGCCAAGACGCTGCCGGAGTTCCTGGCGTACTTGAAAGAGAACAGCGCGTCGGTCAACTTTGCGTCGCCCGGCAACGGCACGGCGCAGCACCTTAGCGGTGAACTGTTCAAGATCGCCACGCAATCGCGCATTACGCATGTGCCGTACCGAGGCGATGCGCCGGCCTTCACGGACTTGGCGGGTGGGCAGGTGCAGATGATGCTGGCCACGATCACGTCGGCCTTGCCTTTGATTGAATCCGGCAAGCTGCGCGCGCTGGCCGTGGCCAACGGCAAGCGGGTGCAGGCGCTGCGCGATGTGCCGACCTTCGCGGAAGCGGGCATGCCCGGCTTCGAGGCCGCAACCTGGTTCGGCCTGCTGGCGCCGGCATCGATGCCGCAGGCCCAGGCGCAACGCATCTACCAGGACGTATCCAAGATCGTCGCCACGCCGGCCATGCAAACGCGCATCGAGGCCATGGGCGGTGAAGTGGTCAACAGCACGCCACAGGCGTTCGCCGCCTTCATGGGGCAAGAGCAGGAGAAGTGGGGCCAGGCGGTCAAGGCGTCTGGCGCCGTCGCCCAGCAGTAAGCGCAACCGCGCACCCAAGCGTCCGTAGCCCCGCGCCGAAGTAGCGCGGGGCACGGCATCAGGCAACCTCGGAGGAGACACATCATGACAGTTTCAACATGGCTGGCAGCAGGTGCGATTGCGTTGTCCACGGCCGCGCCCATCGCGGCAAGCGCCGCGGACTATCCCAACGCCCCGGTGAAGTTCGTCGTGGGCTTCAGCCCCGGCAGCACGATCGACACCGTGGCGCGCATCGTCGGCGAAGCGCTGTCCACGCGCATGGGGCAGTCGTTCGTGGTGGACAACAAGACCGGCGCCAACGGCATGATCGCGGCGCGCGCCGTGGCGCAAGCCAAGCCGGACGGCTACACCATCCTGGTCAGCAATTCCAGTTCCATCACCGTCAACCCCTTGCTCTACAAGGATCTGCAGTACGACCCCTTGAAGGATTTCGCGCCGGTGACGACCGTGGTGTCGGTGCCCTTCATCCTGACCATCAACGCCGATAACCCGCGCGTGGCGGGCGTGACCGACGTCAAGTCGCTGGTGGCGCTGGCCAAGAGCAAGCCCAACACCATCAGCTACGGCTCGGCCGGCAACGGCAATCTGATGCATCTGGCCGGCGCGCAGCTTGCCGCCATGTCCGACGTGCAGATGCTGCACGTGCCGTACCGGGGCGCGGCGCCGATGGAAGCGGGCTTGCTGTCCAAGGAGGTCGACTTCGGTTTCGACACGCTGTCCGGCGTGCCGCTCATCAAGGCGGGCAAGTTGCGCGCGCTGGCCGTGTCCACCGCCGATCGCTGGCATGACCTGCCGGACGTGCCCGCCGTGGCCGAACTGGGCTATCCGGATTTCGACATCTCGTTCTGGGTGGGCATCTTTGCGCCCGCGGGCACACCGCCGGACGTGGTGGAACGGCTGAATCGCGAGATTGCGGCGGTGGCCAAGGACCCCACCGTGCGCGCGCGGCTGGCGGCGCAGGGCAATCCGTCCACGCAATCGCCGCAAGCCTTCCGGCAGAAGATCGCCGACGAGCTCAAGCAGAACGAAGCGCTGATCAAGCGCGCCAACATCAAGATCGACTGAATCGGCGTCGACTGAACCGGCGGCGCACGCCGCCATCGCAATGAGCAGGGAGGAGCACAAGGTGTCCTGGGATAAAGAACTGCAAGAACTGGCGCTGCGCAAGGAGCTGGCGGCGCGCATGGGTGGCGAGGCCAAGGTGCGCCGGCATCGGGAAGGCGGCAAGCTGCCGGTCCGTGAACGCATCACAGGCATGGTCGACAAAGGTTCGTTTCGCGAGGTGGGCGCGCTGACGGGCAGCGGCGAATACGACGCCGAAGGGCGCTTGACGGATCTGACACCATCGAACCTGCTGATCGGCCGCGCCAAGGTGGAGGGGCGGCCGGTGGTGGTGGCCGCCGATGATTTCACCGTGCGTGGCGGCGCCAACGACGGCGCGGTCGGCGACAAGCTGGTCGAGGCCGAACGCATGGCGCACGACCTGCGCCTGCCGCTCTTGCGGCTGGTGGACGGCACGGGCGGTGGCGGTTCGGTGCGCAATATCGAAATCAAGGGCCACACCTTGCTGCCCAAGCTGCGCATGTGGCCCTTGATGGCGCAAAACCTGGCCACCGTACCGGTCGTGTCGCTGGCCTTGGGTTCGGTGGCGGGCCTGGGCGCCGCGCGCGTGGCCGCCAGCCATTACGCCGTGATGGTGCGCGAGACCTCGCAGCTCTTCATTGCGGGGCCGCCCGTTGTGGCGCGTATCGGCCAGAACCTGGAAAAAAATGAGCTGGGCGGCAGCGACATCCATACCCGCAATGGCGTGGTGGATGACGAAGCAGACTCGGAAGCGGATGCCTTCGCCATGGCGCGCCGCTTCCTGTCGTATCTGCCGCGCTCGGTGCACGAACTGCCACCGCGCGCCGCCGGCCCCGGCAGCGCCGCCGCCGACCAGGACTGGCTGCGCAACGCCATCCCCAGCGACCCGCGCGCCGTCTACAAAATGCGGCCCATCGTGTCGGCGCTGATGGACGAGGGATCATTCATGGAAATCGGCAAGCGCTGGGGCAGGGCGGTGATCACGGGGCTGGCGCGTATCGATGGCTGGCCGGTGGCGGTATTCGCCAGCGACCCCTATCACTACGGTGGCGGCTGGGACGGCCCCGCAGCCGAGAAATTCACGCGCCTGCTGGACCTGGCCGAAACCTTTCATCTGCCGGTCGTGAACCTGGTGGATGTACCCGGCTTCCAGATTGGCCTGAACGCCGAGAAGGCGGGCGCCATGCGTTACGGCGTGCGCGCCTTGACCGCCGTGGCGCAATCCACCGTGCCCTGGTGTTCGATCATCGTGCGCAAGGCCTTTGGCGTGGCGGCCGGCGGCCACCAAAGCGCGGGTCGCTTCAATTTCCGCTATGCCTGGCCCTCAGCCCAATGGGGCTCGTTGCCGGTGGAAGGCGGGCTGGAAGTGGCCTACAAGGCCGAGATCGAAGCCGCGTCGGACCCCGAGGCCAAGATGCGCGAGATCGAGGCCCGTGTGCGCGGCCTGACCTCGCCGTTTCGCAGCGCCGAGGCCTTCGTCGTGGAAGACATCATCGACCCCGCCACCACGCGGCAGGTGCTGGAAGAGTTCGTGGACGTGGTGATGCCCTTGCGCGAACCCGGTCCGCGCGCCTTTGGCTATCGGCCGTGACGCCGCATCGGGAGCGCAATATGAAACGAGTCATTGTGGCCAATCGGGGAGCGGTCGCCCGGCGTGTCATCCGAGCGTTGCGCGCGCTGGGCTTGGAATCGGTCGCGGTTTATTCCGAGGCGGACCGCGATCTTCCCTATCTGCGTGAAGCGGATGCGGCGGTGCCAATCGGCCCCGCGCCCGCCGCGCAAAGCTATTTGAACCGTGACACCTTGCTGCGCGTTGCGCGCGAGACCGGCGCGGACGCGCTGCATCCGGGCTATGGCTTCCTGTCCGAGAACGCTGACTTTGCCCAGGCCGTGGAACAGGCGGGCATGATTTTCGTGGGCCCGTCGCCACGCTGGATCCGGATGCTGGGGCACAAGACGCAGGCGCGCGATGCGATGGCCGCGTTGGGCATGCCGATGGCGCCCAGCAGCGCGGTGCTGGGCGCTGATCTTGATGCGGTGCGCCAGGCGGCGCGGGAACTGGGTTATCCGGTACTGATCAAGCCGGCCTCGGGCGGCGGCGGTATCGGCATGATTCCCATGCATGGCCCGCAGGACGTCGACGCCGAATGGGGGCGGGCGCGGCTGATCGCCGAGCGCAGTTTCGGCGGATCGGACTTGTATCTGGAAAAGCTGCTGAGCAACCCCCGGCACGTGGAATTTCAGTTTCTGGCGGACCGCCACGGGCAGGTGCGATGCTTGTATGAACGCGACTGCTCGACCCAGCGCCGGCATCAGAAGGTGTTGGAAGAGGCGCCCGCGCCGGGGCTGGACCGAGCCGCCGTGCAAGAGATGGCGGTCCGGCTGGAAGGCATGCTGGCCGGCCTGGGCTACGACGTCATCGGCACCGTTGAGATGCTGTACACGCCCGAGTCCGGCTTTTCCTTCCTGGAAATCAATACCCGCTTGCAGGTCGAGCATGCCGTGACGGAAGCGGTGACGGGCATCGACATCGTGGCCGCGCAGTTGCGGCTGGCGGCGGGCGAGCGCATGGATAGCGTGCTGTCGCAGGTGCCGCCAGTACGCGGGCATGCGCTGGAAGCGCGCGTCTACGCGGAAGACCCCGTGCGCTTTCTGCCGTCGCCGGGCGTGCTGCGGACGTTTACCCCGCCCGAACTGCCTGGCGTGCGCGTGGAAACGGGCTACGCCGAAGGCTGCCGCGTGTCCAGCCACTACGACCCGATGCTGGCCAAGGTGATCGCGCATGCGGCGACCCGGGACGCGGCCATGGCGCTGTTGAAGCAGGCGCTGGCGCAGTTCCGCGTCGAAGGCGTCAAGACCAACATTCCATTCATCCTGCGATTGCTGGACGACCCGGCGTTTGGCGCCGGTGAAGTCTGCACCGGCATGGTGAGCCGCATTCTGGAAACGCCGCGCGCGGCGGCGCAGGCCGAGCAGGCGGCCTAAGCAACCCAAGCAAGCTAAGCAGCAGGGGGGATCCCCCAGCATCCAAGGAGAAGACGATGTTCAAAGTAGAAACGCCCGTGGTGGGCCGTGTGGTTGCCGTCAGCGTGCGTCCCGGTCAGCGTGTGGACGCCGGTGACAGCGTGATCAAGGTGGAGTCGATGAAGATGGAAATCCCGGTCGAGGCCGAACGCGGCGGCATCGTGGCGCGGGTGCTGGTCGGCGAAGGCGACGAGGTGGACGAAGGCCAGATCGTGGTTGAACTGGAGTGAGGTCGCCATGCTGATCCATACCGAACGGACGGACTCGGGCCAGGTGGCGATGCTGCGCCTGCGCAACCCCCCGGTCAACAGCTTGAGCGCGGCGCTGCGCGCTGAACTGCACGCGGCGATTCAAGCGGCCCTTGCGGATGAGCGCGTGCGTGCGCTGGTGCTGACGGGTGAGGGCGGCTTTTTTTGCTGCGGCGCCGAGATCCGCGAATTCAATACGCCGATGTCCACGCGCGAACCCACGCTGCGTTCAGTCATCGCGTTGATTGAAGGGGCGACCAAGCCCGTGGTCGCGGCGATACACGGCGCGGCATTGGGTGGCGGGCTGGAATTGGCGCTGGGTTGCCACTATCGCGTGGCGCTGGACGGCGCGTCGCTGGGCCTGCCTGAAGTGAAGCTGGGCGTGCTGCCCGGTGCGGGCGGCACGCAGCGGCTGCCGCGTATCGTTGGGGTTGAGCGGGCGCTGACGATGATTGCCCAAGGCGATGCCATCGACACGGCTACCGCCTTGGACTGGGGCCTGCTTGACGAGGTGTTTGCCGACGATCTGCCGCAACGCGCCGCCGCCTATGCGCTGGCGCACGCCGATGCGCCGCTGGCCAGCCGCAACGTCGGTGCGCGCAAGGTGGCGGCTCTGGCAGACCCGGGTGTGTACGACCGCGCCCGCGCGGAAGCCGCCCGCCGTTATCGCGGTTGCGTGGCGCCCCTGGCCTGCGTCGACTGCGTGGAGACCGCCGCCAACACCGCGCTGCAAGAAGGCTTGGCATATGAGCGCGAACGCTTCCTGGAACTGGTCAACGGCAGCCAGTCCAAGGCGCAGCGCCATCTGTTCTTTGCCGAGCGCGCCGCCGTCAAACTGCCCGAGGGCTGGAAGGCGGAAACTCCCATCGCCACGGTGGGCGTGGTGGGCGCGGGCACGATGGGCGGCGGAATCGCGATGAGTCTGGCCAATGCCGGGCTTGCCGTGATGCTGGTTGAACGCGATGCGCAGGCGCTGGAACGCGGTTGGTCGGCCATCCGCAAGAACTACGCCGCGACGGCGGCCAAGGGCAAGCTGACGGCGGCGCAGGTGGAAGAACGCCTGGCGCGCATACGTACCAGCCTGGACATGGCCGAGCTGCGCGACGCCGATCTGGTGATCGAGGCCGCGTTCGAGGACATGGACGTCAAGCGCCAGATCTTCACGGCGCTGGATGCCCTCTGCAAACCCCAGGCCATCCTGGCGTCTAACACGTCGCGCCTGGACATCGACGAAATTGCCGGCTTCACTCGCCGGCCGGCGCAGGTGCTGGGCATGCACTTCTTCAGCCCGGCAAACGTCATGCGCTTGCTGGAAGTGGTGCAAGGCCGTGACACGGACGGCAACGTCATCGCTGCCGTGTTCAGGCTGGCGCGGCAGATGGACAAGCTGCCGGTATTGGTGGGCGTGTGCGATGGCTTCGTGGGCAACCGCATGGTCAGCCCCTACACGCGCGAGGCGCACTTCTTGTTGGAGGAAGGCGCGTCGCCCTCGCAGGTGGATGGCGCCTTGCAGCAATTCGGGCTGGCCATGGGGCCGTTGCGCATGGCGGACATGGCGGGCCTGGACATCAGTTGGGCCTTCCGCAAGCGCATGGCGCCCACGCGCCCCGCGCACCTGCGCTATTCGCGCGTGGCCGACAGCCTGTGCGAACAAGGGCGCTTCGGCCAGAAGACCGGCAGCGGCTTTTACCGCTACGAAGCCGGTAGCCGCGAACCGCTGGAAGATCCGCGGGTGCTGGCGCTGATCGAACAATGCTCCCGCCAGGATGGCATTGCGCGCCGCGACATCACCGACGAGGAAATCGTGCAGCGCACGATGTATGCCCTGGTCAACGAGGGCGCCCGCATCCTGGAAGAAGGGATTGCCCGCCGCGCGTCCGACATCGACGTGATCTATGTCAACGGTTATGGGTTTCCGGCGTATCGGGGCGGGCCGCTGTTCTACGCGGATGAGCAAGGCTTGCCGGCGGTGCTGGACACCATCCGGCGCTTTCATGAAGTACACGGCGAACTGTGGCAACCCGCGCCGCTGCTGGAACGGCTGGTGGCGCAAGGCAAGCGCTTCGCGGACTTGTAAAGCAGGGGGCCGCGCATCGGGCGCGGCGTCCATATAAAAATCGAGGAGACAGCAATGCATACGGAACAGGCCGGCGCCACGGCGCGGGGGCCGCAGGAACAGTACTTTGCCGCCTTGGCCGAGGGCCGCTTTCAGATTCAGCACTGCACGGCTTGCGGCCGGCATCAGTTCTTTCCGCGCACACTGTGCATGCACTGCGGCGCGACGGATCTGGCGTGGACGGATCCCGCCGGCACCGGCACGGTCTATTCCTTCAGCATCGTGCGGCGCAAGCCGGAGGCGGGCGGCGACTACAACG
>RCUK01001601.1_pt1 | contig 13976 bp, 11 predicted proteins | sample 2166381 | NCBI WGS metagenome assembly RCUK01 (sample SAMN09932809, study PRJNA488358) | compost metagenome | isolation source: compost soil in an enriched community | place: Germany: Experimental Botanical Garden
CGCTGACGGCGCTGGGCGAGCAACTGGTGCCGCACGCCAAGGACCTGCTGCGCAACGCCGATCAATTCATGCAGCAGGCCAGCAGCAACCTGACCTACTCCGGCCGCTGCCGCTTCGGGGCGGGAGAACTCACGTCGATCACGTGGATGCCGCGCCTGATCGAAGAGATTCAGCGCGCGCACCCGAACCTGCTGGTCGAGCCCTATGTGGGCGTGGGCGAACTGGTGGAGCGCGGGCTGGAGGAAGGCGACCTGGATTTTGCGGTGATCGCCGGGCCGTCGTCGCGGGCGTCCATCGCGTCACATTTGATTGGCAGCGCGGAGTTTGAATGGGTGGCCTCCCTGCGCGCGGTGCCCGACCCCGCCGCGCTGACGCCGGCCGACCTGCCCGGCCTGACCCTGATCACCCAGCCCCAAAGCTCCGGCGTGATCCGCATGCTGGACGACTGGCTGACCGAACAGGGCATCTCGCCGGGCCGCATGCAGTGCTGCAATAGCTGGGGCGCCATTGCGGGCATGTTGCGCCAAGGCCTGGGGCTGGGTTTCCTGCCCACCGCCTGGGCGCGCATCCTGATACAGCGCGGCGACCTGCATCCCCTGCCTGGCTTGCCGCCCTTGCGGCCCCTGCCCTACACCTTTCAATGGCGTCGCGACGACACCCGGCCCATGCTGGTCAGCCTGCGCGCCCTGGCGCAGGACACGCTGGAATTCGACGCGCCGGCAAGCATGGTCTAGGGCGAGCCACTGTTTCCAAAATGTCGCTCTTGAATAAGAAAATTATTCGCTTTATCTCCCATTTCAGCCCGAGTAGAGTCGCTTCAAACAAAGATTGAAGACCTATACGGAGACTGGGCGACATGCCGGATCTTGCTACTCCCTCGCAGAATTTCCCTAAACGCCTGTGCCGCCTGGACCTGTGGCTGAACCCCGTGTTCGACCAGATGATCGGCGCGCAATCCGACATTGCCTTGTCGGTACTGCCCGCGCGTGGCGACGATGCCCGCACGCTGGCGGGCCTGAAGACGGCCCACGCCTACCACGTGTCGGCCGCCAAGGATGAACTGCCGCGCCAGTGGTTCGTGAACGCCGAACTCATTGCGCAATGCCCGGACCTGGTGTGCGTGTCGTCCGGCGGCGCGGGCTATGACACGGTGGACGTACCCGCCTGCACGGCGGCCGGCATCGCGGTCGTGAACCAGGCGGGCGGCAACGCCGCGTCGGTGGCCGAACACACCTATGCGCTGCTGCTGGCCGTGCAGCGCCGCGTGGTGGAGTCGCATCAACGCCTGCGCCACGACACGGGGTTTACGCGCGAAGACCTCATGGGCCACGAGATCCACGGCACCGTCATCGGGCTGGTGGGCATCGGCCAGATCGGCTCGCGCGTGGCCCGCATTGCGCAAGGCTTCGGCATGCGCGTGATTGCGCATGACCCGCTGCTGGACGCCGACACCATCCGCGCTCGCGGCGCCGAGCCCGTGTCGCTGCCGGACCTGCTGGCGCAAGCCGACGTGGTGTCCTTGCACTGCCCCTTGGACAATTCCACGCGCGGCATGATCGACGCACGCGCGTTCGCGGCCATGAAGCCGGACGCGGTTTTTGTGTCGACCGCGCGTGGCGGCATCCATGACGAGGCGGCGCTGTACGACGCCTTGCGCGGCGGCCATCTGCGTGGCGCCGGCCTGGACGTCTGGCAACAGGAACCGCCCCCGCGCGACACGCCGCTGCTGGCCTTGCCCAACGTGGTGGCCACCTTTCATACGGCGGGCGTCACGCACGAAGCCCGCCGCAATGTGGCGCAGTCGTCGGCCCAGCAGTTGATGGCCATGTTGCGCGGTGAACGGCCGCCGCAACTCATCAACCCGGAAGTCTGGCCGGTCACGCAAGCCCGCCTCGCCAAATTGCAGTAACACGGCGCCGCCCCCGCGCGGCAACCGAACACACAGTGCGGCATGAAGCCGCCGACCCATCCCACGAGGAGACAACATGCAACACCCCCCCATCAAGCGCCGCACCCTGCGCGCGCTGGCCGCGTCCATCGCCCTGCTGTCCGGCGCCACCCTGTTCGCCGGCAGCGCGCAAGCGGCCGGCTACCCGGAACACCCCATCAACCTGATCGTGTCGTACGGCCCTGGCGGCGGCACCGATCTGGTCGCGCGCATGATGGCGCCTTTCCTGCAGAAATACCTGGGTAACGACGCCCGCATCGTGGTGTTGAACCGCCCCGGCGCGGGCGGCGCCATCGGTTTCACGGAACTGGCCCGCGCGCAGCCCGACGGCTACACCATCGGCTTCATCAACACGCCCAATCTGTTGACCATTCCCATCGAGCGCAAGTCCGCCTTCACCTGGCAAAGCTATGACCTGCTGGGCAATCTGATTGACGATCCGGGCGCGTTCACCGTGCGCAACGACAACGAATTGAAGACGCTGGCCGACCTGTCGGCTTACGCAAAGAAGAACCCGGGCAAGGTCACCGTGGGCACCACCGGCACCGGCTCCGACGACCATCTGGCCATGCTGCGTTTTGAACGCGCGTCGGGCGCCAAGCTGAGCCACATTCCGTACAAGGGCGCGGGCGAAGTGCGCGGCGCCTTGGCCAGCGGCGAAATCACCATCGGCGCCATCAACGTGGGCGAAGCGTTGCAGTATCAGAAAGGCGGCACGCCGCTGCGCTTTTTAGGGCAGATGGGCAAGACGCGCTCGGCCGCGCTGCCTGACGTGCCCACCTTCAAGGAACAGGGCTACGACTTTGAACTGGCGTCGCTGCGTGGCCTGGCCGCGCCCAAGGGCTTACCCGCCGACGTACGCGCAAAGCTGGTGGATGCCGTGAAGCGCACGGTGGACGACCCGGCCTTCCAAGCCAAGGCGAACGAGATGTTCGCCCCGCTGCGCTATTTGCCGCCCGCCGACTACGCCCGCGAATTGGCTAATGGCGAAGCCGAATTCCATAAGCTGTGGAAGGAAGCGCCCTGGCTGGATAAGTAATACGTAAGTAAAGCGCCAGGACCGTACAGCGCCTGATTCGTAGCGCCAGGCCCCTGGCGCGCCAGCACCGACGGCTTACTTCGGCTTGACGTCTTCGCCGGGGTAGCCGTCGATGTAGGCCCGGCCCGAGCAACGCAGCATGGCCACGCAAGCCGGCGCGCCGGTCTTGGTGGTGCATACCGCGCGCGCTTCCTCGCGCGCGGCCACGGGGTCGGGGTTTAGCGCCGTGAAGCGCGTGCCCCGGCCTTCGCTGCCCTTCACCCAGGCCATGCCGACGCAGGTGTCTTTGTAGGTCAGGACCTTGCGGCAGTCCTTGCAGTCTTCCCACTTCAGCAGCGACGAAATGGCGTCGTCTTCCTTGGGATAGCCATCGGAATACAGCAGGCCGCCGTCGGCGTTTTCAGCCAGGGCGCCCCAGTATGCGCGGTCATTCAACTTGGCGGACAAGGCTTCCACCTCGGCCGGCTTGGCGCGCTTGGCCGCCTGTAGATCGGCGGCGCTATAGCCCGGGCCGACGCAGAACGGCAGGGTCACCAAGCGGCATTTGCCATCGGGGCTGCCGGCCGTGCAGCGGCGCATGGCCTTCTTGGCGGCCAGTTCGGGCGCCACGCTGTTGCCCGGAAACAGGTCTTGCCGCGAGTTGCGCGCATACGCCATGCAACTGTCCGAGAACCAACCCAGCTTCTTGCATTCCTTGCCGCCCTGGCGTCGGCATTCGGCCAGGCTCGCGGCCTCGGCGTCTTTCTGCGATGCCTCGGGCATGGCCCAATAGGTCTTGTCGTGATTGCCGTCGGTGGCGATACCGCCGAATTGCTTGTCGGCATAGGCGGGGCTGGCGGCCAGGCCGGCCATCAAGGCAATCGCGGCGAAGGCGGCGCGGATCAGGGGGTGAAAGCGAGCAGGCATCATCGTCGGGGTCTGGATGGATGTAGCGGGAAATGGATCGTGCGGGTTGGGACGCTGCGGGGACCTTCCAGCACGATCGGCCCAGCAGCGCTGCACGACAAGCGGGGACGATCTTAGCAAAGAGCCCCCCTGCTCCGTCCCCTGCATTTACGCCTGTCTGGGCATATTGAGTAACAAATTTCACATGCCGTGATAAGAATGCTGGCCCCGTTTTCCGGTAAAAATGTCGGACTTTTCTTAAGCGCATCGCCAGTCGGGACGCGCCTTGCGTGGCTAAGGCCACCTGGTGCCCCGGCAAGCCGCTTGTCACGAAGAGAAACAAACACGCCGCGCCCCGGATGCCGCATGCCCCCTGCCACGGAACATCGACCTCACACCATGACGTTGCCTTTGCAAGCCCCGAACCGCCGCAAGCCGCTGCTGTTGCCGGCCGCCCTGATCGCCGCAGCGATCGGCCTGACGGGCTGCGCCCCCATGCCCGACGGGGGCAGCTCCGCGCTGCCGTCGCTGGGCAATGTGTTCAAGTCGGGGCTGTCGTTTTCACCTAGCGTGAACGTGGCCAAGAACATGGAAGGCCGCTCCATCAATGACGCCATCGCCGCCTTGGGCGAACCCTCCAAGAAGCGCGCCGTGGGCAACACGATGGAACTGGAATGGTCCGACTACCAGGCCGCGCCCTATACGGAATGGGTCACCACCGGCACCAGCCAGCAAGTGGTGGGCATGATCCCCGCCACCAATACCTCTGCCGCCACGCCGGTATTTCAGACCAATAGCACCGGGCACTATCAGAACCGTACGCGCGTGTACGAGTGCATGGTGCTGATGCGCATGGAAAACAGCGTCATCACCAGCACCAAGGTGGAAGGCAACGTGTGCCCCGAGTTCATTGCCGCCCTGCGCAAATGGTCCGGCGAAGCCGAAGCCAACAACTACGTGGTGAAGTAAGCGCGGGGCGAAGGCCTGCCCGGCGGTTGCGCGCCGGGCCAGCATGCGTGCGGCATGCGCCCGGTCCGTACACCCGACATGCCCCCCTCAGGCAGTCTCGGGCAGCTTGGCGATCACCTTGATTTCGAAGTCGAACCCGCTCAGCCACGTAACGCCCACGGCGGTCAGGGAAGGATACGGCGCGGCGCCCCAATACTCGGGCACCACCTGCCAGATCTGCTCGAACTTCGATGTCGGGTCGACCATGAAAACCGTCGCGTCCACCACATCGTCAAAGGTGCAGCCCGCCGCCTTCAGAATGGCGTTCAGGTTGTCGAAGGCCAGCCGCACTTGCGCTTGCAGATCGGGTTCGGGCGACCCGTCCTCGCGGCTGCCGACCTGGCCCGATACGAACAGGAATCCGTCAGACCGGATGGCGGGGGAATAGCGGTGGCGCTCGTAAAGCGCGTGGCGGCCGGCGGGAAAAACAACGTCTCGTGTCGTCATGAATAACTCCTTTAGTGGGCCATCGTCAGGAAGGAAAGCGGCCCGTCGTTAGCGATGACTCCACTGTAAAGACGCGCTGCCCGCCGATAAACGCGCAAGCCTGTCCATCACTGTTTGTAGAATCCAAACACTCATCAAGCCCGCCGGAGCCCCCATGGACCGATTCGATGCGATGCAGGCGTTTGCCCGCGTGGTGGAAGCAGGCAGCTTCACCAAGGCCGCCGAAACGCTGCACATGAGCAAGACCACCGTGACGCAGTTGGTGCAGCAACTGGAGGCGCGGCTGCGCGTCCGGCTGTTGAACCGCACCACGCGCCAGGTGAAGGTCACCGCCGACGGCGCGGCCTACTACGAGCGGGTGTTGAAGCTGCTGGCCGACATGGACGACGCCGAAACCAGCTTGTCCGCCGCATCGACGTCGCCACGGGGCCGCTTGCGGGTGGACGTGCCCAGCCCCTTGGCGCGCATGGTCCTGATTCCGGCGCTGCCCGCCTTTCACGCGCAATATCCCGATATCCAACTGGACATGGGCGCAAGCGACCGCATCGTGGATGTGATCGCGGAAAACGTGGACTGCGTGGTGCGCGGCGGCGAATTGACCGACCTGTCCTTGATGGCGCGCCGCGTGGGCGACCTGCAACTGGGCGTCTACGCCGCGCCCAGCTACCTGGCGCGCGCCGGCCATCCCGCACATCCGCGCGAGCTGGAAGACACGCACCACCGCATCGTGGGTTATCTGTGGCAGCGGCTGGGCAAGGCCTTTCCCTACGCCATGCAGCGTGGCGACGAAAGCGTGCACGTGCATGGGCGCTACGTGTTGGCGGTGGATGACGGCAACGCCTATCTGGCGGCGGGGCTGGCCGGGCTGGGCGTGCTGTGGCTGCCGGAATACATGGCCCAGCCGCACCTGACCACGGGCGAGCTACAGCCGCTGTTTCAGGACTGGCGGCTGGAGCCCATGCCGCTGACCATCGCCTTTCCCCCGAACCGCCATGTCAGCACCAAGCTGCGGGTATTTATCGATTGGGTGGTGACGCTGATGGGGCAGTACGCCCCGCTTGCCGCGCAGCCACCGAAGCGCTCCACCTGAGCTCCCGACCTGAGCCCCCGCTTTTTCAGTTCGCCAGTTTGATGGCGCCGCTATCCAGCAGCTTTTGCCATTTGGCGCTGTCGTCCGCAATGAAGTGCTGTAGATCGGAACGCGAGCCGCCCGCCGCGATCATGCCCGCGTTGTCGACCGCCGCTTGAAACGCGGGCGACTGCACGGTTTTCTGCAGGGCCGCGTTCAACTGGTCAAGCACGGCGGCATCGATACCGGGCGAGGCCGCCACCGAAAACCACTGGCTGGCGTCGTAGTCGGGAAAGCCGGATTCGGCCACGGTGGGCACATCTGGCAAGGCATCCAGCCGCTTCTTGGTGGTGACGGCGTAGGCCTTGAGCGCACCGGCCTTGATCTGCGGCAACACGGGCGACGACCCCAGGATGGCCAAGGGGATCTGGCCGCCCGCCACGTCCGACACCGCCTGCCCGCCCCCCTTGTAAGGCACGTGCACGATGCGCGTGCCGGCAACCTGGTTCAGCAGCTCGCCGGCCAAGTGTTGCGACGTGCCGTTGCCGGAGCTGCCGTAGCTCCAGGTATCCGGATGCTTGCGCGCATCCGCCAGCACGTCCGCCAACATCGGCAAGGCCTGCTTGGCCGGACCCACGATCACCATCGGCCCCTGCGCCATCAGCATGACCGGCGCCAGTTCCTTGCCGATGGCCGGTTGCGGCGTCGGATAGATCAGCGGACCCGGCACCGTGATCAGGTAGCCATCGCTGGCCTTGCTGCGCGCCACCATCTGCAGCGCGATCGCGCCCGACGCGCCCGGCTTGTTCTCGACCACCACGTTCAAGCCCGTGCGTTGCGCCAGGTCCTGCGCCGCCACCCGCGTCAGCACGTCGGCGGAGCCGCCCGGCACGAAGCCCACGATCCAGTTGATTTGTTTGGCCGGCCAAGCCAGCGACGGCTCGGCCTGGGATGCGACAGGCAGGGCAAGCGCACCGCCCAGGCCCAGCCACGCGATACTGCGACGAACAACGGCTTTCATGATTTCCCCTTGTGCTTGGCGCCGTCTGCGCGGGCCGTTCAATCCCCGTCAGGTCGACCGGGCGTGGTGTTCGGGTGTTCGGCGCAAGACTGATTGAAGGCTTGCACCATCTTCAGCATGGGGCCGAGCACCCAGGTATTGAAAATCAAGATATCGCTTTCTTCCTTGGGGTCTTGCTTCAGGTTGAAGAGGTACGGCGATTCCAGCTTGCCCTTGCCCTCGTTCACCTCGGGTTCCCAGTAGAAATGCAGCTTCCAGTCGCGCCACTTCAGGGCGCGCAGTTCGTTCTTGATGTAGAACAGAAAACCCTCGCGCGCCGAATTCGGACGGTCGCCGGTAAAGAAATCGGTCTGATCGATGCCATCGATCGGCCGGTCTTGCGGCACGCTAGCCCCGCCGATGCGTGACAGCGTGGTGTACAGATCGGTCACGTGGACGATCTCGTTAGACACCTGGCCCGGCTTGACCTTGCCCGGCCAACGAATGATGAACGGCACGCGCAGGCTGCCTTCCATGGCCGTGTGATACGTGCCGCTCCAGGGACCCGCCGTGCCGCGATAGGGCTTGCGGAATTCCGGGCCGTTGTCGCTGCAGAAGATGAATACGGTGTTGTCGCGCAGGCCAAGTTCATCGACTTCGGCCACGATCTGGCCCACGCGGTGATCCATTTCCACCATCGAATCCGCGAAGTCGCCCGCGCCGGTGCGCCCGGCGAAATCCGGGTGCGGCAGCGTGGGAAAGTGCAGATTCACCAACGGCAGATACAAGAAAAAAGGCCGCCCGCCGCGCGCCTGTTCGCGCATGAAGGTCTGCGCGTGCTGCACCAGTTCGGCGTCGATGCCGCGCCGGCTGGCCAGGTCGTACAGCTTCACGTTGGTCGATGGTTGCCCCGCGCGGCCTTCCATGATGTAAGGCATGTCCGCCACGCTGGGATCAAAGCCGATCGACGACGTGAACTGGCTTTCGTCGGTGGTGCGCGGAATGCCGTACCAATGATCAAAGCCACGATCGGACGGATAGCGCCCGGGGATATCGCCCAAATGCCATTTGCCGTAATGCGCCGTGGCATAGCCCTGCCCCGACAGTTGCTGCGCCAGCGTGATCTCGTCGCGCGTCAGCCCTTGCGGCAGGCCCGGCGGCACGGATTGCAGGCAGCCGGTGCGGATCGGATGCCGCCCGCTCATGAGCGCCGAGCGGGTCGGCACACAGTCGCTTTCCACATTGAAGTTCTGCAACAGCAGGCCTTCGGTGGCAAGCCGGTCGATGTGGGGCGTGGGCGCGCCGCGCAGCGCCCCGCCGCCATAGCAGCCGAGTTCACCCCAGCCCAGGTTGTCGGCAACGATCAAGACGATATTGGGGCGATTCGACATCTGCGCTGACCTCTATGAGCATGGGGAATGTCCGAATTCTAGGCGCGCGCCCGCAGCGTAATATTCCCAAAAGTGCTATCTGGAATGCCTGCCGTTCATGAATCTATCCCTGCGTGACATCGAATATTTCTTGGCGGCCGTCGAGCACGGCCATCTGGAACGGGCGGCAGCGGCCTGCGGGGTCAGCCAGCCCGCGCTGTCCAAGTCCTTGCGGCGCCTGGAAGCCGACACCGGGCTGGCCTTGATGCTGCGGCACGGACGCGGCCTGACGCTGAGTTCCGAAGGCATGGTGTTCTTGCAGCACGCCAAGCGGCTGTGGGCGGAATACCGCGACGCGGTCCGCCATGCCATGGAGCTGCGTGTAGGCGAAGCCGGGCTGTTGCGCGTGGGCGCCACCGGCGCCACCGTGGACAGCGTGGTGATGCCCGTGTTGGACCGCTTGCTGCCCCGCCGCCCCGCGCTGCGCATCCAGCTTACGCAAGGGCTGTCGGATGATCTGAATGCGCAGGTGGAAAGCGGCAAGCTCGACCTTGCCGTCACGCCCGTCTATGCCGATGGCCCCGCCACCCTGCGCCACGAAATCATGTTTGATGATGCGCTGTGCGTGGCGGCCAGCCGGCGCCATCCGCTGGCCGCGAAGGCGCGCGTGGCGCTACGAGAGCTAGGCGGCCAGCGCTGGATTCTGCCGCGCCCCACCTCCGTGGCCCGCCTGTTGCTGGATGCACGCTTCGCGGAAGCAGGCCTGGGGCTGCCGATGTCGGCGCTGGAGGTCGAGCATTTTTCCGAAGGATCGCTGCGGCTGCTGGCCGGCTCCGACATGCTGGCGGTATTGCCCCAAAGCGCGCTGACCGCCAACGCGGACGTAATAGCGCTGCCAGTGGCGCTGGGGCCGCCATTACGCCGCAATATCGCGCTGATTTCGCGGCGCGGCACCCTGTGGTCGCCCTTGATGAAGGAATTCCGCGAAGCGGTGTTGGCGGGTGCATAGGCGCCCAGGTAACGGCGCTGTAACCCATGAAATATTGTGAAGCCCCTTGGTACACACGCGCCCTTATACTCGCCACCGCACAGAAACCACAGAACAACGCGACCTCTATGACTTCCTCCCTGAAGGCTTCCCCAACCCTTCGCGCCACCTTGGCCGGCCTGCTTGCCGTAGCGTTTGCCGCCCTGGCCACGCCGCCCGCCGCCGTCGCTTCCGACGCGCCCGGCTCCATCTCCCGGCAAGCCGCCGCGGCCGTCGCGCCGCCCGATGCCCGCACCGTGATGGCCACCATCTTCGATATCGACGGCAAGGGCGAAACGACATACGAAGTCGAAAATGGCCGCATCGCCACGTACTGGTTCGGCCATGCCTTCGAGTCCGAGGGCACGCACTATTACACCGGCTTCGCGTGGGAAACCGCACCCCGGTACGCCAAGCCCGCCGGAAATCAAACCGACACCCAAGTTGAAAGCGAAGAAGAGGCCGGTCCCGGCACGCGCGTGAACCTGACCGAAGCCACCTTCGTCCTGACCGACCCCGCCTCTGACAAACCCTGGAAATTCCGCGGCATGGAGCCCACCATCGGCGAATTCGGCGCGTACGAGCGCGGCGAAGATGTCGACACCCGCCGCAAGCCGCTGGAACACCGCACCCCGGCCGGCAAGCTGTTGCTGGCCGTGCCCACCACCAGCTTTGACAACGGCATCACCAGCGACGGCTATGCCCTGCTGGTCTTCAACCCCGAACGCTTGAAGAACGATATCGACGGCCACGTCTGGACCTATGTGGGCGGCGTGCTGACCGGCGAAGACAACAGCGCGGCCTGCGCCGACGGCGACGTCATGCCCTGCACGTCCAGCCAGGGCGAACTGGTCTTTTCCCAGGACGGCAGGCAAGACATGCCCACCGTGACCGTCAAACCCAGCGGCACCACGATTTCCGGGCCGAACAAGACGCGCCAGCTAGGCGCCGCCGACGTCACCGTCTACGTCTTTGACCCCGCCACCAAGGCCTACGTCACCAAGTAAGCAAAAAAAGGCAGACCGCCTGCGTATATCACCGCGTCGCAACGGCGAATCGGCGACCGAGCCGCTTGCGTACAGGTGCTATTAAGGCGGTCTGCCTACAATTTCCGCATGGATGTTGTTCCACTCTTCGGCTTGGACTTTCATGCGGCTTTTTGAGCAAACTTTGGTTCCCCCGCCTCGGGGCGGGATACGCATCGAGTCTTCCGACTCCCCCCACTCCCACTATGCAAGCAAAGCATTGCCAGCGCTGGACGAGTTCCTGGCGCGGGCAGGGCTGCGCCGGGCGGCCATCTGTTGCGGGCTGACCGGCGCCAAGGCCGGGGCGCACGCCTGGTTGCAGGCCGCGTTTGCCCAGGCATTCTTACCGCAACATGACACCACGGCGCTTGCGCGAAAGCTGGGCTTGCGAACCGAGACCCACACCGCAGACCTGGACCGCGAAATTCTCCTGGCGATGCTGGCCAGCCCGGTGGCGTTCACGTTTCCCAATGTGGCCGAACTGGCATCGGCGGTGCGCATCCGGCGCTACATCGTGCAGGCCGCCCGCAAGACGGCGCTGGCCTTTGACACCGAGCATGCCGAACGGCCCGAGGATTACTGGACTTACGACGAAGCGCGCGGCTTCACCATCCTGCCCGGCCGATCGTTGATCGAGGGCTTGCGCAAGGCGACGCAACCCGAGGCGTCGGGGCAGTTGTATGCGTTCTCTTGCTATCGCGCGACGGAGTACGTGACGGTGCTGGGCATTGCGCAGGAGCTGCAACACGCCAACCCCGAGCTGGGACGCCGCCTGCAACGCCAATGGGAAACCCGCGCGGTCATGTCCGGCCGCTTTCACGAAGCCTTCCTGCACGAATACGGTTCCCTGGACGCGCCCCTGCCCCAACGCTTTTACGTGCCTGGCGACCGGCTGTGGTTCCGCAACCCGGACGCTGTGTCTTCCGACGTGGAAGGCTACGAGGGCTCATGGGTGTTTTATCTGGGCAACGGCCAGTTCAATAATTTCTGGGAACACGGCGAACCCTACACGTTGACATCGAAATGCGTGGAGATATTCCACTGGCGCCACGGCGTGCGCACCGACGCCACGGGCAAGCGTTATATGGATGAACATATCGTCCGCGAGCGCGTTCGCCAAACCTTGGCAGACCCGGCCGCCACCGCCGCCGTGCTTGCGCGCATGGCGCGTATCCGGGATCCGCAAGGAATATATGCGGAAGGCGGTTGCATTGACGCAACGCGCGAACGGGTGCGCTGGGTATGCCCCGGGCATTCGGACATGGTGCTGCCAGAATGCGCCGAGCCCGGCGCGGAGTGGTCCGTCGCGGCCTGAACCGCGCACATTTCCCGCAAGCCCTTCCCGCGTGCACTCCCCGCACGCGGGGAAAAAATCAGACGACAGCAAAGCGAAAGTCTGGAAAAAATAAAAAGACTTCTGTATTCTGATTTTCGACGCTGCCCGCTCCCTGCGGGAGCAGCCTGTTTTCCGCCAAGCATATTCAAGCTCAGTCCGACCCGAAGCCTGCGACTCAGCTGCTCGCGCGTGCAAGACACGTTCAAGCAATCCCGAATCACCAAATCAATACCGTCTTTACCAGTGCGATTGACCGTTCACGTTCAATGCCCGAAAGGGCAAGGAGGGGAAGTCATGACAGCAAGACGATGGTGGGGAGCGGCCCTGTTAGCCGCTAGCGGACTTGCAATGATGGGAGGCGCCTACGCGCAAACCCAAAGTGCCCCTTCCGGTACGCAGGCGCAGTCCTCGGGCAAGAAACCAAACATCCTGGTGATCTTCGGCGATGACATCGGGCAAGCGAACATCAGCGCCTACACCCGGGGCGTCGTGGGATACCGCACACCGAATATCGACCGGATCGCCAACGAAGGCGCGATCTTCACCGACTACTACGCCGAAAACAGTTGCACGGCCGGACGCTCCACCTTCATTACCGGCCAATCGCCGCGCCGCACCGGTTTGTCCAAGGTGGGCATTCCCGGCGCCCCCGTGGGCTTGCAAGACCGCGACATCACCATCGCCCAAGCCCTGAAAGGCCAAGGCTACAACACCGCCCAGTTCGGCAAGAACCACTTGGGCGACCGCGATGAATACCTGCCCACCAAACACGGTTTTGACGTGTTCTTCGGCAACCTTTACCACCTGAACGCCGAAGAAGAGCCCGAACGCCCGTACTTCCCCAAGGACGCCAAGGACCCCGTCATCAAGGCCTATATGCCGCGTGGCGTGATCAAGGCGTCGGCCGACGGCAAGATCGAGGACACCGGCGCCTTGACCACCAAGCGCATGGAGACCATCGACGACGAAACGGTGGGCGCGGCGCTGGACTACCTGGACAAGCACGGCAAGGACGACAAGCCGTTCTTCCTGTGGATGAACTCCACGCGCATGCACTTGTTCACGCACATCCGGCCCGAGCACAAGGGCAAGAGCGGCATGCCCGGCAACGATTATGCCGACGGCATGTGGGAGCATGACCAGGACGTGGGCAAACTCTTGAAAAAGCTGGATGACCTGGGCATCGCCAAGGACACCATCGTGATCTACACGACGGACAACGGGCCGAATCAGTTCTCGTGGCCTGATGCGGCATCCACCCCGTTCCGCAGCGAAAAGGACACCAACTGGGAAGGCGCCTTCCGCGTACCGGCCATGATCCGCTGGCCCGGCCATATCGAGCCGGGCACGGTCAAGAACGACATCGTGTCGGGCCTGGACTGGTTCCCCACCCTGCTCGCCGCGGCCGGCGACACCGGCGTCAAGGATCGCTTGCTCAAGGGCTGGAAACCCGACGGCGCCACGCGCGATTACAAGGTCCACCTGGACGGCTACAACCAGCTTGAGTACCTGACCGGCAAGAGCGACAAGGGCGCCCGCGAGGACTTCTACTACTTCAATGACGATGGCTTACTGGTCGCGATGCGGTTCGAGAACTGGAAGGTCGTGTTCTGCGAACAAAAGGCGCCAGGCGGTTTCGCCGTGTGGAAAGAACCTTTCGTGTGCTTGCGCGTGCCCAAGGTATTCAACCTGCGCATGGACCCGTACGAACGCGCCGACATCGTGTCGGACCAGTACAACGACTGGATCACCAAGAACGCCTATCTGGCTTTCATCGGTTCGGCCAAGGCGTCCGAGTTCCTGGAAACGTTCATCGAGTGGC
>RCUK01001605.1_pt1 | contig 13963 bp, 10 predicted proteins | sample 2166381 | NCBI WGS metagenome assembly RCUK01 (sample SAMN09932809, study PRJNA488358) | compost metagenome | isolation source: compost soil in an enriched community | place: Germany: Experimental Botanical Garden
TCGAGGAGATCGCCCTGGCCGACACCATCGGCGTCGGCGACCCGTGGAGCGTGACCAAAAAGGTCGAGGCCGCCCGCAAGGCCGCACCCGACGCGACCCTGCGCCTGCATTTCCACGACACCCGCAATACCGGCCTGGCCAACGCCTACGCCGGGGTCGAGGCGGGCGTGGACATCCTCGACGCCTCCGCCGGAGGCATCGGCGGCTGCCCGTTTGCGCCCGGCGCCACTGGCAACATCGCCACCGAGGACCTGGTCTACATGCTGGAACGCGCCGGCTTCTCGACCGGCTACGACCTCGACCAGCTGATCGAGAGCGCCCGCTGGATCGGCGACAAGATCGGTCGGCCAAGCCCCAGCGCCCTCAGCCGAGCGGGCGGCTGGCCCCGCATTCGTTAGATATCAGCCTAAGCCCAGGCCCTAAAATCCAGGCTTCAGCCTCCCCCCGTTCTGGAACGCCATGTCCTCCATCTGCATCGACGGCTATAATCTCGCTCTGTCCCAGGGCACTGGCATAGCCACCTACGGCCGCAACCTTCTGACCAATGCCAAGGCCGTGGGGCTACGCACCGAGGTCCTGTACGGCCCGGATGTGAAGCGCAGCCGCAGCAGCGTGCTGAATGAGGTGGCGCTGGCGGATGCCGAACGTCCGCCTAGCCGGTTGAGCCGCAAGGACAAGGCCGTCCGCATGATGGACACCTTCACGACCCGTTTCGGCCGTTCGGCCCACCCCATCAAGCCCTCCGGCGAAGTCATCTGGCCGAGCCGAGGCGGCGGGCGTCCCGATGCCGATGGGTTCTGGGCCGCGCCCTCGCTGTTCAAGCTCGCCAACCGGTCATTCCAGGCCTATGGCGCGACCACGCCCGTAACGTTCGACGCCTCCGCCGGGTCTCCCCGGCCGGACGTCATGCACTGGACCTGCCCGTTGCCGCTGCACGCGCGCAATGTGCCCAACATCTACACCTTCCACGACCTGATCCCGCTGCGCCTGCCGCACACCACCCTGGACGACAAGCGGGTGTTCATGGCGCTATGCCAGGACGTCGTGCGCCGCGCGGACCATATCGCCGTGGTGTCAGAAACCACGCGACAGGACCTTGAGCGCCTTCTGAACGTGCCGTCGTCAAGGATCACCAACACCTATCAGGCAATCTCCATTCCCGAGCGGCTGAAATCCCGCTCTGACGAGGACGTGCGGCTGGAGCTCGAGGGCGTCTTCAATCTGCAATGGAAGGGCTACTTCCTTCATTTCGGCGCTATCGAACCCAAAAAGAACCTGGGCCGCGTCGTCGAAGCCTATCTGTCGTCGGGCGTGAAGACGCCCCTGATCCTGATCGGCAAGGAGGGCTGGTTAGTCGAAAGCGAGACCGCCTTGCTGTCACAGATCAAGCGGGATGGAGGGACAAACGCCGACCGCATCCGCCAGTACGACTACATGCCCTTCCCTTTGCTGCTGAGCCTGATCCGGGGCGCCAAGGCCACCCTGTTTCCCTCGCTCTACGAAGGCTTCGGCCTGCCCGTTCTTGAATCGATGGCCTTGTCCACGGCGACGCTGACCTCGACCGGAGGGTCATTGCCGGAGGTCTCCGGCGACGCCGCCCTCATCGTCGATCCCTATGACGTTCAGGCCATGACGCAGGGCATCCGTGACCTGGATCACGACGACGCCCTGCGCGAAGATCTGGAGCGCCGAGGCCTTGATCAGGCGGCGAAGTTCACGCCGCAAGCCTATCAGCAGCGACTGACGGACCTTTACGCCCAGGTCGGGGTCTGACGCGAGACAGGCTTCAGACGTCCATGCGGGCGAGGGTGACATCCAGAACCTCGCCCTCGCACAGGCCCTGGCTCCATAGCCGCACCTCCAGCGACGGGGAGATCGGCGAGACATGTAGCGCGGGCAAATCGAAGTCCAGAACCACGCGCCGCTCGCCGTCATGAAACCCCAGGGTCTCGGACGCGAACACCTGCTCGCCCGCGCAAACTTCCAGCACCAGGGCGCGCGAGGGCTTGCGCCGCCCCATCAGGCGCGGGCCGTCGACCCTCAGATCGACATGGACCCGATGCGCACCGGGGATGCATTTCAGATAGGGACCGTAGAAGACGTAACCTTCCTCGCCCTTCACAATGTCGAGCACCGCGCCCCGCCGCCGCCCGGCGGGGCCGGGCGTAAGGGAGGCCAGAAGGGATTGCGCGGCCAACCGTTCGCCGGCCAGCCGCGCCGGGCGCAGACGCGTGGTCGCCGGGGCCAGCGTCATCTCGAAATGCTCGCGCAAAAACACCTCAAAGTCACAGTGGACGGCGTTGAGCCCCAGGACCAAACGCGGCGTCAGCCCTTGTGACACGCGCGCCGCCTCGCCCCTGAGCCAGGTCCCCAGGCTCGTCCAGAAGGCCTCATCGGCCCCGTCCGCGTCTTGCGACGACGGCGCCTCGATGATCACCGCCTCTGCATCGGCCTCGCTCGCCAGAGGCCGAAACCCAGCCTCGACCAGAAGCTGTGAGACGAACTCGCGATTGTCCGTATCGATCCCGATCCAGCCCACTCTGGCTCTGCGGTCGAAGTTCAGAAGCCGGTCGATAAGAAAGAGCGCGGCATGCAGGCGGCGCCGAGGGATCTTGCCATAGGTCGCCGGTCCATAAACGAAATCACCGATGTCGCGCCTGTCAGCCGCATCCGCACCGTCGGCCAGGATCGAGGCCAGACCCCGCACCGGGCGATGGTTCAGGTCGATGATTTCGAAATTCTGCTCGGGAGCGCCCCAATTCGGATCGGACCAAGGGTCGTCGGCGGCCTTTTCGACGAACTGTTCCCAGCTATCTTCCTGCCGCTGCGCGGCATGCTTGGCCTGGGTGCCCGACGTATGTTCGCAATGGAAGACCGCCGGCGCGCCGGGCAGGCGGCCCGGCGCGCCCAGGCGAGCAGCCATCCTGACCGCCAGGTTGGAGTCTACGTGCCAGGCCCGCTGCATGCGCTCGTCAAAGCCGCCGATAGCGAAGTAGTCCGCTCGCGGCGCCAGTTGGAAGTCCCCCGGCGCATCGAAACCGATGTCGGGTCGATGATGCAACACCGTCTCCTGCAAGGGCAGCAGGTCGCACCAGGCCCGCACCTGATCGGCAGCCTGCTTCGGCTCCGTCCGTCGCAACTGCTCCCACATGAAGCGAGGCAGTTCGTGCCGCGGCGCGCCATAGTAGCCGTCACGGGCTTCCTGCAACACCTCGGCCAGCCCCCTCCCGGAGACCAGAAGAACGTCAGGATTGGTGGACAGCACCCATCGGTTCGCCGGATTTGTGCGACGCAGGCCAATGTTCCGGGCGATGGACTCGATGACTGCGGGGGCGCCCTCCCCCACCCTTTGCTCGTGAAAGGCCGGGCGGACCCTGATCACGCGAATCCGCCGTCTGGCGGCCTCGCTCAGCGTGTCATCGATCGCCTCGGGGAAGGTGACGAATTCGTCGGATGTATTGTAGTCGACAAAGACGATTTCATCGTCGGGCTGGGTCAGAACTTCGGCGATCGAATTCAGACTCAGGGCAGCACGACGCTGGAGCTTGGCCCCATAGTCGTCGTTCCGGCCATAAACGAGGATCGAGATCACCCCGGAAATCTTCGGCTTTCGGCGGCCAGGCTCTTTTCCACCGCCCACAGGTCCCAATTGGAGGCTGAACTCAACACGACCTCATAGCCGTCCTGAAGCAGGCTCTTGATCTTGTCGATGCGCTCCGCCACGCGATTGTGCTCGATGGTCAGCACCTTGGGCCGGTAGCCTGCGGCCAGGACGGCCTCGAGAATTTCCACGTCGGGCCCTTCCACATCGATCGATATGTAGTCGACATCTTTCTGGATGCCGCTGTCCTTCAGCAGTTCGCCGACAGCGACGCTTTCCACCTGATGCTCGACGAAGACCGATCGGTCGTGATGGTCGCCCGAGGCGAACTCCGACAGGCTCGAGATTTCCGGGAAGCCGGGAACGTGGCGAAACGAACGCAGGCCTGCGGCCTGTGGCATGGCTGCAACCTTGGCCAGAAGGGCCAGGGGACGCGCTTCCTCGATAGCAGGCCAAAAGTGGGGGTTGGCTTCGACCAGCAGGCCTCGCCAGCCGAAGTCCCGTTCCAGCGTCAAGGTATTCGACAGATTGACGCCGTCGCCCACGCCGATTTCCACGAACTGCCCGTTGCGACGCCCGCCGGTCGCCATCAACACGAAGGCGTCCTGCAAGAGCTGAGCATGGAATCGCGTGGAGGACGATTGCACGGCTTCCAGGAACCGCAGGTTCCACCCCGTTGCCCCCATCCCTCGGCCGTTGGCCGCGTACGCTTCGTAGAGACACTGAACAGCGCCATCCAAGCGTTCGTCAAACCTGCTTGCCATCACTACCGATTCTCAAATTTCACGGACCTCAGCTCAACTGACGCAGGAGCGTCTTACTTACAAGCCAAGGCTGACGGCCATCGGTCCAAACCCGGATCTCCAGACCCTCGCGGGCCCTCGCCGCCAACTCCGGCCCAATCTCGAATACGGGACGCCACTGGAAGCGTCCCGGGCCAGCAGGCTTCAGGTCGAAGGTCTCGACCTCAATGACATCATCGACATTCCAGACGATTTCAGCCACCACCCTGCTGGTGCGCAAGGCGTGGTCGAAGCGACGCCTCCAGGGCACGCTGATCTCCAGATCCAGCCGATAACGCCCCGGTATCAGACGAAGGTTCGGCCCGTAAAGGCGGTGCCCCTCTTCTTCGTGAACCTCCAGCCGCAACCCGCCGCCGGCGTCGACAACGGGACCGGCGCGCTTGGTGATCGGGATCAGATCCAGAACCACGGCGTTCGAAGCCCCCTCCTGATCGTCGCCGTTCGCGGCGGTCCAGGACACATTGGCAGCCGTCGCGACGGTTTGATGAGCCGTGGTCTTGGCGGCCAGCTCGGCATAAGCCGTCTCCAGCCGCGAAGCGAGATAGTCCGACATGGCGTTGGGCAGAGCTTCGGCCGCGATCGGTTTGACCGTGGCCGGCCGCGCCCCGACCTCCTGGAAGAAGTGCGCATAGGCGGCCCCGATCCGCTCGGGCGCATGATTGCGGACGGCATAGGCGTGGTTCTCGGCGCGCGGGCAGACCTTCGCATCGGCCAGCACATCCCGCACCGCCAGCGCCAGCGCTGTCACGTCGCCGATGGGCGCTGAACGGCCGCGTCCACCCTGGGCGAACTCGCCGATGGCGCCCGTGCGGAAGCCCACGATAGGGGTGCCGCAGGCGATCGATTCGAGCGCCGTATTGGAGAAAGTCTCCTCGAGCGAAGGAATGACAGTGACGTCGGCGGCGCTGAAGAAGGCCGCCAGTCTGGCCTTATCGGCGATATGTCCCAACTGACGAATCTCGAATGGCGCGTCGATCGCGATCTGGCGACGCCCGGCGCAGATGACCACGACATCCTCGGCCGCCACCTCGCGCGCCAGCCGCTTGAGCATGCGCTCGAACTCGGCCGCCCCCTTGATGGCGGAATCAAAGGACGGCACATAGGCGACGATCCGTTTGTCCACCGGCAGGCCCAGCATCCCACGCGCCTCGTCCTGATGGATGGGCCGGAAGATTGTGGTGTCGATCGGATTCGGGATTTTCTCCACCCGGCAGCCAGCAAACAACGGCGACTGCTCGACGATGGCGCGGGTATGATCGCTCAGCACCACTACCGAGACGTTGTCGAGGTTCCAGTTGTCGCGCTTGTAGGCGAACTGCGCGTGCGGCAGGGGCACGTCTGCGGGCAGGAACTGCGGACAGGGCAGGCAGGCCTGACGCCAGTTATCGCAACCGTGGAAGAAGTGGCACCCGCCCGTCAGCGGGTGCATGTCGCGGATGGTGAAGACCACCGGCTTGCCGCAGTTGGTCAGCCAGGCAATGTTCTCATTGGACAGGAAGCGCGCGTACCAGTGCAGATTGATGACGTCTACGTCCGCGACCATCTGCTCCAGTTCCGCCTGAGGCACGCCGTCGGTGTCGACCGAGAAGATAGTGTGGTCCTGACGCAGGAACGCATCTTTGGGATGTATATTGTCTCCCATGCGAGACACAGCTCCGCGGACCGGCGAAGCTCCGGGAATGGCCTCCCAACCCTTGACTAGATGGCGGAAACGCATCGTGGACGGCACACCGGCCGCCATAAGCGCAAGGTGGACGCCACGGGCGGCGCCGCCCGCCCCCTTGTCCAGCGCGGTAGAGAGCAGCAGCGGCCGCACCTGGCTAGTCCTGGCCTCAGCCAGAGCCTGCTCCAGAAGGGCGATCTGGCGCTCAGCCGAGAAATGCTCCAGTCGCGCCCTGGCCACCGCGATGTTGTCGCCGTTCAACCCGCCGCCGTCGATCACCGCCTGGATCGCCTGGGCCAGGCTTTCCGGGTCAGCGTGGCGGGCAATACGGACGTGGTCGTTCTCATCGCCCGCGACTTCAGGCTGACCGCCCGCATCCGTGACCACCACCGGCAGGCCCGCCGCGATCCCCTCCAGGATCGTCATGCCGAATGTCTCCGAACGCGCGCCATCCCCCTTGGTATAGGTCGACGCCGACACCAGCAGGTCGAAGGCGTTGAGGAAGCCAGGCTCCTCATCGAAATTCACGAAGGGACGGAAGGTGACGCTGCCCGACACCCCCTCGCGCGCGGCGACTGCCCGCAAGTGCTCCAGATCGCGATCTTCCTGCCCGTAGACAAAGGTCACGTGGGTCTCGACGCCGTGTCGTTTCAGAAGGGCCATCGCGCGCAGCAGGTGCTCCTGTCCCTTCCAGCGCACCAGTCGACCGATGCTGACGATACGGACAGGCGCGCCATTCCGTCGGCCCCCCGCCCTGTCGCGCCCAGGCATGCGGTTCTGGAAAAAGCGATCGTGGACGACGTTGTGGACCAGGGAGATCTTGTGGAAGGGCGCCCCGGCATCCACCAGGGCGTCGCGCAAATAACGGGACACGGCCGTGAAGCGGCTGGCGGGGGCCCGGGCCGCCACGCCGAGCAGATAGCGGCTATAGTCCGTGTCCTTGACCAGGTCGAAGACGTCGACGCCGTGGCACATATAGAGAGCGGGGGCTTGTTGGTGCGCCTCGCCCAGTCGGTTCAGCAAGCGCCAGCCGTTAATGGCGAAGTGGAAGACGAAGCCCTCGAAATCAACGCTGCCTAGCAGGTCCTCGACCAGAGCACGGTAAAGCGGCGGCGGCGTCTGCGCGGGATCCAGGGTGACGACCAGGTCGAACGGCCGGTCGGCCGGCAGTATCCGCTTGTCGCATAAAACCACATGCACGCGGTCGTCACCGGCGTTCCACCGGCTGACGAGATCGGGGATGAAGGTCTCGGATGGCCGCGAGAAGACCTCCAGATAGTGCACCAGCACCTTGCGGCCCGCCGCCTCGCGTTTCACGCCCTCGATCAGGGCGATGAGGCCGGCGACGTCCACCCCCTCCGCCTCGATATTGGCCCGGCAGGGATCCAGGCCCAGCGCACGGCACAAATCCCAGCGAGGCTGGAAGGCTGCGCTATCGGCCTTCACGCGCCGCAGCCCCCAGACATGGGGCAGCATTTCCTTCAGCGCCGAAAGGAACAGGGGCGCCGACGCATGGAAGTCGGGCGACTGAAGATCTGACAGAACGTTGCAAACGTAGCCCAGGATCTGGCCCGCGCGTTTCTCCTCGAAACGATAGAGGTAAAGCGCTTCCGCCACGTCCTCCGGCAGGAAGGGGAAGAACAAACGGTAGGAGTTCACCCACTCCCCGATGACCAGACGCCGGTGCGCCTCGGACTGGGCCGACGACAGCCCCCCTTCGGCGAAATACAGGCCCCGGCCCTGGACCAGGTGAAAGCGCACGCCCATCTCTCGAGCCCGGCGCATCCAGATGGCGTCAGAGACGATCCGCAGACCCGCGTCGTACAGCCCCACCCCGTCATAGACGCCCTTGGGCACCAGGAAGGCCGAGTGATTGATCCCCAGGTGATGCAGGAAGACGCCGTCGGTCATGACCGACGATTGCACGGCACGGGGGCCATGCGCATAGCTGGTGTAAACCACCTCGCCCGGACGTTCCGCCGCAGCCTTGACCAGCAGCTCTACGAAATCGGGCTCGTAGGTGTCCGCCGCATGCAGGATCAGAACATAGTCGCCGGTCGCCCGGCGGATGCCCTTGTTGATGGCGTCGTAGATGCCTTCGTCCGGCTCGGACGTCCACGACGCCAGACCGTTCGCGTAGCGACGGATGACGTCCAGGGTCTCGTCCGTGCTGCCGCCGTCGACGACTATATGCTCGATCGCGCCATAGGTCTGGGCCCGGACGCTCTCAATCGTCTGGGCCAGAGGCGCCGCCCGATTCCTCACGACCGTGACGACCGACACCAGCGGCATTGGCTTAATCATGGGCACACCCCGTACTATTCGCTCTGAAGCTGCGGCCTCGCCGAGAGGGCTTTCCCCTGCCGGCGGAGCGGGCGACAGACCGATTACAAATCAGCCTTCACGGCCCGATAAACGCTTTCAATCCCGGCCTGCAGCCCGATACTGGCGGTCCAGCCCATGGCGCGGAGTTTATCGCCGCTCATCAGCTTGCGCGGCGTACCGTCCGGCTTGGACATGTCCAACCGGATTTCACCGTCGAAGCCGATCACGTCGCAGACCATCCGCGCCAAATCGATGATCGGCAGGTCCTCGCCCGACCCAAGGTTAACGTGCTCGTCGTCCGAATAGCGCTGCATCAAAAAGATGCAGGCGTCGGCGCAATCGTCGGCGTGCAGGAATTCGCGCCGGGGCGTCCCTGTGCCCCACAGCTGGATGTGGTCCGCGCCCGTCTTCCTGGCCTGATGCGCCTTGCGGATCAGGGCCGGCAGGACATGGCTGGTGCTCAGATCAAAATTGTCGCCCGGCCCATAGAGGTTGGTCGGCATAGCGCTGATGAAATCGCAGCCGTGCTGGCGGCGATAGGCTTGGGCCAGTTTGACGCCAGCGATCTTGGCCACTGCATACCACTCGTTGGTCGGTTCCAACGGTCCCGTCAGCAAGGCGCTTTCCGTGATCGGCTGGGCAGCCATCTTCGGATAGATGCAGCTAGAGCCCAGAAACAGCAGCTTGCCGACCTGATGCCTGTGCGCCGCCTCGGTCACGTTCGCGGCGATCATCAGGTTTTCATAGAGGAAATCCGCCGGATAGCGATCGTTAGCCAGAATGCCGCCAACCTTGGCGGCCGCCATGAACACTGCATCCGGACGCGCAGCCCCGAGGAAGGCGTCAACTTGGGCCGGGTCCGTCAGATCGACCTCGGCGCGGGTCGCGGACAGGATCTCGCAGTCTTCACGCTGCAGCCGCCGCACGATCGCGGAGCCGACCATGCCCCGGTGACCGGCCACCCAGACGCGCTTTCCCTTCAAAGGGAAGACGACCTCACTCGGCATTGCGACGCTGCTCCCTGGCGACCGCCACCAGATCGGCGGCGACCATTTCGGCGCACAGCTGCTGCCATTTGGTTTCGTGCACCCAGCCCAGCTTTTCCCGAGCCTTGGTCGGGTCCCCGATCAGCAGGTCGACTTCAGTCGGACGGAAGTAGCGCGGGTCGATCTCCACATAGACCCGGCCGCTCTCGGCGCAGATTCCCTTCTCGTCGACGCCCTTGCCTTCCCAGCGCAGCGTCACCCCGACCAGACCGAAGGTCTCAGTGACGAAGTCACGGATCATGGTCGTCTCGCCGGTCGCCAGGACATAGTCGTCCGGCTCGTCCTGCTGCATCATCAGCCACATGCCGCGCACATATTCGCGCGCATGGCCCCAGTCGCGCCGGGCGTCGATGTTGCCAAGAAACAGCTTGTCCTGATAGCCGAGCTTGATAGCCGCCGCCGCTCGCGTGATCTTGCGGGTGACGAAGGTTTCGCCGCGCAGCGGGCTCTCATGGTTGAACAGGATGCCGTTGGAGGCATGCATGCCGTAGGCTTCGCGGTAGTTCACCACGATCCAGTAGGCGTACAGCTTGGCCGCCGCGTAGGGACTGCGCGGATAGAAGGGGGTCGTCTCCGACTGCGGGACTTCCTGAACCTTGCCGTACAGTTCCGAGGTCGATGCCTGATAGAAGCGCGTCTTCTTCTCTAGCCCCAGGATACGGATCGCCTCAAGCAGACGCAGCGTGCCGATGGCGTCCGAGTTGGCGGTATACTCTGGCGTCTCAAAGGAGACCTGGACGTGGCTCTGCGCTGCCAGATTGTAAACTTCGTCAGGCTGAACCTGCTGAATGATACGGATCAGATTGGTCGAATCCGTCATGTCGCCGTAGTGCAGAATGAAGCGCGGATCCTTGTCGTGCGGATCCTGATAGATGTGATCTATCCGGCCGGTATTGAAGGACGAAGAACGCCGCTTGATACCGTGAACCGTATAGCCCTTGGACAGCAGAAGCTCGGAAAGATAGGCACCGTCCTGCCCGGTTACTCCGGTTATCAACGCGACCTTGTTGCTCGCCTTCATTCTCGACACATACCCATGAAATCAGGAAACCTTCCTCACCGTAACGGCCGCTCGCCTCCAGGGCGAGTGGAATCGTCCCGCCGCTCCGCCATCAGACGGGAGCGGGCTTAACCGGCAACATGCGTAATCCTACGTAGCCAGAGACTGACGGGGAGGGATGTACGGCCGCCGACAAGCCGCCCCTCGTCGAGGCTCAGGCCGCCGGAGGCTCAATCTTGCAGACACCGACCCCGAGGAATTCGAATACCCCGCCGAGCGAGCTTTCCGTGAGGATGATCCGCAACTCAGCGTTGGCGTCGGCCGGCCAAGCGTGCTCGGCGGACACCTCGAACACCCCCTCTCGTCCGGGAACGAACTCATGGATGGCGTAGGAGGCGCTTTCCCCCCATTCCAGGCGGTAGGTATGGCGGCAAGCCCAGCGGTCCACGAGGAAACTGGCCGTCGCACGCCATAGGCCGGGGGTCATGAGCTCGTAGGGCCCCCAAACCAGGGCGCGTGCGCGGCCCGCGACATCCATACGTTGCGGACGCTCGCGGCGCTCCGCCTCGCGCATGTCCAGACGGAACATTTCCGGCCCCCATGTGCGCGCCTGAAGCGATGGCGCCGCCCCTCCGGTCCCGGTCACGACCCTCTCAGCCATGCATAGATATCGACCGCCTCCTCGATGTCTTCAAAGATGCGCGCCTGACCGCTTTCGACCAGCAGGGCGCGATCACAGTATTTCTTGATCAGATTGGTGTCATGCGACGCGATCATGAAAGCCCGATCGGCGCGCTTGCTGAACAATTCCTCGTTGCATTTCTTCTGGAAGCGCGCGTCCCCGACCGCCACCAACTCGTCGATGAGATAGCAGTCGAAATCGATGGCCAGCGACAGGCCGAAGGCCAGGCGAGCGCGCATGCCCGAGGAGTAGTGCCGGCAGGGCTCCTTGAGGGCGCGCCCAAGCTCGGCGAAGTCATCCACGCGAACCAGAAGATCGTCATAGTTCTTGCCGTAGAGCCGGGCCAGAAAGCGGACATTGTCCGACCCCGTCAGACTGCCCTGGAAGCCGCCGGCGAAACCGATCGGCCAGGACGGCGTCATACGCCAATCGATGCTGCCGCCGCTGACCGGCAGCACCCCGCCCAACATCTTGATAAGGGTCGACTTCCCCTGGCCGTTACGGCCAAGAATCGCCAGACGCCCGCTCCGTCCCAGTTCAAAACTCAGATCCCTGAACAGGGAGCGGTCTGCGTGACGATAGGCCTTCGACAGTCCGACGACCTTCAGCCCCACATCATCCGGCGTTTCAGGTTCGACCGTCACTCTTGGCGATGCTCCCGCAGACCAGCCCAGAGCAGGCGACCAAGCAGATACAGCATCAGACTGCTGAGGAACACGATCAGGATCGCCCGCATCCGTCGAGGCTCGATAGGCCGATCCGCCAGATTGGGCTCTACGATCCGGTCCAGATAAAGTTTCTGACGCCGCGCATCCTGCTCGGCGGTCAGGAGCGCGGCCGAGGCCTGGATCAGAGCCTTTTCGGACAGCTCTCGCTGCAGGACGAGGGTTTCATAGGTCGCGAGCTTGGGCGCGAGCGATCCAGCCTGGCCGGTCAGCTTAGCCCGCTCCTGCTCGATCTGGACGTCATAGGCAGCGATGCGCCCCCGCAGGATCGGGATCTGCGGACTCTGGGGCGCCGATTGCTGAAGCTGGGCATACTCGGCCTTCAGCTCGGCGACGACGCCCAGCAGCCCCGAAATCACCTGGGTGGATTCTCCCGCGACGAGTTGGGGATCGAGGAAGCCCGCGCGGTCCCGGAAAGCCGCCATTTGCTGCTGCACCTGGGCGCGCCGGGTCGTCGCCTGCGCCACAGCCTCCTCCGCGTCCTTGATGGCGTCGGCTGCGGCCCGTTCGTTCAACTGGTTCACGAGCACTTCGCCGCTGTCCAGAAGAGCCCGATTCATCGCCTGCGCATCGCGGGGCGAAAAGGCCTGAACCCGCAGGGTCGTGATCCCTGTAGTCGCGTTGTAGCCTACGATGATGAACCGTTTCAGCGCCTCGAAACGCCCCTCGCCCGACACCTCCTGGAAGGGTTGCGGGTAACGGGAGAACGGGTCGGCGCCATGTGCGGACATGACCTTTTCGAGGTCGAACCTCTTGTCCAGGACCTCAGCCGCGTCACGCGAGACCATGAATTCCTGGATCGCGAACGAATCGGACGTGCCGGCCGTCACTCCCACGCCTTGTAGGACCAGGCCCAGATTATTGGGTCGCGCCTCGTTCACCTTGCGCACGATGAAGTGCGATTCCGAAACATACTGCGGCGTCGCGATCAGCCCCCAATAGACGGCAGCCACAACCGTCGGGAGGACCACGATCAGCAGTAACGGCATGAGCTTGCGAACCAGCGGCCGCCAGTCCTTGCGGGACTCGACGCGCCCCGGATTGGGTCCGACGTATCGCAGTTCACCCGACATCGATGTCGCACCCTTCCAGAAAACTAGTCAACTTCAATGCGGCCTTCTGCGCTCTTGATCAACAAAAGACCCAACACAATCATGACTATTGAGGAACTAGCCGCATAAAAAACATTGTAATGAGTAGCGACAAATTCCCCAAAGACGCCCGCCCGGATCATTTCGACTGCATTCGGAAACGGCACCAGAAGATAACGATCACGCACCTGCTCCGGCAGCCAATCCACCATGAAGAACACGCCAGATAGAGGGATCATCGCATAGGTCAAAACCGGAACGATGCGTTCCATAATCTCAAAGCGAGAAGCAAGCCCTGAAAAAATGAACCCCATACCCACAGCCATCAACCACATCAATATCCAGCCGGTGTACATCAACAGCCAGTCATGCGGGAGGCCAACCTGACGGAAAGCGAACAGAACAATATAGACGACGATGAACGCCGCCGTCGAACCGGCAAGCTCCAGAACACATCTCGCAATGTGGAAATGTAGAGGCCCAAGCGCCCGATGGTAGAGCAGACCGATGTTCGCTTCGACCGCGCTGATGCTGAAGCTGATGCAGTGCCTCAAAAGCAGAAGACACATATAGCCGGTCATAACGAAAGGGGCGACGCCCACGCCATGCTGGTTATGCTGGCGGATCAGCAACCACATGATGATCACGCCGAAGCAGAAGATCAGCGGCTCGCCGACGACCCAGAGGAAACCCAGCCCCCGGCGGCCATAGCGAGTCGCCATCTCGCGCATCATCAATGCGCCAAGGATCTGGGACTGCCGAACAACGAAGCAGCGGCTCATGCTTGGTGCATTTTCATCAACGACGCCACGCTAGCAGCCATCCCGGCGCGGCGCCCCGGCATGGAACGCGCTGCGCCTGAAAATACCCACCCGATGGCGTGAAGCAAGACCCGCCGTCGTCGTAGTCGATCAGAGGTTCAGCAGCGCCGGGTCGCCGCCCTGGGCCGCGATGTTGACGCTGATGGCCTTCTCGGCGGCGTAGCGGATCAGGCTGTTGGGGCCGCCGGCCTTGGGGCCGGTGCCGC
>RCUK01001607.1_pt1 | contig 13962 bp, 12 predicted proteins | sample 2166381 | NCBI WGS metagenome assembly RCUK01 (sample SAMN09932809, study PRJNA488358) | compost metagenome | isolation source: compost soil in an enriched community | place: Germany: Experimental Botanical Garden
GGTCCATGCGGCTGACGTAATCGCGCTTGAACGTGTTCACGAAGCTCTCGGCCATACGTTGGCTGAGACGCTCGAACAGGTGGGCATCCTTGCCGAGCGCAAGCCCACCACGGCGATCGTGGACAAGGGCTATCGGGGCGTGGAGATTGAAGGGGTGCGCATCCTGCGCTCGGGCCAGAAGCGAGGCATCACGCGGACCTTGAAGGCGATGATTCGCCGGCGCAGCGCCATCGAGCCGGCCATCGGGCACATGAAGATGGACGGGCGTCTGGGTCGCAACCCGCTCAAGGGCGCGTTGGGCGATGCGCTGCATGCGGTGATGTGTGGCGCGGGCCACAACTTGCGGCTGATCCTGGCGAAGCTGCGGCTTCTTGCCGCCAGATTCGCGCTCACATTACCGGCGCTACTGGCGATGCTCTCCGCCCCAGTGGGTCGCACTCAACCCGCGCATGATTGATAACGGGATTGTTCAGGGTGGACTAGCTGGGAAGAACGCTTGTTTGAGCTATCCGCGTGGCGGCCAAGCCGCCGCGACAGATGTGAGACCCACCGCACAGGCAGGTCCGCCCCACTGATCGCCTGACAAAAAGTGCCCCCCCGAGCTAGTCGGCCGCGGATTGGCGCACTTCACTCAGCAGCCGCCGGCATTGCCTATGCATGCGGAAAGGCCCCTTGCCAGGCCTCAAGTCACCCGGCGGGTGAATGGGGAACTTATTCACACTCGATAACGTTTATAGAAGCAAAGTGCATGAAATTTTACATTTCTGGCGTCTGTCAAGGAATGGGGAAAGTAGAGTCATTGCAGTGGGCGTTGGCTATTCAAATCTTTGCGCCCAAAACCCTCTCAAGATCATGGCAATTATTTTTGCGACATATCACCCATGAGCCCATCGCCCTTTAGTTCCAATTACCAACGTTCCGCGTTCGACGAAAACACTTCCCAGATTGCGTGCCTGACCAGCACGTTACCTATTGCCTTGGTGGATAGCAACTCCGAAAGACGGGAAACTTTTCGTCATTATCTGGATATTCTAAATCACCCTAGCTTGGCATTCGAATCAATCGAAAGATTGCTTCTCATTCAACGAGCCGGACATCGATTCGGCCTGCTTGTCATTGCGCTGCAAGATGAATTCAATTATCTTGCAATAAAAAAAGCATTGGACGCCAATGCGAATACGCGATTGCTTCTAATTCAGCCCCATTCCCTGCAGGAGCAAAGACGGCTGATTCATATTTTTTCCGGCCAAGAGAAGATGGAAAGCATGCCGTACTTGACCAGCGAACAGGAATTCGTTTCCAAGATTCAGTGGCTGATGCAGGCAACATCTTTCACTTCGTCATATTCACGCGAACTAAATTCGTACTTCTCCTATGGTGCGTATAAGTTTGATCGAAAATCACGTATTATATGGAACGGGGACACGCCCATTGAACTGCGCCCTCAGGAATTTGATATGGCATTGGCCTTTTTTCAAAATATTGGAGAAGTCTTAAGTAGAGAGAGGCTGCATTTAATAATTAGACCTTCCATTCAATACAATAAAAGTCAAAGAGTTATCGATGTTTGTATTTCTCGCATACGCAGGGGGCTTAAATTATTCGGAGAAAATGGACTCTCTCTTTCGCCGGTTTACCGTCGCGGTTACATCTTGAATTCATGGCTGGACTCATCAAATCCTGCTCAATCCACAGCCATCATTTAAAATAATGAGCGCGCGCAAATTGAATCGCGCCTGGGCTTCAAGCAATTTTCCAAAACTTGATGATCAAATCAAAGGAGTCGTTGACTCTTAAGGAAATGACAGAATGCACTTTGCGAAAGTTGAGTGCATTTTCATCATGGTCGCCTGTGTCGATGGCAAAACTCATTGCTTGCTCAGAAATGAAGTGGTATGAGCGCCAGCAATCAATTCCAGTCGGAGGAAGTAGCTCGCCCATTTATGTCATTGTTTCGGGGCATGTCATACAAAACGTCACTGAGCGAAATTCGACGCCCATTAGCATGACACTTTTCGGCCCTTTACAGATTTTTGGGCATACCTGCATTGACAACTCGTTCACGTACTTCGCGAATGAAGAAGTGCAGGCTATCAGCATTCCAAGCTCAGATTTTTGGGGGTTGCTCGATAAAGACCCTTCTCAGTGGAGCCACATGGGTCGGATGCTCATGCGACAGGAACGTGAGCAACTCGATTTCTTGGCCATACAAGTTGGGGGCTCACTAACCGAGCGGGTGATGAACAGCGTTCATCACTTTGCGGCGCTGCATGGCGTTCGTGCAAGCGGTAAAGGTGCCGTGCATCTTCGATTTACCCAGCAGGATCTAGCCCAATTGCTGCAGGTGACCCGGCAATCCGTGAGTAAGGTCCTCAAGGCCTGGGCCGATACCGGTGCGATCGAACTGCGATACAACGCCATCGTGCTTCGCAACACGCCGGCTGCCGACGAAGCGGACGGCCGGCATGTCGCCTCGGCGCAGCCCAGCGCCGGAACTGTCAGGCCGTCAAGCGATTTCGAAGAGTTGGGCTGTATCGAGCGGGCCCTTAAAAAAAGCCCCGGCTTTGCCGTCTGGCCTCCCGCCCCTATGGAACGACTGCTGATGTCTTCCCGTGTCGGCCACCATGCTCACACGCAAGTCGTCTCCAGCGAACGGACTGAGAACCCAGAAATCCTTATAGTCACCTCCGGCGAAGTGATCGCGCACGAGATATCCCACGCAAAGGAACGGCACGGTGCAATGCTCGCGGGCCCTGGGCATCTGATAGGCATGCATCGCACATTCGATCACCGGAGTTCGAGGCGGTATGAATTCCATGCGCACGGCCACGTCGTGGCAATTCATATGTCGACACGGGCGCTACTCGACATCCTCGATGAGTGGCCCTCCTTGTGGAGGGGAATGATTCAAGCGTTGCTTCGCCAACATGAAGCCATGCGCATCACCTTACGCAGTCAACTCCTCGGCAGTTTGAGACAACGCATTGCGGGGACCGTTGCGAGGTTTGCTGCTCTTAACGGAATACGCTCGACGCCCGACGGGGCAGTACGCGTGAACATCTCGCAGAAAAATCTCTCAATCATCTTGCGATCTACCCGGCAAGCCGTTCATAAGGAACTTCGGGTCTTGGTCAAAAGCGGCGTCATTGCCATCGAGTACGGCGCCATCGTCGTGCTCGACCTAGAGATGCTGCAGGCGCTGGCCGACGCGTAGTCGGGGGGCGCGGCCGGCCGCAGGTGTCGTGGGCTGAGTTGCCCTCTTGAACAATGCGCAAGTCGTTGATATGATGAGAGGTTCACGGGGTTTGATGGTGCGCAATTTGCAAGGAAAAACAGCATAGGACGCCATTTCTTTGTAAATCCCGACGAGGTTTGATGAAGAAATTCAAGCCGCAACGCTCGAGACCGACGAGTTGTTGCTCTCCCGGCTCGACGAGTTGATCAACATGCGCCATCCGCTAGTGCGCCTGACTGGTCTGATCGACTGGGCCGAGATCGAGCGCACCTTTGGCGCCACTTCAGATCAGGACGCGGGTGACCAGCACTGCCACCTCGATTGGTGGCCGGACTGCTGTACCTGCAGCACAACTTCGACGCTTCCGACGAAGCTGCAGTCAACACTTGGGGCGAGAGTAAACGTCTCCTCAGTCTTTTAATGGCCCACAAGTCTGGTGCCTCGGCGGCCCACGGAATGAGCGGACTTCCCCGTTATTCCTCGCGAGAGGACTTTGCCAACGGGAATGGATGACGAAGTTTTTTCGGATTGATCATGTCAGTGTTAGCGCCAGTGCAATCGTGATCAGCGGTCGGCGCGCACAAGCACCATGCTCCGGTCTCCCCGAAGTGGTGGAAGCCAGGCTCCCCTACTTGTATTCGATGTCAAAAGTTGCCGTGCCATCGGCACGCCCGGGCGTGATCTTGTTGGCGGTCTGGTAATAGCGACCGATAAAAGGGATGACATAGGCGCCATCTTTCGACTGCCCGACCAAAATATCGTCGCCATCATCACCACTGAATTTGACGGGCTGTCCCCGTTGATCCAGCACCTGGATACCGACACCGGTGGCCACCGTGCCTGCGGTGCCCGACTTGATTTGCAACACGCCGTCCTGCCGAGACCACGGCACCTGCGGGCTTCCCATGCGCAGGTAGACGGTGTTCCTCACTCCTGTGCCAGCCTTGCAATTCAGCCGAATGTTGAAGTGGCGCTCGGCAGCGGTGCTACCCTTGCCCTGAAAAGCGCTTGCCGGGACTTTACCAAACGCCACAGGGATATTGCGCGATCCCAGGTCCACCGAGCACGACGGCGTGATGATGGTGATGCCATCGCCCAATAGAGTCGTTGTGAGTACCGACTTATTGTCCGCAGGACTGTAGTACCGGGTGTAGACCCCCTGCGCCAGCGGCCCGCTGCCTGTAAAAATCCCAGTTTTGAACAACTCGACCTGGAAGCGCGACCCCGGCTCGAATGCGGCGGAACTTGTGGTTGCGGGGAACAGGCGGTCATGTGGGTAGTAAGTTACCTCGGTCGGGCCGAAATAACGCGACAGCCGAATGCCCACACCGGGCACTGCGGTGGAGAACACATGGTCGTAACCCGGCACCCTGGTGCCTTGCAGCATCTCGCCTTTCACGTTGCCCCCGCTCTTGCAGGTCATCACCTGCGTGCTGGTCGTGCCGGAGAGGGGCAACGGGAAGAACTGGCTCTTGAACATGGTGCCGACCGGGGCATCGTTTGGAATGAGCACGCGGCCCATCGCCATGTTGACTGTCATCTCGACGTAGCCCGGCGTGACGGTGCACGCCGCCCACGCGCCTTGCGCGCCGAGAAGTAGCGCGGGGGCCAGCACGGCCAAGCCCGCGGAACGGAGGAATGGATGGCTGCGGTTCATTCCGCTCCCTTCGGTTGTACGTCGATCGGCACGGCGGCGCATTGGCCGTTCAGCTCGCGGATCGGCGGCGGGTTCTCTTCATCGGGCAGGCTATAGAGCACGACGCATTGGTCGGCGGTGTTGTGACCCCACCGCACGGTCAGCCGGCCACTGTCGGCCGCACCGGTCACGAAGGCCTGGCCATCGGGGCCGACGATGCCGACTTCCTGGCCCGTCTCGCTCTCGATCTTCGATCCCAACGGCAGCACACGCCCCTGGCTGTCCGTCAGCACCATCAGCAGGCGGAAGCCCACCGTGGTCTCGAACTTCGCGAGCACCACGGCGCCGCGGGTGGGCACTACCTCCATGGCCGCGTTCTTGACTTCCACGGTATCGCCCAGGTCGCTGGTACGGATCGCCACGCGATTCAGCCGGTAAGGCGACAGGTCGGAAATGACCGCGTTGCCGGCCCAGTCGGTCGACACGCCAGGTCGGGATTCGATGCCCACGCCCTGCGCTTTCGGTACCTGCACCAACGCCACAGTTTCGCCGAGCGATGGCGATAGCGTGACGCCGCCGCCGTGCATCAACAGGCCGCCGGCCAGGCCGAATGTGCTTTGTCCATAGCCACGGCCTTGGGAATGACCTACGTCGAAGCGGCCAACCGGCGACCGATAGCTCGCGCTCGCGTTGCCACTGCTGCTGCCGCCTTGATTGGCATCGCTGAGCGCCAGGTTGTAAGTCAGGCGATTGTCTTCCAAGGCCGAGCCGTAGACGCTGGCCTGTTGGTTGACCCGGCCCGAACTGTCACGGTTGAGGCCGTACTGCACATTCGCGCCGGTCTCGCCGAGCGGGATGCTCAGCGTGAACATGAGCTGGCGAAGCGGTCTACGGTCCAAGTGGGTGGTGTGGTTGTAATACACGCTGTAGCCAAACTGCTTGTAGTTTCCCGAGTAGCCCACCTGCACCAGCCGGTCCTTGGCACTTGTCCCCCAGTAGCTCTGCTGACGGGCCGACGCATACACGCTGCCCCACCCCTTGATCAGCTGCGACACCTCGAAGCGAATCTCGTTGCGCCGGCTGTTGAAGGACTCGAAGGGCAGCAGGTCCCGCATCTGTACCGCTTCCTGGAAGGTGCGATAACCGCTGGTCGAATAGCGGTAGCCCGCCATGCGGAAGCTCGTGCCCGATGTGAGAAATGCCTTCGAATAAAGGAAGCGCAGCGACTGCCCGTTGTAGGTCTTCTGGCCGCGCGAAAGGCTTCGATCGACGGTTCGCGCGTTCGACAGGTCCGCCGACACCGCACCGAAGTCCTTCATGTTCTTGCCCACGCCGAGCAGCACCGACTGGTACATGTTTGCCGCCAGCACCCCGCCGTAGAGAGAAAACTCGCCACCCAGTCCGCGCGCCAGCGTCGCTTGCAGGAAGACAGGCTGCGATAGCGCCGCGCGTCCCGCGAACGTGCCGCCGCCAAATTGGCTGTTGCGGTACTTGCCTGCGGTGGCGGAATAGCGCCAGGTGCCTTCGCGCAGCAGCGTGGGCACCGCCGAGAAGGCCTGTGTGTACTTGGTTTCGCGGCCATCCGCCTCCGCGATGGTCACCTCCAGGTCGCCGCTCGATGAGGTGGGATAGAGATCGTCGATGACGAACGGCCCTGGCGCCACGAAGGTGCTGTAGATCACATAGCCGCTTTGTCGAACCGTGACACGCGCATTGGTCTGCGCCAGCCCGCGGATGGTCGGAGCGTAGCCTTGCTGGCTGTCGGGCAGCATTGCCTCGTCGGACGACAGCTGCACGCCGCGGAAAGGCACGCTGTCGAAGAAGTTGCCAGGCGTGCTGCCGTCGCCGATCAGCAACTGGCCGTTGATCGATGCGATGTCGCGCTGCGCATAGGTGTTGATGCCCTGCCAGCGGCTCTTGCCGTCGATGCCCCGGTTGTAGGTGGAGAAGTGGCGAAAGCGCCAGTCGCCGTGGTTGAAGCCGGCGCGCAGGCCTGCGAACAAGGTGTTGCGCTGAAGGTTCTGCCTGCGCTCGCCGAAAGAACTTCGGTCGAAGACGCTCTGCGGCAAGGCGAAGGGGTTCGAGTCGTTGCGGTACTTGTCGCCGCTGTAGCGCGCGAAGTTGAGCTGGTAATCCAGCATGCCGGCGGTGATGCCCTTGTCCCATTTTTCAGGGCCGACTGCGCCGCGCGCCGCGCGCTTGAGCGCCGCCTGCGGAATGCTCACGAACAGGCGCTGCTTGCCGGCGTCATAGCTGAACGCGGCCTCGGAAGCGATGGCCTTCAGGTCAACGCACGCGTCCTGCGCGGCATCGGCCAGTGTCGGAAACACGGCCACGTTGACACCCCATGCATCGAGCATGCCGCGCGTGAGGCAAGGCTGCGCATCATTGCTTCCGTCTCGTCCGACGAAGCGGATCTCGGTCTGTCCCTCGCTGCGCTCGTTGAGGGATATATCGACCATGTACTTGCCCGCAAGCACGCGATTGCCAAAGGAAAATAGCGACAGGTCGGCATGTGGCTGGTCGCCGCCGATGCCGAGAAACTCCTCGTTGAAGCTTGAGCCCGCCATCTGCAGTTGCGCATGGGTGGTCGTGCCCAGCGCACCTAGCAAGGCGGCGAGCAACGTGAGCCGGCACGGCACGCCGGACAAGGATGTGGTGCGCACGATGTCCCGCTCCTGACGTTTCAACGCACGGCTCCGTCCGCAGTCGGCGCAACGGCTTCGGGTTTCAGGGCGACCGGCACGTCGCCAGCCGGCACTGTCACCCGCTCTTCGGGCGTCTCACCGCCGTAGTCATTGATCGTGGTGAAGTGCACCTCGGTGGACTGCGGCGCCTTCACGGCACTCAACGGAAACGTCATCTCGCCCAGCGGCGGCACCATCTCGGCGTTGATCTCCTGCTGGCCACCATTAATCTTCAATGCAGTGAAGGTCACGTGGTAAGCCGAGGGATTGGCCACCTTGAGCACCACGCCCGCACCGCCTTGGCCGGCGCTCACGGCCCACTTGAGCTGATGGCGCGCCTCTAGTGACTTGCCCGGTAGATTCGCTGGCCGATAGAACAGCTTGATGCGGCTGCGCACGGCGATCTGCAGCACGTTCTCTTCGGCTGCCTTCTCCGGAATCTCTTTGACGTTGAGCCAGAACACCGACTCGCGGTCCGCCGGAAATTCACCCCCTACACGCATGATGCGCAGGATGTTTTCCATGCCCGGGTCGAGCCGCGACAACGGCGGCGTGACAAGCAAAGGCGTCTTGTTTTTTCCTTCACCTGCATCGATCCACGCCTGGACCACATAGGGCGAGTTGCCGGTGTTCTTCACCGGAATGGAGGCTTCGCGGTCTCGCTCTCCGAGGATCACGCGGGTCCCGCCGAGCACCACGCCCGCGCTGGCCGACCCATGAAGACCCAGCATCACCAGGATGCCGAAGACCCACCTCAAACTGTTCTTGCTGCGCATAGGTTTTTTCTTTGTGCGCGCGAAGCTTTGGAAGCAGGCGCACCCGTGCACGGCAGTGCATCAGAGTGGATGCACCGTCGAGCAAAAATGGAAGGAAGTTGTCGATGCTGGTCGCGGCTTCGGACTCCAGAAACCGCGCCAGGCATTGACGGGCATCACGCGACCACCTGAAGCACCAAGGCTTCAAGCGTTCGCAATGGCCGCGATAGCGCGCTTACTTACTTGTAGGCGACCGTGAACTGGGCCGACGTGTTGGCCGGACCCACCGTCACTGCGGCGCCGGTGGAAACGTACTGGGCCTGGAACTTCAGCGAGTTGGCGCCTTCGCCCAATTTGTATTCGGCCGAAGGCAGGCCGTTGACGGCAATCTGCGTACCGGTTGAATCGCCCAGTTGGACAGCCACGCCGGTGGCAGCACTCACGCCCACCTGGCCGGCGTTGGCGATGCGCAAATCGTCCTTGTTGACGGCGTCTGCCACGCCGGTGAAAGCGACCGTTGCGTTCTTGGCGGTAGCGGGGCAATCGAGCAGGTCGATCGTGAAGTTGGCAGCGGCAGACTTCTTGCCAGCCGCGCCATTGAGCACGGTCTTGGCAACCTTGCCCAGGGGTACGGTCAGGTTCTGGCTGCTGGGAGAAATCGAGCAGGTCGCATCGGTGATCTCACCGGTGAAGTTGATCGTGCCGTCGGCGGCGAATGCGCCTTGGGTCATTGCGCCACCAAGGGCGACGAGTACAGCAACGTTCAGGGTTTTCTTAGTGAAAGACATAATTTTTGACAAATAGGATACAAAGGAATTTCAAGTGATTTACTCGAACTTATCGAACAACGCATTGCCCTGAACAGAGGATTGAATCCTTGAAAGATCCAAGACATTGGAGGTTCGATGGGTACGAAGTTAACTTTCATCGATTCGATGAAACCCCATGGAATGTTAAAAATCACTCCTTCCGTCTTCGGAAAACTTCTTAGGCGTGAAATTTTCACAATCTCTATAGACGTTGAGCGGGCTTGCTCTGTGAATCGCCCCGGGTTTTTTAGACACCTCTGAGCCTCAAACCTGAGGCCCAATAGGAGGTGCCATGAGTAAGCAGGGATACACCGAAGAGTTCAAGGCCGAGGCGGTCAAGCAGAGCACTGAGCGCGGTCACAAGGTGCCCGATCTTTCGGCCCGGCTGGGCCGTGAGTCAGCACAGCCTTTATCAGTGGATGAAGGCCCTGCGAACGCCTGCTGGTGATCGGCAGGCTCAGGGTGAGCGTCCAGTCCGGCCATCGCGTGGGTTCGCGAGGCCATTCCTGAGGCCAGAAGGGCTGTCGTTGGCAGTGTGGGGCGACGAAGGTATTCCGGGGAGCTGATGCAAGCGGGAGTCATGGAGCTTTGCACGCGTGAGGAAAGTGCGCAGGCTGTAGCCGACAAGTTCGGCGTGTGCCGGCCAACGCTGTACAACTGGAAGAACCAACTTCTGGGGCGTGAGGCACCCGCATCCATGAAAAGCACCAATCAATCTCCGCCGTCGCAAGAACGCGACGAGCTCGAGCGCCAGGCTGAGTCACTGCGCCGCGAAGTCAGGCAACTTCGCCTTGGAGCCTGTCCTGAATTTTGTGTTCGAGGCATAGCATGACGAGAAGGAGCATGTATGCCAGTGAGCAAGACGAAGATGAAGAACGCGGCGATCGCCGCCAGGATGGCAGCATTGCCATCGATTCCGAAGGAGCTGATTGACCAGTTCGTCACCGGGCCCATGACCGGCGAGGCGGTCAACGAAGCGACAGCCGCGTTCAAGAAGGCGCTCATCGAGCGCGCTCTCGTCGTCTTCGTCATTTCCGTTCTCCTCGTCTGAATGGAAACACTCAGCAAGGGGGACGTTTTTCGGGGGCAACGTCACTACATGACGACGGCTTGACGCTGTCTCGCCAAGCACAGAGCCACGGTGTGGCGACGCTACTTGGCCGAAGCAGCGAGCAGCCTCGCTATCCACTGGGCAGGGATCGCACCGGGGACCCTGGTGCCGTCATTGAAGATCAGCATCGGCGTGCCTTCGGCCTTGTATCGGCGGCCGAGCTCCATGCCGCGCTGCAAACCGCCCGTGTCGCAACTATCCGGTGCGTTGGCGGGCGCAGTGCCGGCTTCGACCCAGTCGATCCAGGCCTTCTGTTTTTCCTTGCTGCACCAGATGCCACGCGACTTGCCCTGCGAGTCCGCGCCGAGCACGGGATAGAGGAACACGTAGACCGTGACGTCGCCGATGGCTTTGAGGTCGTTGTCGACTCGCTTGCAATGGCCGCAGTTCGGATCCGAAAAAACCGCCAACCTGCGTTTGCCGCTGCCATGCACGATCTTGATTGCGTCGCCCAAAGGCAGCCTGTCGAAATCGAAGCGCTCGATTTTTTCAAAACGTCCCTCAGGAGAGCTGTCGTTGGCACCGGCATGGCAAGTGCTCGCCAATACGAGCGCGCCCAGCGAGCCAAGAACGAGGAAGGGGCGGCGTGAGAGCTTCATGGGCGATAGAGATAGGTAGATAGATCAACGTGACTGCAGGCCAGCGTCAAGCGAGTTCGACGCGCGGCTTTGCGACAGCATCCGAAGCCGGCCCGGACCATAGGGCGAGACCGCCTGCCAGGCTCCATGCCTGCGCATGGCCGAGGCGACGCAGCGCCTTGGCCGCCTGCGAACTGCGGTTGCCGCTTCGGCAATAGAACAGCACCGGGGTTCCAGCCGGCAGCGACAGCCAGCCGGGCAGCGCGTTGAGCAGGCCCGACAGCGGCACGGCCTCGCAGCGCACATGCGCACCGAACACCGGCGCATCGCCCAGGCGCTGCTCGTAAGGTTCGCGCACATCCACCAGCACGAGGTCGCGATGCGACTGCAGCAACTGCCGCACTTCCACGGCATCCATTTCGCTGCGGCTGCGGCCAACGTCGCCATCGATCCGTGCTCCGCACGGCAGGGTCTGGTATTCGGTCAGCGCGAGGTCCTTCTCGAGGTCGGCCTTCGCTGCTGCGAACTGCCGGGCGTCGATGCGCCCGTGCAGCACCTGCGCCAACAGCGGCTGGACGGCGCACTCGCCGGCCATGGTGCTGGCGAAGCGGTTGTCGTAGTCATGCCCCGGAAGCAGCAGCGTGCCGGTCCCCACGGTCTGCGCGAGCGTCTTCAGCGAAGGGCCGAACGCCAGCGGCGCGCTTTGGGCGAAGTCGCTGCGCCCGAGGGCACCGGGCATCACGGTGTCGCCGACAAAGGCCAGGCGCAGGTTCATCTGCGCATCGCGCAGCAGATAGGCGGCCGAGTCCGCCGTGTGTCCCGGGACTGCCAGCCGGGTCAGCGTCTGCCCCCCGAGGTGCAGCGCGTCGACACCCAAAGGCCAGCCGAGTGCATCGACTTCGCCCGACGCAAGCAGCCGCGCCGGTAGGGCCGCGCGCAGTTCGGGGCCCGATGAGGCATGGTCGCCGTGGCTGTGCGTATCGAGCACCGCAACCAGTGTGCAGGCCTGGCAGTGAAGCAGTTGCGCGATGCGAACGGTCAGCTCCGGCAACGGGTCGATGACCACGCAGCGCCGGGTCGCTGCGTCGGCCAGCAGGTAGCAGCACGCACCGTCCACCACAAGGCGCGTCAGGCCGTCGAGTGCGTCGCCCGGCTGCGCGTGTCCGGGTTCGGTGGCCGTGTTCATGCAACTGGCGCGCAGCGACGCGCCGCAGACGCCGATGCGCGCGCAGGCTTCGTCGATGAACGCCGCGTCGCTGGCGGGGCCGAACGACAGGCGCACGGCCGAGGTCGTTTGCCACGCCGGCAATCCCATGGCCTCCAGCACATAGCTCGGCAGCGCCTTGGACGCGCCGCAGGCCGATCCCCCGCTCACGCGCACGTCGGCCGCGTCGAACAGATCCAGCAGCAGCTTCGAATCCAGGCCCGGCACCGAGAAGTTGAGCGTCGTGGGAAGGCACAACGCGGGCGGCGCGTTGAACACCACGCCGGGGAAGGCATCCTCCAGCGCCGAGGCGATGCGATCGCGGTAGGCCGCGAGCGTGTCGCGGTCCCGGAAGGTCCGCCCCTCTTCGAGTGCCGCCAGCACCGCACCGAGCGCGGCGATGCCCGACATGTTCTCGGTGCCAGAGCGCAACGCGCCCTCCTGGCCACCGCCGGCCATCAGCGGCGTGAACGGCGCACCGTCGCGCACGTACAGCAGGCCGATGCCCTTGGGCGCGTAGAGCTTGTGTCCGGAGAAGGGCGCGTAGTCGATGCGATGCGCGCCCAGCCGCAACGGCAGCTTGCCCAGCGCCTGCACGCTGTCGACCATCCAGAGGGCGGGGCTTGCGGACAGCACCTGTGCAATGCCGTCGAGGTCGCTGATGATGCCGGTTTCGTTGTTGGCGGCCATGGTGCAGACCAGGCCGGCGCGACCGGCATGGGCGCGCAGCCACGCCAGGTCGTGACGGCCGTCGCGTCCGACCGGAATCGGCAGCACCGGCAGGTCCAGGCCCAGCAGCGCGTTCCAGTGCCTGATCGCCTCCGGCACTGCCTTGTGTTCGGTCGCGCCGTAGAGCAGGCAGTCGACGTCCTTGCGCCCACGCAGGGCGTTCAGCGCCGAGAGCACGGCCGTCTGGATGCCTTCGGTTGCCCCGCTGACAAAGAGCAACTGTCCCGTGGGCGCGCCAAGCACGCGGCGGGCCCGAGCTCGCACGGCGTCCATCAGGGCCCGCGCCTTCAGGCCCGTGTTGTGGACGCTGCTGGGGTTGCCGAATTCGCTGGCCATCGCCGCAAGTGCCGCGGCGCGCGCTTCGGGCAACACCGGCGTCGTGGCATTGGTATCGAGATAGATGTCCATTTGGGGATTCGCAGTCGGATGAGACGGGCGGCAACAGCGCCGCCCACCCGAAGGAGTCTGACGATCCAGGCCTGGAACCCGATTGCCTTTTGGCTGGGCAATTCCAATAGGATTGGAATCAGTTTCTACAAATTGATAAATTCATGAAATTGGATTCCATAGATCTCAAGATTCTCGACATCCTTCAGCGCGACGCCGAACAGCAGGTGGCGCAGATCGCCGAGCAGGTGGGCCTCTCCGCCACGCCGTGCTGGCGACGCATCCAGCGCATGAAGGAGGCGGGTGTCATCACGCGCCAGGTGGCTCTGCTCGATCCGCAAAAGATCAATGTGGGCGTGACGGTGTTCGTGTCGGTGCGCACCAGCACGCACACCCAGGAATGGTTCGACCGCTTCACGGCCACGGTCCACGCCATTGCGGAAGTGGTCGAGTTCTATCGCATGAGCGGCGACGTGGACTACCTCCTGCGCGTGGTGGTGCCCGACATTGCCGCCTACGACGCCGTCTATAAGCGATTGATCGCGGGGACCAACCTTCATGACGTCAGCTCCAGCTTCGCGATGCAGGAGCTGAAGCAAACGACAGCCTTGCCGCTGGGATATGTCTTGTAGGTCGCTTTGCACCGCTGGGGGCGCGGGCCATGTACCTGACCTTGCCCCTGGAATCCGTACCCCTGTTGATTGCCGCCGAAAATTGACCCTCTAAAGGCAGTAATTTCCGTCTAAGACTGACCCACGTAAAACCCTACCCTGCTGATTTTTAAAGCAGGGGATCCTAGGAGTGATAGACGTGGCGACATTGAGTGTCATC
>RCUK01001619.1_pt1 | contig 13889 bp, 5 predicted proteins | sample 2166381 | NCBI WGS metagenome assembly RCUK01 (sample SAMN09932809, study PRJNA488358) | compost metagenome | isolation source: compost soil in an enriched community | place: Germany: Experimental Botanical Garden
CGAGATCACCGGTAATCGTGCCGTTCACAATCGCGTCGTAAGCGCAGACGCGGCCCACGATACTGGCCTTCTCGCTGACGACAATCAGGTTCTTCTCATTTGGAACGCCGGTCACGTCGCCTTCGATACGGCCGTCCACGCGGACACCGCCGCTGAATGAAACATCGCCCCTGATCGCCACGTTGCCAAAAATCAGGCTCGACAGTCCGGTGATTTCAAACGTTCGCTTCCGCGCCTTTTTCAGCATGCTATTCCCGGAAATTCGGCGACCATCAATTGGTTCAAACCGAGTGAGTCAATTGGTCTTGGGCGCATTGCCAGATCCGATGGATTTACAAAAAGCCAACTCGGTCTTCGCCTTTTTCAGTTCTTCCACAACGGCGCCGAGCTGCTTCTTCAGTTCTTCCGTCGTGGCGGCCTCTATCTCGTAACCCAGCTTGGACTGCTCCAGCATTTCCTGCCACTGATCGGGGCTGAGCCCAGGCGGCTGCGTGGCCGGCAGGCCGACCGCCTCCGCCAGAACGGCCCATGGCAATTTCCCTCCATGGATCTGATACGCATGCAGGCCGTACGCACCCGCCGCCACGCACAGCACGCTCCAGATTGCGGCGACACCACGTCGGCCGGAGCGCTCGAAGGCCAGCCATACCTTGCCTTCGCTCAGGGTGTGACTATCGAAATTCTTGGAGGAATTCACGGAAGCATCCAACTCAGAAGCGGTTGAGATAGAGCATGGGATCGATGAAACGCCCCTGCTCGAGTATTTCAAAGTGCAGATGCGCCCCGGTGGAACGGCCGGAACTGCCCACCCGCGCAATTTTCTGCCCCGGCATCACCGTCATGCCCTGCGAGACCAGCAATTCGGAGGCGTGCGCGTACCGGGTCACCAAACCTGCGCCGTGGTCGATCTCTATCGTGTTGCCATAGTCGTTGCGATTCCCCGCGTGGATGATCTTGCCCCCGGCGCTGGCAAAGATGAACGTGCCCGTCGGCGCCGAGTAATCCACGCCGCTGTGGAACGCGGGTCTTTTGAAGAAGGGATCTGAACGGGTGCCGAAATTCGAGGTGATGAGATAGTCCGCAATCGGCGCCCGGCCTGGGAAAGACATGTGCCGCTGGTCCACCGATACCGCAAAGGAATCAAGCCTGCGCAACAGGGCTGACACCCGGGCGGCCTCATTCTTCAAATCTTGCAACGTCATATCAGGGTTGCGCGTGTCCTCGGCGCGAGACAGCGGCTGCAACATCGGGCCGCCGGAAGCCGCCACGGACTCCGTCTTGGACGTCCGATCGTTCTGGGACTTGATGCTCACGCGCATTCTCTCTTGATACTGCTTCGTCACCTCGATGCGCGACGCCAGGCTCTCGGCCTCGAGTTCCAGCTGAATGAGGCGTCCGGACAACTCCCCTATGTGGCCTGCCAATGCGCGATTGTCCTGCGCGATGGCCTCGTGGACGTCCGTCGGGCTTTCGCTCCCGGCGGCGGACTCCAGCCGGTGCCATGTTCGTCCAATGCTCACGCCCAAGGCCATTGTTAGCAGCGGGAGGCCAACCAGAATACCCAGGCAAAAACGACGGCTGATGGCTTTGACGCCCGACCTCGTCAAGGTTCGGTCCGAGAATATGAAAAAGGTCACTCCATGGCCCCTGGTGACGCCGCCCCTATGACTGCACTGAGCGTCTTGGGTCAAACTTCCGATGCCGTTTCGGTGAGCCGCCCGGCCCGGCAAACAGCGGAATGGGCACTGGATTTCATGAGTGGCATCAAACAAAGAAGATCGCGGCGGCGCTCAATGTTAGGCGACTCGCCGCGCAGAAGATTGAGTAGAATTGCCCATTCATCCCCAACACGGAGACCTGTCCGGCCATGATTCTCTAAGCCCTCCCCCTGATCACCTCTTGCGCCACGCGCAAGGCGTCTCATCGACCCCGGAGAGCTTTCCATGGCCCAGTCTTCCCGCGCGCCCGCACAGGCGCACCCTTTGCCACAGCCGCAAGCGGCTGCCCCCTTCCTCAGCCTGCATCACGTCAGCCATGCGCTGCCCGACGGCCGCGTCCTGCTGGACAGTGTCAGCCACGACTTCGCCGCCGCGCGTCATGGCCTGATCGGGCGCAACGGCGCGGGCAAATCCCTGTTGTTGCGCCTGGCGCTGGGTGAACTGCCGGCGCAATCGGGCCGCATCGTGCGCCACGGGCGCATCGCCTATGTCCCCCAGACGCAGCCCGCCACGCCCGGCGCCACGCTGGCCGACGTCGCCGGCATTGCGCCTATCCTCCACGCCCTGTCCAGCATCGAGGCCGGAAGCACCCGGCAGGCGGACTTCGACCTGGCCGACGGCCATTGGCGCATCCTCGACGAATGGGCCGGCATGCTGGCCGACGCGGGCCTGCCGGCCTGGCCTCCGAACCATCCCGCCAGCGCGGCCAGCGGCGGCGAACTGACCCGCATCGCGCTCGCCGGAGCCCTGATCCGCGACGCGGACGGCCTGCTGCTGGACGAGCCCAGCAACCACCTGGACGCGCGCGCCCGCGGCTGGCTCATGGAGAAAATCAGCGTCTGGCGCCGCGGTCTGATCGTCGTCAGCCACGACAGAACGCTGCTGGACGCCATGTCCCACATCGTCCGGCTTGAATGCGGCGCGCTCACCGGCCACGCCGGCAACTACAGCGCCTACCGAGCCCAGCGCGACATACGGATCGCGGCGGCCGACGCCGCATTGGCGCACGCGCGCAACGAACGCGCCGCCGGACTGCGCGCCCTGCGCCAGCAGCACGACGCCCAACAGCAACGCAGCGCCCGCAACGCCCGGCAGGCGCGCGACACCAACCAGGCTCCCATCCTGCTGGGCATGAAAAAAGCCAACGCCGAAAGCCATGCGGGCCGCGAACGCCTGCGCCGCCAGCAAGCCAGCGCCGCACTGGACGACGCCGTGAAGCAGGCGGCGGAACGCGTGGCTCCGGCTTCTGGCGTTGCGCTGGCCCTGCCGCGGACGGCCGTGCCGCAGGGACGCCGCGTCTTGCATCTGGAAGCTGCGGCGCCCCCCTACCCGGCGGAAGTGACCCTAACCCAGTTTTTAGTACCTGTGGATTCAGACGGTCAGTGCAACACCCTATTGAAAGCCTGATGGATAGAGGTGTGCAATGGTCAGTATTTACGGCGCCATGACTACGGAGAGGAAGTCTAGGATTTGGGAGCTATGGCGCAAGGGGACCCCGATGAGCTCCATTGCGCGCGACATATCTAAGCCTCCTGCGACTGTCTTTTCATATCTCCTGTACCACGGAGGCATCTCGCCTAGGACCAGGACGCGCCGTGCAAAATGCCTGTCAGCAGAAGAGCGCGAGTCGATCTCTCGAGGGTTGGCCAGTGGCGCAAGTTATCGAGCTATTGGTCGCCAGTTGGGCCGCTCAGCATCGACGATCTCGAGAGAGGTCGGCCGCAATGGTGGACCAGGGAAGTACCGAGCGTACGATGCTGAAAAGCAGTTCTTGAAGCGTGGTCTGCGACCGAAGCCTTACCTGCTGTCCAGTGAACCGGAGCTGCGCGGTATCGTGATACGCCTGTTGGAGGCTGACTGGTCGCCAGAACAGATTTCAGGATGGCTGAAGCGACACTCTCCTGACGGAAAGATCATGTGTGTTTCGCACGAAACAATCTATCGATCGCTGTTTGTTCAAGCCCGCGGCGTACTGCGTGAAGAACTAAAAAAGCACCTACGGACTCAGCGAATGTTCCGCCATGCCAGACCCCATCGGGCGGCCATTTCAGGCGGCATTCCCGACTGCATTTCAATTCGTTCTCGTCCTGCGGAGATCGAAGACCGCGCATTGCCAGGGCATTGGGAAGGCGATCTTATTTCGGGAGCAAATCAGAGCGCCATTGCCACGATCGTCGACAGAAGCACGCGGTTCACCGTGCTTTGCAGGATCGAAGACAAGCGGGCCGAAACCGTCACTCGAGCCCTTGTTGAGCAGATGCGCCAGCTTCCTGCTCAACTAAGGAAAAGCCTAACCTGGGACCGCGGGGTTGAGTTGTCAGCGCACGGGCACTTTAGTATTGCCACCAATATGGTCGTTTACTTCTGCGATCCGGGCAGCCCCTGGCAGCGAGGCACCAACGAAAATACGAATGGCCTGCTACGCCAGTACTTCCCAAAAAGAACAGGCTTGGCAAACTATACGCAGTGCGAGCTTGATGCAGTTGCCGCCAAGCTAAACTCCCGGCCCAGAAAAACGTTGGGATTCAAGACCCCGGCTGAAGCGCTGGACGCAATGTTGCACTGACCGTCTGAATCCACACGGACTAATTCGGGGTTAGGGTCAGCTACACGTCGCTCAGGTTCAGACGCTCTAATAAATGCAGTCTGACACTTTAAATATTGTGCGGCCTGCCGCGCGGCTTAGAGGCGACATCTCGATCCAGCAAAGCCCGCAGCAATTCAGCGCAAAATGTATCGCTTACCGTGGGTGGCCCTTCGCGGGCCCCACGCGTATCAAAACAACTTCGACCGTAGCCTCTTCATCGGTGTACTGCCGGTACGCTACACGTCGCTCAGGTTCAGAGGCTCTAATAAAAATGCAGTCTGACACATTAAATTGCGATACACATCTTAACTACGAACACCTCAGTTCCGAGTCCTACTTAAATCCGGGCGGCACACAATTCAATTGCTCATTAAGGAGCCAGCCTTCAGGCTTGGCATGCGGCTCTTCCCATTTCGCTCCAGCAGAAATCCAACCAACCCTATATCGGCGCGCACTAAATTCTGTGGAATCTTGGTAGCCATGCTCAACACCACAACACGGACAAAAATCAAAAAGTGGAGTTAACCCATCCTCTCCCCAAGGTGGACTTTCTGACCTGTAACCACAAACTCGACAGTGAAGCTTAATATCATTGAGCATAGAAATATTCCAAATTTGTAGGGTACCCATGTTGAGCAACTTCCGGTTTAAACATGGTCCTGGGAGTGCCATCAGCGGATTTAATTCCGATAACATTACTTGCGGGATCGTAAATTACTATATCCCCATTGATAGGTCGAGTTTTTATGAGACTTCCGGGAGGCGGATTATTGAGAAAATTCTTCGCACCCTCCACGTATTGTTTCGAATTTTGAAACTCGGGAAATTCAGATTTGTGCTTATCCCAATGCCCGTATGCGTTCTCTACTGGAGTCTTCGATTTTGTTGAAGACCAGAAATCGCCTTTTGCCCCGCCCACTTTCCCGACATCGAGCGCCTTATCCGCCTCAGCAAACACATGTATCGCCTGGCCGCCTTTTTTAAGCATGCCACCAACTATTGGCACCAGCCCAATCCCAGCAAAGAAGCGATTTGCCTCGTCTCCCGTCGCGGTCTTACCGGTCACCAGTTCGTACAGCGCACTAGCGTTTGATACCCCCGGGGCCAGATCCAACACTGCTTGTGCGAGAGCGTCGGCTTTTTCTTTGGTCAACTCAGGGTAATGGATTAGCGTAAGCACTTCGTCATACGAAGCAGCTATCCGGTCGGCTTCCGCCCAACCCGCCTGCAAGCAGCTATTATTGTTACCGCATTCCGCCTCCAGCCGCCCTACAAGCTCGGCCTTCATCCTGGCGACCTTGTCGCGGTTCCTATACTGGCTATTGTTCTCCGTCTCTATGCGAGCCGCCAACTCTGCCGGCACCGCTGCCGCCGGGTCAATTGCCGCTGCAATGCCCGCAACGATGCTGCTTATCAAGTTGACGCGTGCCTGCGATTCTTCAGGAGACAGATCCTTGCCGTTGGCTCCATCCATGCTCTCCAACAGCTTATTCAGCACAACTCCCGATAACGCACCTGCGCCGCCGGCACTGCACGACGCGCCTTGCGCAGCGGCCCCGGCGCAGCCCAGCACCGCATGCAGCGCTGCATGTCCAACAGAACCCTCCCCACCCAGCACACTGCTCAACTCTTTGACTTTGGCTGCTCCCAAGGTTTGCAGGTAATTGACGGCAGCGGCCTGGATGAACTGGCTGGTGCCACCCGTCACATTTCCACTAGCGGCGCCTAGAATGACCGTGGCCCACTGGCTATAGGTCCCTTGGGCTCCCCATTTGCTTTCCAGATCCGCATATTCCTGGGCGGCTTTGGCGCGATCCGCGTACGAAAGCGATTTGTCTTCCGAACGCGTCTTCGCGTCTTGAATTTCCTTCGCCCGATTCGTCAAAAACTGCCCCATCTGCCGCTGGGCTTCAGACGCAATCTCAAACCCCGCCTCGATCTTCTCCTTGTCAAAGATCGGCTTCAGCGTATTCAACGTATCCGACGTGTCCCGGTTCAACGACGCGATCGTCTCCGCGGCCGTCTTGCCAGTCAGCGCCAACTGCCCCGCCTCGTCGCGTATGACGATCGTTCCCCCGCTGATGCCGCTTTGCGTGGTCGAGCTAGCGTTGCCGCTGGCCGCGACCACCATGGGCGTTCCCATCCCAAATCCGCTGCTGCCCGTCGATATCGACGAACCCGCATCCTTGGTCGCGCCGCCGGCCACTTGACCGCCCTTGGTGGTGCCCAGCCCCGAATCCCCGGCCTTGGAGCCGCCAAACCCAAACCCTCCGCCCACCGACACCTGGCTGCCGCTATAGCGCGCCGTGTTCTTGATGTCTTCCGTGACCAGCGTGCCCGTGGTCAGCTTGTTCAGGCCATCGGCCACCGCCTTGTCGCTGCTGGCGATGACGCTGCCGATCAGCGTGGTGTTGTTCTTGACGTCGATCAGGAAGCCGCCATCGCCCGCCCACAGGCCCGTCTGTTCCGTGACGGACTTGAAGTCGCTGTTCATCTTGCCGGTACTGGCGTTGGCCGAGACGCTGCTCGAACCCGCGCAGTATGGTGGAATGCACAAGACCACCCCGAAGCCCGCGCTCTTATTCTTGGAGTCGTACTTGCTGCTGTCCTGCAAGCTCTCCAACAGGAGGTTGCCGCCCACCGATGCAAGGATCTGTTCGGCACGGCCCGCCGCGCCCTTGAGCGTGGTGTCGCCACCCGACTGGATCGCCAGGATGTTGCCCGCCGTGACTTGGCTATTGGTCCAGCTCTCGTCGCGGCCGTTGGCGTTGCCGCGTCCGACCGAGGCGCCCAGTTCCAGCGACCAGCCATTTTGCTGGCCACCGGTGGAATAGCCGATGCCGATGCTGGCGCTGCTGCTCTTGCTGTCCGTCTTCTGCTCGAACGCATTGCGGGCCGCTTGCAGCAGGATGTCGCCTTCGGCCTTGAGCACCACGTTGTTGCCCGCCGACAGGTTCGAGCCCGTGACGGTGATGTCCGAGTCCTTGCCCGCGCCTTGGGCCACGATGGTCAGATCCTTGCCCGCCGCGACGGTCGAGCCGAAGGCGCTGGACGAATTGCGGTCCGTCGTGCTGCTGCTCTTGCTGCTGCCCAGGCTGAGCTTGATGCTTATGCCGCCGACTTTGTCGATCTGGTTGGACGAGCCGGGATTGGCAGCCTCGGCCGCAGCGGCAGCCTTGGTGGAGGCCTGCACGGCGTCATACGCGTTGACGGCGGCCAGGCCGGCGGTCGCGCCGGCCAGACCCTTCATGACGGCGTTGTCCGTCTTACCAGCCGCATCGGCCATGCGCGCGCCGGTCTGCATCGCGCTGACTACGGGGTTGCTGGCGGTAAGGGTCAGCCCGGTCTGCTTGAGCTCATGGAACTCCTTCTCCTTCAAGGTATCCAGTGCCGCGCCGATGCTGACTTCCTTGCCGATCAGCGTGATGTCGCCCTGGCGCGCGATGACGTTGCTGCCCGTGATATTCAGGGCATTGCCCGCATTGATCAGGACATCGCCTTCCACGCTGCCGACGGTGCTGGCGCTGTGAAAGACCTTTTTTCCGTCAAGCGAATCTGTCTTTTGGCTGGTGCCGTAGCTGAAGCCGCCCATGCCGCCGAAGCCGGACTTCTTGACCTTCTCGTACTGATAATCATTGAACGAGTTCCGGCCCGCCGTGATATTGACATCGCGCTCGGCCGACATGACCAGGTCATTTTGCGCAGCCACATTGGAACCAAGCAAGTTCAAATCACGCCCGGACATCAACACCGCGCTGTCGCCCGTGAACGTCGACCCCACCGCTTGCGTCCAATCCGTCTCGCGCTTGCGGTGGGTCGTCTTGCTCGACATGAACCCCTTGGTCTTGTAGTAGATCTCGTTGTAGGTGTAGCCGCTGGCCTCCCCCGCCAGCACGTTGATGTCGCGCCCTGCGCCCACGGCCAGTTGCTGGTCGGACGAGACCTGGGCGGCCCGCGCGTTGACGTCCTGCCCGGCGATCAGCGTCAGGTTGCCGCCCGCCGCGATCTGTGTGCCCAGCTCTTCGGTGGTGCGCATCTCCGAGCGGTTTTTCTTGCCGAAGCTGAAAGACTCGCCATAGCGTGTATCGGCGGTGGTCAGGTTGATGTTGTTGCCCGCCTGAATGCGCGCGTCATCCGTGGTGGCTATTGCTGCGGCCTGGGCGTTGAAGTCCCGGCCAGCTTGCGCGCTCAGCGTGCCCGCGTCGATGCGGGCCACGCCGTCGATGATGGTGTTGCTGATTCCGCCGCGGACGTTGGATTGCGTGGACGCGAGCAAATTGATGTCGCGGCCGGCCGACAGCGAGACCGCGTCACCCTTGAGCAGCCCGGCCAGGTTGTCGATGTCATTGCGGGCGGCCAGGTTGACGGATTTGCCCTGCATGGAGCCGACCGTATTGCGCACGTTTTCCGCTTCCACGACCAGCGCGTTGCGCGCGCCGATGGTGCCGCTGTTGGCCACGTCGCCGGTCGTCGCTATGTGGGTATCGCGTCCGGCTATCAGGGTGCCATCGCCGCGCAGGTCGCCAGGTTGGACGGCCAGATAGACCTGCGGCGACAGGACCTTTTGCTGTGTGCCATCGGGCAAGGTGACGGTCTGCTCGACCAGCCACACGATGTCGCTGGTCAAGTGGCGCATCTGCTCTTCGGACAGCGCGGTGCCTACGGTCAGGCCGTATTGGCCTGCAAAGTCCGCGCCCGCGGACAGCAGCGCCTTGTATTGCGATTCGTTGTCGGTGTAGTCGCCCACGAAGCGCTGGCCGGTAGCCAGCATGACTTGTTCGGCCACCAGCTTCTGTTCATAGAAGCCGTCGCCTAGCCGCTTGAGGATATGGGTCGGGTCCTGGTTCAGTTGCTGCAGCAGATAGTCGCTGGACAAGACCGGCCGTTGCCCCAGAAACTGGGGATCCGTGGCGATCAGGTAAGGCGCGTTGGCGGCCGGCATCACGCGGTACAGCGCGCTGGTCGGTATGGCCGGCGGCAGTACGACGACGGCAACGATCCGATTGCCGGGCAGGGAGACGCGTGTCACCGTGGCCGGGGGCAGCGCCTGGACGACGGTGCTGGCGCCGGGCTTCGGGTTTTCCGGAGTCGTGGCGGTGTTGCCTTGCGCGGCGCCCAGACCGGTTTCGATACGCTCGGCCACCACGGTGGCGTTGTAGTCGGAGCGGTTGTATTTGCGCGAATCGTTCTTCTCGAACGTGTAAGCCATGATGCCTACATGCTCGACGCTGCGCAGCCCTTCGGCGCCGACATTGCTGAGCGTGCCGCCTTCGATCTTCAGGGTGCCGCCGGCCAGGATGCGGCTCTTGTCGTTGACGACGTTGCCGGTCAGGCGTGCATTGCCGCCCACGATGATCTTGCCCGGATCGCTTTGCGTGATCCGGGTTTCCTGCGTGATCTCGGTCACCTCGTAGAAGGTGAAGTCCTTGATCATCCGGTTGTTGCGGAAGTCGGCGTTGAAGGCGCTGATCTTTTCGTTCAGCGCTTCGTACAGTTCCAGGTCATGATCGTAGGAGGCCTGCTGCTGGGCCAGGTCATCCGGACACAGGCGGCCGCAATCTTCGGGCAATGGCGGCTTCCTGACGCCAGAGGGGCGCTCCACCTCAAAGACCGACCAGATCTTGGCGTCGCGGTCGTAATGGAACTGGGGAGGATTGGTGTAGCAATCGCCCGCCTCGCCACCATTGCAGCCATGGAATTCCGCCGTGTACGCCAGGCCGATGGGCGCGCTTACCCCCGCCCGGCCTTCCTGGTCGCCCTGGATGTTGCTGTAGTCAAAAGGCGGCCCGTACTGGCTTTCCGGATACTGCGCCGATGGCATCAACAGGCGCCGTTCGTCGAATTCCCCCATCCAGCTGGGGTCGCGCCCGCAAATGGACTTGACGGTGTTGCAGAACCACATGCCCTCGCCGTCCACGATTTCTGTCGTGCCGTCCAGGCGGTAGTACCACTTGGCCTCCCGCTTGACCTCGGCGGTTTCGCTGGCGAAATGATTGTTCAGGTTTTCGATGAGTCCGGCGGCAATGTCGGCGTTGCCTGCCACTTCGATCGTGGCCGACTTGTTGACCAAGGACTGCGCCATACCCTGCGCCCGGCCAGCCGCGTCCAGCCCGCCGCCCAGACGCAGATCTCCTGCCGCGAAGATCAGGGCGTTTTCCTGATTGGTCAGGGTGCCTATGCCCAGGTCCATGTCGCCGCGCGATGCGATCACCGCATTGGCGTCATTCAGCAGGGTCGGGGTCTTGATTCCCACCCGGTCGCCATAGATGCGACCGGTGTTGCGCACGTCGCCCGCTTCGATGCGCGTATAGCCGCCATCGATAAGGCCCGCGTTGGAGAGCGTGCCGGCCACGTTCAGCAAGTTGTTGCCAACGGCGATGATTTCGCCGCTTTCCCGGTTGGTCAGACTGGCCGCGTTGAGGGTCAAGTCCCCGCCTGAATGGATCTGGCCCGCGTTGGCCAGATCGCCGGTGGTCAGCGCCAGCGATGCACCGGCGGTCAATGCGCCCGCGTCGTTCAGCAGGCGGTCCGTGGAGATATCGGCGTTGGCATTCGACGAGACATTGCCGCCAAGATTGCTCAAGGTGCCGGTGGCGATGTTCAGATCCTGTCCGGCGCCGATGCGGCCAGCCTGATTGTCCACGGCTCCCGCGGTGACCAGCACTTGCTTGCCCATCAGGCCCTGCGCGCCCGCCGCCACCGTTTGATCGAGGGTGTCGCGGTTGCTCACGCTGGAGGCGGTGACGGTCAGCGCTTCATCGGCCTGGATCAGGCCGGCGTTGTTGTTCAGCACTCCCAAGGTCGTGAGCGTGACGCCGCGCCCTGCGACGATGCCTCCTGAGTTGGACAGCGATTGAGCGTTAAGCGTGGCCAGGCCTTGCGCAGCCACGGTGCCGCCAGCGTTGTCGACATGGCCGCCGGCCGTCCAGTCCAGGGCGCCACCGCTGACGACGTTGCCGCCTGTGTTGATAGCGCTGGCCGTCTTGAGATCGACGGAGCCGCCGTAGATGCCGCCGCTTTGATTGCCCAGGAGGCCGGCACTTGCCACGGCCAGCGCGCCATCGGCCTGGATCACGCCGTTCCGGTTGTTCAGGCTGCCGGCTTGTATGTCGGCGGCGCCACCCAGCAGCTTGCCGTCCTGATTGTTCAATGCGCCCGCGCTGCTTACCGCCAACCTGCCGTTGGCCTGCAGCGTTCCGCCCTGATTGTTTATCCCGGCCGCGGCATGCAGTGCCACGCTGTCGCCGGACACGACGCCACCTGCGGTGTTGCCGAACGATTGCGCGCGCAGGTCGACTGCCTGCGCGGCGGCCAGGGTGCCGCCGGTATTGTCGATGGCGCCTGCGACATTGCCGCTCAACGCCCCGCCGCTGGTGATCTTGCCGGATGTGTTGTCCAGGCCGCCCGCAAGCAGCGCGACCGATCCGCCATATACGGCGCCGCCGCGGTTGCTGAGCGTGCCCGACACGTCCAGCACCAGGTTGGCGCCGGCCACGAACTTTCCGCCCGACAGGTTCAGCGCACCGGCCGTGACGCTTGCATCGCCGCCGGCAACCAGGGTGCCGGAGTTCTGGAAAGCGCCCACCTGGACTTGCAAGTTGCCCAGCGGGCTGATCGAACCGTCGGGTCGCAGGCCGGCGGTCAGGTTGCCGCTATTGCTCAGGTCGCGCCCGATGACGCCGATGTCGGCGGCTGCCGACATGCCGCCACTGTTGGCAATGCTGCCGTCCGCGCGCAAGAAGAGTCCCGTGCCGGCGGCCACCGTGCCCGCATTGACGATAGCGCCCTTGCTATCGACCGCCAGGTTGGTTGCGGCCTGCAAACGCCCTGACGCCAGATTCCTTGCGTCGCCATTGACGCTGACCTGCAGGCCACCCGACAAAGAGGTCAAATTGCCGCTGTTGCTGAGGTCGCGTGCGATAAGCCCGATGTCGGACGTTGCCGACAGGTTGCCGCTGTTAGCCACACCTCCGTCCGCGCGCACGGCGAGCGCCCCGCCCGCCGTCACCGTGCCCGCGTTGGCCACGCCGCCCTTGCTGTCCAGCGACAAGTCGGTGGCAGCTTGCAAGCGGCCAGACGGCTGAACCGTCACATCGCCATTGACGCTGACTTGCAGGCTTCCCGTCAGAGAGGCCAGGTTTCCGCCGACGTTCACGCCCACGCCGGCCTCGGTGCCGATCAGGCGGATGCTGTTGGCGTACATGCCCCCCAGCGCCGCGGTATCCAGCGCGACGGCGGGCGCGGGGCCTTCTGCCCCACCCGCCGAGACTTGCCCGGAGGCGTAGTCCACCCGATTTGGGCCGGTCACCACATTCAGTTGGTTGGCCCAGATGCCGGCATTGACCTCCAGGGAGCGGGCGATGAGATCGACCTGGCTGAGATTGGCCCCATACAGCCCCTCGCCCTGAATCGACAGGCGGCCCGTCGCGACATCGAATCCGACCGACCCGTCCGGCCCCACCTGCGGCCGTCCCGTGGTCAACGTAGCCCGGTCCGCATTCAAAAACCCGCAGCCGTTGCAGGTAATGCCCGCCGGGTTGGCGACGATGACGTTGGCGCGGTTGCCCGCAACCTCCAGCGCGCCCATCAGCTGCGACGGGTTCGGCGCGGTCACCTGGTTGAGGATGGTGGCGGCACGCTGGTTGCCCAGCATCACGTTGCCGGCCACCTGTCCGGCAAGCTGCGTCTGGCTGGCGCCGCCGCTGTTGTTCAGCACCACGCCCGAGGGGCCGACGTTGAATTGGGTGTAGCGGTTGTTCGACACACCGCCCGCGGAAGGCGGGGCGATGTTGATGACCGGGACGCCATTGCTGACACCCACCGTGGGCCGTTGGCCCGGCACGCTCTTGTCCACCGTGATCGGCAGGGTCTGCGCCAGCACGGGCGTCCACAATTGGGTAAAGACCACGGACCAGACGATCAACGAACGAAGCTTGGACATCATGCGCACCTGGTGAGCAACAACGGATTCAGAACTCGAACATCACAGCCATCGCGAAGACGGTGGATGCGGTTTTCAGGGATTCGGGCTTTTTCAGCGGCCAGCCGGCGGACAAGTCATAGCTGGCATTGACGTAGGGCAGGGAGAGCCGGCCGCGCACCCCGGCGACGGCGCCGACCAGCGTTCGCCCGGAGAGGTAGGCCGTGGACGGGCCGCCGACGCGCCCCACATCCACGCCGGTGTAGAGCTGCTGCCCGGGCGCGCCGGTCAGGCCTTCCAGGTTCAGCGAAAGGTCATTGCGCAGCGTCCAGCCGTCTTCGGCGGCCAGCGTCATCTGGCCGTCAAAGCCGCGCACGGCGTAGCGGTTGCCGATGGTGAAGTAGTCCGACGGCACGATGGCCGTCTTGGCGTGCTGGATCTGCCAGTTGGCCTGATAGGCAAAGGGCTGGTCCGCCACCGTGAAGGGAACGTAAAGGCCGGCGCTGGCAGTGAATATGGTGCTGCGGCCGTTCCAGTCCGGATCGCCATAGACGTAGCCGGGCTGATCGGAATACCGCGGCAGGGTGCCGCGCACCCCGCCTCCCAGGTCCAGCACCGTGTGGCCCAGGTACTGGCGATGTCCGTAGCTGATCTCGTAGCCGGT
>RCUK01001624.1_pt1 | contig 13851 bp, 9 predicted proteins | sample 2166381 | NCBI WGS metagenome assembly RCUK01 (sample SAMN09932809, study PRJNA488358) | compost metagenome | isolation source: compost soil in an enriched community | place: Germany: Experimental Botanical Garden
ACCTCACGTTCGGGATCTAGTTTTAATTGGATTTTGAGTTTTGCGTTGAAGTAGTTCGCAATAGATTTGATGCTTTCTGCGCGAATGAAAAACTGACGGTTGGCGCGGAAAAAGATATTGGGATCTAATTCCTGCTCTAGTTCTTCCATAGTTTGCGGAATCGAGATAATCACACCAGATTTAAGGAATAAATTGCTGGTTTTAAACTCAGAGTATATAAAATCGATATCGGAAACATCTACGCTTTTATAGCCATCACGATAGGTTACTAAAAAGCGCATTCTGAAAACTGGTTTTTCAATCAGTTCTTTTAGAATTCCAGCGATATTGGTTACGTTGGATTCATTTTTATTTAAAGATTTGAATTTCGTTAAGGCAAATTCCAATTCGTTTTTTTCGATGGGTTTCATCAAATAATCGATGCTGTTAACCTTAAAAGCACGAATTGCATATTCGTCATACGCTGTAGTAAAAATGACGGGACAAGTGATATTAATTTCATCAAAAATGGCAAAACTCAGTCCGTCGGCTAAACGGATATCCATTGTAATTAAGTCGGGCGTTGGATTTGAATTGAGCCATGAAACAGTATCTACAACGGTATCAATAATGCCAAGAATCTCACAGTTGGGTTCCAGTTCTTCCAACAGCCTTTTTAATCGGCTGGCGTTAATACTTTCATCTTCTACAATTAAAATTTTCATAACTCTTAAATTAATGGCAGACGTACGTCATAATAACCGTTTGATTCACTGAAAATAGGCATTCTTTCAGATAAAATTTTATAACGGAATTTGATATTTTTATTTCCAATTCCTGTTGAGGCCAAAGTTTTCCCAGCGGTTCTCTGCAGGTTATTTCGAACAATAATATCGTCTGAATCGGAAAAAACAGTAATCGTAAGCGGATTGGCTAAAGTTGCCATATTATGTTTCACGGCATTTTCTACCAATAGCTGCAAGGTCAAAGGCGGTAAATGAAGGCCTAAAGAAGAAGCATCAACTTCAATTTTTAAGGCGATTTTATCTCCGAGTCTTTTCTTCAATAAATAAAAATAAGCATTTAGGAATTCAATTTCCTCTTTTACAGTAATGGTATCTTTGTTTGAATTTGAAATCATATACCGATATACTCTCGTTATATTTTCTAAAAACGAAGCCGCTTCTTTCTGATCTTCATAAATCAATTCGGTCAAAGTGCTGAAATTATTGAACACAAAATGCGGATCTAACTGCATTTTTAACGATTCTAATTTCGAACGTGTTACCGCTTCTTGCAGTTCTGATGCTTTAACTTTTAATTCGGCCGTTTCTATGGCATTTAAACGCCATCTGTTGAGCAGAAATATTCCGGTATGAATGGCGCTTATGAATAATGAAATAATGGCTGCCATAATTTTAGACTGCCAAATGGTAACCAAATCATTTACTTCTAAAGCTGTACATGGATATAAATAATCCCAGAGCCATGAAAAAAAGTAATTTAAAAGTATATTTCCTGCAATTAAGCAGATAAATTGGGCAATGGCCCTAAAAGCTGGATTTTGTTCCCAACTTATATAATAGTTTAATTTTCGGCCAACAAACAAAGTCAGTTCTGTAAGTATGGCGCAATAAAGCAAAATAATGAAGATATCGAAGGTCTGATCTAAATCGAGCAAACCTTCTTCTTCAAAATTTCTATACGGATTTAGAAAATAGTAAGAAGAAAGATAGACCAGAAAAACGGCTGGAATTACTATAACCCTGTAGTATTTATAGAAAAAATTCTTGCCTGATTTTTTATTTTGGTTCCTTCTACCCATTTATTCCCTCAACTATAAAATTGAAAAATCCTATCTTAGTGTTCTACTAGAACACCTTCTTCTTTTTTGTCTGCTTTTATAGTAGCAGCTGGATTTTTCTCGCGCATAACGCCCCATTTCAAGCACGTTGCACCCCAAGAAAATCCTGCCCCAAAAGTAGTGATCAATACATTTTGTCCTTCTTTAAAATCGTCTTTGAAATCCCATAAACACAACGGAACTGTTGCAGATGTTGTATTTCCGTAACGATCAATATTTACTTTTACTTTTTCAAAATCAATACCTAAACTTTCGCCTACAGCAGTGATAATTCTTAAATTAGCCTGATGTGGAACTACCCAGTCAATCTGATCTGCATCTATTTCATTTTTCACCAAAGCATCTTGCGAAACTTGGCTCATTGCAGCCACAGCTCTTTTAAATACAAAAGCACCATCTTGTTTTAAATAATGTGTTCTGTGCAAAAGACTCTGCATAGAAGTTGGATTTCTAGAACCTCCAGCTGGCACAGCTAAAGAAGAAACACCGCTTCCGTCTGTTTTCAAAATCGTTTTCATTAATCCAGCATCAGATTCTGTTTTTTCTAACAAAACTGCTCCTGCTCCATCTCCGAAAAGAATACAAGTATTACGGTCTTCATAATCTACGATAGAGCTCATTTTATCTGCTCCAACGATGATTAATTTCTTATAACGGCCGCTTTCGATCATGTTTGCACCCATTTCCAGAGCGTATAAAAATCCGCTGCAAGCTGCATTCATATCAATTCCAAAAGCATTTGTAAGTCCGCTTTTATCGCAAACAATACTTGCGGTTGGCGCTAAAATGTGATCTGGAGTTGCTGTTGCTACAAGCAAAGCTTCAATCTCATTGCGATCTACATTATAATTTTCAAAAAGATTTTCAATCGCTGCTGCGGCAAGATCAGATGTTGCCGTGTCGTCGTCTGCGATTCTACGCTCTCTAATTCCAGTTCTTTTAATGATCCATTCCTCCGATGTATCAACAGTTTCTGAAATCTTTTTATTGGTCAAAATTGATGATGGCACGAAACCACCTATTGCTGTAATAACTGCGCTCATTGTTTTTTATTTTTTTTTAAGCTTTGTACCCATAGAACCCAATGCTTACTACTTTTCTCTTCTTTTCACAGCTCACTTAGAACTATATAGGAAACATAATACATTCCTTAAAAAGCCGATTAAATCTGCTGACAATACTTTTTTTTATGAGAAATATTATTTTTTAAAACCTGAACAAGCTAAAAACATTATACAAAATCCAACTAAAATAAATTAAAAATCTACACCATGTGTTCTCTCGGTCTTACGCGGAATAAAATCTTTAATTTATCTTATTTTTAAAATCATATAATGCTATTTCAGTTTGTAGATAATTCTCAATTATAGCTGTTGCCATACTGATAAAAAAACTATTTGCATTTAAGTTTTTAGAGTGCCACAAAATTAATTTAAAAAAATCTGAAACCAGCAGACAATTAAGAATAATTAACAAAACTGCCCTAAATGTTATAATATAATTTTGAAATTCGGCGACAAGCCCAAAAAATTATTGAATCCCTAAAATCAAAAAAAAATCTGTTAAATTTTATTTTGATACAATTTCTTCAAAAAAACCTCTTAATTTTTATATCATTATTTTTAAATCAAATCAATCTTTAATAATTCGGAAACGACAATAATGGGATCTCAAGTCCTGCTGCCAGAATCCTAGTTTTACTTCTATGAACCAAAGAATCCCAAAAACCGTATTTTTGGGGCACCATAATCAGCAAATCAGCCTTATAATTTTTGATTTCTTTCCTAATTTCGTTAATAACAGCATTCGATCTTACCGTTTTATACAAATATTTAACGTCTTCAAATTCTTTTTCGAGATTAGAATTCATCAAAATTCTATGCTGTTCTTCTTTCAAATCATCCAACTTATCATCTACGGTAAAAAATTCAATTTCGGCTTCAAAATCTCCTAAAGCATTTTTTATCCAGCTGAATTTTTTAATAGCCGAAAAACTCAAACTATCGCAGGCATATAAAACCTTTCTTATATTAATAAAACGTGCATTTTGAGGCACAGCCAAAACTGGAATCAGTAAATTTTTAATCGCCGTTGTAGTTGAATTTCCAAGTAATTCCTGTTCAAAAGAACGCTCCGCCATTCCCATTACCACAACACCTGCATTTGTTTCTTTAATAATTCTTGGAAGTTCGTCTTCTAAAAAAGAATAGGTACAGATTGCCTCGGTTTCAATTCTAAACAAATCGGCTGTTTCCTTTGCTAAATTTTCAAGCCTAGCAATTGCTCTATCAATCTGCTTTTGCATTGCATCTGCAGTTATATGCGAGTTTGCGCTGTGCACACTCAAAGAAAATGAATTAAATAAAACCAATTTTGCGCCAGTAGCTCTTGCAAGCCCTGCTGCATAAGCAACGGCATTATTTGCAATATCAGAAAAATTAGTCGCGGCGATTATAGTAAGAGGTGAAATCATAAAAATAGAATTAAGCTTTCTTGCAAAATTGCTCATTTAAATGCTTTAAACCTTTTTTATATCACTGAATAATCATTTTTTACGACCCAACCGTAAAATATCATTCCTGAAAAAATAGGCTTTCCTTTTTTGTTTCTTACTTTATAAACGATAAAATGCAGGTGTGATTTAACCGCGAAGTACGCAAGGTTTTTTACTCTTTGGGATTTATAAAAACGTAAAGGTCTCAAAGCTATATGTATATAGCTGATGCAAATTGCACATAAAGACGCGAAGTCGCTAAGTTTTATTCTCAAAGCTTTGCGTTCTTAGTCCTTCTAATAAGTTTAACTCTAAAGATATCTTTGTGTGCTTTACGTAAATCCTTTGCGATCTTTACGGTTAAAATAAACAGCATGTTAAAAAAACTTTGCGACTTCGTACCTTTGTGGCAAAATGAGTAAAAAAAATCAGGATTAGTATTTGAATACCATCCTGATCTTTTCGAATTAAAATTAACCTTTACTTTTATCTTCTTCCCCTAAAACCTCCGCCACCTCTAAAACCGCCTCCACCGAAGCCGCCACCATTAAATCCGCCTCCGCTTCTTTGGATATTTTGGAAATTTCGAGTTTGCATTTCACCGCGATCTCTTGACATAGCCGAACGGTCTAAATCGTTTGTAATATCTGGACGTCCAGCTTCTCCAAGCGGTTTATTTGGTTGCCCTAGAGTTTGATCTGCCTTAGGGAAATTATCGCGTTGCATTCCGTCTCCTATTCGGGTTTCGCCTCCTATATTCTGATTGGCTTTAGGCAAATTATCGCGCTGAATTCTCTCTCCTGCTCCATTTGCGCCAAGATCTTCATTAGGTCTGTCACGCTGAATTCTTTCTCCCGCTCCATTTGCGCCAAGTCCTTGGTTAGCTCTATTCTGAATCCCTTCACCCGCTTTTTTCGACGAACCCAAAGTTCCTGCCTGCGTCCAGCCACCGTTTCCGTTATTATAATGGCTCCAGTTTCCGTTGGCATCTCTTTTATAGACATGTCCATCGTGACCAGCATATACATTATTGTTGGTATGAATTGTAGTTCCTCCGCCTCTTCTATGTGTAATTACACCTTTATTTCCGCCTGAAGTTTCATAACCAATCGCAGTTCCGCGTCGGGTTGTAATATGTCCTGTTTGTGCCCACTGATTTCCATTTGTTGCAGCCGAATGTCCCCATTGTGCATACGCATTATGCCCTTGATTCGTTCTAGCATAATTTCCCGTCCACGGATTATAAGTACTTGCAGCCGTACGCCCGCCGTACCATCCTTGTACGCTTGCAGAACGTCCGTATCTTCCTGTTGCTGGATTATACCAAGCCGAAGTTCCAGCCGCGCCATAAGGTCCGTAAACGCGTCTTCCTGCGGCATAACCTCCCGTCCACGGATTGTAAACCGCTCCTCCTCCGTACGCATAAGGCCACGGACGATAAATTGGATACAGTCCGCCGTAATACATATAAGGAGGATAATACCATCCTGTGCCATACGTCAAAATAGCGCCGAATGTTGCACCAATAATAAAAGCGCCCAAATACCCCGCTGTTGCACTGCTTTCAACCGTTGTATCTGTTGTAGTTTGCGTTACATACGTAACATTATATACTGGCGAACTTGGCGGAATCGTATAAATTTCTTTCGGAACAGAATCACATGTTTTCCAAGGTCCATTCGGACTTGTCGACATAAACCAAACCGCCTGAAAACACAAATAATACAAATCACCCACTTTTATAATCTTCTCTTGCGTATTGCTTGCATATTGCATTTTGGTTCCGTCAATAGGCTTAAACTGAGGCGTTCCGCCATCATAAGATACTTTTACTTTTGCCTCAGCATCCGATTTCTTTAATATAGCAGTTGTCGGAACTTGCGATAACATTACAGCATCATTCGCTTCCTGCGTTCCTGGTACCGATGACAATACATTAGCACGCGGAGAATCTTTAGGGATTTTAGCAAAATCGGCAGGAAGACTATTACTAGCATAGCTCCACGGTCCAGTTAATTCTTTAGACTTAAACCATCTTCCAGATAATAGTACATAATACTGGCCTTTACCTTCGTCTGCAAAAATATCATTCTCGGTATTGTCAATGTATAACAATTTGGTTCCTGGAATTTTAACAAACTTCGGACTTCCGTTAATAGCGATCAATTCTGCAGGTTTATTGCTGAAGAAAACCTCTGGAGCTCCGCCAGAAGACGGAGGCGGAATCATTTTCTTAACATCATCAAAATTCTGTCCCGAAGGCAGATTACTTAAACCCGAAGGCAATTTGGTTGTTTTAGTCCATTTGCCCGCCACGTTTTTCGAAGTCAGCCAGATATTCTCCACCAATAAATAATAATCTTTTGTCGTTTTATCAAAAAACAAATCCCAATTGGTATTTACTACATATTGAATATCTGTTTTTTCTACAGGCACCAAAACCGGTTCGCCTTGCACAATAAGCAAAATCGACGGATTCGTGCTATAAAAAATGGCTGGAGGATCGTTTTTAGCCGCTATTCCCTTTGGCGGACTTTTGGTATGACTTAAATCTGCCAAAATGCGATCTACCGAAATAGGATCTCCACTCTGAGGCAGTGTTTCTTTAAATAGCTTTTCCATTTCAGGAACTTTCTTTTTGTCCAAAGCTGGAAACCGGATATCGGTTACCTGAAGATTTTTAATAAAAGCACTTCGGTTGTCTTTGTCTACCAAAGTTTCTGCTTTCAAAGAAGCCACGCCCAGAACCTGTTTTCCGTCTTTTGGAGTCAGCGAAAAAGCCACTCGAGCTGTAAGTTCTTTAAAATCTTTCCAGTCGTCTACCTGAGGCTGATAATAAACCAGTTTTGTACCGTTATTCTCCGCTTCACGAGGCCAGCCGCGATCTGCAATTAATGTAGAGTCGGCAGTTTCAGACTTTCCTGTTTCAGAACTTGACTGCTCAGTATCCTTATCTTTTTTGCAGGAGAACAAAATTGCACTCAAACAAACTCCAATTATTAGAAAAGCATTTCTCATAAATTTAAAAGTTAGATTATTCATTGAAAACTTATTTTCTCGATCGTCTTATAAAATTCTTTCGTATAAAATTAAATTCACCGCATAAATAAAACTACAAATCAGCCGCTTACTTTGTTTCACATTATAATTTGAAACCAAATAAGCACATAAATGCTCTTTCTTTTCTTGAACTGAGATTTTAACCTGCCATTATAAAATGAAGCATTGATATTAATTAGAAGCTGTTTCCTGCTATCCGCTATATCTTTTGTGGCGAACCCCGCCACAAAAGGATGCCGCTCCTATCAGGGCTAGGGCACTTGTTTTCATAAAGACGTTTTGGGAAATAGATTTTTTACAAAATGTATTATTTTTCTTATTTATTAAAATAGTGCTATTTTTGATATATTTGCGATACCTAAATTTCAGACATATAGTTTTTAAACTACTTCTTGCTCATGTGGCAATTAATAATTTAAAAACGAAATCCCTTTAGATACCAAAACTTTTAAACATATTCAAAAGTCAGATGTTTAAAAACATAGCTATTAATTTTATTGACGAAGTGCTTAAATTATGAATACTGGAGAAATACTTATATATCAAAATCAAGAAGGCAATATTAAAATTGATGTACGCCTTGATGAAGAAACGGTTTGGCTAACGCAAACTCAACTTTGTGATCTTTTTGCAAAATCTAAAGCCACTGTCAGCGAACATATTAAAAATATTTTTGAGGAAGGTGAATTGAATGAGAACTCAGTAGTTCGGAAATCCCGAACAACTGCATCAGATGGCAAAAACTATGAAACCAACTTTTATAATCTTGATGTCATAATTTCTGTAGGTTACAGAGTAAAATCACTTCAAGGAACACAATTTCGCATTTGGGCAACCCAAAGATTAAAAGAATACATTGTAAAAGGTTTTACCTTAAATGATGATCGCTTTAAATCGGGCAATACAATGAATTATTTTAGCGAACTACAGCAACGTATTCGTGAGATAAGAATATCCGAGAAATTCTTTTACCAAAAAATAAAAGACATTTATGCTACGAGTATTGATTATGATGCAAAAGATGAAAAAACAGTTTCATTTTTCAAAATTATCCAAAATAAATTGCTTTGGGCTATTTCTCAAAACACAGCAGCCGAATTAGTATATCGCAGAGTTGATGCCTCGTTGCCATTATTAGGAATGCAGTCTTTTGATAAAAAAGCACCCTCGAAAGTTCAGAAAATGGATGTAAGCATTGCTAAAAATTATCTTAATGAAGATGAAATAAAACTTTTAGGATTATTGGTAGAGCAATACTTAGCGTTTGCCGAAACTATGGCACAACAACAAACTCCTATGTATATGAAAGATTGGACAGAGCGACTCGATAGCATTTTGCAACTTAACGGAAGAGAACTGCTAACACATGCCGGAAAAATTAGCCACCAAATGGCTTTGGATAAGTCTACAAAAGAATTTGAAAAATTTAAAGAAAGTAAAAAAGCAATAGAAATTGAACAAAGCCTCAAGGAAATTGAAGCAGATATTAAAAAACTGAAAAGATAGTATAATTTTATATCCTTATCTAAATTTGGAGTAAGGTTTATTCTTCTTGAAAAAATTAAAACCCTTAATCTTGAAAAAGATTGAGGGTTTTGTTTTTAAATAACGAAATCCTCTGTCCCTTCTCATTTTATTTTAACGCAACCTTTTGTATTCTATACTTAGCTTAATTAATCATTATAAATTATATTTATAATTATTAAAAATTATTAATTTGATTAATAATCACCTTCCCTATACCTTTGCTTCATCAAAATCAAAGAAATGATTTGAACATCTTAAAAAATAACTTAAAAAATAGAAATCATGAAATTTACAAGAAGAGCAAACGCAAACTGGAAAGGTACAGGAATGGAAGGAAAAGGAACCATCAGTACACAAAGCACAACTTTAGATAATGCCCAATTATCATTCAAAACTCGTTTTGAGCAAGGTGTTGGAACCAATCCTGAAGAATTAATCGCAGCGGCACATTCTGGATGTTTTACTATGCAGTTAAGCTTTTTATTATCTGAAGCGGGTTTTGTTCCAGAAGATTTAGATACAACAGCGAAAGTAACTTTTGAAGACGGAACTATTACTTTAATTCAATTAGAATTGACTGGAAAAGTACCCGGAATTTCTGCAGAAGAGTTTCAGCAAACCGCTCAAAAAGCAAAAGAAATTTGTCCAATTTCTAAATTGCTGAATACTGAGATTACTTTATCAATCACTTTACTTTAAATAAATCCCAATACAAAAATCCCAAATTCCAAGTCTGAATAGAAAATTGGAATTTGGACCCGAGCGATAGCGAACGGGCGAAGCAATTTTCAAAATTGAAATTTCTATTCAAATTTAAAATCTAAATAAAATGAAAACAATATTTAAAAGCTTTTTAGCATTCGCAGTACTAATTTTTAGTTTAGCATTCACAAACGTAAACGCACAAACTAATCCTAAAATTAAAAATGTCGTATTAGTTCACGGTGCATTTGCAGATGGCTCTGGATGGCAAGGTTTATACAAAGTTTTGACTAAAAAAGGCTATAATGTAACCATCGTTCAGAATCCGTTGAGTTCTTTGGAAGATGATGTTCAAGCCACAAACTTAGCTTTAGACAAACAAGACGGACCAACTATTTTGGTTGGACATTCTTGGGGAGGAACAGTAATTACAGAAGCTGGAAATCACCCTAAAGTAGCGGCTTTGGTTTATGTAGCGGCTTTACAGCCTGATAATGGCGAAAATTCTGTTCAATGGCTGCAAACTGCTCCTCCAGCTCCAGAAAATGGTGTATTGCCTCCAGATGAAAAAGGAATTGCGTATTATGACAAAGCTAAATTCCACGCTGGTTTTGCAGGAGATTTGAGCAAAGAACAAGCCGATTTTATGTATGCTTCGCAAGGTGCTTTTCATGCGCAAGGTTTTTTAACACCAATAACTAAAGCCGCTTGGAGAACTAAACCTTCTTACGGAATCGTAGCCACTGAAGATAAAAGTATTGTTCCGAGTATTCAGCATGCCATGTACAAACGTTCTAACACAAAAATCACTGAAATTAAAGGTAGCCACGTAGTATTTATTTCTCAGCCAGAAAAAGTGGCAAATGTGATTATTAATGCATCTTTACTAAAGTAAATTCCAAACAAAAAATTCCAAATTCCAAGTTCTCTTGTCATTTCGACGAAGGAGAAATCACACTAGAAATTCTACAAAGATTGGCGACAAACGTTACGGAAACCCGCGTGAGATTTGCTTCGCCTGTTCGCTATCGCTTGGGTCTCATTCCGATATGACAAACTGGGTCCAAAAATTCCAAATTCCAATTACTGCATAGCTTGGAATTTGGAACTTTTTGTATTGGATTTTCTCCCAAATCAATTGGAATTTGGAATTTTTATTTTGGAATTTAAGTCAACTTACTTATTGCTTTAACAAAATAAGGCGAATCGTTCCAGCGGATTTTTTTATAATTGAAATCTTTTTTTAATGACTCAGGAAGGCAGTTCCAGATCGCTTCATTCATTTTCTCGAGTAATAATTTCTTGGAGAAGGAATCGGAAACTACTAGACTTATTTCTCTTACGGGAACTGGTTCCTTGAAAGGTTTAAAAAGTCCGCCCGTTTCGTTTAAGGTAGAAAGTTTAGGAATAATCGCAAATCCTAAATGCGCTCGGACTAGATTTTTTAAGGTTTCTATCGAATTAATATCGTACGTAAATTGTTCCTTTATTTTATCGGATGTTTTTAGTCCGCAGATGTCTAGTAATTGTGCGTTGTAGCAATATTCGTGATGCAATAATAACAATTCGGTTTTGTCGCCGGGCTGCATTTCGTAAAATTCATCATTTGCCATAGGATGCGTCTGATTTAAATAGGCAACAAATGGTTCTTTAAAAACAACATGCTCTATTAAATTCGGATTTCCAGTTGGTGTAGCCATAATCGCAACGTCAATTGCGCCGGTTTCCAAATCGCGCATTAAATGCCCCGTATAACCTTCTTTGATAATAAAATGCACATTTGGCGCCGCTTCTTTCATTGCCTGAATAAACAGCGGAATCAGATAAGGCGATAAAGTGGAAATAATGCCAAGTTTCAACTCTCCTTCGAGCAGATTTTTTTCGTTGATCACAAAATCACGAATTTCATCGACTTCACGAAGTATCTTTTTGGCTTTATTAATAATCTCAATTCCTAAAACGGTTGGTGTCAGCGGCACTTTATTTCGATCAAAAATCTTAATTCCGATTTCTTCTTCCAGATTTTTTAACTGAATGGTAAGTCCCGGCTGCGTTACCATACAAACTTCGGCAGCTCTTGCAAAATGCCGTTCTTCGTCTAAAGCGACTATATATTTTAACTGCTGAATGGTCATGTCTTCTAGTTTCTAAGGTACTGAGATGCTAAGGTACTAAGTTGCTGCCTTTTTATTTTTAGTTTCTAAGGAAAACTTTATGTTGGTTATTCTGAATGATGCTACAGCCAAACTTGGAGACAACTTCTATTGGCTCAATGAACTAGCCGAAATTTTAGATCCTTATCTGGATTTGGAGTAAAAGGTTTATTCTTTTTTGAAAAAATTAAAACCCTTGGTCTTTTTAAGATTGAGGGTTTTGTTTTTTTAGATATAAAAAAAGTAAAAACACCTACTATTTAGTTTTTAATTATTCCTATAATTGTTTAATTATTTTTTTTAGGTTTTGTTTTTCCGCATGCATATCATAATAATTCTTCATATAATTACACTCAAAATAATAAGTAAGTATGTTTTTTTTCTTTTTTGATGTCAACAACTCTAATATAGCAATCGGAACTTCTCCGAAAGAAGCTGATGTTGCAATAGTTTCCATAAATTCAGAAGGATCAGTAGGCGAGTTAAATAAATTTGTATTGAAAGAATATGATTATGATGAATCCGTTTTAAAACAACTACATCTAAAAAATGGTTTCCATTTATTTAAAAACAAAGGAAAATCAATACTCTTCGTCGTAACAATTGGAAATGGCAGTACTGAAAATAGCTTAAGAGTTAATCTTTATGAAGCTCTTAAAGAAAATTTTGAAGCTTTAAAAGATAAAAAAATATGGATTCCTTTAATGGGAACAGGCATTGGAAGATTAAGCTACAAAAAGAGCTATGAAATTACTATATCTGTATTGAACAATTTAAAAGATCTTATTCAAAAATATAATTGTCAATTCATAATTTCGTTACCTAAAGATAAAAAGGGCCAAGCTCTTTACAATGAAATTAATCAATCTTCTTCTGTAACTCATCCAGATAAAAAAACTAATAATTTTAATCTTGGAAACTCAATTGATCAAACTCAATTAAAAGAATTAGAAAAATTAAAAGATTCAACTACATCACTAATCGAGGACAATCCAGTAAGCAAAATTAACTCTCAAACAAATATAAGAACGATACCTGGCATATTAAGTGATACCGAAACAGGGGAAGACTATTTAGACATAAAAAAAGATATTGAAGCCTTTTCTAGAGTTGTTGCAGCAAAAAACTTTGAACCACCATTAGCAATTGCCTTATTAGGCAAATGGGGGTCAGGAAAAAGTTTTTTTATGCAAAAAATGAAAAATGAAATTCAAAATTTATCTAAGTATAATCCTCAGAACGTATTTTGTGAAAGTATTGCACATGTACACTTTAATTCATGGTCATATATGGACGCTAATCTCTGGGCAAGTATTGTGACGAGAATTTTTGAAAGTCTTGAAAATTACATTAAAGATTCTGGAGCTAGTGATATTGAAAAAAAGAAAATAGAGACAGAATTATTTCAAAAATTAAATATTTCAAAAGAAAAACTTAATGAGTTAAATAGTCTTAAAGAAAAAATTATATCTGAAATAAAAACCCTAAAAAATGAAAAGAAAAATATAAAGAAAGAATTAAAACAAAAAATATCGCAAATTAAAAAAACTACTTTAATAAGCATTCTAAAAAAAGTTGATACAGAATTTAAAGTACAGCAGCAAATAGAATATACATTAAATAACAATCCAACATTTGTTTCGTCCTTAGACAAATTTAAAAAAATTATACCGGAGGAATATTGGAACAATCCTACAGCATTTTATAAGGAGTTAAAATCAGGGTATACATTTACTAAATTATTTTTTAGAAGAAACAAATGGAGAACTAATATTTGTTGGTTAATTGGAATAATAATTATGATTATTCTAGTGCCTACATTAACCTATATTGTAAATCTTTTAATAAGCTGGCAGGATTTTACGTTAACAAAAACCCAGATTACTTATATTTCTTTATTCACTGCGATTTTAGCCAGAGGGATAGATACTTATATAAAAATAAAAAAACTAGTTGCACCTTTCTGGGAAATTAAAGAAAAATATGAAATTCAAAAAGAAAATGCCCTCTTCTCATTTATTCAAAATGAAAAGGCATTAAAACTTAAAATAAAAGATCATAAAAAAGAAATT
>RCUK01001626.1_pt1 | contig 13831 bp, 10 predicted proteins | sample 2166381 | NCBI WGS metagenome assembly RCUK01 (sample SAMN09932809, study PRJNA488358) | compost metagenome | isolation source: compost soil in an enriched community | place: Germany: Experimental Botanical Garden
AGCGGGCGTCCACCCGACCTGCGGCGTCGCTGTAGAGCAGCAGTTGTTCGATCTCGCCGCCGTCGCCCACGGCCACGGCATAGAGGCCGCCGTCGCTGGCGTTACGCAGCAGGCAGACGTCCTCGACCGCGAAGCCCAGAGGCACGGCCCGCGCCCCGACCTCAACCGGCGCGCCGTCGTGCATGACGAAGAAGCGCAAGGCGTTGTCCGTCTTGTCGGTCGAGACCAGCAGGGCCTCGGCCTGCCCCTTGATCGGGAAACCATAGCGCACGTCCAGACCGCCGGCCTCGCCCGCCGGAACCCCGCCCAGGCGCGCGCCCGTCAGATCAAAGACCTCCAGCCCGCCCAGCCCCGCCGCCGACACCAGACGATGATGGCGGGCGTCGGCGCCCAGCACGATCACGCCGCTGCTCGCCTCGCCGGACGAAGTCGTATCAACCGCTGCGGCCACAGCCGGGACGGCCGCGTCCTGAGCCAGGGCGGCGCCGCCGATCGCCATCGCCAGCACCATGGCGCTGACCCCAAAAAGATCGCCCGTCAGCCTGTTGGTCATGGTCGCCTCCCACACATCCCTCGGCGCGCTTGCGCCAAGGGCCCCGTAGAGGCGTTCTGCAAAAAATATGCGACGGCCCTCCTTGGCCGTCTCTGCGTTATGATGGCCTGACCTCAGTGAATATCGGCCATGGGAGCGCCAAATGCAGATGGTTCTGGGAAGACCGCTCGACGACTGGTGCTCGCGCTATCCCTTGATCCGCGACATGGTCGCGCTTCGAGACGTCACCTGGTTCAATCCCGCAGCAGCGCCCGTCGCGGAGGCCCTTGGCGACGTGGGGCTGACGGCCGCCGACGTCGCCGACGCCAGCGCGCGTCTGACGCGGTTTGCAGCCTATATCCGACGCGCCTTTCCCGAGACGGAGGCCAGCGGCGGCATCATCGAGTCGGACATTCAGCCCCTGCCCCATCTGCAGGCCCTGCTAGGCGAGCGCTACGGCCAGACGCTTGAGGGCGCGCTGTGGCTCAAACGGGACAGCCATCTGCCGATCTCGGGCTCGATCAAGGCGCGCGGCGGCATCTATGAGGTTCTCAAACACGCCGAAGACCTGGCCCTGGCGGGCGGGCTGCTGACGCTTGACGACGACTATGGGGTTCTAGACAGCGACAAGGCGCGGGCCTTCTTCGGCGGCTACAAGATCGCCGTCGGGTCCACCGGCAACCTCGGCCTGTCCATCGGCGTCATGGGCGCGGCCCTGGGCTTCCAGGTGACGGTGCACATGTCCGCCGACGCCCGCCAGTGGAAGAAGGACAGGCTGCGCGCGCACGGCGTGACGGTCGTCGAATACGCCTCCGACTACAGCGTGGCCGTCGCCGAGGGTCGAAAACAGGCCGAAGCCGATCCCACCTGCCATTTTGTCGACGACGAGAACTCGACCAACCTGTTTCTCGGCTACGCCGTCGCGGCGGAGCGGCTGCAGAAGCAGTTGGCGGCGGCGGGGATCGTCGTGGATCCGCAGCATCCGCTGTTCGTCTATCTGCCCTGCGGCGTCGGCGGCGCGCCGGGCGGCGTGGCCTTCGGCCTGAAGCTGGCGTTCGGCGACGCGGTCCACTGCATCTTCGCCGAGCCCACCCATTCGCCGTGCATGTTGCTGGGGGTCTATACGGGTTTGCACGACGAGATCTCCGTGCAGGACTTCGGCATCGACAATGTCACAGCGGCCGACGGACTGGCCGTCGGGCGGCCCTCGGGCTTTGTCGGCAAGGCCATGCAACGCCTGGTGGACGGCTACTACACCCTCAGCGACGAGGAGATGTACAGCCTGCTGGCCTTGATGGAGCGCAGCGAGGGCGTGCGGCTGGAGCCGTCCGCGCTGGCGGGCCTGCCGGGCATCGCCAGGGTTCAGGGCGAGCATCAAGGCTATCGGGCGCGCATGGGCCTGGACCGCCAGACCCTGGCGCACGCCACCCACTTGGCCTGGGCGACGGGCGGCAGCATGGCGCCGCCCGAGGAGATGGAGGCCTACCTCGCCAAGGGCCGCCGACAGCTTGCGGACGAGGCTTGAAACACCCCTTCCTCGACCGTGGTTGGCTCAGGTCCGATCGCGCGAGCTCTCCTCGGCCGCCTTCGCCAGGGCCCGTTTGACCGGCCCCCGCAAGGCAAACAGGATCAGGGCGCTGATCCCCACGACGACGGCGTGCGCCAGCCAGAAGCGATCCGCGCTCATGGTTTCCAGCCGCGTGCCGGTCCAGCCGACCAGATTGTTCGCCACGAAGAGGTGGAGATAGAAGATCCCGACGATCGTCGCCCCGATGGCCTGCGGCGCCATGCGGACATAGAGGGCCAGGGCGACCGGCACGAGATGCGCGAACCCGATGCTGTTGAGGATGTGGAAGGCCACCGCCCACCACAGGCTGATCTTGCCGCCGCCCGCCGACTGCGCCGCCACCGTCAGCAGCAGGAAGGCGACCACCGTCACGACGGCGCCGATGGCGAGCTTGGTGATCTCGACCGGCTCGGGGAAGCGGCGCGACCAGACCCGCCAGAACAGGACCGACAGGGCGAGCATGGCGACCGAGGCGGCGGCGTCGAACGTGATCAGCCAGCTGGTGGGCATGGTCCGGCCGAACAGCGCGAAGTCGTAGCTGTCCTGCGCCCAGATCATATAGGCGTTGAAGATCTGCTGGTTGCCAAGCAGGGCCAGCGCCAGCACGGGCAGCATCGCCAGCAAGAGCGCCAGAACGCGCCAGTCGGCCGCCGACAGACGGCGACGGTCCGCCTTCTTGCGAACAACCGCTTTCGGCTCGGACGGGAAATGACGCGCGCCGGCCATGTAGATGGCGAGGCCCACCGCCATGCCTATGCCCGCCGCGCCGAACCCGTAGTGCCAGCCATAGACCTCGCCCAGCGTGCCGCACACGAGCGGCGAAGCGATCACCCCGGCGCTGATGCCCAGGTAGAAGATCTGGAAGGCGTCGGCGCGGGCGTTGTCCTCGGGCGCGTACAGGCTGCCGACCTGGACGGCGATATTGCCCTTGAAGCAGCCCGTGCCGATGGCCAGGCACACCAGCGCGCCCAGGAAGGACACGTCGAAGGCCATCAGGAAATGGCCGATGGTCATCAGCGTCCCGCCCAGCAGGATCGTCCGTGTCCGCCCCAGCCAGCGGTCGGCGATCAGCCCGCCCAGAACCGGCGTCAGATAGACCAGTCCCGTGTAGATGCCGAAGATCGCCGAGGCGAGCGCCTGGATCGACAACGGCCCATAGACGGCTTCCAGCGCGCCGCGGAAGCCGCCGAAGCCGGCGACATTCTCGATATGCCCCGGCTGAAGCAGTTGGCCGACCATGTAGAGGACCAGCAGGGTCTGCATGCCGTAGTAGGAAAAGCGCTCCCACGCCTCGGCGAAGGCCAGATACCAGAGGCCGACCGGATGGCCGAACAGCCGCCGTCCCGACGCGCCGATGGTCGCAGGCGAGGCAGGCTGCATCCCAGGGGCGCCGGCCGTCGCGCTCATGTCCACGCTCTCGGTCATGATCTGCTCCCGGCGCAGGAACAATGCTCCGGCGCAGCGGCAGACGTCGCCGTCCCTGTCAGGACTGACTGATGCTTCATTATCCCCTCCAGAATAACTCAGACTGATCGGACACATCGGCGCCGCCCTATCGGCGCCCCGTGTCAAGCATTGAAGCTTCTCACAATCACATAGTATACGTTATCTGATCCAGCAAACGCCATCGGAGGGAAAAGCGAGTGGTCAGCGTGAACGAGTTGGGACACCGGGCGGATCGCCTCGCCGTCATCGACATGCATACGGCGGGCGAGCCGGTCCGCATCTTCGACGCGACCGGACTGGGCGTCGAAGGCGCGACGATCCTTCAGAAACGCCGCACCATGGGCGAACGGTTCGACCACCTGCGCCGCGCGATGATGCTGGAGCCGCGCGGCCACGCCGACATGTACGGGGCGATCCTGGTTCAGCCGAGCGACCCGGCCTACGACGCGGCCGTGCTGTTCACCCACAACTCGGGCTATTCGACGATGTGCGGCCACGCCACCGTCGCCCTGGGCCGCTTCCTCTATGATCAGGCCCGCCTTCAGGGCCGGACGCAGACCCGCTTCACCCTGGAATGCCCCTGCGGCCCGGTGGCCATCGAGGTTACGCCCGACAGCGATCCGGCGGCGGCCCCGTCCGTGCGGTTCGAAAGCGTTGAGTCCTTTGCGCTCTCGCTGGATGACAGCATCGAGCTGGAAGGCTTCGGCCGGGTCCAGTTCGACGTCGGCTATGGCGGCGCCTTCTACGCCATCCTGCCCAGCAGCCGGCTCGGTCTCGATTTTCATCAGACGCCGCTTGGCGAATTGGTCGATGCGGCGGGCAAGCTGGTGGCCGAACTGCGCGCCACGCGAAGCTTCCGGCACCCCAAGGAGCCGGACCTCTCCTTCCTCTACGGCGCCATCCTGACCGACGGCGATCGCCTGACGCCAGGCCAGCTCACGCATAACCTTTGCTGGTTCGGCGAGGCCCAGATCGACCGCAGCCCCACCGGCAGCGGCGTTTCGGCGCGCCTGGCCGTCGCCCATGCGCGGGGCCAGATCACGCCGAACGACAGCCTCGCCTTCGCCGGCGCCTCGGGACAGGCCTTCGACGGCGCCGTCGCCCGGCCGACCGAAGGCGGCGTCATCGCCGCGGTCTCGGGCCGCGCCTACTACATGGCCCGCTCGGAGCTGATCCTTGAGGCCCAAGACCCCTTCGCCCACGGCTTCCCCCTGCCGGCCCGCTTCGCCGACTATCTGGCGTGATCGCCAGCTCAATCCCTGAGGTTTCCTGATGGACAGATTGCAGATCGCCGCCGGCTGGACCGCCGCGCGCCTCGACAGCCTCCGCGCCGAAATGGCCCGCAGCGGGCTGGACGGCTTCATCATCCCGCGCTGGGACGCTCACCAGTCCGAGTACGTCGTGATCGCCGACGAGCGCCTGGCCTGGGCCACTGGCTTTTCCGGCACCTGGGGTCTGGCGGTCGTCACCCAGGATCGCGCCGCCGTCTTCGTCGACGGCCGCTATACGGTGCAGGCCGCAGCCGAGGTCTCGACCGCGCATTTCGAACTGCAGCACCTCTATGACGAGCCGGTCGAGCGCTGGCTGGCCCGGACCGCTGCCAAGGGCGAGGTCTATGGCTACGACCCGCTGATCCTCAACCCCGTCGTCCACGCGCAGATCGAGCCGACGATCATCGAGCAGGGCGCATCGCTGCGCGCGGTGTCCCCGAACCCGATCGACCGCGCCTGGAGCGATAGGCCTGACACCCCCGTCAAGCTGGCCTTCCCCTTCCCGGCCGCCCGCTCGGGCGAGACCTCGCTGGCCAAGCGGCAGCGTCTGGCCGAACGTCTGCGCGCGACGCGCACCGGTCTGCTGGTCGAGACCCAGACCGACAACATCGCCTGGCTGCTCAACTGGCGCGGCGACGAGGTTCCCGACAACCCCATCGTCCAGGCCTTCATGCTGGTCGACGCGACCGGCGCGGTCGATCTGTTCGTCGACGCCCGCAAGCTGGGCAATGATGTCGCGGCGTTCGAACTGGACGGCGTGACGCTTCATGAGCCTTCGGCCTTCCTCGACCGACTGAGCGAACGCCTGAAGGGCGGCGAGCGGGTATCGATGGATCCCAAGTTCTCGCCGGTCGGCGCGGCGACGGCGGCGCGTGAAGCCGGCGCGGTCGTCCTCATCGAACCCGATCCGCTGACCGCGCTCAAGGCGGTCAAGAATCCGGTCGAGCTGGCCGGCCTGCGCGCAGCGTCGAAACGCGACAGCATCGCCTGGGTCCGTTTCCTCGCCTGGCTGGACGCCAAGGTCGCTACGACGCCGATCTCGGAACTGGAAGCCGAGGAGGAAATCCTCCGCTATCGCGGCGAACTGGAGCATTTCGTCAGCCCCAGCTTCCGCACCATCGCCGGCGCCGACGCCAATGGCGCCATGTGCCACTACAACGCCCCCGCCGACGGCGGCGCGATGATCGGGCGCGACAGCCTGTTCCTGATCGATTCCGGCGGCCAATATCTGGACGGCACCACCGACACGACGCGCACCGTCTGTTTCGACGCGCCGTCCGCCATCTGGCGCAAGCACTATACCCTGGTGCTGAAGGGCCATATCCGCCTGGCGACCCTGCGCTTCCCGGACGGGACACGCGGCTATCAGATCGACGCCTTCGCCCGCGAGGCCCTGTGGGCGCACGGGCTCGACTATGACCACGGCACGGGCCACGGCGTCGGCCACTTCCTGTCGGTGCACGAGCATCCGCAGCGGATCGGCAAGGATCCGGTCATGGCGTCGATCACGGCGGGCATGACCCTGACCAACGAGCCAGGCTATTACGAAGCCGGGCGCTACGGCATCCGCATCGAAAACCTCTGCGAAGTGGTCGAGGACGGCGCCGGCTTCATCCGGCTGCGCGACATGACGCTGGTCCCGCTCGACCGTCGCCTGATCGATGTGGATCTGCTGACCGAGCAGGAGCGCGCCTGGGTCGATAGCTATCATGCGCGGGTGCGGTCGGAGCTGGCCGGCCTGATCGCCGATCCGTTCGCGAAGGACTGGCTGATCGCCAATACGGCGCCGCTCTAACCGCCGCCCCGCTCCGTTCGAGACCCCGTTCCGGCTCCGCCTCTGGCGGAGCCGTTTCGCTATCGGGGGTTCAGCGGAACCGCTCGATCCGTAGAGCGTCCAGCCAGGCCGGAGCCGGTCGGCCCAGCGCCATCTGCTCCAACCATTCGGCCGTCGAGGCCGCGAGCGTCAGGCCCAGATGCTGATGACCGAAGGCGTAATGGATCGCGGGGTGGGCCTGCAGCCGCCCGATGGCCGGCAGATAGTCCGCCAGCGTCGGTCGCGGCCCGCACCAGCGGTCGGGCGTGTCGGAGAAGGCGACGCCGAGCGCCTTCAGATGCGCCTCGATATGACGCCACTTGCGCGGATCCGGCTTGGCGGACGGATCGCCGAACTCGACATGGCTGGAGGCGCGCAGGCCGCCATTGAAGCGCGCCACGACCAGGGCGCGCTCCTCGAACACTGTCAGGGGCAGGTCTTCGGGCCAGGCGTGTTCCGCCGACTGCACCGAATAGCCCCGCTCTCCGATCAGAGGAACGCGCACGCCCAGCGGCGCCATCAGGCGCGCCGACCAGGCGCCGGCGGCGACCACCACCTTGTCCGCGTCCACGACCGTACCGTCCGCCAGCACGACCTCGGCGGCCTCGGCCGCGGGCCGCACGGCTGAAACCTCGGCACGGACCACGCGCCCGCCGAGCCGCTCGAAGCCGCTCAGCAGGGCGTCGCGCACCCGTTGCGGTTCGCTGACCTGGCCGGTGCCGCTGAAGCGGATGCCGCCAGCCGGACGCGCGGCCAGAACGCCGTCGTAAGCGGCCAGGTCGTCCGCCTCCATCGGTCGGAACGTGGCGCTTCCGGTGCGCGCGCCGCGCCAGGCCTGAAGCCCCCGCTGCGCCGCCTCCGGCGTTGACCAGACGACGGCGTGGCCGGTCGGGCGGATCAGGTCATCGGGCGCCTCGGCCAAGGCGGTCAGCCGCGCCCAGGCTCCAAGCGGGTCTTCCAGAAGATGCGCCAGCAGTTCCGCCCCCCGCGTCGCGGCGGCGGGCCGCGAGGCAGCCAGGAAGCGCAGCGCCCAGGGCCCCCACAGGGCGACGTCGCGCGCCCGGAAGTCCAGCGGCCCGCCAAAGGCGAACAGCCGCCCGACCGCGCTCTTCAACGTGGCGGGCGACGGCATGGGCTCGCCCTGCTCGGCGGCGATGTGGCCGATATTGCCGAAGGAGGCGCCGCGCCGGGGATCGCCCCGGTCAATCAGAACCACCTCGAAACCCGCCGCCTGTAGCCGCAGGGCGATGGCCGCGCCGACCAGACCGCCGCCGACCACCGCCCAACGCTGAGGCGTCGTCACGCGGACGCGCCCTCGCCGAAGGGATCGTCCAGGCTGTGCGACGGCTGGGTGAACCAGACCGGCCCCGTCTTGCTCATGTAGAAGTGGTCCTCCAGACGGACGCCGAACTGGCCCGGGATGACCAGCATGGGCTCGTTGGAGAAGCACATGCCGGGCTGAAGCGGCGTCGTGTCGCCGCGCACCAGGTTGGGCGCTTCGTGGATGTCCAGGCCGATGCCGTGGCCGGTGCGGTGCGGCAGGCCGGGCAAACGATAGTCAGGGCCGTAGCCGAGGCCGGTCAGATAGTCGCGCGCGCCGGCGTCGACGCTTTCGCATGGCGCGCCGATGCGGGCCGCTTCGAAGGCCAGAGCCTGGGCCTCCTTCTCGTGCTCCCAGACCTTGCGGAACTCAGCCGTGGGTTCGCCAAAGACGTAGGTGCGGGTGATGTCGGAGTGGTAGCCGTCGACCAGGGTGCCCGTGTCGATCAGCACCACATCGTCGACCTTCAGCGCCCGGTCGCCCTCGCCGCCGTGCGGCAGGCAGGTGTCGTCGCCGAACGAGACGAGACAGAACCAGGAGCCGCCCTCCCCGCCCAGTTTGCGGTGCTCGGTGTCGATGAAGCGCTTGACCTCCGAGGTCAGGACGCCCGCCTTCAGCCAGTGGCGCGTGCGGCGCTGGACTTCGAGGGTGATGGCCTTGGCGCGGGTCAGCAGCGCGATCTCGGCTGCGGACTTGACGCTGCGCTGCGCCACGATCAGCGCGCCGCCGTCGACCACCCGGTCCGCGCCCAGAGCCTTGCTCACACCCAGCCAGATGAAGGCCGCCGCCTGATCGTCCACCGCCAGCTTGCCGTCCGACGGCACACGGGTCGCCGCCAGAGCATAGGGGCTTTTTTCCTCTTCCCAGGTCAGGATATCGCCCGCGACCGCGTTCGGAGCCGAGGTCAGGCCGCCGATCTTGTCCAGTTCGAACCGGGGGCAGATGTATTCCAGCCGCCCATCGGCGTGGATCAGGGCGCCGGTCAGGCGCTCGGACGGATACCAGTCCAGACCGGTGAAATAGCGCAGCGAGGCCGTCGGGCCGAGCAGCAGGGCAGACAGCCCTTCCGCCCGCAGCCGGGCAGCCATGGCCCCAACGCGGGTGCGCCGCTCATCGGCGGTGATGGGAGAGGCTGAGGGAGCGAAAAAGGTCATAGCTTCAACGTATATTGTATCTGATTTCTGGACATGTTTCTTTCATGCCTCGGATCGTCCGGCAAGGGCGGCGAGACCTCGGGGGAGGGAAACATCATGATCTTGACCGTCCTGTTGACGGTGCTGGCCGTCCTGGCCACCGTCTACGCAGTCCAACTGGTGCGCACGGCGCGTATTCGCGGCGAGTTTAAACCCAAGGCCGAGGGCGTGGCCATCGGCGCCGTGGCCAATTTCTTCGACGCCCTGGGCATAGGCTCCTTCGCCCCGACCACCGCTTGGCTGCGGTTCAGGAAGCTGGTTCCCGACAGCTTCCTGCCCGCCGTGCTGAACGCGGGCCACTGCCTGCCCACGGTGACCCAGGGGCTGGTCTTCATGCATCTGATCCAGGTGGATCCCGTCCTGCTGATCGCCTGCATCGCCGCCTCCATCCTCGGCGCGGTGATCGGCGCGCCCATCGTGCTGCGCCTGCCGGTGCGCGCGGTGCAGATGGTGGTCGGCGCCGCCCTGCTGATCGCGGCGGGGCTCTACGCCATGACCAATCTGAACCTGATGCCGGCCGGCGGCGAGGCCCTGTCGCTGGACGGAAACCTGTTCGTCATAGCCGTGGCCGCCCACCTGGTCATGGGCGCCCTGATGAGCTTCGGCATCGGCCTTTATGCGCCCTCGCTCATCATGCTCAGCCTGATGGGCATGAACCCGACGGCGGCCTTCCCGATCATGATGGGCGCCTGCGCCTTCCTGATGCCCGTGTCGAGCCTGCGCTTCATCAAGAGCGAGCGCATCGACCTGCGGCTGGTGCTGGGCATGGCGCTGGGCGGCATTCCCGCCGTCCTGCTGGCCGCCTTCGTCATCACCGCCCTGCCCTTGACGGTGCTGCGCTGGGGCGTGGTGGTCGTCGTCCTCTATGCAGCGGCCAGCCTGCTGACCACCGCCTTCAAGGCGCGGTGGGTCGTCGCCGCCTAGGCGCGCTTGCGGCCTCGGCTCGCCGCAGACCCGTCCGAGGCCACGACGCTCAGGCCGAACTCCTCGCGCAGGTCGCGCAGCGTATGCTCCAGGTGTTCGGCGACCAGGCGTCGGACAGTCTTCACATCCCGGTCCAGCCACGCCTGCAGTATCTCATGGTGCTCGGCCGCCGCGGTCAGGTGGCGATCCTTGTTTTCGAGATGCTTGCGCACATAACGATCGGCCATGACGTGCAGGCGCGCGGTGATCTCGGCCGTCAGCACCCGTCCGCCGGGCTGGGTCAGGGCCATGTGGAAGGCGCGGTTCAACGGCCCCACGCTCGGCAGGTGGGCGGCGGCGGCGGCGTCCAGTTCAGCCAGCACGCGCTGCGCGGCGGCGCGCTGTTCGTCATCGGCGGCGAGGCAAGCCTGGGCCGTGGCCTCGGGCTCCAGCTTCAGGCGCAGTTCGTAGATTTCCTCAGCCTCGGTCGCGCTCATGCCGCGTACGAAGAAGCCCCGGTTGGCGTGCGACACCACCAGTCCGTCCTGCTCCAGACGGACCAGGGCCTCGCGCAGAGGAATCTTGGACACGTTCAGTTCTGCCGCGAGGGCATCCTGCCGAATCGGCACGTCCGGCTCGATGACCCCGGACAGGATCATGTCCCGCACCACCTCCATCAGGCGGTCGGACAGGGTGCGGACTTCAAGCGGGGCTGCGGCCATGCGGTTCATCGAGTCGAAAGGCAGGGCCGGACGCCCAGCTCAACCATAGCGCGCGACCACCACAATTACGACGTGGAATACGTCAGACCACCTGGAAGCCGGCCCAGAAGGGATCGTGGCGATCCACCCAGATGGTGTTGAACCCCGTGGCGACGGCCGAACCCTCGATGGAGGGGATGATCGCCTTGTACCCGCCCACCGTCGTCTCGGCCTCGACCCGGCCGATGAAGCGGCTGCAGATATAGCTTTGATGGACGAAGGCGTCGCCGACCTGCAAGCGGCCCTTGGCGTGCAGATGGGCCAGCCGCGCCGAGGTGCCGGTGCCGCAGGGACTGCGGTCGATGGCCTTGTCGCCATAGAAGACGGCGTTGCGGCCGTCGGCCCCCTCGCCTTTCGGCGCGTCGGTCCACAGGACGTGGCTGACGCCGTTGATTGAGGGCTCGTCCGGGTGCACCGGATGGAAGACCTCGCGCACGCGCTCTCGCACCAGACCGCTCAGTTCGACGATGCGGCTGGCGCCAAGGTCGTCCAGGCCTGTGTAAGCGCCTTGCGGCTCGACGATAGCGTAGTAGTTGCCGCCGTAGGAGACATCGACCTTCAACGGACCAAGGCCGGGAACTTCGATCTCGATCCCCTCCGCCGCCAGATAGGCGGGGACATTGCGGATACGGACCGACGTCACGCGGTCGCCTTCGGTTTCATAGGCGATGTCCAGAACGCCCGCCGGGACCTCGATCTTCAACCGTCCTGGGGTGCGCGGCCGGATCAGGCCGTGCTCCAGGCCGAAGGTGATCATGCCGATGGTCCCATGGCCGCACATGGGCAGGCAGCCGCTGGTCTCGATGAACAAGATGCCCGCATCGGCGTCGGGCAAGGTCGGCGGGTACAGGAACCCGCCGCTCATCATGTCGTGGCCGCGCGGCTCGAAGCACAGCGACGTCCGTATCCAATCGTAGCGGTCGAGGAAGTCGAGCCGCCGCTCGGCCATGCTGGCCCCTGACAACAGGGGCGCGCCGCCGGCGACCAGGCGAACCGGGTTGCCGGCGGTATGACCGTCAATGCAGAAGAAGACGTCGCGCATCAGTGCTCCGATCAGACGATCTTGACGGCCTTGCCCGAGCCGACGGGACGGGTCGCCGCCGCCTTCTCGACCATGGCGATGACTTCAGCCCGGCGCGCGCCCGTCAAGGGCATGCGCGGCATGCGGACCCGCTCGGTCCCGCGGCCCATGATGGCCTCGGACAGCTTGATCGACTGCACCAGGTCCGACACGGCGTCGAGGTGCAGCAGCGGCATGAACCAGCGATAGATCTCGACCGCGCGGGCCAGATCGCCGTCCTTGACCGCCTTGACCAGGGCCACGGATTCCTCGGGGAAGGCGTTGGTCAGGCCCGAGACCCAACCCTTGGCGCCCAGCACCAGACCTTCGAGCGCCACGTCGTCCAGGCCGACCATGACGGAATAGCGGTCGCCCAGTTCGTTGATGATGTCGGTGATGCGTCGCGAATCCGGCGCGCTCTCCTTCAAGGCCACGATGTTCGGCACGTCCGACAGACGCTTCAGGTCGGCGTTGGTCAGCGCGATCCGGTACATGGTCGGATTGTTGTAGAGCATGATGGGCAGGCCGCTGGCCGCCGCCACGGCGCGGAAGTGGGCCTCAAGCTCCTCAGCCGAGGGCATGTAGACCATGGCCGGCAGCACCATCAGGGCGTCCACGCCGATGGCCTCGGCGTCCCGGGCGTAGGCCTCGGCGCGCGGCGTGGTCATTTCGCTGACCCCGGTGATGATCGGCACGCGGCCATCGGCGACCTCGACCGCCGCCTTCAGCACGGCGCGCTTTTCCTCGGGCTCCAGCGAGTTGTTTTCGCCGACCGTGCCCATGACGATGATGCCGTCGACGCCGTCCTTGATCAGGCCGTCCAGCACCTTCTGGGTGGCGTCCAGATCAACTGCTAGCCCCTCATCGAATTGGGTGGTCGCCGCCGGGATGACTCCGGTCCAGTCCAGCTTCGCCTTGGCCATAAGCCATTCCTCCTAAAGGCAGAATTATTTTCGTATACGATATTCAAATACCGACGAAGTCAAGCGAATAGCCGCCTATCCGGCGCTGTAGCTGGTCTTTGTCAGGGTGAAGAAGTCGGCGGCGGCGAAGCCCTGCTCGCGCGGGCCGTAGGACGAGCCCTTCGTGCCGCCGAACGGCACGTGATAGTCGACCCCGGCGGTGGCCAGATTGACCATGGTCATGCCCGCTCTGGCCCGACGCTGGAAGTCGCGGGCGTGTTTCAGGGACTGGGTGACGATGCCTGCCGACAGGCCGAACTCGGTCCCGTTGGCGACCTCCAGAGCCGCTTCGTAATCCTTGACCCGGATGGTGGAGGCGACGGGGCCGAAGACTTCCTCGGTGTTGATACGCATGGCCGGGTCGGTGTCTGCGATCAGGGTCGGCTGGACGTACCAGCCCGGCGTCTCCCGGGTCAGGCGCTCTCCGCCCGCGACGACCTGGCCCCCTTCGAAGGCGGCCAACTCCATGTAGCGATAGGAGGTCTCGCGCTGATCTTCGCTGACCGCCGGGCCGACCTGCGTGTTCGGATTGAGAGCGTGACCGACACGCAGGGCCGCGACCTTCTCGGCCAGGGCGGCGACGAAGCGGTCATGGATGCCGTCCTGCACGATCAGGCGGCTGGAGGCGGTGCAGCGCTGGCCGGTGGCGAAGAAGCTGCCGTCCAGGGCGATGGCCACGGCGCGCTCCAGATCGGCGTCGTCCAGCACGATCAGCGGGTTCTTGCCGCCCATCTCCAGCTGCACCCGCGCCTGACGGGCGACGGCTCCGGCCGCGACCCCTGCCCCGACGCCCTGCGAGCCGGTGAAGCTGACGCCCGCCACGTCCTTGTGGTCGACAATGGCCTGACCCACGCGGCCGCCGCCGATGACCAGGTTCAGCACGCCCTTGGGCAGGCCGGCTTCATGCAGGATGGCTACCAGGGCCTCGGCCGTGGCCGGGGTGTGGCTGGCCGGCTTCATCACCACCGTATTGCCGAAGGCCAGGGCCGGCGCCGCCTTCCA
>RCUK01001636.1_pt1 | contig 13790 bp, 11 predicted proteins | sample 2166381 | NCBI WGS metagenome assembly RCUK01 (sample SAMN09932809, study PRJNA488358) | compost metagenome | isolation source: compost soil in an enriched community | place: Germany: Experimental Botanical Garden
TTTCGAAAATGAATCAGATTGTAACGCAATACGATCTTGAAGCACACGAAAAAGTTACGGAACAGCGCAGAACGGAATATTGGATTTTTACCTTTACCCTATTCGTTTTGCTGCTGGAGTTTTTCTTTATCTTCAAACCTACTAATAAGAAAATCGAGCGTCTTATTGCCAAGCTTTTATCTTCTGAAAAGAAAGCGCTAAAACTTGCATACGACACCGAGATTATCAGCGAAATAAAAGAAAACTCTGTAAAAGAATTAAAATCCCTGAATTACGCCATGGAAAATACGCTGCTTTATTGCCGTATTGCTCCTGATGGATCAATCATTCATATTGGAGAAAAATTTGCCAAACTTTTAAATTATACTAAGTTTTCTTCCAACAAAAAATTCTCAGAAGTGCTAACTACCGACGAGAAAGAACAACTTAATATTGATCGCATCATTTTCGAGAAACAGCGCAGTGGCTGGCAGGGCGAAATCAATATTATCAATAAAGAAGCTCAGAATATCTGGCTAGATTTATCAATGGTTCCGGTTACGATTAAAAAAGACGAACTAGAACTTTTAATTGTTTGTTTCAACATTACAGAACGTAAAAAAGCGCAGCGTGAAGTCGAACGCCTGAATATTGAGAACAGTACCGAAAAAATCAATCAGCAAAAAGTTATTTCAAGTAAAATTGTTGAGAATCAGGAAAACGAACAAAACCGAATTGCAAAAGAAATTCACGACGGAATTGGTCAAATGCTTACCGGATTGAAGTTCAGTTTGGAAAGTATCAATTTGGATGACAAGGAAAAATCAGCTCAAAAAATTGAATATCTAAAGAAATTATCCCTTGATATTATCAAAGGAGTTCGTACGGCAACTTTCAATTTAATGCCTCCGGAATTAAGCGATCATGGTATTGTTTCCTCTTTAGCAAAACTAACTCAGGAACTCTCTAAACTAACCGGAAAAGAAATCCTTTTTTATAATAAAACCGATTTTAGCCAGCGTTTGGATTCTTTAATCGAAATCAACATCTATCGACTGACTCAGGAAGCCATCAATAATGCCATTAAATACGCAGAATCTTCGCATATTATAGTTCAGCTTTCGCACAGCAATAGTTTACTTAGTATTATTGTAGACGACAATGGTAAAGGTTTTGATGTAGCCGCTGTCGATAAAAAACGAAACAGCGAATCCGGAATGGGAATGTTGTTTATGAAAGAAAGAATACAATACATCAATGGACGTGTTTTCTTCAAATCAATTCCGGGTGAAGGAACGAGGATTACTTTTAATATTCCGATTTGATAAATGTGCCAATTAGAAAATTTGATAATGTGTCAATTAGATAATTTTCCGTTGTATCTTTCAATCACACACGAAACTCCGCAATCAAAATCTCCAATCTTTGTCGAGCTACTAGTGTGATCCTTCCTCCGTCAGGATGACAAGATTGCGCAAAAAAATAACCGATTAACAACGTTGTTTTTACATTATCTAATTATCTAATTGACACATTTTCTAATTCACGCATTTTCAAATTTAAAAATTACGTATATTAGCATCTTCTTTGTAGATGAATATACGTAAAAATTCAGAATCAAAATTAAGTAAAATATGAGTGCTACTATTCGAGTTGTCCTGGCAGATGATCATGTATTTGTAAGAGATGGAATAAAATCTTTACTGGAAAACGAAGCAAACATTGAGGTTGTAGGCGAAGCTATTGATGGCGCCGATGCTCTTGAAGTGGTTGCTGACAGTAAACCAGATTTACTTATAGTAGATATTCGTATGCCCAACTTAACCGGGATCGAGGTAGTAGAAAAACTTAGAAGCGATAATAATGATGTAAAAATCATTATGCTTTCTATGCATGAATCTGAAGAATACGTATTGAAATCGATTAAAGCCGGAGCCGATGGTTATTTGTTGAAAGGTTCTAGTAAAGAAGAATTTTTGAAAGCTCTTCATACTGTTGCCGCTGGCGGAAAATATTTTAGCGGAGATATCTCTTCTATTCTTATTGGACAATTAACAAACGCTTCTACTTCATTAGAACCTAAGCAAAATTTAGGCGAAGAAATGATGATTACCAAAAGAGAAAAAGAAATCCTGACACTTTTATTATCCGGTAAAGGAAATAAAGAAATTGCTGAAGCTCTTGATATCAGTAAAAGAACTGCGGAAGTGCATCGTTTTAACCTGATGAAGAAACTGAAAGTTAAAAACTTAATGGAACTTTCGAATAAAGCAACTGAATATTCTTTACTATAAAAACTACGTATAATTACGTAATTATTTTTCAAAAACTGCGTTTTCGCAGTTTTTAACTACGTTATAGTACTTATTTTTGTTAAAAAATATTAAGTGCTATGAAAAATACAAACTCACTATCGCAATCACACAAAATTTTATTCTTAAATACCCTGGCTTTCACTGTGTGTTTCGCCTGTTGGACATTAAATGGCGTTTTAGTAACCTTTTTAGTTGATAATGGCATTTTCCACTGGAGCGTTGTTCAGGTGGGATGGCTTCTTGGAATTCCGATTCTTACAGGTTCTATTATGCGTTTGCCAATTGGTATACTTACAGATAAGTTTGGAGGTAAATATGTTTTTTCATTATTGCTTCTGCTCTGCTCAATCCCTTTATTTTTATTGCCTCTAGCAGATAGTTTTATAACGTTCGCCTTATTGAGTTTTTTATTCGGAATGGTCGGTACCAGTTTTGCTGTCGGAATTGGATATACTTCAATCTGGTATCCAAAAGAATGGCAGGGACGCGCTTTGGGAATCTTCGGAATGGGAAATGCTGGTGCCGCAATCACTACTTTTTTAGCACCTTCATTATTGAATCATTTTTCTATAGAAGATCCTCAAAATGGCTGGAAAATACTTCCTGTAATTTATGGTGTAGCGTTGGTCATTATTGGAATTGCCTTTTTAATTTTCGCTAAAAACAAGAAAATAGAAAACAATACAAAAAGTGTTTCTCAAATGCTTCAATCTCTTAAATCTGCCCGAGTTTGGCGTTTTGGAGCTTATTACTTTTTAGTTTTCGGGTGTTTTGTGGCTTACTCACAATGGTTATTGCCGAATTTCATGAACGTGTATCAAACGAGTTTAGTAATGGGTGGATTATTTGCAACACTTTTTAGTTTGCCTTCAGGTGTTATCAGGGCTTTTGGAGGTTATCTGTCTGATAAGTTTGGCGCCAGAAAAGTGATGTATTGGGTTTTAAGCTCTTCCGTAATTTTAAGTGCCTTATTAATGATTCCGAAAATGGAAATTACTACAACCGGACCAGGAGTTTTAGCCAGCAAAAATGGAGTTATCACTGCTGTTTCTGATCAAAATATTAAAGTTGGTGATACTGATTTTGCAGTTGCTCAAAAGAAAGAAAACGAAACCGAAAATGCAATTTTCCCAACCAGAACTTCCTGGCAACAAGTTGTAGTGCAACAAAACCAAACGGTAAAGAAAAAAGAATTACTGGCAAAAGGAATTACCGTAATTAAATTTGATGCCAATATGTGGGTTTTTCTTGTATTAGTAATTTTAATTGGTATTTCCTGGGGAATCGGGAAAGCGGCAGTTTACAAACATATTCCGGAATATTTCCCGACTGAAGTTGGTGTTGTTGGCGGAATGGTTGGAATGATCGGTGGTTTGGGCGGTTTCTTTGGTCCGATTATCTTTGGATATTTACTGACCTCAACCGGAATCTGGTCAAGTTCATGGATTTTTATTTTGGTATTTTCAATTATTTGCCTGATTTGGATGCATTATACCATTACCAAAATAATGAACGAAAAACAGCCTGTATTGGCACGTGTTATCGACAGACAATAATTTTCATAGTTAATTAATTTCGGCGAAAGCCAAATAGTTCTAATTTCTCTGCTAAAAGAGCTTTTGATTGATTTCGAAAGCTCTTTTTGTGTTTTTGGTTCCCCATATAAAGTCAAAAGAAAGAGTATTAAGCATTGTTTGTTCAGTATTTTTGAGCAAAAATCATCATTAAATAAAAATATTTAAATCGTATCTAACTCATTTTAAACAACAAACAATTCAATCTACTTTAAATCCAAAAAATAACTACAAATATGATTTTTATCATTTAAGAAAATCCTATTAATCTTATAAATTTGCGACTCATCAAAATAAAAAAGAAATGAAAAAGCTAAGAATACTTATTTTATTAGTATTAGGAGGAATGAGCGCTTCAATTCAGGCGCAGGAATTAGATGTAAATTTACAAGTTAGGCCACGTTTTGAATACAGAAATGGATACAAAACACTTTTACCTGAAGGTCAGGAAGGAACTTCTCAGATTTCACAACGTTCTCGTTTAAACTTCAATTACAAACAAGAGCAATTAACAGTAAAATTAACCCTTCAGAACACAAGAACATGGGGCGATGTTGTACCTGCAGCAACAGCAGATAAAAATGGAGTAGCTGTTTTTGAAGCATGGGCACAATATGATTTTACTGAAAAATGGAGCGCCAGAATGGGACGCCAGGTGCTATCCTACGACAATCAACGTATTCTGGGAGAGCAAGACTGGGGACAGCAGGCACAAAGTCACGATGCATTGACATTAAGTTATCATACTGAAACACAGAAATTAGATTTGGGAGGGGCTTACAATTCAACTGCTGAAAATGTTCTTCAGACTCCTTATACCGTTAATACTTATAAAACATTGCAATATGCGTGGTATCATAACCAATTCAATACTGAATTAGGTTTAAGTTTTTTATTACTTAACACCGGTTACGAATATGCAAATCCCGATGCTAAATTATTAATAGATTACAAACAGACATTTGGACCATACCTTACATACAAAAAGAATAAAATAGACAGTAATTTTTGGCTATACGGGCAAACAGGAAAAAGCAACGATTTACAAGTGAGCGCCTGGAATGCTGCAGCTAACTTTGGTTACCAAATAACCGAATCATTCAAAGCCGGATTAGGGTATGAATTCCTATCTGGAAAAGCGTCAAATGACGGAAGCACAGTTATAAAATCATTCAATCCAATATTTGGAACAAACCATGGTTTTAATGGTAATATGGATTATTTTTATGTTGGGAATCACTTAAATAATGTTGGATTGCAAGATGCATTTGTAAAATTAAACTATAATATAAACAAATGGCAATTTGCTTTGATTCCGCACGTATTTTTATCTGCAGCTGATGTAGTCACTCCTCTACCACAAGACGAACAATTGGACTCTTATTTAGGAACTGAAATTGATGCAACTTTTGGTTATAATTTCAAAAAAGACATTACAGTATCAGGAGGTTACTCCCAAATGTTTGGCTCTAAAACTTTAGAATTTATAAAAACCGGAGATGCTGACCACACTAACAATTGGGCCTGGTTGATGATTTCTGTAAATCCAAGAATTTTTAGCTGGAAAAAATAGTTTTTCTTTAAAATTAACCTATATATTTTACCCTTTTCCTATTTCGGAAAAGGGTATTTTTTTTTGTCTTAATAAAATGTCATTATTTGCTTTAATTAATTATATTTGAATCGATTATGAACCCCCAATTCTATCCTAATGAAACAATTTTTAAAACTATCTATGTTGACCTTTTTTGTCACGCACACTGGCATTGGTCAAAAATTCAATGAGACATTAATTTCAAAAAACTCAGAAATTAATTTTGCAAAAACACAAAAAAGAGGAATTAAAAAAAACAACATTATTTATTATGTTGAAAACGACCTACAAACCATATCTGCCTACAAAGGAAGCAAACTGAAATGGCAAACCAATGTAATTTCTATTTGCGGAAAACCAAAAAATGGAAATCCTGAAATAAGATATGTAGGATATAATACAGACAAACTACTTATCGTGATGGGAAAACATAACTTTGCAGAAATTGACATCAATAGTGGTATAACAAAACTTGTTGGTTAAGATTAAAGTACAAAGCGATATTTAATCTAATTTCTAAAATATATATTTTTAATTTACCCTTTTTCAGTTCTGGAAAAGGGTATTTTTTTAGGTTTTTACATAAATTATTTTGCTTCTTAAATTGCTATATTTGGTATATGAAGAAACTTTTAAACTTATCATTGCTAATAGTAATTATTCTTTTTTCTAGTTGTGAGAAGAAAATCACAGATTTAGAGTTTGAGAAAAATGTTATGACTGAAATTTTTCCAAATTTAATCGATTCAACTTGTATTGATATAAGATTATATACAAATTTCCCACCTGAATATGGAGAATCAATATATGATAAAACAGGTCATTATATTGGCGTTGATAGCACAAAAGCTACGAAAGAACAAAAGCAAAAATTACTAGAATGGAAAATGAATACAGAAAAAATTAAGAAAGATACTTCTAAAATTATTATTGCTTTTGATCCATTACTAAAAGATAACAGTCAAGATCTAAGAGAAGATTTCAAAAAACATTTTAAAAATGCTCAAATCTTTACATCAAAAGAAAAAAAAGAAAGTGAATATATATTTGATTTTAAAAACATAAAACTCAATAATAAATTTGAACTCAGAAATATTTCTCAATTTCCAAAAGAAAGAGGTTTAATTTGGATAACAAAATACGATTTTGTTTTTTCTGGAGCAGTTTTCTTTTCTAGAATACAATTTGATAAGAATAAAAAATTTGGGATTCTAGATGGCGGATTTGCTTGTGGTGGCCTTTGCGGACAAGGATTTAGAATTTATATTAAAAAAGTCAATAATAGATGGATTATTGATGAAGTTGAAGGAACTTGGATTGCTTAGTCATTTTTAAAATTTCCAATAAATGAAACTCATAACCTGGAATTGCAACATGGCATTCAGAAAAAAGGCAGAATTTATTCTGCCCTACAATCCTGATATTGCCGTAATTTCTGAGTGTGAAAATCCTGAAAAGCTAAAATTTACCGGTGACACAAAACTACCAACCGACATTCTTTGGTACGGTACCAATCCGCATAAAGGTATTGGCGTTTTTTCCTATGGCGATTATCGTTTTCAATTGCTCGATTGTCATAATCCGAGTTTCAAGAACATTCTACCTATTGCCGTTACGGGCGGGAAAGTTGATTTTACTTTGTTTGCAGTCTGGGCCAATAATCCGTCAGATAAAGATGGCGCTTATGTAACTCAGATTTGGAAAGCTATCAATTATTATGAAGCCTTAATTAGCGAAACTAAAACGATTTTAATTGGTGATTTCAACAGCAACACCATTTGGGACAAACCACGTCGTGAAGGAAATCATACTACAGTGGTAAACAAACTCGAAGCAAAGAAAATTTATAGTACCTATCATAAATTTTTCAATCAAATCCAGGGTAAAGAAGAGCATCCTACTTTGTATCTTTATCGTCACGAAAACAAACCTTATCATCTTGATTATTGTTTTGCTTCAAATGATTTTATAGAAGTTCTGGACCATGTCGAAGTTGGAACTTATCACGACTGGACCATACACAGTGACCACAAACCTTTAATTATTAACTTTAATCTATAAATAATGAATGACACCTGGACGGAAAGATGGAATGACCGCTACAGCAACTCAGCATTTGCGTATGGCGAGGAACCCAATAATTTCTTTAAAGAACAAATCGAAAAATTAAATCCCGAAACCATTCTTTTTCCTGCCGAAGGCGAAGGCCGTAATGCTGTTTATGCAGCAAAACTAGGTTGGAAAGTTGCTGCTTTTGATATCAGCGAAGAAGGAAAAAACAAAGCTTTAAAACTGGCCGAAGCCAACAATGTAAAAATCGATTATAAAGTTGGAGATTTAGAATCGCTCAATTATCAACCCGAACAATTTGATGCAATTGCTCTAATTTACGCTCATTTCCCAGCCGAAATCAAATCCTATCTTCATAGGACACTTGAAACTTATTTACGAAAAGACGGAATCATTATTTTTGAAGCTTTCAGCAAAAAGCATTTGGAATATCTTGCTATAAATGATAAGGTTGGAGGACCAAAAGACATTGAGTCTTTATTTTCCATTGAGGAAATAAAAGCTGATTTTCCGAACTATGAGATTATCCAATTAGAAGAAACTGAAATTGAATTAAACGAAGGATTGTTCCATAACGGAAAAGGTTCTGTAATTCGATTTGTCGGAAAGAAAAAGTAACTAATACAAATGTTGAGACGCTCGCTCCGCAGTGCGTCTCAACAGAACATCTCAACTAAAGTCTCTTTAATTTTTATACTTCATTCCCATATCTTCAATAGAGAATTTGTCCGTCAATAAATGCAATAATTTATCTCTTAAGGTAATATATTCAGGCATTTTTACAATTTCAATTTTATTTCTCGGCCTTGGCAAATGTACTTCTACAATTTCTCTGATGGTTGATGCCGGACCATTATTCAATACCACAATTCTATCGGATAAAAACAAAGCTTCTTCAATATCATGCGTGATCATTACGATTGTTTTTTCCCTGTTGTCTAAATTCCACAATTTCAAAACTTCCAACTGCATCGATCCTTTTGTTAAGGCATCTAAAGCTCCGAAAGGCTCATCCAAAAGTAATACTCCCGGATTGATTGCAAAAGCTCTCGCAATGGCAACACGTTGTTTCATTCCGCCCGAAAGTTGTCCGGGTAATTTATCTTTATGCTCAAATAAATTGACCATTTTTAGGTTCTCAATCACAATTTCGTTTTTCTCTTTTTTCGAGCAATTCATAACCGAATCAACAGCCTGAAAGATATTCTGCTCCACTGTTAGCCATGGTAAAAGGGAATAATTCTGAAAAACGATTCCGCGATCCGGTCCCGGTCCTTTTATTTTTTGATTGGCCAATTCTACAGAGCCGCCCGTTGGCGTCAGCATACCTCCAATGGCATTCATAATAGTCGATTTTCCACAACCTGAATGCCCGATAATCGAAATGATTTCTCCTTTTTGAATGGATAAATTAATATTACGAACAGCAATGTATTTTCCTTTTGGAGTTGGAAATGATATCTCTAAATTTTTGATTTCTAAATAACTCATGAGTTTATAATTTTAGATTGTTGATTTCAGATTTTAGATTGGAAAACCTTTGAACCTTTGTAATTCTGTACCTTTGAGCCTATGATTTATAAGCTACTTTGTTTTCTATGTAAGTGAAAAATTTATCAAATAATAATCCAACTATTCCGATGATGATAATGGCTGAAATTACTTTTTCTAAGCTTAACGCATTCCAGCTATCCCATACGAAAAAACCAATTCCCGCTCCACCTGAAAGCATTTCTCCGGCTACAATTACCAGCCATGCAACGCTGATGCTCAAACGTAATCCGGTTATAATGTGGGGCAAACTAAACGGAATCAAAATTTTAGTCAGATAACGCATTTTTGAGAAACCAAATGCTTTTGCTACATTTTTATGATCTTGTGGAATCGAAGCGATTCCGAAAGAAGTATTGATTAAAGTCGACCATAATGATGTAATGAAAACGATAAATATAGTTGCCATGCCTGTATCTTTAAAAACTACCAGCCCAATTGGAAACCATGCCAAAGGCGAAACTGGTTTTAAAAGCTGTACAATTGGATACATAATTTGTTTGCAAATCGTACTGGCTCCCATCAAAATCCCAATTGGAATTGCTACTAATGAACCTAATAAAAAACCCAGTAAAACGGTTTTTATTGAATTGAATAATTGCAGTCCAATTCCTTTATCATTTGGTCCGTAATCATAAAACGGGTCGCTTAACATTTCTTTCAAAACGGTAAAAGTAGCCAACGGTCCCGGAAGTGCGTCTTTGGTATAAAAACTCAATAAACTCCAAAAACCAATGAATAAAGCAATCCCGATTCCTGCAAATGCAGTTGATTTTAGTTTAATCAAAATTGAATTTAAAATCAACTTTGATTTCTCATTTCTTCCGCTATCAATTGCGGTGTTAGGCATCAAAACTTCTGTTTGATTCGCAATATCGCTTAGCGTTAAGGTATCTTTATTAGACATGATATTCTGATTTAAATTAAAAATTATTTTTTAACCACTTTTAAGTAAGCCGCCGGGTTTGAAGGATCAAAAACCGTTTTATCCATTGTTAATGAGAAAGGTTTCATATCATCATTTGGCACTTTTACTTTCATACTTTTGGCCACTTCTTCGTATAAATCCTGTAAAATCAATTTATCAGCGATTGCTTTGTAATTTGGTGCCTCTTTTAGATATCCAAATCGAACATATTGCGCCATGGCCCAAATAGCATAGGATTTTCTAGGATAATTTACCAGACCGCCTTTATAAAACAACATATAATCTTTTGCATAAACTTCAGTTCCCTGGTTACAACCCAAATCGTAATTTCCCATTAATCTGTTTTCAATAACATCTGCAGGAGCATTTACATAAGGGGCTTTCCCTATTATTGCAGCCGCTTTTTTACGATTTGCCGGATTATCTAACCAAATACAGGCTTCTAAAACAGCTTTCATCACTTTTACAAGATCAGTTCTTCTTTTTTCACTGAATTCTTTGTTTACAACCAATGCTTTTTCAGGATGGTCTTTCCAGATATCTTGCGAAGCCACTTGTGTAAAACCAATTCCCTGTTTTACGGCAACACCGCCCCAAGGCTCTCCTACGCAATACCCATCCATGTTTCCAACTTTCATATTGGCTACCATTTGCGGAGGTGGAATCGTAATAATTTTAGATGTTTTTTGACTTACACCTGCAATTGCCATCCAGTTTCTTAGCCATAAATCGTGTGTTCCACCCGGGAAAGTCATGGCAAAAGTCACTTCTTTTTCTGCTTTAAGTTTGGCCGCCACAACGGGTGCAATTTTATTCATTTGTTTGAAACCTACTTTGCCACAAAAATCATTTGAAAGTGTGATCGCCTGACCATTCACATTCAGCATCATAGCGATTTTCATTTCAGAACCTGCTTTTCCTCCTACCCCTGTGTAAACCGAAAACGGCATTGAATACAGACAGTGCGCTCCGTCTAATTCTCCGGTTAAAATTTTATCACGAACATTGGCCCATGAAGATTCTTTGGTTACCACAACTTCGACTCCATACTTTTTAAACAATCCTAATTCTTTTGCCATTACGATTGGAGAACAATCTGTTAGTGGAATAAATCCGAGTTTTACAGGATCATTTTGAGCTACAACTTCTGAAAAAGAAACGGCTAAAACGAGTATTAAAGTCAGTATCACTCTTTTGAAAACTTCTGGTGTGTTTATCTGTATTTTTTTCATTTTTAAGAAATTTAAAAGTTATTTTTTTTTATTTTTTAGCTAAAAAATTAGGTTTAATGTTTAGCATTACATAAGCAAACTGTGGGCTTAAGTCAGGATTCGCAACATTTTTAACCGCTGCAGAAGCCATAGAATTTGTTGCTTTCATGAAAGAATAACCAGCTTCGATATTGATGATTTTGGTTAGGTTGTATTTTACAAGTAAATCCAATTCGGTTCCTAAATAAGAGTTTAGTTTTCCACCGGCACCATTAGATAAAGTATTTGCCGACTCAAAACCGTGAATATCCAATGCGAAACTTAGATTGTCTTTGGCATTATATTTTATTTTGAAGAAGTAATCCAGTAAACCTTGTTTTCCAAAACCGTTTGCAGCATAAAAATAATCCATGCTTCCCCAGAATTTATGTGGTGTTCCGTAAAGTGGATCAAATCGATTGTCTTTTGAATCGGCCGTAACTGTTTTGGTTCCGTCATCTCCAGATAAAAAATCAACTCCAGGGCCAATGAACAATTTTCTTCCTACTTGTAAAGTTGATGTAATCGAAAACAAATTGGCGTTTAATGATCTTCCATCTTTATTTTTTCCACCTTGATAGTAGTAACTTCCCATCAAATTTAATTTTCGTGTTACATTTGTGTTGAAATAAATTCCGGTTGTATTTCGACTCCAAACTCCTGTTCCGTTTACTTTTGTAGTTACTGGTGGCGTTCCCGCAGTCACTAAAGTATATTTGTTGAAATCATCTTTGAAGAATAAAAAAGACAAGTCACCAAAGAAGAACTTTTTCCCTACATAAGCATATTGAAATGATTTGTACATCGTTCCAATTCCGTTAGTTCCTGCGCCGTAAGCCGGATTGGTACCATTGTAAATTGTTCCTACATTATTTTCTTTATTCTGATTAAAAGCAGCTCCAACATCAGCGATCCAGCCTTTATTGGCAAATTTAAAAACGATCGCATCATGACGTCTTCCTTGTTGTAACCAGTCTAGACTTCCCAGGACTTTTTGATCGTCATAAGAAATTTCCTGACGTCCTGCTTTTATAGACAGATTCTGAATCGTACTAACAGTATCATTCAAAAAAATCTCGGCCCAGGCTTCGTGTAATAAAATTCCGTTATTTGCTTCTGTTGTTGTTCTGTTGATAGAGGAAGCATCTTGCCCCCAAACGCGAACGTCTTGCAAAGCGGTAAAAATTTTAAATCTGTATCCGGAATATCCGGCATTTAATCTTGTTCTCTGACTTGTAAATAAAGCAGCCTTATCTCCTTCTTGTTGTAACGTTCCTTGTCCGGCACGCATTTCAACACGATCTCTTAACTGACCTGTAAGTGTAAATTGCGCTTTTGCTTCATAGCTTCCCAACATCGTTAATACAAAACCCAATAGAATAGATTTTGAAAGTTTTGATGTAAAAATAGTGTTGTGGTTTTTTAATATTGCATTGGTTAATTTGCTCATAATAATTTGTTTTGATTTGTATGAAGCAAATTTATATACGTATAAATACTTAAGTACAATACTTATACCATATTAAAACATTTTTTTTAACCCATAAAAAGCGTTTGAAAGTCAATTTGTTTTCTGCGTTTTCGCATGAAGTTGATTTGAAGTCCCGTAAAATAAAAGGTTTTGGGGATTACGTAATTTAACTTAATTAGAAAATGTGTCAATTAGAAAATTAGATAATTTTTGGAGCGGTGAAATAAGAGAATAGAAGAAAGAGAATAGAGTAAAGAATAAAGAGGAATGGATTTGTATCTATTATAGGAGCAAACCTGAAACTTGAAACCTAAACCAAAGAAAACCTGAAACTTGAAACAAAAAAACTAAAAGTATTTATGTTCCATGATTTCTGATTGAAGTTTCGGAATGGCAAGGATGCCAATTCTTTTGCCAACTGTTTTTATTAGTGACTCTTTTTTAAGACTTGACAGCACTCTAATAACTTGTTCTTCAGTAGTTCCGGCGAAGTCTGCGATTTCTTTTCTTGAAAGTTCAATTTCAATTAGGCCATTTATTTGTCCAAATTTTCGGTGGATATACAATAACAAATCAATTACGCGCTCACGTACATTCATATGGGCAATTTTGCGTATATTGTTTTCACTTTTATTGAGTTCATCGGCATAAAACAACATTAAGGCATACGTAAATTCAGGAACGTTCTGAAGAATTTCCATCATGGTTTCATTGCTGAAATTACACAAAACCGTATCTTCAAGAGCATAAGCACCAATAAGATAGCGTTTACTTGTTCCGAAACCTCGAAAACCAATTGTATCTCCATTTTTAGTAAGACGAACAATTTGTTCACGTCCGTTGATTCCGGTTTTAACTGTTTTTACTTTTCCTTTACAAATAAAATAAAGTCCCTGAATTGGGGCACCTTCAATGATAAACTGCTGCGATTTTTTACAGACAAAACTATGTTTCTTCTGAACATATTGTTTCATTTGTTCTAAATGTAGATGCTTTTTAATAAAACAGTTTTCGTTTGCGCAGGAATAACAAATGGCTTGCTCGTCTTTCATGAGTCC
>RCUK01001638.1_pt1 | contig 13763 bp, 9 predicted proteins | sample 2166381 | NCBI WGS metagenome assembly RCUK01 (sample SAMN09932809, study PRJNA488358) | compost metagenome | isolation source: compost soil in an enriched community | place: Germany: Experimental Botanical Garden
CAGGCGCCGCAACAGGTGGTGTTGTCGGCGGTGTAACGGGACTGCTTGCAGGGCTAGGACTTCTTGCGATTCCAGGTGTCGGTCCTATTCTCGCAGCGGGTCCAATTGCGGCCACACTTACAGGAGCCGCTGTCGGTGCTGGAGCAGGCGGTCTGGTTGGTGGATTAATTGGCCTCGGGATTCCTGAGGATGAAGCGAACGAATACGGAGCTTATGTGGATAATGGGAAGATCCTTGTTCTGGTAGATGAAGATGAGCGCACACCTACGGTCTATGACACTTTCCGGACTAATCGATCTTTGAACGCATCGCGTTATTCAGATACGAATCCTAGACTCTAATCTGACTGCACGAATAATCCGGATTAACCGGTACTCATAACAAGCAAAAAGAGTCCAGCTGAGTTACGGCGGACTCTTTTTGCTTGTTAGTGAATAAGACCACTCTTTCGGGCTTTCTGAACCAGTGGTGCAGCAAGGCGATTGATGCTGGGTTTAAGGGCCAGACCGACGAGGAGTGCAAGCAGTCCATAACAGATGAGCATGAGAATATCACGAGTCACCAGCTCAGGAACGATTCCACCCACAGCTTCCCGGAGAAGGCCGATTCCATAGGTGAACGGCAGGAACGGGTAGATCAGCTGGAAGAAGGGCGGCGTGACCTGTATCGGGAAGGTTCCCCCGGAGCCGGCCAGTTGCAGCACCAGCAGCACAATTGCCAAGGCTTTTCCAACGTTGCCGAATACGGAGACGAGTGTGTAGATCATTAGCATAAATACCAGGCTGATCAGCAAGCTGAATAGAACGAAGAGGAGCTTTTCTTTGGCATAAGTCCCAAGAACAAAGAGGTCTCCTGTGGATACAAAAACCGATTGAAGCAAAGCCAGCGTACCAAATGTAAGAAATCTCCCAAAGTACACTTGGTAGCTTGAATACTCCACCCTGGAGTGAACTTCAACAGTCAGCATGGATACGAGAAGCAGGCCTCCCACCCAGAGGGATAAGGTGGTGAAGAATGGAGACATGGCGGAGCCGTAGTTCGGGATCGGAAATAACTTATTCTCAAGCAGGATCACGGGCTCGGCGAAGAATTCACTTTCCTTCTGGTAATTAAGCTGAAGCAGCTTAATGAGGTCTTCCAGGCGGCCTTCCTTTTCAAAAGTGCGAAGCCTGTCTCCAATTGACTTGACTGTAGCTTCTGCTTCAGGCAGATGTCCTCTTACATGCTCGGCTTCTTTCAAGCCTAATGTGAGTGCCTTGGATGCATCCATCAGGATCTGCTGCACTTTTGGGAGTGAATGCTGTGCCTCAGTCAGTGCTGTACGGGTTTGGGCAGCTGTATTCTTTGCCTGCGCGAGGGCTGCTTGCAGACTCGGGAGAATCACACTATCATAGCTGCTGATCATCTGATCCAGCTCAGAACCAATTGTGCTAACCGTTTTCTTAGATGTGTCCAGAAGTGAGGTATTCGGCTCATTATCTTGTTTGGAAGCTTGCAATAGCTTATTCTGAAGAGATTTTATGTTTGCTGTAATTTCCTTCATTTTGTTGGTTATCCCGGTTAGAGAACTGGACGGAGCCACAGCAGTAACACTGTTTATCAGGGATTCGAATGTGTGGGCTGCAGCAACGGCCTCAGCTAAACTCTGCTGTGCATGGTTCAGACTTGACTGCATAGCGTCAGGGGATTTGTTATCCACCAAGCCCTCTGCTGCTGTTATTCCGAGCTCAGCAGTTTCAAGTGACTGCCTAATCTGAATCAGAGTCTGTTTGATATGGGGGGCCGCATCGTTTAATGCCGAACTGCTTTGATCCAGGAATTGAATCAGATCTGTACTGAACTCAGTTCCTTGACGGGCAAGCTCAGCTGCTGCAGGAACCCGGGACTGCACCTCTTTGACGATCGTATTACTCTCTTTGAGATCCTTTACTGTGACATCCGCAGCCTTATTGATTTCTGGGAAAAGCGTCTCAAGCTTGTAGAGCAGCCCCTTCATTTTGTTGATTAGAGGAAGCTGCTGTTCAAGTTCAACCCCGATCTCATTGAATATTTTGAAAATAGCGCCATTTGCGGTTTTAACGAAATTACGATTTACCTCCTGGGTAATTGAACTGGCTCCTTTAGATGTGATCTTAGGAGCGACCGCATTGATCTTTTCGTTCACCGTATAACGAATTTCTGCTTTTACCGGATTCGGAGTGAGTACGCTGGCAATGCGCTGTGAGAACTCCTGAGGAATCTCAATCGCTGCGTAATAATTGCCATGTTTAAGTCCGCTTTGAGCGGCCTCATGGGAGACGAAGACCCAACCAATTTTGGGATTTGCCTCTAGAGACTTCTTGATTTCAAAGCCGAGATTTATTTGCTTGCCCTGAATTTGCGCACCCTGATCGAGGTTCGTAACCGCAATTTGGATGCCTTGAGTCGAACTATACGGGTCCCAGGATGCCTCAATATTGAACCATGCATAGAGAGATGGAAGAAGTATGAGACCGAGGATAACAACAGATGCTGTCCAGTTGGTTGCTATATTTCGAATATCTTGAATATAAATGGAACCTAGCTTTGTCATCTTCAATTACCGCCTAACAGATTTTGCTTTAGTATTACTGGTTTGGGTATAGATCATTCCAAGCTGACTAAATTGCAGATAATTGGCCAGATAAAGGAGATCATAAATGATGAACAAACTTACCAAAATCATAAGCTCAGCCGCTTTGGTCTGGCTTGCTGCCGGAACTTTAACTGTATGGGTAGAGCCTGCGGCAGTGTCAGCAGAGAAGGCTCCCTTATCTTTTACTCAATGGACTGAGCCTTCATCCACTGAATTCAGTCATCCAGCATGGACCGCTTCTCTGCCCACCTCTCTTACAGAAGAAGGGCAACAGACCCAGTCCCGTGTGGCCACTGGAGAGGGTCAGGTCTTTGTTGTGGAAAATGGAAGTCTGATTGCACGAGATGCTTCAAATGGCCGACAGACCTGGAGTTTTGGAAGTAAATTAAGCCCAAATATCGAATACAATCAAGGTACTTTATATGGTACTTATGACGATGGAAGGGTCTATGCACTGAGTTCCAATGGGACGACCCAGTGGGTCTCGATTCGAACCGTTGCGAAACCAGAAAGGCTGGTCACCATCAAAGATACCCTTTACATCCTTAGAGGGATCGATATATTTGCATTTGATGCCAGAAGCGGAGCATTAAAGTGGGAGAATCATGACCCATTTGCGGTATCCGGCTCTAAGGAACTTGCAGAACAGGATGGCGTTGTTTTTCGAACGTATACTGGGATTGCTAATTTCATGGTGACACTTAAGGCTTTTGATGCCAAAACAGGTACGAAGCTCTGGGAACAAAGTCAGCAGCACATACCCATTCAGGTTAAGAATGGATTGGTCTATTCTGTTTATGAACCGAATCTCTTTGAGGAGCCGAAAGCTGAATTGACACTTAAGACATTTGACCTGAAGACAGGTAGAGAGAAAGAGAACTATCTGTATCAGTGGTCGAATAATTCGGCTTCTTATATGCATAGTTATACGAGCAATGCCATGATTGAGGGGAACAATCTGTATGCATACAACAATCATGAATTGGTGAAATATGACCTAACCAAGTATTCGGGCAATTCGAACCAACCTGAACAAAAAATCACGGGAAAGAATCATGATATGGAGAAGCCCTTGATGAAAGTGTACAAAGATCTAATATTTTATCAAGAACGTTCAGAGCTGCCGTACTCCACACTGAAATCATTCAACTTGTCGGACGGGCGCACGGTGAACTACGGAAATGATAATCCTGCTGCGCAGATTGATATCTTTGGGAATGGGGTATACATCGGGCAGACGGATGGGATCTTCCGAGCGTTTGACCTGACAACGGGCAAAGAGGCGTTTGCCGTCAATACAGGGGCTCGTAATTATGGACCAACCGAGTTTGAACAGGGTATGGCGATCATTCAGGCGGATAATAAATTAATAGGGATAGCCATTCCTGAAAATCTTAAGGGAAATGATCGAAATTGAAATCAGGATTTTTCCTGTTGACGGATAGAAGTGATTGATTTATGATAAGCTCATAAATGAAAACACTTTATGGCGTGTTACCGTAACGGGCATGAGCCAAGGAAAGTTAACCTTATTTTATATGGTTCCTTTTCCTTGGCTCTTTTTGATTTTTCGTAATAAGGAGGGGTCCAATTGTCATGAAAGATGCGGAACTACTCCAAGTTCAACGTGTAATCGGTAACAATGTCGTTATGGCTCAGGGGGGGACAAACGGCAAAGAATACGTTCTCTTGGGAAAAGGCATTGGTTTTGCAGTGAAAGGATCAGGAACGATTGAAGCAGGCGATCCGAGAATTGAGAAGCGCTTCAAGCTGGAAGATCGTGAACAGTGGAGTCAGTATGAAAGCCTGATGGAGGATTTTGATCCCAAGGTGATGCATATCACCGATGAGATCATTCAGTATATTGGGGCAAGTAAGCCCGGAAAGCTTAACGATAAAATCTATTTAGCCCTGCCAAGCCACATTCAATTCACGGTATACCGGCTTCGAAACGGAATGGATATCATCAATCCCTTCTTACAAGAAACGAAGCTATGCTTCCCCAAAGAATTTGAAATCGCTTCCAAAGCGGCTGAGATGATCAGTGAGGCTTTCTCTGTTCATGTCCCTGAGGATGAGGTAGGCTTTCTTACTTATCATGTGTACTCTGCTGTAAGTAATGTACCGGTTGGACAGCTCGTCAAGGCCTCTAATATCGTTAACCAGCTGCTGGAGCTGATTCAACAAGAGAAGAAAGTCACTTTTAAACAGGGAAGCATGAGTCATGTGAGGTTGATGCTTCATCTAAGGTATTCCTTGGAACGAATTCTACAAGATACTAAGGTGGATAATCCCTTTGTGAACCATATCAGGCTCGAATACAGAGAGGAGTATTCATTAGCCAAGCGTTTGGGAAAAGTAATGGAAGATGAGCTCGGCAAGCCTGTACCTGAAGAAGAAATCTGTTATATTGCCATGCATCTATATCGCCTATACCGGACCACGAATTAATACACTAAATAAGAAGGTAGGGGACTGAATATGTTTTCTAAATGGAGAAACAAACCAACTGAGCAGAAGAATGTTGAAATTTATGCCCCTGTGACTGGAGAAGCTGTAGCCCTTGAAACTGTACCGGATGATGCTTTTGCGGGTGGATTCATGGGTAAGGGAATTGCCATTATGCCAAGCGAGGGTAAGCTTACAGCCCCGTTTGACGGCACAGTCTCTCATGTCATTAAGTCCAAACATGCGGTCATGCTGGAACATCCGTCCGGATTGCAGTTGTTATTTCACATTGGGATCAACACCGTTTCCCTTAAGGGAGAAGGTTTTATAAGCCATGTACAGACAGGCGATACTGTGAAAGCAGGGCAATCTTTGATTGAATTCGACATCGAAAAGATCAAGGGAGCAGGTTACACAGTCATTACACCAGTCATAGTAACAAACGCTGAAGAATTGACAGAAGGCATCGAGACGAACCTCGGACCTGTACAATCCGGAAGAGATGTCATTCTTAGGGCGATATTTAAGGCTTAGGCCAATATATTTGAAAGGGTGAAGTATGATGTTGTCATTTCTTCAAAAAATCGGGAAATCTTTGATGCTCCCGGTCGCAACTCTCCCTGCTGCCGCGATCCTTATGCGGTTCGGGAACATTGACTACGTCAAAGATTTCCACATGGGCAGTGCAGGCGAGTTCATTAACAAGTATATTGCCCCGTTCCTAGATGCGGGAGGAACTACAATATTTGATAATCTGCCGCTGATCTTTGCAATCGGTGTGGCTATTGGTCTCGCGGGCGATGCTGTTGCTGCCCTGTCCGCAGCGATCGGTTACCTGATCCTGGTACGTGTGCTCACGAAGGTTCCAATTGTCTTTGATACGCTGATGAGTAAAGATGCGAAGCTGGACATGGGTGTCTTAGGTGGTATTATTGTGGGATGTATCTCTGCATTCCTGTATAAGAAATACCATAATATCAAACTGCCGGATTGGCTCGGATTCTTTGGGGGCAAACGGTTTGTGCCGATGGTTACAGCCTTCACGATGGTTATTACAGGTCTTATATTTGGTCTGATCTGGGGACCCGTGCAGGCTGCACTGGATACCTTCGGCAACTGGATTGTCGGTCTGGGCGGAATCGGCAGTGCCATCCACATGATTGCTAACCGGTTACTCGTTCCATTCGGTCTTCATCACATCATTAACTCTATTGTATGGTTCCAGATTGGTGACTTCACAGATGCTGCGGGTAAAGTCATCCATGGTGACCTTTATCGCTTCTTCGCCGGAGATAAAACAGCGGGCATGTTCATGACTGGATTCTTCCCGATCATGATGTTCGCTCTTCCAGCAGCCGCATTTGCGATTATTCACACTGCCAAGCCTGAGAGAAAGAAAGCTGTCGCTTCGATCTTCATTGGTGCAGCCCTAGCTTCATTCTTGACTGGGATTACAGAACCACTTGAGTTTGCTTTTATGTTCGTGGCACCTGTCTTGTATGGTATCCATGCCATATTGTCAGGGGTAGCAGGTTATGTTATGTATGCGCTGGGTATTAAGCTGGGATTTGGTTTCTCCGCCGGTTTCATCGACTATGCCATTAACTATCAATTGGCAACGAAGCCGCTTCTATTGATCCCTGTAGGCCTTGTGTTTGCCCTAGTGTACTACTTCCTCTTCCGTGTCCTTATCGTGAAGATGAATCTGAAGACACCAGGACGTGAAGATGAAGTTCTCGCGGACGATCAAGCTGTAGTTGGCAGCGGCAGCAGTGCCGTGCGGGCAGGGGACAGTAAGGCTGCCAAGATTCTGGCGAACATCGGTGGTTCAGAGAACATTCAATCGATCGATGCATGTATCACACGTCTGCGTCTGGTTGTGAAAGATGATAAAGCCGTGAATGATCCTGCACTCAAAAACCTTGGAGCATCCGGTGTCATGCGTCTGGGTAAGGGTGTTGTCCAGGTCGTATTCGGACCTCAGTCTGAATCCATCAAAGATGATATCAAGAAATTGATGTAATCCGAATAAGAAGTTAGAAATTACAAGCTCAGGGCGGATAATTATCCGTCCTGTTTTGATATGAACCCCAAATTATCTCCTACCTTAAAATTACGTGTAATCTACTCATAAGTTTCAATTATTTACCTTGCTTCGGCATAGTTCTTGGCGTATATTCGGACGTGGATATACTACTTGGGTGAAAGAGGCGGGATAAAGTGTCATATCGGCAAATCAAGTGGATGATTCTGATCGTTCCCTCAATTATTGTGGGGCTTTGGGAGTTTGTAAGGCATCAATTTCTTATTTCATACATATCCATGGGGCTTGGGAATTTTATAACCCCAGTCATTTTGTTTGTGGTAAGTATCACACTGCTGTATAGATTGTTCGCCATGCTCGAACGGGTGCAGAATGAACTGAATGAAGAGCGTGCCCAGAAGGCAGAGCTTGTCGCACGAGAGCAGCTGGCCAGAGAACTGCATGATGGAATTGCTCAGTCCTTATTTCTGTTATCTGTCAAAATTGACAAAGCCGAGCGCAGACAGAATCAGACAGGTGCTGAATTGAATCTGGATGAACTGCGGAAGACGGTGCACGAAGTTAACCGGTATGTGCGGCAATCGATCTCCAATCTGAAATATCCACCTGCGGCAAGTGCTGACGGGCAGAAGACCTTACGTCACCGGATCACACAATTGGTGGACGAGATTCAGGTTCATGTTCAAATGAACTGGGCCCTGGATGATACAGAATTTACAGCTAAAGAACAGGTAGAACTGCTTGCATGCATTCGTGAAGCCTTAGTTAATGCGAAGAAGCATGCTCCTGCCAGCCAGATCATTTTACTGGGTGAGGGAAATAGACAGCTCTGGACGGTTCGGGTGAAGGATAACGGGCCAGGCTTCGGTGCCTACATGTATACAGATGTCCGGGATAAATACGGACTGAAGATTATGAGAGAGCGAGCTGAAGAGATGGGCTGGGTGTTATCTATCGGCTCCGAAGACGGAATGACGATAGTCATGATTGAGAATAGGGAGGGATTCGGCATTGAAAGCCCGCGTATTGGTCGTTGACGATCATGCTTATGCAAGAGAAGGTATATGTGATATTTTGGCGGAGGATACATCCTTTGAAGTCATCGGGGTTGCCTCAAGCGGGGCAGAAGCTATCGAATTGACTGAGAAATTCATGCCAGATTTGATTGTGATGGATATTCATATGCCGGGGATGGATGGATTGGAAGCTACCCGTATTATTAAGCTTAGATTTCCCTATGTCAAAATTGTGCTGATTACTGTGTCCGATGATGCTGCTCATCTATTTGAAGCACTGAAGCAGGGGGCGCAAGGTTTTCTGCTGAAGAACCTGTCCCCTTCAACATGGGTTGAGTACCTGCGAGCCATCATGATTGACGAGGCCCCGCTTTCCAGTGAACTTGCCCATCAGATTCTTAAGGAGTTCCCGTCAGTTCCAAAACAGGATACTCTGGATCATCCACTAACCGGCCGTGAAAGGGAGATCCTCAATTGGGTTGCTAAAGGGATGACCAATAGGGAAATTGCAGGAGAACTGCAAATTTCTGATCAGACTGTAAAAAATCACTTGAAAAATATTTTACATAAGTTACAATTGGAGAATCGGGTGCAGCTAACCAGATATGCATTAGAACAGGGATGGATAGATACAAAGCGCCCTAATTAATCATTAATACGAAGTAATTAGAGACTTGAAAGCATCAAGTCGTTACCTTAGGTACAAGGTGGCGGCTTTTTTTGTCGTTTTTACAAAAGAAAGGAGGACTGTATACCTATTCCATAGAAGTTAATATAGGACTATATTCTAGATTTTACCATCTATGTGATGAGGATCAGCAATACATACAGAGTAGGAGAGTGAAGGTTGTATGAAGAGTAATTATATGATGAACACATTAATGGCAAGTGTGCTTGCGGTGGGCTGTATGTTCGGAGCCTCTGGGTCAGTTATGGCAGAAGGGGCAGTTAATTTTAAAGATAAACTGCCACCTTGGGCGAAGTCGGATATTGAGTATGTGGCAGCGAAAGGGTATATGAAAGGTGATGAAAGCGGAAAATTCAATCCGAATGCGACGATTAGCAGAGCTGAGTTTGCGGCCATATTAGCGAGAGCGTCCAATAATACGGAGGACACTGGTAGATCCGGGTTCACCAGCATTCCAGGATGGAGTCAGGACGAAGTGAATGTTGCTGTGAGTAAAGGGTTTATTTCGACTGCCGATTACCCAAATGGCTTTAATCCGGACGTGCCACTAACTCGTAGAGAACTCGCTAAGTGGATGGCATCGGGTCTTGCCGCGAAGGACGCCGACTATAAGAAGGCGCTCTCGGATACCGCAGATACACTTGTGCCAGTGGCAGAGTACTACAAAGGTGGTCTGAATAAGGCGGATTATCCTTATGTGTCGGTTGCACTAGGAACCGGGCTTATGGGCGGATACCCTGACGGCCGTTTCGGCCCAGCTCAGACCACCACGCGGGCGGAAGCTGCGGTGATCCTGCGCCGCTTCGAGTCGATTCAGGACAAGAAGGCAGATGAGTTTCAGGATCTGAAGGAAATGCGGGAAGTGGGGCTGACTGGGACGAATGCGATAAGTTTGGGGTTTAAGCATTCGAAGAATAATGGTGTTGAGGGAAGCTTCACGAATATCCGAAATGTACCAACCAAACTTAGAAACAACGTAGGTTCTACTAAATTAAATCGTTTTATTCTGGTCAATGCTTCAAAGGCAACTGATGTGAAAAACTTGTATGGTCGGATGTTTGTCGATAAAGATTACGACTCTGCTTTTAAGATGAATAAGGACCGATATGAGGCTTTTGTTGAGTACGCATTCACATCAAATATTGAAAATATGGACGTAATGACCTATCTTAATTCAACCACTTCTACATTTATGATTTTGACCGGATTTAGAAGTGGAACAATTGAAAAATACGGAATTAAGACTATGCCACGTATGGATCTGGTTGGTAAAGAGAATTTCTTCAAGAAGGGCAAAGAAGTTAAGTTCTGGGGAAATGGATTTGTTAATTCTAACTCTAATGATATTCATAACGGTGCAATGGTCACAGTTGGTAATGGTAAGACGTTCAGTATTTACAAAGATTAAGAATTCATCAAAGGAGCAATAAGATGGGACGACGCTTACGACGAAATATCATGATTGGTTTGAGTTGTGCATTGATCATTCCTAATCTTTTGTGGATGGGTTCTTCTTCGTTCGTGAACGCAGGCGGCAACGTTAGTGCTACTTTACCGGGTGTAGAGGAAATGAAAGAGACCATCACCGAAGGAGGGAAAGTGGAACAAACCTGGATCCGGGAAGGACAAGTGGATTCACTCGCAAATCCAGGAGTTTATCTCTACCAGCGAGATGATAAAAAGTGGGTAGCCGAAACATATAGGGGCACGGTGCTGTATAACTCAGTTGGATCATCCAGTTCACCCTATCCGGAGAAGGGGCCTTTGTTTGAAAACAAAATCAATATGACCAAGCCTGAATATTTACCTAAAGTGGACTATAAATTGCTTGATAGGGAATATAAAGATTCTTCACTAATGACAGATCCTAAAATCATTGGGGCCAACAATGTAACCTCTCTTGAAGATAAAACCAGTACCACACGATCTTTACAAATCCCTGATAGCGCCAACCTGATCATTACTTCAACCATAGGCGGAGACATTGAAAGCCATATCCCACCCGATGCCTATCTCACAAACAAACATGAAAAGTTCTCAGGAACCAAGTGGAATGTAGGATACACCACTCAAGTTTACGTTACCTGGAGAGCAAATTATGTGGAAAAGAAGAAGATTGTCATGACCGGCAAGAGCAAGATCGCGGTGAATGAAGTCACCATCTTTACAGCAACCGTGGCCACCTCGGAAGCAAAGAAAGCCTACGGCACCCCAGCAGATGTGACGACTCGAAGTGACGTGGTATGGAAGTCCAGCAATCCAAGTGTTGCCACGGTGAGCGCTACTGGGGTCGTTATTGGGGTTGCCAAGGGGACTTCTACCATCAGCGTCGATTGGAAGAAAGACAAGTATTGGCTCCATACTGAGAAGGTTGTGACCGTAGATACCAAAACCACTAATCCACCTTCTAGTGGATCCTGTGTCCCAACCATCAATCCACCCTATGCTGCGGCAAGCCCGGTAACTTCGTTCATGAACCCGAACGGGGCGGGCGAGATTCTAGGGGATGATGGGGCGAATGGCCGGCATTTCGATGCAGTGAAGGCTATTCCAACCAGCGAGAACCTGTACAGCCAGGCGTGGGGAATGAACTATTTGTTTCAGCATACTTTTGCCAACATGAAGGGTACGATAGATTACCGCTGCACGGTAGACGTGACCTATACACGCACTTGGAAAGAGAAGCAGCCGGATACTACCGGACCTGATGGGAAGCCTGTTAAGCAGCCGGATATTAACAAGACCGACACAGTGACCAAATCATACAACTTCAACCTGGAACCACGGAATTATTCATATTGGGAGATCAAGCAGCTGGAGGTATACGGCATTAACCACGCCGAAATGCAGAATTATGCTCTCCCAGGCGGCAATGTATACATGACACCTCACGATTATACGCTTCCGGATGTAGATAGTGATAACAGCAGTGATGTGAATGATCATGTATTTCCTAAGAGTACGGGAACGATTAGCTTTACTCCTCCTGTTGTGGCTTCAACGGGCTACGCTCCGAAGGATATTCCTAATGATACAGAGACATTGAAGGGGCTAGGGGAAGCACAAACGATGCCACCGGATGTGAAGAACGATAGGCTAACCTTTAACGGAATAACGATTATGAATGACAACACAGTTAGCAGCTCGGGCCCAGCTCCAATATCAATCCCGGCGCCAACGCGGATCCCAGACAAAATGCTCTATGAAGATCATCAATTGATTAGCAGCTCCTTAGTAAATAAAGCCGACACACCAAGTACCGGCACTCTATATTACGATCTTCTTCCCGAGAATGTGAATGGAAACAGCGATAAAGAGTTCCCAATAAGCAATATAAATAATGTTACCGTACATACACCTGTGGTAAATTACTCGTCTGTATCAGATGATACCGAGCATAATCAGAAAACTAAGCCAGATCGGAGTCGGGCAGCAGTAATACTGGACAGACCCTTTGTAATCCACATTCCTACCTCGGGTCAGCACACGAACAACCCAGGTTATGGCGATCGTGATTATGCAAAGTATACACGGAATAAGCAGGTAAAGTTTCCATTCGATGTGTACAATGAGGACCGAATACAATACATATACAAAGATACATGGGTGGATATCCCAGTGACACAGGACTATACCACCTTTTATATGCCAGTCTGGATAAATGAAGGAAATTACGATGTGGAGTTTCGCAGCATAGCCGAGAATGCACCATCTCCGTTTGGAGAGCAGTCTAATGCCAATACAAATTTGGCTAATCATGCAGCTGTCGATACGATTCCAATTGAGGTCATTGGCCGAATGTATGATTTCCGTGTGACCGATATAGCGGATTATTTATGGGAGACTGTATTTCGGACTCATAAAATGGCTTCTACATCTTCAGGCAGCTCCTATTGGGTTGGTCTTCAAGGAATTGATGGGGAGAGGAGGGGGAATATTCACCCTTACACCCTGCCGATACACCCTGGCAGTCATCCAGATCTGGGGTACAAGAATGTTGCCGTCAAGACAGGGTATCACTTTAAGTTTGACTTAAAGACAAAAGGTAATATGTTTGATATTCAAGACTCCATTCGTATTACTCCAAGTTTTTATTATACGAGCGAGGACGGGAAGACCCGAACCCCGATTGATATCTATTATAAAGCGGGTGACAAGAGTTTTGTTCGAATTGGATCAGCCGAGGATACGAATCAGCGGTACGTGATTCTGAATGACAGACTCCGAAATGTGCCTTTGGAGGAATTAACAGATACGGCTTTGTACAAGTATGATCAATATTATAATTTTGGCCAAGTAGGAGAAATTAGCCGGGACACGTTCTTGCAAAGTTATATCGGAAAGACTTCGATGAAAAAGACTCCGGTTGGTGGATTAAAGCTATTACAGCTGCCTGAAGCTGTTCGTACTTTGATTGGACCTAAGGAGGCTATTCCCTCTGGTGTAGACGTGCAAAGAGCGAATGCCTCTATACAGAAGTGGTACGGGGAGTATAGCTTGCCAGCGGATATCTATGGAGTAGTTGCGGGTACGAATCTGGCTGAGTATGGTAGAACCCATCAGGGTTTAACCGACCGAAGTCCTGTATTTTTGAAAAATGGGTATTTTATTGTTAATTTCAACCTGGAGACTATTGATCAAGGGAATCTGAAAGAGCCTCATTTACAGTATATTCATGCTCCTTTGATGAATCAGTGGAAGCTTGAAGGATTCAATAACAACATCATGGATCTTTATGGGCACTCCTATACTCTACAAGATGGTGATGTGGTATTCTATCATACTGACAAATCAAGTCGTGACGACTTCAGATCGAGCGTAACGCACTAATTAAAATTATGCCGTTTGAGCTCGTGGATATTAATTTCAGCGTAGCCTCCTTCTCAAGTGGTCAAGACCCCATTTAGTGGACTGTGAAAAAAATACCCTAGGCTGCAAGCTGGCGTCGGTATT
>RCUK01001642.1_pt1 | contig 13745 bp, 12 predicted proteins | sample 2166381 | NCBI WGS metagenome assembly RCUK01 (sample SAMN09932809, study PRJNA488358) | compost metagenome | isolation source: compost soil in an enriched community | place: Germany: Experimental Botanical Garden
CGCCGGCATCGCCGCCTTCTCGGGCTTCGCGCCCCAGATGCTGGACGGCGGCCCCGTCGGCGAGCTGGCCTACATGATCCTGGGCTTCGTCCTGCTGGGCCTGTCGTTCGGCCAGGCCTCCGGCTCGATCGCCTCTAGCTTCAGCCTGACCAACCGCTATACCGCCTCGGCCCTGACCTCGGACCTGGCCTGGCTGTTCGGCGCCGGCTTCGCCCCCCTGGCCGCCCTGGCCCTGTCGGGCAAGTTCGGCCTGATCGCGGGCGGCGGCTACCTGCTGTCGGGCGCCGTCTGCACCCTGCTGGCCCTGTGGCTGAACCGCGAGTTGGGCCGCGGCCGGGCGGGCGCCAAGACCTGACGCCAAAAGATCATCTCCAAGGCAGAAACAAAGAAACGCCCCGGAGGACTGCCTGTCCGCCGGGGCGTTTCATTTAGACGCAGATGAACACACCATAGTAAACGCGTGTAAACTATCCCTGTTACATTTCCATTTGCCGACTTTATAGACTGAGTATTTCCACTTGATCCGTAGTTTGGGTGCAACGAGAAGGAGCACCCTGGTGATCAGAAAGTCGTCAGTTATCTTCGCCATCGCGATCAGCAGCATCGCCACCATGGCGGCATCCACGCCTGCCATGCCGGTGAGCGACAGCTTCACCCTGGGCATTCGGGGTTTCGTCCCCGTGATCTGCCGCGCTGATGTTCAAGCGTCGCAAATCGCCCCGGAGAGCGGCGTCAACGCCATCGGCGTGATGAAGGAGTTCTGCAACAGCCCGTCTGGCTATCAGATCTGGGCCGACCACTCCGAAAGCTTGAACGACGCCGCCCTACTGGTGGACGGCCGTCGCGTCGAGCTGTCGGACACTGGCAGCACCCTGATCAGCGAAAGCAGCCACGCGGCCATTACATCGCGGGATCTGGCCATCGACCTGCCCGACGCGAACCGCATGGGTTCGCTGTCGGTGCGGATCGTGGCGCTCTAGATCCTTACAGGCTCGCGCAGGCCTGCGGGGCCACGGCCGTCGCCAGAGGCGTCACCGTGACCGTCAGCAGGTCGGCATAGTTCGGCGCCGGAATCTTGGTCTGCCCACCCTCGAGCAGGGTAGCGCTGATCGGAAGATTCTGGCCCGCTATGCCCGCGCGAACACAGGTCGTCGTCGTGAAATTCGCGCTGGCGCTGCTGCGCGCCTGCCCCAGGAAGTTGGCGCGATAGTCGATCGTGCTCGCCCCGGGCGCCGTCAGTTTGTAGTTGTTCTGCGACGTCATGGCCACCGTATAGGGGCCCGAGCTGGCGACGCGGATGGCGCCCGAGCGGGTATAGGTCGGCGGCGCGGCCAGCACGGTCGTCGTCGACTTGTCGCCGATTTCGCCAAAGTCCAACGCGCTGCCGACATAGCTGGCCTGAAGAGCGCTCAGCACATTGATCTGCAGGGTGATCGCGTTGGGGATGATCTGCGGCGAGCTGACGCTTTGCATGCCGCCCGTGCCCTGACAGACGTAGCGAATGTCAAACTGGATCGGATCGCCCGCCGACAGATCCACGCCCGGCGGAATGGTCACGACGAAGTTGCGGCTCACCGTGTCGGGCTGGCTGGCGCCGCCGAAGTTGACGTTGATCGAGCCTGCCGGCTCGTTGTTCGCCACCAGGGTCGGAGCGCCCGCATAGCCCGGCGCCTCATAGAGCACGTTCTGACCATTATACATGATCTGATAGGCCGGAGAGCCTGCGGGCTTGGTGAAGTAGAAGTCGACCTGCTGGGTCTTCTTGTTCGCCTGAGCATAGCGGGTCAGATTCAACGCCACATTGGCGTTGCTGATGGCCACCGGATTGAAGGGGTCGTAGTTCCCCAGGCTCGTGCTGCTGGCCCCGCTGAGGCCGCAGGACTGGGCCGCCGCCGGCAGAGCCGTCATCAGGCCGCCCGCCAGAAGCGCGCCGACCAGAAGACCTTTGACTTGGGCTTTCATCACTTTTCCTCCCCGCTCGGACGCAGAGCGTCGAAACGAATGACGTTCTCGGCGTTTTCCGGCACGTCGATGACATAGGTCGCGGGCTCGTCGCCGAGCATGCGAATCTCCCAGCGTCCAGGCCGCAGCCCGTTGAGGCTAAACCGCCCAACCTTGTTGGTGAACACGGTTATGGGCTCCCGCTCCTGGGCGCCGACCTCGCGGGCCGTGCCCGAGACCATGCTGAGCGGCGCGCCGTCCGCATCCAGCATCACGCCCAGGGCGCTGACGTAATAGTCGGAACCGACCGTCAGCAGATAGCCCGAGCGATAAGGCGGATACAGTTTGAACGACCCCTGCCCCAGGTCGGCGCCGATGTCGGCGTCGGGGGCGTCGATGGCGATCGTCTGGTCCGTATAGCTGGCCAGGTTGGGCGCCACGCCCGCGCCCAGAACCCCGCTGGCGGCCAGATAGCCCTCCGGCATCGGCTGAACCTCGACCGCCGCGCCGTCCAGGGTGCGGTGGCCGCGGACCATGGCGAAGCTGTCGTAGATCGGACGGCCCAGGGCCGCCGCCCCGTCCGCGATCGCCAGCGAGCCGCCCAGGCGGAGCGACGTCCGCTCGTCCAGGGCGCTGCCGAACATGTCCTCGAACGTCCCAAAGTGGGACATTCCGAGTTCCGCGCGGTTGGCGATGTAGTTCAGGTTGGCGTTGAAGCCCGAGCCGTAGTCGGCCCGCTCCAGGTCCACCGCGGCGTTGTAGGAGCCGACGCCCTGACCGCGCAGGGTCTGGAAGCCGACGCGCGCACGATCATCGCGGGTGTCATACTCCGCCCGGGCGCTGCTGTAGCGGCCGATACGATAGGTCAGGGACAGAAGGCCGGCCGTATTGCTGCCCAGCGCGCCGTCCTCATAGATGACGTCCGCCGTCAGGTTGGCGTTGGCGGTCAGGCGCCAGCCGAAGGTCGTGCGGACGTTGCTCACATCCTCTTGCAGGTCGCGTCCGATAGAGTGACGGAAATCGATCCCGGCGTAGATGTCGTCGCTGAAGGCGTGCGTGTAGCCGCCCGCCAGTTCGAACGCGAAGGGATTGACCGGCAGGATCGTGCCCACCGGACCGAACTCTTCGGAGCGATACTCGAGCGACAGGTTGACCGCGTCGGCCTGGCCGCCGGGGCGCTGGATGACCCTCTGATAGGTCAGGGCGCCGGAGAAGCCCGCGCCATAGACATCCAGGTTCGAGATCGCGAACTGGGCGCCGAAAACGCCGATGTCCGTGCCCAGGACCGTCTCGGCCCCGACCATCTGCGAGATGGAGTCGGCCTGGAAGTTGGCGCCCACGGTGACATTGTCGTCCAGCCCGCGGCGATAGAAGCCCGACACGACCCAGTCGTCCGTGTAATCGGGACCATCGGCCTGAAGCTCCGACTTCACGCCGGCGTAGAAGCCGAATTCCGACAAGCCCGCGGCCAGCTGGCTCTGGTCGAAGAAGATGTTGAAGCGCAGGACCTCGGTCCGACCCGTATCGTCGATGATGGCCAGTCGAACGTCATTGGCCCCCTGGGTGAAGGGGAAGTCGCTGAGATTGTAGTTGCCGGGCTGCAGTTGCAGGCGGCGCACGGACTGGCCGTTGATATAGACCTCGACCACCGAGGGACGCGTCAGGGCGAAGCTGCGCGAACCACGCGGGCGCGAGATCAACTGCGGCTGCAGCGCGCTGTAGCTGCGCTGGAAGGACACGCCCGCCATGCTCGGAGCCGCTTGATAGCTGCGCGACACCGGCTGCAGGTCGCCCGCCGTCCAACGGACCACGTTCTTCAGATCATCAAAAACCAGGCGCGAGCCCTGGCGCTGGAACTCGGTGACCCCGCCCGGCGACCAGACGCCCTGGGTTTCCAGCACCACGCCGTTCAGACGCGAGGCGAAGTCCAGATAGACGATGGGATCGCCCAGACCCTCGTTCGCGCCCTGATGAACATAGTCCAGGTTGGCGCGTGCGTTCAGGTAGGCCGAGAACCGGGCCGGTTGCGAATAATCCCCCAGACGCATCCGGTCCAACGGCGCGATCGACACGCCCTGGGCTGCACGAAATTGCGAAGGAATCTCGAACACCAGCTCCAGGGTCTGGGGGTCGTAGGTGGTGAGCACGCCCACGCGCGACAGGTCCTGGGGCGTGATCGGCGTCTCGCCCGCCAGGTTGGCGCGAATGGTCTCGACCGCCGTCGGGGCCATGATGTTCGACAGCAGATCCAGCGCCCGCACCGAAGCGAAGCTGACGCGGTCATTGGCGTCAATCGTCAGGACGATATCGCCTAGATACAGAGCCCCGTCCTTGGCCGGAACCGTCAAGGTGATGGTGCGCCCCGTCGGATTCAGGCGCTGCTGACCCGTAGCGGCCAACGGCGCATTGCCGATCGTGATGGTCCGCTCTTGCGGAAGAGGCGGCTGCCCCGCCTGCGCCGACGCGGCATGCGGAATTCCCATCAGGGCGGCGGCCCCCGCCAGCAGCCAGGCACGGAACTGCATGGGCTTACCGGCGGTTTTCAGGCGTGAATTCAGCTTCAAGGCGGACCCCCTCGGTCGGAATTTCAACAGGGAACTGGATCCGGCGCGATTGCTCGGCGCCAATCAGTCCGAAACCGATGCTTTGCTGGATTTCGGGTCCCTGGAAGGTGCGACGCCAGACCTCGCGGCCCTCGGCGTTGAAAGCGGTCAGGCGCAGACGGCCGCGCGAGACGTAGCCGTGGGCCACGGACGCATTGGCGAATGTGACGGCTGCGGTCGACTTGCCTTGCTCGTCGCGCACGATCTCGGCCCCCCGGACCGATATTTCGGGCGTCTTGCCGACCGGGGCGACGCTGACCAGAACTTGGAAATTATAGAGAATCTGGATGGCCGACTGACCTTCCGGCAACTGGACCGGCAGTTGGGCGACCGTGACGTAGTAATGCTTGCTGCGCTCCAGGTTCGGCTCGCCGACGTACTGGACGCGGAAGCTCTGGGTCTGGCCCGGCTGGATCACCGTCTGCGGCGGGAAGACGATCAGATCGCCCTTGTCCTCGCCCGTGCCGCGCGCGCCGCTTTCGTCGATCACCACGTCCTCGATCCGCATTTCAACGGGCAGAGGATTGGCGAAGGTGTTCTCGACGGTGATCGCGCTGCTGCTGCCGCGACCCGAAGCTGTCAGATCGACGACCACCGGCTGCACCGTCATGGCCCAGACGGCGCCGGCGACGGCCAGGGCCGTCCCGACGCCGGCCGGCAGGATCAAGCGCTTCAGGGAAAGGACGCGAGCGACCCGCTTGAAGGCTTGGGCGACGGAGATCTGCATTAGGTGGCCACCTGAAGTTCGATGATGACTTGATCCGAATAGGCGCCGGCGACCAGGGGATCGCCGCCCGACGGCACCTGGATCTGGATGCCCAGATCGCCCGCCGCGCCTTCCGTGCGATTGATGGTCAGCGCGCCCGAAGCGCTGCTGACGCCGGTGCTGTTCAGCCCGGCCCAGGTGGCGCTGACGGTATAGGGCACCAGCGCACGGAAGCCAGACTGGGCAGGAACAGCGGTCCCTTCCCTCGCCAGCCCGCCGTTGGCGGTGCGCACGATGACCCGATGGCCCGTGTTGCAGATCACCGGCAGGGCCAGGTTGATCTGCGTCGGACGGACCTGGGCGGTCTGCGGGTCGACGAACTGGGTGATGGCGACCTCTGCGCCGCGCGTGGAGGTCGAAGCGAAGACGGCGTTGTCGCCGCTGGTCGTCGGCGCGGCCACGACCACGCAGGCGGCAGGGGCTTCGCCGACGATCTGCACTTCCTTGGCGCGCCCGTCGACGGTCTGCGCCTGGGCGGCCGAAGCGGCGCTCAGGACAGCGAGGGCGGCGATCATGGTTCTGATCATCACTGGGGCTCCAGGGTGACGACAAGGGTGTCGGCATAGACGCCCGCCATCAACGGAGCGTCCGTCCGCAGATTGGACGCGCCCTCGGTGATGGAGACGGTCAGGGTCAGGTCGCCTGCGGCGGGTTGCCCCTGAAGAATGCTCTGCTCACGGGCGCCGCGCGAAGCGGCGTTGACCTCGAAGCGGCTGTTGCTCTCGCCCCACTGCACGCCCACCGTATAGGGAACGGCGTTGGCGAACCCGCTAGCCGCGTTCACGCCGGAGGCCTGAGAGCGCCACAGACCGTTGTTCAGCGACTGGACCCGCACCCGGTGCGCCACCGTGCAGACGGCCGGGAAGGACATCTCGGCGCTGGCGGCGTTGGTCGACAAGGTCGCCGGGTCGGTCAGCTGGTTGATTCGGATCGAACCCGGCGTCACGCTGCTGACGTTGACGGCCGCTCCGCCGCCGAAGGTCACGTCGCCGAGGGCGCAGACCTGGGGCGCCGATCCGGTGACCGCGAAGGCGAATTCCTCAGCCGAGGCCGCGCCTGCAAGCAGGGCCGCCGTCACGCCGATCGCCAGGGGAAGATGCCGCATCATGGCTGTTTCCTCAGTTGACGGCGGCCAACGTCACAATGACGGAGCCGCGATATTCTTCGTCCGACACCAGGCGAAGGTTGCCACCTCTTGCGGTGAAGGTCGACAGGCTGACCACGATGTCTGCGGCGCGCGGCGAAGGCTGCTGCTGCACGGCGTTCGGCTGGGTCGAGGCCGAGGTCGAGGTCGAGGCGGCCGCCGTCGTCCAGCCCGAGGCCGTGGCGACGAAGTCCACGCCGTTGGTGAAACCGTTGGGGACCGGCCCCGACTGGTTCTGGGCCGTCATCGGCGCGGCGGAAATGGTGATGGTGCTCTGCGCGTTGCAGAAGGCGCCCGACAGGGTCTTGGACGGCGCGCTGAGCGACGGCAGCAGATAACCGGTCGAGGTGTCGATCAGGACGCCCAGGTCGAAGACGCTGGTCCCGCCGCTGATCGCGCCCGAGGAGCACAGCGCCGGAACGCTGCCCACGACGGTGACCTGGCCGGTCGGCTGTCCCGCGGTCTGGGCCATGGCCAGAACGGGCGTCGCGAGCGTCAGGATGGAAGCGATGACGACAGACTTCATGATCGTTCTCCGGTCTTCGGGCGGTCGTGTCGGGCATCCTTCCCGATCGGGTCCGCCGCGATCCGCGGGGTGAAAGACGAGCCGCCCGCGGAGCGCCCGGTCCGAGGACCGGACGCCCCGCCTGGCAGCTTAGAGAGCAGGCGTCAGGGTGACCTTGACGTTGCCGGTGTAGGAACCCGCCACCAGACGAGCGCCCGCTGCGCCGGGAGCCGCATTCGTCAGCGTCACGGTGACGTTGTCGGCGAACAGGCCCAGGTTGGCGGCAGCGCCAGCGCCGGCGGTAACCGTCGTGTCGTTGGCCGAGGCGGCGGCGCCGAGGCTGGCCGACTGGGTCGCGGCGGTCGCGGTGTAGTCAACGCGCGAGGTGAAGCCCGCCGCGTTCACAGCCGCGCCCGAACGGGTCAGTTCGGTGGCGGTCACCGCCATGGTCGAGCTGACGCCGTTGCACCAGCCGGTCAGGGTGGCGGTCTTGTTGTTGACCACGGCCGCATTCAGGAAGCCGTCGCCGTCAGCCATCTCACCCAGGGAGATGGTGGCGTTGTCGAGCGAGAACTTGCAGACGGCGGCGACGCTGCCGTTGATGGCGACGTTGCCATCGGCGGCGAAGGCGGCGACAGGCGCCGAAACGGCGGCCACGGCGGCGAGAGCGATAAGCGTTTTCATATTGATTTTCCTGTATTTCCTAGATCAGGAACACGGATCAGATCGGCGCGATCGTCACCACGACCTTGCCGCTGTACGAGCCGGCGATCAGCTTGTCGGTCGGGGAGGTGGTGGCGAAGCCGTAGGCGCTGATGGTCACATTGTCCGTCGCGTTAGCCAGGTAGGCGTTCGTCGGGGCCGTGGTGGCGGCGGCGGTGGTCAGGTTGCTGACGGTCAGGTCCGTGGTGCCGGCGCGCTGAACGACCGCTTCACCCGTGAAGTCGATCGACTTGGAATAGCCAGTCGGAGCTGCCGGACCGCCGGTGATGGCCAGGGCGTCGGCATCGACCGTCACATTGGCGCTGGCGCTGGAGCAGGCCACGGTGAAGCTGTGGTCCATACGGGTGATCGAGCGCAGCACGCCGTTGGCGTCGGCGAGTTCACCCAGAGCTTCGTTGAAGACGCCGCCGCCGGCGGTCACGGAGCACTTCGGCGCAACCGAACCGGTGATGTTGATGGTGCCGCTCGTGCTTTGAGCGAAGGCCGGGCTCGCAGCCAGACCCAGGGCGGCGGCGACAAGCGCCACAGTGGTGATGCGGGACATTGGCATTCCCCTCCTGAAATGGCCCGCTGCGGGCCGGTTTGATGAAGTTGTCGGGCGCGTCATAGGGCCGCGCTCAAAGTCACTTTGAGAGTGTCGGCGTAATCACTGGCCGCCACCGGACGCGCCGCCCCCCCATAGGGCGGAGCTACTATTCGGACGTAGGAGCCGGTCTGCCCCGTCGAGGGGGCGTTCAGCTTCAGCCCTTGGGTGAAGCTGACCGGTCCACGGAAAACACAGGTGTTGGCGGCCGCAGCCGTCAGCAGGTTGGCGTCGCACGAGGCGCTCGCCGTCGCGCCGCCGGTCCCCACCATGTTCAGCTCAACCTGGTAGGGCAGCAGGGCGGTGTAGCCGGCAGGTGCTGCGACCGAAGACTTCAGCCCGCCCTCCTGCGAGACGATCGCGACGCGCGACGGCCCGTTGCAGGTGAGGGAAAAGGCCGTGTCCTGGCTGAAGCCCAGGTCGGCGTTCGGGAAGTTGTAGGTCGCGTTCGGAGAAGCCCCGGGCGTGAAGTTGCAGGCGCCGCCGACAGAGGCGGTCACCGGCACGCCGAGCGTGATGTTGTTGGGCGTCCCTTGGCCGACAGCATAGGCCGTGACCTGGGCCATGGCCCCGGACGCAACAAACACCGACGACGACGCCAGAAGCGCGACGAGCCGCTTGTTCATAGTCGCTCCCCTTCCCCTTCATGACGCCGCTTCACGCGGCGCCTCGCTTCAAACCTGCGAACCGATTTCATTTTCATCAGACTTTACAGACACTTGGATGTCCAAAAGTAGGATAACGTTGAAATTTACGCTTTCTTAACGCTTTTATGCGTTGGGTCAATCGCTACGCTTTGGCGAGACAGGCTCACCTGCTTCGACACGAGCAAGGGGCGCGCCAGCCGCACCGTCAGGCGCGCCGAGCTTCAAGACATTGTTTGGAATGGATTTTCTGGATCGAAGCCGCGTGCCGTTCCGGCGCCTTGATCGATCGACGCTCTGCGCGTTTCAGATAGGGACGAAATTTGTCCCATTATGAGACAAATAAAATCTCGAATTTATTCTCAAGTATCGCTGACGGCCTTTGACGCCGGACAAGGCGCTTTCGCCGGAATGCAGCGCGTAGGAAAAATCATACGCATCTACGTCACGCGATTACGCGCATCTCCGATGCAGTCGGCGCGCACGTGTCGTTATCAATGAGATGAAATATCAAAACAGAAAAGCCGACGCCCCTGAAAGACGTCAGCTATTCAACATTCAATCTTAGAAAACGCCCCCTCTATGGGATAGAGGGGAAGATAGATGGATCTATACGCCTTGACGGCGGCAGCGACATTCAGCGCCTACAGCAACTACCCGGCCTTGGCGCGGCGCCGCCAGGCGGTCAGCAGGTGCTCGGTATAGCCGTTGGGCTGCTCGCGCCCCTTGAACACCAGGTCGCAGGCGGCATTCCAGGCCGGGCCATCGAAGGCCGGGGCCAGCGGGCGATACGCCGCGTCGCCCGCGTTCTGGCGATCGACCACGACGGCCATCCGTTCCAGCGCCGCCCTCACCTCGCCTTCCGCGACGACGCCGTGGCGCAGCCAGTTGGCCAGATGCTGGCTGGAGATGCGCAGCGTGGCCCGGTCCTCCATCAGGCCGACGTCGTGGATGTCCGGCACCTTGGAGCAGCCGACGCCCTGATCGATCCAGCGCACGACGTAACCCAGGATGCCCTGGGCGTTGTTGTCCAGCTCCTGTCGGATCTCGTCGGCGCTCGGCGCCTCCGTCGCGAACGGCGGGGTCAGCAGCGGCGTCAGGCCGGTGGCGGGACGCGTCGCGATCTCGGCCTGACGGCTCCAGACGTCGACCTCATGATAATGCAGGGCGTGCAGGGTCGCCGCCGTCGGCGACGGGACCCAGGCGGTCGAGGCCCCGGCGCGCGGATGGCCCGCCTTGGTCGCCAGCATCTCGCCCATGCGGTCGGGCGCGGCCCACATGCCCTTGCCGATCTGGGCGCGGCCCGACAGCCCCGCCTTCAGGCCGATATCGACGTTGCGGTCCTCATAGGCCTTGATCCAGCCGGTGTTGCGCACCGCCTCTTTCCGCACGACCGGCCCGCCTTCCATCACCGAATGGATCTCGTCGCCGGTGCGGTCCAGGAAGCCGGTATTGATGAAGGCCACCCGCCCCCTGGTCGCCGCGATGCAGTTGGCCAGGTTGACGCTGGTGCGCCGCTCCTCGTCCATGATGCCCATCTTGATCGTCAGCGGCGGCAGACCGACCATGGCCTCGACCGCGCCGAACACGGCGTCGGCGAAGGCGACCTCCTCCGAGCCATGCATCTTGGGCCGCACAACGTAGATGGAGCCGGCCGGGCTGTTGCGCTCGTTCGCCGGGCGGTTCAGGTCGTGTAGACCGATCAGGCCGGTCATGGCGATGTCCAGCAGGCTTTCCGGGACCTCGCGCCCCTCCCCGTCCAGCACCGCGTCGGTCATCAGGTGCAGGCCGACGTTGCGGACCATCAGCAGGCTGCGCCCCTTGAGCGTCAGGGCCGAGCCGTCCGCCGCGGTATAGGAACGGTCGCCGTTCATGCACCGCTGCACCGTCTGGCCGCCCTTGACGAAGCCCGCCGACAGGTCGCCGCGCATCAGACCCAGCCAGTTGGCGTAGACCAGCCGCTTGTCTTCAGCGTCCACGGCCGCGACGCTGTCCTCGGCGTCGGCGATGACCGACAAAGCCGCCTCGACCACGACGTCCGCGACGCCCGCCGGATCGGTGCGCCCGATCGCGTGATCGCGGTCGATGACGATCTCCAGATGCAGGCCGTTGTGGCGCAGCAGCACGCCCGAGGGCGCCGCCGCCTCGCCCGCATAGCCGACGAAGACCGCCGGATCGGCCAGACCCGTGGTCCGCCCGCCAGACAGGGCGACGACCAACCGCCCGTTCTGAACGCTGTACCCCACCGCCTCGGCGTGACCGCCCTCAACCAGGGGCGCCGCCTGATCCAGCAGGGCGCGGGCGCGCACGATGACCTTCGCCCCGCGCTCGGCGTCATAGCCGCCGCCCTTGGGCGCCTCGCCCAGCGCGTCCGTGCCGTACAGCGCATCATACAGGCTGCCCCAACGCGCATTGGCGGCGTTCAGCAGATAACGGGCGTTGGTCAGCGGCACGACCAGTTGCGGCCCGGCCATGGTGGCGATCTCGGGATCGACATTGGCCGTCTCGGCCAGCGCATCGGTCCTCTCGGCCTCAATGTAGCCGATCTCGCGCAGGAAGGCCTGATAGGCGTTGGGGTCCGGCTGGCCCGGATGGGCGCGGTGCCAGTCGTCCAGCTTGGCCTGCAACTCGTCGCGCCGCGCCAGCAGCGCCCGGTTCGTCGGCGCGTGTTCGGCCAGCAGAGCCTCGAACCCGGCCCAGAAGGCCTCCGCCGTCACGCCCGTCCCCGGCGCCGCCTCGTCGCGGACGAAGGCGTCCAGTTCGGCGGCGACGTTCAAGCTTCCGTGGCGGACATAGGTGGTGAACATGGCGGCTTCTCCTTGAGCCTCGACCCTAGCCGCGCGCCCGCTCCCTATCCATGACAAAGAAGGGCGGCTATCTTTGCTGAAATAGCAATCATGAGACCGCGTCATGCTCGACGAGTACGAGATCTTCGTCCGCAGCCTGGAGGAAGGCAGCCTGTCCGCCGCCGCCCGGCGGCTGGACCTGTCGCCGGCCGTGGCCTCGCGGCGGCTGGCGCGGCTGGAGGACCGGCTGGGCGTGCGGCTGATCGAGCGCACTTCGCGCCGGCTGGCCCCGACCGAGGCCGGGCGCATGGTCTATGATCGAGCCGTGCGCATCCTCGACGGGGTGGACGATCTGGAAAGCCTGGTGTCGCGCCGCACGACCCAGGCGCGCGGCATGCTGCGGGTTTCGGCCCCGACCTCCTTCGGGCGGCGGCGGCTGGCCCCGCTGCTGGCGCCCTTCCTCGACGCCCATCCCCGGCTGACGCTGGAGCTGAACCTGACCGACGCCTTCGTCGACCTGATGGCCGAGGACGTCGACGTCGCCGTCCGCATCGGCAGCTATGAGGCCGCTGATCCCGCCATGCACCGCCTGGCCCCGAACCGCCGCGTCCTGTGCGCCACGCCCGCCTATCTGGCCGAACACGGCGCGCCGCAGACCCTGGACGATCTGCGCGCCCACGCCCAGTTGGCGGCCGAGAACCAGTCGGCCTGGCGGCTGGAGGGCCCCGACGGCCCCGTGACCTTTCGCGCCCGCAGCCGGGTGCGGACCAATTCGTCAGAGGTGGCGCGCGAACTGGTGCTGGCCGGGGCCGGCATCGCCCTGCGCTCGACTTGGGACGTGGGCGAAGAACTGCGCGACGGGCGGCTGAACCGGGTGCTGCCTCAGTATGCAGGGGCGTCGGACGTAGCGATCTTCGCCCTGACCGCCGGACGGGCCCGCGCCGAAAACCGGGTGCGGGCCTTTATCGACTTCCTGTCCGGCCTCTACGGCGATGTGCCAGAATGGGACAAGTAGCCTCTTTCCTCCCCATTCTATGGGGAGGTGGCGCGGAGCCGTAGGCGACGCGACGGAGGGGGCGTCTCGACGGCTGACGTTTGCGCCGCCCCCTCCACCGCTACGCGGTCCCCCTCCCCACAAAGTGGGGAGGAAAGAAGCTTACTGCGCCGCCGCCGTCGTCGGCTTCAGGTAGCGGTTCAGCCAGCTCACCATCTCCCACTGGGTGTGGCCAACTGACTCCCGCGCACGGTAGCCGTGGGCCTCCAGCGGCAGGACGACATAACGCACCGTCGCCCCATTGCCCTTCAGCGCCGCATAGAAGCGTTCCGACTGCACCGGGAAGGTGCCCGAGTTGTCGTCCGCCCCGCCGTGGATCAGCAGGATCGGCTCATTGACCTTGTCGGCATAGGTGAAGGGCGACATCTCCGTATAGGTCTCGGTCGCCTCCCAGTAGGAGCGCTGCTCGGCCTGGAAGCCGAACGGCGTCAGCGTCCGGTTATAGGCGCCCGAACGGGCGATGCCGGTCTTGAACAGGTCAGTGTGGGCCAGCAGGTTGGCCGTCATGAAGGCGCCGTAGCTATGCCCGCCCACGGCGATCCGGTCGCGGTCGGCGACGCCCAGGGCCACCACGGCGTCGACCGCCGCCTTGGCGCTGGCCGACAGTTGTTCGATGTAGGTGTCGTTCGGCTCGGCCCCGTCCTTGCCGATGATCGGCATCGTCGGATCGTCCAGCACGGCATAACCCTGGGTCAGCAGGAACAGATGACTGATGCCGGTCGGACGCACGAAGCGGTTCTCGGTGTCCACCACCTGACCGGCCACGGCGGCGTCGGTGAACTCAGCCGGATAGGCCCACATCACCAGCGGCAGCGGACCGTCGCGGTCCTTGTCGTAGCCGGCGGGCAGATACAGCGTCCCCGACAGCTGGACCCCGTCGTCGCGGGTATAGGTGATCAGCTGGCTCTTCACCTCGGCCAATTGCGGGGCCGGATCGGGGAACTGGGTCAGTTGCGTCACGCCGCCGTCCAGATCGCGCAGGCGCAGGTTGGCCGG
>RCUK01001644.1_pt1 | contig 13735 bp, 11 predicted proteins | sample 2166381 | NCBI WGS metagenome assembly RCUK01 (sample SAMN09932809, study PRJNA488358) | compost metagenome | isolation source: compost soil in an enriched community | place: Germany: Experimental Botanical Garden
ACGATCAGTACGAGTTCGAGAACGAGTCGGAATACCTGCGCGACGGCACGCCCTATCCGGACGAGGACCGCTTCACCGCCGACGCCACATCCACCCGCATCAAGGACGAGGAATGGTCGGGCGCTCTGGAGCACAAGCGCGACCTGTCCGGCATGACGCTGGAGCTCGGCGTGCAGTGGGCGATGAAGGAACGCGACAGTCTGATTACGGCGCCGACGCGCATTCGCTTCAACGTGCCGAACGCGCCGGGCGTGCGTCCGCCGGTTCCGGCTTTCGGCGCCTTCAATGCCATTCCGGGCGGCGACAGCCTCATCGAGGAAACCCGCGTCGACCCCTATGTCATGCTGTCGGGCGACCGCGGCGCGCTGAAATGGGAAGCAGGCCTGCGCTATGAGACCACGGACGTCACCATCACCGACGAGACGGCTGAAGACGCCGCCGACCGCGTCACCGATGTCGACTATGGCTTCCTGCTGCCCTCGGCCAGCGTGCGCTATCGCCTGAACGACACCGACCGGCTGACCTTCTCGGCGGCGCGCACCGTGCGCCGCCCCAGCTTCGACCGCCTGTCGCCCGCCCTTCTGGAAGAGGAGTTCGGCGACAGCGACTTCATCGGCAATCCGAACCTGAAGCCGGAATCGGCCTGGGGCGTGGACGTCGGCTTCGAGCGCCAGCTGGGCCGTCGCGGCGTGGTCGGCATCAACGCCTTCTACCGCTCGATCTCGGACCTAGTGGAAGAGGTCAACACGGGCCGCCCCGGCAGCGCCGACGATGAGGATACGATTCCGATCGAAGCCTTCATCTACACCGTCGAAAACGTCGGCGACGGCAAGGTCTGGGGCGTGGAGTTCGACCTGTCGACGCCGCTGGACTTCATCGGCATGGAGACGACCGGCGTCTTCCTCAACTACTCGTGGCTGGACAGCGAGGTCGAGGACTTCATGGGGACTCGCCGCTTCAACAGCCAGTCGGACTATGTGCTGAACTTCGGCTTCACCCACGACATTCCGACCTGGGGCGCGGCCTTCGGCGCCACCTATCGCAAGCAGGGCGAGGCCGCGGCCCGCGTCCTGGCCGAAGAGGTCCGCACCTCCTACGGCGCCGATCTGGAGATCTTCCTCGAGAAGCGCGTGGCCAGCAACATCGTCGTGCGCCTGACCGGCTCCAACCTGCTGAACGCCTCCAAGGATGAGGTGTTTAACAAGTTCGCCAACGTCAAGGATCAGACCGACCGCGAGCATGACGAGTACGAACTCGAAACCGAAAAGGGCGGACCCGTCTATCAACTGGTCGCCCGCATGGCCTTCTGAGGCTTCTGAAATCCTGGGCGAAGGGCCGGGCGGCGACGCCCGGCCCTTTTGCATTCCAGCATCGGGGCGCCTTTGGCTTTCGTCGGCATGGCCCCGGCGCGGATCACGGCCTATATGGACCGTGGCGGTTGACCCCGCCGGGGTCGGCGCTAGTGTCCGCGCCGCTCCTTCCCAGCGCCAGACCGATCAGAGGATATCCATGGCCGACGCCGCTCCCCAGACCTACGACGTAGTGATCATCGGCGGCGGGCCGGGCGGCTACAACGCCGCCATTCGCGCCGGTCAGCTGGGCCTGAAGGTCGCCATCATCGAAATGCGCGCCACGCTCGGCGGCACCTGCCTGAACGTCGGCTGCATGCCGTCCAAGGCCCTGCTGCACGCCTCGGAGCTGTATGAGGCCGCCAACACCGAATTCGCCGGCATCGGCATCGAGGTGAAGCCCAAGCTGAACCTGCCCCAGATGCACAAGGCCAAGGACGACAGCGTCGAAGCCCTGACCAAGGGCATCGAGTTCCTGATGAAGAAGAACAAGGTCGTCTGGCTGAAGGGCCGCGGCCGCATCGCCGGGCCGAACAAGGTCGAGGTCGAGGCCGCCGACGGCGCCAAGACGACCTATGAGACCAAGAACATCATCATCGCCACCGGCTCCGAGCCGACCCCGCTGCCGGGCGTCGCCTTCGAGGACGGCAAGGTCATCGACTCGACCGGCGCCCTCTTCCTGCCCAAGGTGCCCAAGAACCTGATCGTCATCGGCGCGGGCGTCATCGGTCTGGAGCTGGGTTCGGTCTGGCGTCGTCTGGGCGCCCAGGTGACCGTGGTCGAGTTCCTCGACAAGGTCGGCGCCGGCATGGACGCCGAGGTCGCCACCGCCTTCCAGCGCGGCCTGACCAAGCAGGGCATGACCTTCCGCATGGGCACGAAAGTCACCGGCGCGACCTCGACCAAGGACGGCGTCGAGCTGACGATCGAGCCTTCGGCTGGCGGCGCCGCCGAAACCCTGAAGGGCGACGTGGTTCTGGTGGCCATCGGCCGCCGTCCCTACACCGCCGGTCTGGGCCTGGAGACGGTCGGCATCGAGACCGACAAGCGCGGCGTCATCCCCAACGACCACTTCAAGACCACGGCGCCGGGCGTCTGGGTCATCGGCGACGTCACCTATGGCCCGATGCTGGCGCACAAGGCCGAGGAAGACGCCGTGGCCGTGATCGAGCTGATCGCGGGCAAGCCGGGCCACGTCGACTACGACCTGGTCCCCAGCGTCATCTACACCGGCCCGGAAGTGGCCTGGGTCGGCAAGAACGAAGAGCAGCTGAAGGCCGCAGGCGTCGCCTTCAAGAAGGGCAAGTTCCCCTTCGCCGCCAACAGCCGCGCCAAGATCAACCACGAGACCGAGGGCTTCGTGAAGGTTCTGGCCGACGCGACGACCGACAAGGTCCTTGGCGTGCACATCTATGGCCCGCAAGCCGGCGAGCTGATCGGCGAGGCCTGCATGACCATGGCCTTCGGCGGTTCGTCGGAAGACATCGCCCGCACCTGCCACTCGCACCCGACCCGCTCGGAAGCCGTCCGCCAGGCGGCCATGGCCGTCGAAGGCTGGGCCATGCAGGCCTAAGCCTTTCGGCCTTCAGTTCGAAATCGTCACGGCGCGCCCTGAAAGGGGCGCGCCGTTTTCGTTGAGGGGTTGTGACGAAACGCCGCGGGGCGGGCCCGCAACAAACCGACAGGGGGCGCGCTTAGGTCCGGGTTGCGGAAGCCTGCTGCAGGCTTTCCGCCCGCTTCATCCGGTCTGTGCCGCCCGACGACGGCCCGCAAAGGAGCAGGCTCATGGGCCGGCCAGCCACCGCCGCCCGGAACGGCGGCCTATGGGCGCCGCTCAGCACCGACTACATGCGCGCCGATGCGAGGGCCGAGGCTCCAGCAGTTCGGCCGATCCTTGAGGCCTTGTGGCGTTGCCCGCGCTGTCGCGGCGCGCTGGCGCATCGGACGGATCGTCTCGACTGCGTCGCGTGCGGCCACGGCTATGAGCAGGTCGACGGCATCCCCGATCTGCGCATCCCCGGGCCGAGCTGGATCGATATCGAGGACGATCTGGCGATGGCCCGCGAGATCGCCGCCCTGGACCTGTCGGTGGAAGAGCTGGTTCACGCGGTCTATGCGCGGCGCTCGACATGGGATGACGCCCTGGTGCGGCTACGAACCGGGCAGGTCCTGACGGCGCCGCAGCGTCTTCAGAAGGATGTCGCGGGTTGGCTGGCCGGGGCTGTGTCTCAGGACGACTGGCTCGACCTCGGCTGCGGCCCCGGCATGTTGCAGGCGGCCGCCGCGGGGTTGAAGGCGCCGGGGCGCGGGGTGGGCGTCGACGTGTCCATGACCTGGCTGGTCGTGGCCAAGCGGCTGATCGCGGCTCATGGCGGGACGCCCGTTCTGGCCGCGGGCCTGGCCGAGGCCCTGCCGCTGGCCGACGGCGCCCTGTCGGGCGTGGTGTCGCTGGACGTGATCGAGCACGTCGACAGGCCCGACGCCTTTCTCGACGAGATCGACCGGGTCGTCCGCTCCGGCGGCCGTCTGGCGCTCAGCACGCCCAACCGATTCAGCCTGGCGCCCGAACCCCACGTCATGGTCTGGGGCGTAGGCCTGCTGCCGCGACGTTATCAGGCCCGCTATGTCGCCTGGCGCAGCGGCAAGGCCTATGTCTCGACCTGCCTGATGAGCAGCGGCGAACTGCGCCGCAAGCTGAAGCGCCGCACCCGCTTCGCGTTCAGGATCATCATCCCGCCCGTGCCCGATGAGGAGGTGGCGCGCTTCTCACCGATCAAGGCGCGCCTCGCCCGGCTCTATAACCGCATCGCTGCCGCGCCCGTCCTGCGCACCGTCTTCCTGACCATCGGCCCCTTCTTCCAGATCACCGGCGTCAAGACGGGCGAAGCGAGGGGGTGAGGCCAAGGCTTCAGGTCGCGCTAGCGCCGAGAAGCGGCGGTCACTTCCTTTCGGCACAGAGGGCCGGATAAACAGCGATATGGAAGACGACCTCAATTGCCCTAGCGGCCATATGGCAGAGCACCCGCAGAACGATTGGGGGATGGTTCGCTACGATCCACGCTTCGACCTCTACTGGGTGCCGGCAGGTGGAGCCAAGCAGCAGTTGTTCTTTTGTCCGTGGTGCGGCGAGCGGCTTCCGCCCTCTCACCGTGACCGCTGGTTTGATGAGTTGGAAGCTCGGGGGATCGATCCCAACATCGATGCCATTCCCGATGAATTCCAAAGCGGCGCATGGCGAGGCGCCTTCGATGAGGCCCGTACCTCAAGAGAAGGGGGCGCTATTGAAGGCCGATATATCGATTTCTTCGACATTCCTCCCGGCGGAGATGAGGGAGCAATGTCTGACTAGGGTCGAAAGCGGACCCAGGCATCGGGTGGGTTTTGTCTGCGGTTGACCTCGCAATCGGCGGCGCTCGCGCCCATGTCCGGCTTAGACCTCCTCCACGACACCGGATCATCCCCATGGACCTGAAACTCACCGGCAAGCGCGCCCTGATCTGCGGCGGCTCCAGCGGCCTGGGACAGGCTGTGGCGAGGGCTCTGGTGGCCGAGGGGGCGCATGTGGCCCTGCTGTCGCGCGATGCGGCCAAGCTGCAGGCCGTGGCCGACGAGCTGAACGCCATGGGGCCGGGCAAGGCGGTGATCGCCCCGGCCGATCTGGCCGACCATGAGGGCTTGCTGAAGGCCGTTGATGTCGCCGAGGCGGCGCTGGGCGGGCCGATCCAGATCCTGCTGAACAACACCGGCGGGCCGCCGCCGTCGGGGGTGAACGGGCTGGAGCCCTCGGTCTGGCGCGATCATTTCGAGTCCATGGTGCTGTCGGTGTTTCGCCTGACGGACCGGGTGCTGCCGGGGATGCGGGCCATGGGCTGGGGGCGCATCCTCAACGTCGCCTCCATCACCGTGATCGAGCCGGTCGGGACGCTGGGCGTGTCCAACACCCTGCGCGCCTCGGTGGCGGCCTGGGCCAAGACCCTGGCGGGCGAGGTCGCGGCCAACGGCGTGACGGTCAACACCCTGCTGCCGGGCCGGATCGACACCCCGCGCATCGAGCGCCTGGACGCCGCCCGCGCCGCCGCCACCGGGGTCGAACCCGCCGAGGCGCGCGCGGAATCGGTCAAGACTATCCCCGCCGGTCGCATCGGCACGACAGAAGAATTCGGCGCCGTCGCCGCCTTCCTGGCCAGTCCTCTGGCGGGTTACGTGACCGGCTCGTTGATCCGCGTGGACGGGGGCGCCGTCAGGGCGATCTAGCCGCGCGGGTGGGCTCCGGCGTAGGCGGCCAGCAGGCGGGCGGCGTCGACCTGGGTGTATTTCTGAGTGGTGGACAGGCTGGCGTGGCCCAGCAGTTCCTGGATCGAGCGCAGGTCGGCCCCGGCCTCCAGCAGGTGGGTGGCGAAGCTGTGGCGCAGGGCGTGGGGCGTGGTCGAGGCGGGCAGGCCGAGGCGGCCGCGCAGGCGCTGGACCGTGGCCTGAACCTGACGGGGACTGAGGGCGCCGCCGCGTTTGGCGCGGAACAGGGGCTGGTCGGGTTCGAGGATGAAGGGCTGGAGCGCCAGATAGGCGTCCACGGCCTCGCGCACCTGGGGCAGGACCGGGGCCAGCCGCATCTTGCCGCCCTTGCCGACGATGCGCAGGGCGTCGGGCAGGGGGGCGTCGGATCGCTTCAGCGACAAGGCTTCTGAAATCCGCAGCCCGCAGCCGTAGAGCAGGGTTAGGACGGCCCGGTCGCGCGCGGCCTCCCAGGGGTCCATGTCGGGATCGGCCTCGGGTTCGTGCAGTAGGCCGCGGGCCTGATCCTCGGTGACGGGGCGGGGCAGGGACGGCTTGACGCGCGGGCCGCGCACCAGGGCCAGTTGCGGCGCCGGCGTGCCGCAGCGTCGGTCGAGGAAGGCGTGAAAGCCGCGAACGGCGGCGAGCGTCTGGCTGAGCGAGCGGGCGTTCAGTGGGCGGTCACCGCTGCGCCGTTCGGCCAGATGGGCGCGGACCTCGGCGGCGGTGACGGACCCCAAGTCAGACTGGAACTGTGGCCCGCCGCGATGGCGCTCCAGAAAGGCGACATAGAGCCGGCCTATGTGGCCATAGGCTTCCAGCGTGCGCGGCGACAGGCGACGCTCGTGCGCCAGATGCTCCAGCCAGGCCAGCAGCGCTTGATCGGCGTTTAACCCTGCGTCGGCCATCGCTCGGCCATGCGCTCCACCACGCGGGTGATGAAGGCCACCAGTTCGCAGCCCATGGCCGGGGTGAAGCCGTCGTCCTCATGCGAGCCGAAGGCGCACAGGGCCGGGCGGGCGCCGTCGGAACCGGGCAGATGCAGGCTCATCCGCACCAGGGCGACCGACTTCACCTCGCCCTCGGCGGGGCCGAACAGGTCCAGACCGGTGAAGTTGGGGCCGAGCCATTCCAGACCGTCGTCGCCCAGCAGGGCGTCAACGCGGCCCGGCTCCAGCGACTTCCAGCCAAAGGGCACGGCGCCGGGTTTCTCGATGGCGATGGCGCCGCCGGCCAGACCGAAGCGGGCCTGCGCGGTGGCGTCCAGCTGACGCGACAGCTCGGCGTGGGTGGTCGCCTCCATCAGGTCCAGGGCCGAGACGTGGGTCTGGGTCTGGGCGGCGAAGTTGGCGCGGGCGATCTCTTCGATCTGTTTCCGGGCGCCCGCCTCGCGCTGGACCACGGCTTCGAGCCGGGTCAGGGCCGCGCGGCCGAAATCGACCACGTTGCGGCCGGTGGCGCGCAAGCCCAGTTCTTCCAGAAGTGTGCGGTCGTCCAGCAGACGATCAGAGTGGGCGTTCAGCCAGGCCCGCACCTCGGGCCAGTGAAGGCCCTCGGCGGGATCAGAAGAGAGGTCCAGGGAAGTGCTCAAGCAGGACCTCTTTCCGGTCGGCGTTACAGGATGGACTGACCGGTCTTTCCCCAGTCGGCCAAAAAGGCATCAAGCCCCTTGTCGGTTAACGGGTGCTTGACCAAGGCCTTGAAAACGTCGGTCGGCAAGGTGGCGGCGTCGGCGCCGGCGATGGCGGCGGCGGTGACGTGGTCGGGATTGCGCAGCGAGGCGGCCAGGATTTCGGTGTCGAAATCGTGGATGTCGTAGAGGGCGCGGATTTCATCCAGCAGATTGATGCCGTCGGCGCCGACGTCTTCCAGACGACCGACGAAGGGCGAGATGAAGGTGGCGCCCGCCTTGGCGGCCAGCATGGCCTGGGCGGCGGAGAAGCACAGGGTGACGTTGGTCTTGATCCCCTTGTCGGCGAAGGCCCGCGTGGCGCGCAGCCCGTCCCAGGTCAGGGGCAGCTTGACGACCACGTTCGGGGCGATGGCGGCCAGCTTGTCGCCCTCCTTCACCATGGTCTCGAAATCGGTCGCCACGGCCTCGGCGGAAATCGGCCCCTCGACGAGGGCGCAAATCTCAGCGATGACCTCGGCGATGTTCCGACCCGACTTGGCGATCAGCGACGGATTGGTGGTGACGCCGTCCACCATCCCGGTGGGCAGCATGTCCTTGATGACGGCGACGTCGGCGGTGTCGAGAAAGAGTTTCATGATCGGGATGCTAGCCCTTTGGGACGCGCGGTGAAAGTCGCCTCCGTCCTCATTCCCCTGCCGGTGCCCGAGGCCTTCGATTACGAGGTCCCGGAGGGGCTGACGGCTGTGCGCGGCGATCAGGTGACCGTGCCTCTGGGGCCGCGCCTGATCCGGGGCGTGGTCGCCGAGGTGTTCGAGACGACGGGCTCGAACCGGCGGCTGAAGGCGATCGATCAGGTGCTGAGCGAGCATCGCCTGCCGGAACGGACGCTGACCTTCGTCGAATGGGCCGCGCGCTGGACGCTCAGCCCGCCGGGCGAGATGGCGGCCACCGCCTTGAAGGGTCTGCGCGCGCCGCGTCCCCGGCCCGAGCGGCGGGTCAAGCGGGTCGAGGGCCGCCATCCCGCCCGCCCCACGGCGACGCGGACGGCGGTGCTGGAGGCCCTGGGCCAACGCTCGATGACCGGCCCCGATCTGGCCCGAGCGGCGGGCGTCTCGACCGGCGTGGTCAAGGGACTGGTCGACGAGGGCGTGCTGACGGTCATCGAGATCGAGGCGGTCGCCGCCTTCGACGCCCCCGATCCCGACCATGCGCCCGCGACCCTGAACCCGGATCAGGCGGCGTCAGCGGCGGCCATTGCGGACGCCGTGGCCAAGGGCGGATTCGCCCCCTTCCTGCTGGACGGGGTCACGGGCTCGGGCAAGACCGAGGCCTATCTGGAGGCGGCGGCTCGGGCGTTGCGGGCCGACCCGAAGGCCCAGGTGCTGATCCTGCTGCCCGAAATCGCCCTGACCCAGGCCTTGATCGAACGGATCACCGCCCGCTTTGGCGCGGCGCCGGCGGAATGGCATTCGGGCGTGACCCCGCCGCGTCGTCGTCAGGTGTGGGAGGCGGTGGTCGCCGGCCGCTGCAACATCGTGGTCGGGGCGCGCTCGGCCCTGTTCCTGCCCTACGCCAACCTGCGTCTGCTGGTGGTGGACGAGGAGCACGACGGCTCGTTCAAGCAGGAAGAGGGTCTGGTCTATCACGGCCGCGACCTGGCCGTGGCCCGCAGCCGCATCGAAGGCGCGACCGTGGTTCTGGCCTCGGCCACCCCGTCGCTGGAGACCCTGTGGAACGCCCGGCAAGGCCGCTACGGCTGGCTGAAGCTGGCGGCGCGGCACGGGGCGGCGGTCCTGCCCGACATCGACCTGATCGACCTGCGCACCTGTCCGCCCGACCCGCAGACCTGGCTGTCGGCGCCCTTGCGCGAAGCCATCGGCGAGACCTTCGCCAAGGGGGAGCAGAGCCTGCTGTTCCTGAACCGGCGCGGCTACGCCCCCGTCGTCCTGTGCCGCGCCTGCGGCCACCGGCTGACGGCGCCGGATACGGATTCGTGGCTGGTCGAGCATCGCTACACCGGGCGGCTGGTCTGCCACCTGACCGGCTTTTCGATGATGAAGCCCAAGCTCTGCCCGTCGTGCGGGGCCGAGGACTCGCTGGTGCCGGTCGGGCCGGGCGTCGAGCGGGTCGAGGAGGAGGTGCGACAGCTCTTCCCCGAGGCGCGCACCGCCATCTTCAGCTCCGACACCGTGCCGGACGGGGCGTCAGCCCGCGCCCTGATCCAGTCGATGGCCGAGGGCGAGATCGATATTCTGGTGGCCACCCAGGCCGCGGCCAAGGGCCACAACTTCCCGCGCCTGACCCTGGTCGGGGTGGTGGACGCCGACCTCGGCCTGCGCGGCGGCGACCTGCGGGCGGCCGAGCGGACCTATCAGCTGCTGGCCCAGGCCACGGGCCGGGCGGGGCGGGCGGACAAGCCGGGCCGCGCCCTGTTGCAGACCTGGACGCCCGAGCATCCGGTGCTGATGGCGCTGGCGGCGGGCGACCGCGACGCCTTCGTCGAGGCCGAGATGGGCGAGCGCGAGGCGGCGTCCCTGCCGCCGCATGGCCGTCTGGCGGCGATCATCCTGTCCAGCGAAAACGCCATGGCGGTCGAGAAGGTGGCCCGCGATCTGGCCGAGGCCATCCCCAACGCCGAGCGGCTGGAGGTCTATGGCCCCGCCGACGCGCCTCTGGCTCTGGTGCGGGGGCGGCGGCGTAAACGGCTGCTGGTCCGGGCGGATCGGGATGTGAATCTTCAGGCCTTCCTGCGCGCCTGGCTGGCGCGGGTGAAGGTGCCGGCTTCGGTGCGGCTCACGGTGGACGTTGACCCGTACAGCTTCCTGTAAAAGCCTTCCCTTCTCCCGATGGGAGAAGGTGGCGCGAAGCGCCGGATGAGGGTCGAGGTTATCCGTCGGCGTAAGCCGTCGCTCCGGGCGATGAAGCGGCTGCGCCGAAGGTCAGGTCAGCCCCTCACCCTTTCGCGCGGCCGCTCGCTGCGCTTGCGGGCGCTCAAGCCCTCTCCCGCCGGGAGAGGGGAGAGTCAGCGCGGCCCGGTCAGCTTGATCTCGAACAGGCTGGGCCAGTTCTTGCCGGTGACGAACAGGCGGCGGTTCTTCTCGTCCCAGGCGATGCCGTTCAGGACGTCGTCGTTCGGGTCCTTCACCACGCCCGCGGGCAGCAGGCCGGTCAGGTCGATGACGCCGACCACGCGGCCCGAGGCCGGGTCGATGCGGACGATGTAGTTGGTCTGCCAGACATTGGCCCAGACCTCGCCGTCGATCCATTCCAGCTCGTTCAGCTGACGCACCGGGCGGCCGTTGAGGGTGACGGGGACGCGGCCCGTCTCGGCGAAGGTCTCGGGATCGAAGAAGCGCAAGGCGGGCGATCCGTCCGACAGGATCAGCCGGGCGCCATCGTGGGTCAGGCCCCAGCCTTCGCCGGCATAGGCGAATTGGGCCGTCTGGCTCAGGTCGGCGGCGTTCCAGACGAAGCCGACGCCGTTGTTCCAGGTCAGGGTGACGACGCGGCCGCCGATCTCGGTCAGGCCTTCGCCGAAATATTCAGGATCAAGGTCGCGCTTTTGCAGCACGACGCCGTCTTCCAGCCGCACCCGGCGAACGCTGGACGGCTCGCGACCCGTGCTCTCGATCAGTTCGCCGTCGCGAATGACCAGGCCTTGCGTGAAGGCGGTCGGGTCGTGGGGGAAGGTCCGCACCACCTCATAGCCGTAGACCGGCGTGACGGGGGCGGGAGAAGAGGCGGCCGGCCCCGGCGATTGCGCGACCGCCGACGCGGGAAGCGCCAGCAGCAGCATCGCCAGGACCGGCCAGAGACGCACAATCAGACGCCGGGCTCGGCGGTTTCGGCCTTGTTCAGGGCCGCCTGAGCAGCTTCCGCGGCCTTGTCCTTTTTGATCTGCGCATTGCGCGACCACATGTTCAGGAACTCGACCAGGGCCGAGAAGGCCATGGCGGCGTAGATGTAGCCCTTGGGCACATGGACGCCGAAGCCGTCGGCGATCAGCACGGCGCCGATCATCAGCAGGAAGCCGAGGGCCAGCATGACCACGGTCGGGTTCTTGTCGATGAAGTCAGCCAGCGGGTCCGAGGCCAGCAGCATGACGGCCACGGCGATGACCACGGCGACCATCATGATCGGCACGTGGTCGGTCATGCCGACGGCGGTCAGGATGGAGTCGATCGAGAAGACCAGGTCCAGCATGATGATCTGGATGATGGCCGAACCGACGTTGTTGATGACGAGGTCCTTCTTGTCCTTCTCCAGCATGTCGTTCGACGGGGTGACGTCGACGGCGTGGTGGATTTCCTTGGTGGCTTTCCACACCAGGAACAGACCGCCGGCGATCAGGATCAGGTCGCGCCAGCTGAAGGCGGTGTCGAAGCTCTCGCCGTGGAAGCCCAGGTCGAAGACCGGCGCCGTCAGGCCGACGATCCAGCCGATAGCGGCCAGCAGGCCCAGACGCATGATCAGGGCCAGACCGATGCCGATGCGGCGGGTGCGCTGGCGATGCTCGGGCGGCAGCTTGTTCGACAGGATCGAGATGAAGATCAGGTTGTCGATGCCGAGCACGACCTCCATGACCACCAGGGTCACGAGGGCGGCCCAGGCGGCGGGGTCGCTCAGCAGGGGAGTTATGCTTTCAAGCATCGGGGTTCCAGAATGTGATGTAAGCCTAAGCGGTAACGGGGTCGTGAGGTTGCATCAAGCGGGCTTGTAGGGCGTCGTCGTCGCACCCGGGACGTCAGAGACCAATGCGCCGGGGCCGCCGCCCGCCATGACGGCGGCGCGGACGGCCGCGTGGCTGGCCAGGCTCTGGGCCTCGACATAGATGCGGCCGGCCTGCGGAAAGGCGGCGCGGATGCGGTGCTCCAGCCGGGCGACGGTGTTCTCGACCTCGGCGGCGGTCAGATCGTCGCGGAAGTCTAGACTGAGGGCGACCAGAATCTCGTTGGGCCCGAAATGCATGGTGCGCAGGTCGTTCAGCCCGACCACGCCCGGCTCCTCGACGGCGAGGGCGGCTATGCCCGCCCGGGTGGCGGGGTCGGCGGCCTCGCCAGTCAGCAGGCTTTGGCTCTCGAAGGCGAGGAAGCCGGCGGTGATCGCCAGCACCACGCCGATGGCCACCGAGGCCACGCCGTCGATCATCGGCAGGTCGAGGGCTTGACTGGCGACCACCCCGATCAGGGCGATGACCAGGCCGGTCAGGGCGGCGGTGTCCTCGAACAGGACGGTGAAGATGGTCGGGTCCTTGCTGTCCTGCACCGAGCGCAGCAGGGGCCGGCCCGCCCTTTCGTGGTTGAAAGCCTTCAGCGCCACCCACCACGACCCGCCCTCGAACAGGACGGCGAGGCCGAGGACCACATAGTTGACCCAGGGATTGTCGATCGGCTCCGGCGCGCGGATGCGCTCAACGCCGTGCAGGATGGAGATGACGGCGCCCAGGCCGAAGATCAGGACGGCGACCACAAAAGTGTAGAAATAAAGCTGCAGCCCATGCCCGAACGGATGGGTTTCGCTGGCCGGGCGGGCGGCGCGCTTCAGCCCGATCAGCAGCAGAATCTGATTGCCGGTGTCGACCGACGAATGGATGGCCTCGCTCATCATGGCCGCGCTGCCGGTGAACAGGGCGGCGGCGAACTTGGTCACAGCGATAGCCGTATTGCCCGCCAGGGCGGCGAAGATGACGTTTCTGGAGGTCGAGGCGGCCATCGAAACCCCTTGCAGCGCGCGAAAAAGAGCGCGGGTGCGACCTTATCGTTCCGTTCCCGTCGGTTGCGACCGGGGACCTTGCATGCTATCAGCCGCGCGGCTTTAGCGAAGGATGCATCGAAAGATGTGTCCCAAGCGTGCTTTCCATAAGCAAATCAAGCCCTTGTCTGGCGCGAGAGATCGCGGCCGGACTCGACCCAAACGCTTCAAATCGCGGACCTTTATTACGTGGCGGACGATTTCAGAACGACGGAAGTCGGCGAACGGTATGCTCAGGCGCTGTTCGACCTCTCGCAAGAGACGGGGGCGCTCGACGCCGTGCGCGGCGATCTCGCCTCGCTGAAGGCCGCCTGGCTGGACAGCGCGGACCTGCGCCGTCTCGCCCAGTCGCCGGTGATTTCCGCCGACGATCAGGGCAAGGGTCTGTCGGCCATCGCCGACAAGGCGAAGTTCAACGCCACGACCAAGAAATTCCTCGGCCTGCTGGCTGAGAACGGCCGCGCTCGCGACCTGCCGGGCGTGATCGCCGGCTTCCAGGCGCTGTACGCCAAGAAGACGGGCGTCGTGGCCGCCGAGGTCGTCTCGGCCCTGCCGCTGTCGGCGGCCCAGACCAAGAGCATTCAGTCGGCCCTGCGCGCGTCGCTCGGCCGCGATCCCGAACTGACCGCCCGCGTCGATCCGTCGATCCTGGGCGGGCTGAAGGTCAAGGTGGGCTCGAAGCTGTTCGACGCCTCGCTGAAGACCAAGCTCGACCAGATGAAGTTTGCCC
>RCUK01001645.1_pt1 | contig 13733 bp, 11 predicted proteins | sample 2166381 | NCBI WGS metagenome assembly RCUK01 (sample SAMN09932809, study PRJNA488358) | compost metagenome | isolation source: compost soil in an enriched community | place: Germany: Experimental Botanical Garden
CTCCGTACAACATCCCCACGCCAAACACCAAACTCCCCACTGCAACAAGAGTCTGTGTCCACCCACTCACCTTAGAACTTAGGTCTGCCATGTTCATCTCCGCTTACTTGCGAAGATGTCCGTGACTTTCTTAATACCAAAGGAGGCTGCAAACACTACGCCAATAAGGTATTGATACCAGTCAGGGCAATTGCTCAAGGTCTGGAACCCAGCATTAACCACATCACCCATCCCTGGGATGAACGACATAATCATCGGGATGGAGATGAGGATGGTAAGCCACTCATCCTTCCAGCTAGACTTGCTAGCCTCTGCTTGAATGTTGTCCCAGTTGGCTTCGTTAGTTAGTTGCGTAACCTCCTTGGAGATTGTAGCTTCCTGAATCTTTTGCTTGCCTTCGAGCCAAGTAGAAACAATATTGCCTATAGGCCCGAACAAACTCGTAAACCACATATTACCCCCTCAGGAACAGTTCACGTTCCTCCCGTCTCCGGTTCGTAAGACCGTCAACTACCTTACCGTTGTCTTTGTTCCATCTAGGGAACTGGTCAGCGGCTCCAAGGTAATCTCCAGCATTCAACTTCTTCAGAAGGGTTGAACTGCGAAACGCTTCACCCCCCACGTTGTAAACAAAGCTAACAAGGGCATCAAACTGGTTCTGTGTAAGCTTAACCTTAACTGCCCCATTAACATGGTTCTCAGCGACCCTGAGATCGCGTGTAAGGAGCCTCTCAGCTTCAGAGAGGGGAATGGTAAGCCCCTCCCTTACATCGGCTCCTGTGTGGCCATAGCCAATGGTCCACACACCTCCACCATCCTTGTACGCTGTAAGGCGTAGCCCCTCAGCGGTCTTGATGGCTTGTTTGTTTTGAGTAATCATTTCTTACCTTTAGTCTTCGCCTTGGGGTCTTTCTTCTTCTTTCCGTAAGGTACGAACCCTTTTGGTGCTGGCTTCTTTTTACTCGGCATTAGTGTCACTCTCTTTAGGTGTTAGGTCTTTCTGATCGAAACCAAAGATGGTTTGGAAGTTACGGTCATAGGAGGCTTTATAGTTGGTGTCACCACCAAGGTGAGCGTCCATACGAATCAACTTGTTGACAATAGGGGAGACGGTCTTGTTAAGCTCGTTCACCTTGTTCTTGACGCTAGTACTTGCAGAAGGGTCTGCACGGAACACCACACCACCACCCGAGAAGAATGGTTTAATAGCGGCTGTAGCAGATACAGCAGAAGTAGCACCAGTGTCATTGACAGGTCCTGTAGCCGCTTGGTAGACGTTAGACGACCGTTGCGGGATGAGGGCCTGCTGATACTGTTGCTGGATCAGTGGAGACACCTTATCGACGTACTGAGACTGCAAGATGGTGTTAGCATTCGCAGCAGCAGCTTCGTAAATCCCACCACCTTGAGTAGTGAACTTACCAAACTCAGGGCTGGCAAGGAAGTCAGTGACGTCATTGTACTCAGAAGGATTATTCACTGAGACACTATGCACATCAATAGACCTAAGAATGTTAGTGACCTGAGCGTTGATGTCCTGAGTAGTAGCCTCTTTCTTGTCCGGCTCTACCGCATTCAAACCACCCATGTTAGCTTTCACCACCGCCAAAGCCACCTTGTTATCACGCTTCCCGTCTGGGGTGTCTGGCAATACATCATGAGGTTTAGTCTCAGGACGTGGGTCAGAGTTCTTACCTAGAATCCGCACAACCGAGTTGGTAATCTCACCTTGCAAGGCAAGTGTAGATGGGCCAAACAATTGGCTGACAGCGGTGATCTTAGCTACCTCAGGGTCACCCAGCAGGTTCTGCTTAGCAAGGCCGATAGTTACAGCGTTCTTAGTGTTAAGAACCTCCTCATCAATCTTACCAGTAAGGAACTGCTTAGAGTTATCGTACAGGCCCTTCATCGGAGCCACTACGTTCGATACGTAATCACTACCAGCATTACGGCCTGCCATGTTAACAGTCTGCTGTACGCGAGAGTACGCTTGGTCTGCCAGTTGGATAGCTTCCTGCTCTGTGAGCTGGTTAGACTTCTTGCGTTGCTTGATATCCTCCAGCTCAGAGTTCAGCTTCCAATAGTAAGCATCCGCCATACCACCCACAGCAACTTGGGACTGTTGTTGTTGTACTTTCTCAGCTAACCCAATACGAGCCGACTGTTGAGCGTACCCAGCAGTCACTTGCTGAATCTTGTCAGTCTGTAAGCCAATCTTAGCACGGCTGTTGTTAATCTGAGCAGTGTCGTAAGACAACTGGTTCTGCAAAGCGTTAATCTCTTCCTCATGGCGTTTGAACCTACGGTAAGCCTCTACCCCCTGTGCAGCTTCATCAGGTGTGGCATTGGCCTTAACCCAACCAGCGTTCACCGCCGTCTTGGTCAACTCCCGTTGCATTTGTTCTTGCTCGGTCCCTTCGACCACAACACTACCCAATCCCGCAGTAGTTACAATTTCCTTCTGTGTCTTCGCAAGTACGTCAACAAGACTGGGGTTATTAGAGATGGCCTCAGTGTAGTTCGCACGCATACGCATACGCCCTTCCTGAGAACTAAGCTCACCGGTCTCTACAGCAGAAGCAATGTTAAGTTGTTTCTGGGCAAACCCACCCACCAAAGTATTAAGGGCAGCTTGCTCCTCCTGAGCTTGGTTCTTCTGGAGAGCAGCAGCTCCCACAGATAGTATCTTACCCCCAATATCACCCAAAGATTGAACAGCCAAAAGGCTGCTCCTATCTTGAACTGGTTGCAGGGGTTGTGGAGCGGACCCAGAGGGCCCACCCACATTAGTTGAAAAGTCTGCCAAAATTAATTCTCCGTCTCAGGGTCTTTATACCCTTGAATAAAGTCCGTTGTATCTTTGAGTTGTTGACGTTTTTCTTCGTCAATGTTGGGTAAAGCCTTAATCAAACTTTGTAGCTCTGAGGTTGACATGATGCCAGAGGATCGCAATACGTTTTGATACATACGAGCGTCCCCATTCATAACATCCTGTCGAAGCAACTGGTTGATAATTTGCTTACCACGGAAGTCATCGTTACCAAAGTGTCTCCAAGCTTCAGTATATACACGCTGAATACCTTCGAGCTCTTGTGGGCTAATACCTTTCCGTACCAAGTGTTTCTTGTAATCACCATACCACTTCTTAACATCATCCTCGAACGCCTTGGACTTCTTGTAAGTAGCGTCTTTGACGTAGTAGGACTGAGCTTCAGTCATGGAACCAAACCCGAACACTTGAGCAATGGCAGTGGGAGTGGTCACGTTAGGGTCAGTTACACCGCCCATAGTGTTTATCTTCTGCCCGTACTTCAGAGCATAGCCAGCCTTGAATATGTTAGACATACCAGAGGAGAGCTTAGCAAACTCTGTAGCCACCTCACTGAAGCTTACTGGATCAGTATAGTCATCAGTGAGGTTGAAGTACTTAGCTGCGGTTTTGGCAAAGTTAGTGATACGTGGGTTGTTACCAAACAGCAACTGGCCAGATGGTGTAGAAGAGATAACTGTGCCCACGTCGGTTGAGAACAAACTGTGGATGAACTCGTAAGTACCAAACATGTCAATAGGAGCTAAGCCACTAAAGTCAATGTTGGACTCCTCCCCCGTAGAGAGGCTCAGGAGCTTGTTGAGCATGGCTCCCTCAAGACCCTGTACCACCACATCCCTTACCTCTGGATCGTCCGGCAGGATGCCTCCGAAGAGCGTATACATGGCAGCAGGTGGTAGGGTGTACATCACTGCGTTGAATCCAGCCAACCGAATCTTCTGCTGAGCAGTTAGGTTACGGTTAGTGGTCATCGTCAACAGAGCTTTGTGTGGAACCTGCATAAACTGGAACACAGTGTTAAGTGCGTTCTGGTTGTATGGCAAGTCACCAGCAGAGTTCATGTTGTAGGTGAAGTTACGGCTGTCAGCAGCAATGTTCTGCAACACTTCCTGACTCTTCAGGTCCTCCCCTTTCAGGAAGGCTTGATCGTAATGCGACAAGTAGGAGGTCACGGTGTTGACGTATTCACCAGAGTCAAAGCCAATCTTACGGGACAGTGTCAATGGTGCGGACAAACGGTTACGCAAAGAGGACGAGATGGTCTGGTCAGCAAGGTTGAGCAAGCTCCCACGCACCAAGTTCTGTTTGTCAATGTTGGCAACCAGACCAGTGGATTGGAAGTCTTTGTAAACCTTGTCAGCCATATCCTTAGTCCAGCCAGTACCTTTCAGTAGGCTAGGGCTAATCTCAATACCCAACTGACGTGCAGCGATGTACGTAGTCTGTGGGACTGCACGGCCTGTCATGAACCACTTAGGGTTGATGGCAAACAGTTGTACGGCCTGATGACCTTGTACGACGAACTGACGCAATGGGTTGAGGGCAAGGTACAGGTTGAAGGCTACGGACTTGCCAAAGGCAGCAGGACCACGAGAGTCACCCATCCAACGAGCAGCAGCTTCAGCACGAGACAGATGCTTGTTACCAGCCACCTCAGCCAAGAACTTCAGAGCCACCTTGTAGGTGTCATCAATGTGGTTGATGTAGCCATCTTCTAGGTACTTGAAGTACTCGAAGGTAGAGCGTGCATCAGCCAGCTTCTTGTTGTCAGCCTTACCACCCCCACGGTATTGAATGTCTTCAATACGACCGGGGTACACTTTGTCACCGTAAGGACCATCTGGGAAGAACTCAGAGTATTGGTTCTTAGCACGCAACTTACCAGCATCAATCATGTCACGCATTTCCACACGGCGAGAGATAGAGCTAGCACTATGGACCAAAGCCTCGACCGGGCTCATGATATTGGCCTGCGAAGGGTCAATACCAGAGGTAGTGTCTTCAAGACGTTGTCCACGAGTACGTTGTGCAGAACGACCACGAGCTTGGTAAATGTCCCAAGTGTCATCATCTACACTGCGGCCCTTCTTCAACTCCGTACGGTTGTAGTACTCAGCACCATCAGTGGCTGCAAGACGTGCAGTCAGAATGTCTGCCTGCTTCTTGTTCTTAGCTGTGGCCACTGCCTTCTCGTACAACACCTCACCCTTAGAGTTCTTCACCTTCTTAACGATGAAGTGTGGGTCAGTGTAGTTAACTGCGTAGTAACCGTTACGGTAAGCCAATACTTCAGACGTATCATTGATGCGACGCATATAAGCACCGCCAGCCCTGTTACTATTCACAATCAACTCAGCAGCATCGTCACCAACTTGCATTGGAGCACGAAGACGAGCAAGGCTTCCGTTCTTGGCGTACAGATCAGTAATCTCGTCCTTGTTGAGGTTCCGAATTTCACCAGTGGTGTGATCGTATACCTTGGCACTGGAGCCAGCTTGGTTGCGAGCCACAGGCTTAGCAAACAACTTAGTGTCATGCTCATGGTCGATGAACTCTTGATAACCACGGTTACGCAACGACTTAGCAGCGTCAGCGTTCTCCAAGTGATACACTGTGTCCCAGAACTCACGCCACGAACGGAGGGCTTTAATCTCAGTTGGACGGAACCCTTGGGCAACCATCTTGGTGTAGTCAAGAGTCAGGCCACGTTCGTTAGCTTCACGGATGACAGTGTCAATCGCAGTCTGACGACTTGGGCTCAGGCCCTTCATAATCTTAGCGAAGTCGTCACCGACCTCAATCAACTTCTTCTCAAGGTTAGCTGCACGGTCAACTGCGACAGAAGCACCCTTCGTTACCTCAGGGCGGAACATAGAAGCAGCGTCAAAGACGTGGCGGTTCAGAGAACCAACACCCAGACCTTGAAGCGTAGGACCATTATAGTTAGCGAAGATGCGGTCGAAGATGTTGTAGTTAACATCGAACTCAGCCCACTTGGTCATGTCAGCAGGAGAGAACTGATACTTGTGATCCACTTGAATCAGGTAATCAGACTTACGTTTAACAGTTACTTTGGAGCCAATGTCGGTTTGAGTAATAGTCTCCCCCGGCACGCCTTGTACGGCAGGCTTACCACTAATCTCAATACGTGCCTTCTTACCTTTCTCTGGGCTTAGGATACCCATGATACCCCACCGTTGCCCTTTAGAGTCAATCGGCATACCCCCTTCCACCCCCACCATCTTGATGGCTTTACCATCTTGGTAGCGAGTTACTGTACGACCCTCAGACAACGCTTGACGAATCTTCTCTGTTACAGAGTCTCCAACAGCTCCGACATTAACATCAGCTTTATCACCACCCAAAGAGGCGCGGTCAATCACTTCTTTAGGGACCTCGGGAGAGCCACCTGTCGCCGGCCTAGTACTAGTTACTAAAGAAGGCTCTTGACCACGTAGTTCAACACGACCTTCAGTTAACACTTTACCTTGGGTGAGGGTTGCCAGCTCATCCTTACCTACTGGTACATACTCAGACCCTTCACGCTTCAAGAAGCTGATGGCTTCTGATGGCACACCGTAGTCCCGTAGTGCCCACTCAGCCATGTCCATGGCATCCTTAGCGCTAGAGAAGCCGCCTTGTGGTGGGCCATAGATGGCCTTGACACCAACACCATCAGCCAGTGACTCAATGTTAAACATTTCCTTACGAGCCACTAAGCCGTGAGCCGACTGGAAGTCGTTAACTACAGCAGCGCGACGTTGAACCTTCTCAGCTTTATCGTAATAGATATCACCACGGTCCTTAACGAAGTCCATAACATCTGGGTTAGGGGTGATAGAGTCGTCGTTGATACGCCCCGGATTACCCACCTTGTTACGCACATTACCTGTCACACCACTGATCTCAGGGGCTAGGTCATTGCCTACAGCATCAGCACGGCTAGTGCCATACAGGGCCTCGGCCACTTCACCAGTATCATCAGCAGCCATAGCCTCGTGGGTGTTGACTGCCTTCTCTGGGTTCATGTCCTTGTAGTTCTGGCTGACAGTAGTTGGCTGCACCTGAGAGCGAACAGACTGACGCTCAACATCACGTACCAAGTTATCAGCAGCTTCAACCTCACGACCACCACGTACAACCTTACCAACCATACGAGCGGCTACGCCACCCAACAGGGTTAGGTCAAGTACAGAGACAATGTTGTCAATCCACTTGTCAGTGTCGTCATACGAACCTTGATCCAGTACCAATCTGAGATACTGGAGCTTGGCATATTCGTTAGAATCTGGTGCGACGATTGCACTGTTAGCGTTGATTGCCTGTACAACCTTGTCAGTCATCTCCAGACGCTTATCCATAGGCATGGTTTGCAGCATCTGTTGGAGGTCCACTTTGGAGTCACCGAGCCACGTTACGGCCTTAGCGTAAGCACCAACCTTACCCTCCTTAAGATCAGCCGAGATGTCCCCTGCGAACTTACTCTCAACGAAAGGTACAAACAAGTCGATGATGTCAGACAATACCTTACCAGACTCTGGGTTCTTCTCTGCAACCGTACGGTTCAGGATGGCCTGAGTCTTAAGCTTGTAGTCGTTAATCTCATTGATGGACTGTGCCAAGTTAACCCGTACAGTCTCCTGCTCTACGCTCTCAGCATTGCCAGAAGGCTCTTGGAGGGCACGGGCAGACAACATGTTACGCGGGTTATACAGAGAGCTACCTTGGTCATAGACGTTGTTGGCAGCAGCACGTTTGTCCTCGTCACTGACCGAAGGGTCAGACAGGAGACCAATCAAACCTTGTTGGCTCTGACGGTACTGTTGCTCACGAGCTTGTTCTACCAAGTCGTCACTGGTAGTGGACTTACCCTCTAAGGTAAGTTCAGAGGTAACCCGACGATAAGTGTCAACTGCTGTAGCTGGGTCACCAGACATAGCGGCTGTGTGGCTAGCAATGTTTAAGTTAGAGGAACCGCTAACCACGGGATTGACAGAGCCGGGCTCGCTGGTGAAGTCCTCCAAGGTTGGATTCAATGTGAAAGTGAAGTCTTCTAGACCGGCCATATTAATCCTTATTAGTCCCAAATACTTGGTGTATCTGTTTGTGGTTTAACGTCTGTAGGTGCTTTCTTATTCATAGCAGACTGGGCAGCTACGCCAAAGACGCTAGCACCAACCCCACCAATAGCACCCCATGTAGCCCCTTTCAGGTCTGCATCAGCAGCATTCTGCTGTAGGGAGCCAATAGCATTGGAGCTCGCCTGTTGACGTGTATTGGCCGCTAGGTTAGCCCCAATCAAAGACCCAAGGGCCGATTGAGAACCAAGCTCACCAGAGCTACCAGAGACGCCAGTGTTAACAGACGCCTGAGTGATCTGTGCCCTACGGACACGCTCCTCTCGAATCTGTTGCCTACGGTTCTGGTTTTGTTGAGCGGCCTGCTCTGCTTGAGAGACTTGGCCAGCTTTCTTACGATCTTTAGCAGCGGACTTAGCTTGTTGGCTTTGTTCGTAGGCGGAGCCGACAGCAACGGCTAAACCAACGGCTGCAATAGCTACTTCAACTCCCATCACTGTCCTCCAGTAATTCCCATACGATTACGTCAAGGGCACCGGACTCATGTTCAATCCTTTGTAGATGAATGAAGCCGGGCCCTATTAGCCGGGCAAACTTAATCTTGGGGGTATAGGCGTATAGCCGCTCATACCCCGAGTTAACGACAAGGTCCTTTACAGCCGAGAATATTTCCTTCCCCCGCTTCACATCACCCTTAGTTACTGCACGTTTAACATCAACGTGGAAGTAGGGGAGGCCCTCCTCTAATGTAATCTTCAACCTAAAACAATCGTCTTCGTAGATATCAAACATTAGAGTTAGTCCCCATGACCATAGACCAACCCAGTAAGTCGAGGTGGTAGTCTGGTTCAGATTTGAATAGGAGGGAAACTACTTTCCCTTGGCCCCTTACTTTGTTACGAGAGCGGATAGTGGTGTTACCATCCTCGAACTGATCCGAGGAGTCCGCTGGCATGTACAGCCGACGGTGTCTATACGCTTGGAAGGGCTTAGCCCACTGACCTGCGTTAGCCGAGTTAGTCCAGTCCCACTGTGCTTGTACGATGCAAGAGCTTGGGTTTAACGGCACAAAGTCAGGAGTGAACCCAGTCTCTGTCTTATTGAAGTGTGTAGTTAGATACACAACCTGCTTAGAGCGCTGGAAGTCACCATTGGATTGGTAACCAGTAACTAGGAAGGAGGGAGCATCAATACCGATACCATCAGCAGAACGCCAGTCTCTGTGCCCCTCGTCTCTATAAGAGCCGAAGGTGAAACTAACTGTAGGCATCACACCATCAATGATAGCGTAGATGGTTTCCTTCGTGGCGTTAGCAGTCAAGGCACTGGCAGTTGTTACAGGTTGGCCACCAGCCGTAACTGGGTCACCATTCACTGTAACCTGAGTCACTAAGTTGTTAGTTCTGAATGGTGGTACAATCACACCAGCTATAGGCAGGGGTAGCTTACCGTTGAGGGCACCAATCGTGGCAGGGTAGAAGGCACCGATAGTGGTGTCTAGAACGAGCTCACGTGTTGGCTGGGCCGAGTTAATGCGTCCACCATACAACCACCTTACCTTCTTGTCATACGTGTCGTATACGGCCTTACAGGCTCTCCGGTCCAACCCATCAATCTTGTCGTAGAAAGTCTGGATTGTCTTTTGGGTAATGTTCTCCGCAATGTAGTCACCGAACTGGTTAGGTGCGATGTTGTAGATGCCATCATCAGACCAGAACATAAAGGTCTTGTCGATGACAACCACAGAGTTTGGAGAGTCACAACCATGACCAGTAATCTTAGTGGTCAAGTAGTTAGTAGCCTTGAAGCCAAAGTCACTGCCACCTTGAATGAGCCATACGCCGTTAGCTGCCAGTACAGCCAGAGCCGTACCTACGTTAATCAGCTTGAGGATGTTGTACGCACCTTCAATGCGAATGAATCCACCGTCAGTATCCAGAAGGTCTGGAGTATCTTTGGAGGTTGGGTCACCATCTTGGTAGCAGGTGGTAATGTCAGTTGGGTCTTCAACAACCTGACTGAACAGTACGTACGAGGACATCTTAGGGCTGTTATCATCAGCGCCAGTTGTCTCACCAGAAAACCCAGAGTAGAACAACCGCCCAGCATACTCACATACAACCGTTGGACCACCGGGCGTAGTATCGACAGGCAGACTAGAGACTGGGATGGAGAGCTGTGGGTACTGAGCCATCAACTTGTTATACTCTGTCAGGCGGCTAGTGCCACGAGCCATAGCATCAATGATGAAGTAACCACGAGGGGCTGGGAAAGTGCCTACAGGACTGTTGAGGATGTCTTTAGCGTTAAAACGCTCAGACAACCGATCATCACTGTCGTTAGTGTCCGCATACAGGGCGTACGTAGTGGTGTCGGAGTTAGATGGGTAGAGCCCACTGCCACTGACAGACTTGAAGTAGTCAATAGGGTCATTGACTGTCTCAGCATCAATCACCTTACGTGGTACAGCGAAGGTTTGGTTACGCAGGTTGTAGATGTGAGAGTTAGCCAAGGTCGTAGGGCGGATGGTCACACCATTACCCTGACGCAAGTTAACCCCATCGACAATGTCTGTTACGCCAAACAGGTCTCGGATGTACAAGATAGAGTCACTGATGGTAATAAGACCATTAGCATACTTCAAGATTGAGATGGCCTTACGACCAGTCACAATAACCAGAGTACCGTCTACGATAGCGTAGGAGAATGGTTTATCTACAGCTACATCAGTGAAGGTAGTCTCATAGATCATGGAGCCAGAGATAGGAGAAGACGAGCTGTCAAACACCTTTAACTGGTTACCAATCTGCACTACAATCAGACTCTTGTCTGGGTTACCACCAGCGTTGTTCCAACGTACCGAGGTGGTAGCTAAGTCACCAGTTGGCGGTAGTGTTAGGTTAGTTGTTACGCGAACATAGTTTGGCTCAAAGTCCATACCCAACCGACGGTTACGAGAACCATCACGGTTGAGGACGAAGTTATCTTCATCTAAGCTAGCGTTAGCAGGAAAGGTAAGGGGGCTGGCCTCAGTTACGAGACCAGCTACAAACGTATTAACTTCTACGGCATTAATTTGCCTTGTCATCTTTGGTCACCTTAGACGCTACATGGGAGTCAATGGCCTGCTTGGCCGCCTTCTCCGTAGTGAATTGGCCACGCAAAGAGTTGGGGATAGCACCACGACCGATGTTCTTAATTTCCTTATAGCCGTAGGTGCCGTCCCCTACAATTTTGTATCCGTTATGTTCAAGCTCTCTCATCGGTCTCTCTCAAAGGTTGGGTCACGTTCGGCCTTGACTCGGCCACGTCCATACGACTGAAACTTCACACCACCAGCAGCACGCCATGCCTTACGAGCAAGCCAAGCTTGTTGACGACGGGCTTCAGTTGCAGCAGTTGGGTCAGCTTGTTGTTTCAGCTTAACAAAGCAACGACTCTTAGCTTCTTCCAGCAAGGCTGTGAAAGCCTCAGCAGGGAGGTTAGGGATGAAGTCGTCTACGTGACTCCACTCAAGCATGATGTAGGCTACAGCCTGAATCTTAGAGGCTTGGATGGTGTCATCTACAGCTTTGTCATACGCATCAAAGACAAGCACGTTGTCATTGAAGCTGGTGAAATACTTAGGTGGTTGATCGTTGCGGATAAGCAAGGGTACGTCCACAGTGTCGTAGATAACATCAATGTTGTCATCGTCTGTGTTACGGGAGTTGCTATAACGCAAGAAGTCATCGGGCTCAAGGTACAGGATGGGTTGGTAGTACAGACGGGTCTGTCCAGCCTTAGCACAGTTGTACCGCACACTCACCATCTCCTTTACTTCCTCTTGCATTGTTACATGCGTTGGGAGGGCAAGGTCATTAGATGGGGTGAGTGTTAGCAATCGTTTCTGATGAGGCCAGTTACGGTTGCTCATCATAGCTTCATAGGTTGTGCGGACGATCTGGGCTACTTGGGTAGATTCAACGGTGTCATCAATACTGTTGACCTCGTCACTATCCATATCGTTCAGGATGTCTTGCGTCAACTGAAGCAGTGTTTTCTTAAGGGCCATTAGATCACCCCGACGAACTTACTAACTACTATTGTAGACGATGGACACAGGTTCCAACCAACCGCTGTGGGTAGGATACGGAACACGCCACCGTTGTTAATACCAGCCGAGTCACGCATAATCTGTAGTTGGAAAGTCATGCCAGCAGTGGCGTGGAGATTCAAACTGGTGGAGAATGGGATGACAGTGTCTTGGTCAGGGAGTTTAACTGCGTTAGAGTTAAGACCCTGCACACCATTGACTAAGAACCGGTTGAATAGGATGGAGGTGCCGGGCCCAGCAGTACGCCCAAAACGTAGGAACAAGGTGACGATGTAATCACCCTCAACGTTAAAGGTAAGTGTGCCGTTAGAGGCCAGAGTACACTCTGTAACCGAACTACCCGCCCCAAACTCAATTTGTAAGGGTGTGTCCAAGGCCGAGGGGGCCTGTGAAGCGGCAGTGGAGAATCCAGATAAGAGTTGTTGATAACCTACGAAGGCTGGCAGGTTAGCCAAGTCATCATAGGATTGAAATGCGAATCGAGTTGTACCATCGCCATTAGACAACAGAGCTTGATTGAGGACGCCAGTAGATGCGTGCTTAACCTCGTGTCTGTCCGAATCGACGATACTGACGTGTTCTACCATTATGTTCTCCAATAAAAAAGCCAGCCACCCATTGCTGAATGACTGGCTTAAGTGGCCCCTGTACTAGCAGGCCTGTACGTTATTGTTATTACGCTACAGTAATTGCGACAGTGTCGAACTTGGTGTAGTCGTTAACAGCACGGACGGTGATGGTAGTAGCACCAGCAGCAACACCAGTTACCACACCCTGAGCGTTCACAGTAGCCTTAGTAGGATCACTAGAGGTGTAGGTGAAGACTTGAGAGGCTTCGGCTGGGGTAGCCACAGTAGTAAGCTGAAGAGTCTCAGCCACTGCGATGGTATCAGATGCAGGCAATGTAGTCACCGTGACAACAGCTGGGCCACCGTCGTTAGCAACTGCTGGGTATACATCGTCTTTGTCGCCAGCAACGTTCTTATAGAACAGGACGACTTTACCAGCGGTCAGGCCAGTAACAACGATCTCACCAGTGTTCTCTTTGAACAGGCGGATTGGAGCTGCATCAGTAGCACCACTAACTTCAATACCACCAATGGTGATAGAAGTCACAGTACCGGTTGCGAAGGTGTAGTCATGACCAGTGATCCAGACGCCATCACCACGAGGGGAGAGGAATACCAGACCTTGAGAAGGGCCATCAATCACCATTTGGTTGCTGTAACCTTCGGTCTTAAACACACCACGACCACCGCCTGTTTCGCGAGGGCCGTAGTGGTTAGTGACGCCGAGGCCAGCAGAGTTTTCGTAAGCCATTATTTCAGTCCTTATGGAGTCAGGTCAGGGGTGAAGTTAGTAGCCGAGGTAACAACGATACCCATGGTATCCTTACGTTGTACACCAAAGCCATAACGGCAGCGAACTACGAACTCATCACGAGCACGATCTTTGTTACGCTCACCTTCCGACTTAGGCATCCGACGCCATGCACCCATCACTGGCTTAGTCTGGTCATCCAGCACGCTCATGAAGATGTTAGCTACGCCAGCAAGGACAGTAGTGCCATCGTCATAGGTACGTACAGGCAGACGGTTCGAGGTGATGATGTCCCAGCCGTACATACGATGTACAAAGCGTTGACCACGAGCAAGACCACCTTCGATGATTTGCACAGCGTAAGGGGTGATGTCGGAGGTCAGGGTTACATAACCAGCCAGAGTGGTTT
>RCUK01001646.1_pt1 | contig 13722 bp, 14 predicted proteins | sample 2166381 | NCBI WGS metagenome assembly RCUK01 (sample SAMN09932809, study PRJNA488358) | compost metagenome | isolation source: compost soil in an enriched community | place: Germany: Experimental Botanical Garden
ACACTGAAAACCTGGACTGGCGCAGCTGGCTGCTCGCCTCGTTCCGTAACCCGAAGTCCATCGTCGTCAAGCATACCTGGGGTAAGACCCAGCAAGTCCGCACCCTGATCTTCGCCCTGCAGTTCGTCCTCTACCTGGGGATTCCCTGGCTGCGCTGGGGCGATCGCCAGGCCGTGCTCTTCGACATCGGCAACCGCAAGTTCCACCTCTGGGGTCTGACCGTCTGGCCTCAAGAGTTCTACTTGCTCACGCTCCTGCTCATCATCTTCGCACTCTCGCTCTTCCTCGCCACCGCCGTCGTGGGCCGCCTCTTCTGCGCCGTGGGCTGCCCCCACACCACGATGACGTCGCTCTTCATGGAGATCGAGCGGCGGGTCCAGGGCGATCGCATCGCCCGCATGAAGCTCGCGAAGGCCCCCTGGAACGCTGAGAAGATCGCCAAGATCGGCCTCACGCAACTGCTTTACGGCCTGATGTCGCTGATCCTCGGCGGCACCTTCGTGGCCTACTTCGCCGGCGCCCAGACGATGCTCACCGGCCTCACGTCGTTCAGCATGCATGCCGGCACCGTCGTGGCCTGGCTCACCTTGGCGGCCATCGTCTACACCTTCGCCGCCGTCGCCCGCGAGAAGATCTGCCAGGTCGCCTGTCCCTACGGCCGTTTCCAGAGCGTCATGATCGACCCCAATTCGCTGATCGTCGCCTACGACGTCCAGCGCGGCGAGCCTCGCGGCAAGTACCGTCCCGGCCAGCCGAGCGAGTTCAAGGACTGCGTCGACTGCAGCATGTGCGTCCAGGTCTGCCCCGCCGGCATCGACATCCGCAACGGCCTGCAAATGGAATGCGTCGCCTGCGCCCGCTGCATCGATGCCTGTGACGACGTCATGGTCAAGATCAAGCGCCCCAAAGGCCTCATTCGTTTCGGGTCGCTCAACTCCTTTGCGGGCAAGCCGACCCAGTTCGTCCGGCCACGCGTCCTCATCTACACGGGAGTCATCACCGTCGCCCTCGCGGGCATCGTGGGCACGCTCGCAACCCGTCCCGTCGTCACCGCCGAGGTGATCCGCAACCGGGCCGCGCTTTACCGCGAGCTTCCCGACGGCCGGATCGCCAACGTCTACACCCTGCGCGCCATCAACAAGAGCGACAAGCCTCAGGTGGTACACTTGGAGATCACCGGAGTGGATCAGCCTGAGATCCTGGTGGGGACCAATCCCGTGACCCTTCCGCCCGACTCCGTCGAGTCCCTGAACCTTTCGGTGGTCGCCCCGGCCCAGGATCTCGATCCCGGGGTCAATCCGATTCAGATTCAGCTTCGCGATCCCCTGTCGGGGAAGGTCCGTAGTGCCGTGGACACCACCTTCATGGCGCCGGTAAAGGTTTCGAAGGATAACAAGGAGGAATCTACGCTATGAGCGAAGCCATGAAGCCGAACGCCCCCACGGAGCGCTCAAAAGGCCTGAGCGACGGCAAGCGCGTGATGATCGCCTTGCTGGCCTTCTTCGGACTGGTCTTCACCGTCGACGGCATCTTCATCTACCTCGCCGCCACCTCCAAGGACGGCCTGGTCGAGACCAACTACTACCAGAAGGGCCTTCACTACGACGACGTCGTCCAGCTCAAGAAACGTCAGGCCGAGCTGGGCTGGAGCTTCGACCTCACGCCTCCGGCCAAGAACGGCCCCCTCGAGATCCACCTCAAGGATGCGCAGGGCAAGCCGCTCTCGGGCATGCGGATTGCGGCTTCGCTGCGCCGCCCCGCCGAGGCGGGCTACGATCAGGACCTGACGCTCACGGAAGTGGCTCCCGGCACCTACCGCGCCGAGCTCGCCTTGCCGGTATCGGGCCTCTGGGACCTGAAGGCCCAGGTCCGGACGGCTGAGTCCGGCGAGAAGGACCAGGCGATCTTCGAGTCGCGCTTCTCGGTAAGCGGCTAGCATGATGACCACCGGCACCCTCTGCTTCCACTGCGGCCTGGAGACCCGTCACCCCCTCCTGGGGACGATTGACGGCCAGGAGCGCGAGTTCTGCTGCAGCGGGTGCCGGACGGTCTGCGAAATCATCCACACCCAGGGGCTGGAGTCCTACTACGACAAGCGCGGCGAAGCCAAGTCGGGTCGCGCGGCCCCCGGTGCCCCGGAGTTTCCGTTCGACCACGAGGATTTCCAGCGGCAATACGTCCACCAGGACGGCGCGTCCTGCCAGGTCAGCCTGATGATCGACGGGATGCACTGCGCGGCCTGCGTCTGGCTCATCGAGAAGGGGCTCGCCCGGCATCCGGGCCTCCAGGACGTCCAGGTCAGCCTCGGCACCCAGCGGGCGCATCTCCGCTGGGACCCCGCCGCGACCAAGCTCAGCGAGCTCGCGGGGGCGATCGCCCAGCTCGGCTACCGCCCGTTTCCTTACGACCCCTCGAAGTTGGACCAGCCGCTCAAGGCCCGCAACCGCGACCTCCTCCTGCGCATGGGCGTCGCCGGCCTCGGCACGCTCGCGACCATGTACCTGGCCGAGCCCCTCTACTTCTCCGACTTCACCGGCGACGAGGGCTTCCAGAAGCTGCTGGTCTGGCTGGCCCTTATGATTGCCACCCCGACCTCTCTTTACGCGTTCATGCCGATCCTCAAGGGGGCCTGGAGCGGGCTGCGCCAGAAGACCATCAACATGGACGGGACCATCGCCCTCGGAGCCCTGGGGACCTACTTCGCGAGCGTCTGGGGCACCATCACCGGGGGGCCGATTTACTTCGAGTCCCTGACGATGTTCCTCTTCCTCATCCTCACGGGCCGATTCGTCGAGGGGACGGTCCGACGCAAGGTCTTCTCGGCCACCGAACGCCTGCTCAAGCTCGAAGCCAAGGCCGCGACCGTCATCCAGGATGGCGAGCCCAAGCGCGTCCCCCTTCAGGCCGTCCGCGTGGGCGACCTCGTGGCCGTCTCGGCGGGCGAGGCCATTCCGGTGGACGGCGTGATCCAAGAGGGAACGGCGGGCGTCAACGAGGCCATGCTCACGGGAGAGTCCCGGCCGGTCCTCAAGCAGCCCGGAGACCGGGTGCTCGGTTCCTCCGTGGCCGTGGACGGCTCCCTGGTCGTCAAGGCCACGGGCGTCGGCCATGAGACCCAGCTCAACCAGATCATCCGGCTCATCGAGCAGGCCGATTCCCACCGCTCTCCCGGAGCCCGTCGCATCGACCAGATCACCAACGCCTTCGGGCTCAGCGTGGTCGTCGTCGCCGCCCTCGCCTTTTTGGTTTGGAGTCTTCTCGCCGATCCCTCCACCGCCTTGATGATCGCCGTCGCGGTCCTCGTCATCACGTGCCCGTGCGCCTTGGGGCTCGCCATCCCGGCGGCCAACGTGCTCTCCGCCACGAAGGGCGTCGATCAGGGCATCCTTTTTGCCGATGGAGCCGCGTTGGAGGCCCTGCCGGGAGTCACGCATGTGGTGCTGGACAAGACCGGAACCGTCACGACCGGTCACATGGAGGTGGCGACCCTCGTTCCCTTCAAGGGCGGAGAAGCCGACCTGCTGGCCCTGGCGGCGGCGCTCGAGGAGCGCTTCGAACACCCGATCGCCCGGGCTATCAAGGCCCTGAGCCAAAAGCGCGGTCTCGCGCTTCCGCCCGTGGAGAACTTCCAGGTGGTGGCGGGCCGGGGCGTCCTCGGGCGCGTGCCCGGCGGGCACGCCGCGATCGGTTCCGAAGCTCTGCTCGAATCTCAGGGGATTCCGCTCTCGGCGGCCTCGCGTCACTCGGCGGAGGTCCTCAAGAGTCGCGGGCTCACGGTCGCCTTCGTCGGACTGGATGGGGAAGTCGTCGGCGTGCTCGGCCTTCGCGACGAGCTGCGCGAGGATGCCCCGGCGACGGTTCGCGCCCTCCGGGCGCAGGGGATTCACGTTACCTTGCTCTCCGGCGACCACCGCCAGGCTGCCGAACTCGCGGGTAAGGCGCTGGGCGTGGATCGGATCCTGAGCGAGGTCATGCCGGACCAAAAGCAGCAGGTCATCCGGAACCTTCAGGCTCCCGATCGCGTCGTGGTCATGGTGGGCGACGGCGTGAACGACGCGCCGGCGTTGGCCCAAGCGGACGTCGGAATGGCCATGGGGGAGGGCACCGACCTCTCGATCACCTCGGCGAAGGTGATCCTGCTGGGCAACCGTCTCGACCTCGTGATCCGGGCCTTGGGGCTCGCCAAGGAGACCCAGCGCATCATCCGACAGAACCTGATTCTGTCGGCCATCTATAATGTCCTGACCATTCCCCTGGCGGTGGCGGGTCTGGTCACCCCGTTGTTCGCCGCCATCGTCATGCCGCTGAGCTCGCTCGCGGTGATTGGAAACTCGTTGCGTCTCACCCGAAAGGAGACTTGAGGTGGACATTCTCCTGATCATGATTCCCGGGTGCGCCGTACTTGCCCTCATCATGTTCGGCTTCTTCGTCTGGGCGACCAAGACCGGCCAGTTCGAGGATCTCGAAGGCGCGAAGTACCGGATTCTCTATGACGACGAGCCCCGTGCCTGAGCAAGGAGCCGTCGAAAGACCTCCAAACGAAGGAAGCCGCAGGCCAGGCCTGCGGCTTCCTTCGTTTGGAATCAGATCGTGCGGGTGTAGATCTCGAAGCGATTGCCGCACGGGTCTTCGAAGTAGACGGCGTAGTAGGTACCGGGGATTTCCGTCACCGCGCCGGGGCCTTCGATGGCCTGAGCGCCGGCCATCTTGAGGGCGGCGGCGATCGCATCCACCTCTTCGGGGCTCGCGGCCCAGAAGGCGATGCGGTTGGCGTTCGGTTGATGCGTGGGATCCTCGGTGACGCTGAGGTAAGACGCCTGGGGAAGGTCTCCCTCGGCGACGAAGCCCTTCCAGGTGGGCCCGTGGAACTCCCGCGTGTAGCCGAGCTGAAACGCGAGCGTCCGGTAGAACGGGAAGGCCTGTTCGAGGTTCGTGACCCGCAGGTCGACGTGGCCGAAGCGGTTCATCTAGGGTACCTGGCGCTCGGCAAGGGGAACCTCCGGCTGAATGGCGAGGGCCGCGTTGAGGGAGGCGATCGCCACCTCGATTTGGTCCGCGCTGGCGGGCCGGGTCGTGACCCGCTGGAGCCACATGCCCGGAGCCGTGAGCCAGAAGGCCGCCCAGGCGAGGAAGCCCGCCGACTTATCGGTGCTGGTCTTGCCGGCGAGCCGGATCAGCTCGAACGCCAAGCCTGCGACCACCGGCAAGAGGGCCAGCTTCGCCAGGGTCCGCTCGATCGCGCCGAGTTCCAGCGAGATCACCGAGAAGACCACGATGCTCATCAGGAGGGTGACCAGCAGGAAGCTGGTCCCGCAGCGCGGGTGGATGGGCGAGAAGGCGAGGGCGTTGTCCACCGTGACCTCTTTGCCCGCCTCCATGCAGTTGATGACCTGGTGCTCGGCGCCGTGGTACTGGAAGAGGCGCTTGACCTCCTCGAAGCGGGAGATGCCGAGCAGATACGCCAGGAAGATGCTCATGCGGATGAGGCCTTCGATGGCGTTCAGCGCGATCAGGTTGCCGACGATGGGCTTCAGGTACTCGAGGGCCAGGGCCGGCACGAACTTGAAGAGGAAGATAGCGATGCCCAGCCCAACGACCATGCCGAACCAACCGCCGCCCTTGGTTTCCTCGGTTTCGCCGGTGGCGACCGAGGCCGAGTAGTTGAGCATGCGGATGCCCACGGTCATGGATTCGACCAGGGCGGCGACTCCGCGAACGAACGGAAGCTTCAGGATGGGGAAGCGCGTGCGCCAGGAGACCAGGGACTCCTGCTTGATGTGAATCTCCCCTTCGGGGGAGCGGACGGCGACGCCGACTCCGTTGAGGCCGCGCATCATCACGCCCTCGATGACGGCCTGCCCTCCGATGGGGTCAATGCGCGCGCTCATTATTCACCTCGCTTGAAGATGCGACGAACGACCTCTCCCTTGGCTCCGAGCTTACCGAGGGAGCGGTTGCCGAGTTGCAGGTCGACACCACCGGCGTTTCCGATGGAGACGTTGAGGTTGTCGTTGGCCGTCCAGGACATGGCTTGACCCGCCGGGAGCGTTCCGACGTAGACCTCGCGGCCGTCGCGAAGCACGCGCAGCCAGGAGGCTTCGGTGGCGACGATGCGCACCTTGAGCTCTTCACCCGGAGCAATGGACATGGGCTCGGGAGCGGGCGTCGGAGTCGGACTGGCCTGCGGTGACGCAATCGGGGTGGGCGTCGGATAGGGAGTCGCCGTCGGCCGAACCGTCGGCGTCGCATGCGGCGATGCCGGGGCAGGGGCCGCAGCAGCCGGGGTCGCCACCGCCGGAGCGTGAACCGGGCTGGCACCCGTCGTCGCCGGGAGGCTCGGGCTCGCGGCGCCCGGCAGGGCCGAGGGCGAGGCCGGCGTCACGGTGGGAACCGGGGACGGGGTGACGAGCGGACCGGATTCCGGCACGGAACGGGGAGCCACGACCATGAAGTAGACGACCACACCGATCAGCAGGGCGGCGATCACCCAGGGGAAGATCCACCAGGGCAGGTTGATTTCCTGCTTCTGCACCGGAGGCGGAGGAAGCGGCTTGGTCTCCCAGTACTGATTCGCCAACTCGTCGGCGGGGAGGCCCACGGCTTGCGCGTACTTGCGAATGAAGCTCTTGACGTAGACGGGCTCGGGGAGGGAGGACTCGTCCCCTTCCTCGATGGCCCGCAAGTGCGAGACCTTCATGCGGGTCTGCGAGGCGACCTCTTCGAGGCTACGTCCCCGGGCTTCCCGGGCCGCGCGTAGATCCTGTCCAATCTCGGCAAGCGTCCTCACGCCTTGACCTCATTTCTAGCTAGGCGGAAAAGGGTGTCGACTTCATCGGGACCCAAGGGGCGGAGCTGGCCGGGAGCGAGATCCCCCAGCTTCACGGGCCCCACGGCGATGCGCTTGAGGCGATGGACCGGGTGGCCGATAGCCTCGAACATCCGGCGCACCTGGCGGTTGCGGCCCTCGTGAATGGTGACCTGCACATGGGTCGAGCCGCCTTCATGGCCCAGCCGAACGACCTCGGCGGGCTGGGTGGGGCCGTCGTCGAGGACGATGCCCTCGCGAAGCTTCTGAAGCGCCAGCTCGGAGGGCCGTCCGCGCAGCGTGACGTGGTAGGTCTTGGCGAGGCCGAAGCGCGGATGCGTCATGGCCAGGGTGAAGTCCCCGTCGTTGGTCATCAGGAGCACGCCGGACGTGTCGTAATCCAGGCGGCCCACCGGATGCAGGCCGGGGACGGGCATGACGAGGTCCATGACCGTGCGCCGGCGGCGCGGGTCCTTGACGGTCGTCACGTAGCCCTGTGGCTTGTGAAGCACGAGGTAGACGCGATCGCTCGGTTTGGGCAGGGGGCGTCCGTCGACCTCGATGCGATCGTGCATGGGGTCGGCCTTGGAGCCCAGCTCCCGGACGATCTTACCGTTGACCGAGACCCTGCCGTCGAGGATCAGCTCCTCGCTGTGACGTCGCGACGCGACGCCCGCGCTAGCAAGGACTTTTTGCAGCCGCTGGGGTGTGGACATTGAGCTTCATTACCTCGCGAACCTCGGCCAGGGTTTCCTGGGCGGTTTCCCGCGCCTTTCGATTGCCTTCTTCGAGAACCTCGTCGAGCAGCTCAGGCTGCTGGGCGAAGTGCTCCCGGCGCTCCCGCAGGGGATCCAGCACGCCATTGAGCGTCTCGGCCATCCGGCGCTTGCACTGGACGCAGCCGATGCCGGCCGAACGGCATTCGGAGTCGACCTGCTCGACCATCTGGGGGGCGAGCACCTTGTAATACGAGAAGACGGTGCAGACGTCCGGATTTCCCGGATCGCTCTTCCGCTGACGCTGGGGGTCGGTGACCATGGTCATGACCTTCTGGGTCACGACGTCGGACGTATCCGCCAGCTTGATGTCGTTGCCGTAGGACTTGCTCATCTTGCGGCCGTCGGTGCCGACCAGGCTGGGGGCCTCGGTGAGGACCGCCTGCGGCTCGGGGAAGGTCTCCCCGTAGAGATGGTTGAACCGGCGCGCCATGTCGCGGCTGAACTCCAGGTGCGGCAGCTGATCCTTGCCCACCGGAACGCGATCGCCCTTGAAGGCGAGGATATCCGAGCCCATCAGGACCGGGTAGCCCAAGAGACCCGCCGTCATCGAATCCTCGGCCAGGTGCAGCTCCTCGGCTTGCTCCTTGACGGTCGGATTCCGCTGCAGCCAGTTGACCGGGGTGATCATCGAGAAGAGCAGGTTAAGTTCGGCCACTTCCTGGACGGCGGACTGAATGAAAATCGTGGCCTGCTCGGGATCGACGCCGGCCGCCAGCCAGTCGAGGAACATCAGGCGGGTATCCTGCCGGATGTTGGCGGTGTCGTTGAACTTGGTGGTCAGCGCATGCCAGTCGGCGGCGAAGAAATAGCACTCGTACTCACTCTGCAGGCGTTCCCAGTTGGTCAGCACGCCGAGCCAATGCCCGAGGTGCAGCTGACCGGTGGGACGCATGCCACTGAGAATCCGTTTCTTCGCCAAGGGAGTCGCCTCCGTCATCTTGAGTAAGGGGTGGTGTTGTAGATCCGATTCATTGTAACACACGCTCCCCTCACGCGAGAGGCCGCGTTGCGCAAGTTTCGGCCCCGCTCCGGGCATAAGGGAAATAGGAGGAGGCAAGCCTTGTTGAAGTCCGCCATCCTGAAATCCAGCGTGATCGGCGTCCTCGCCCTGGGGGTGCTGATTTCGGGCTGCGGCACCACGCCCTTCTTCTTCCCGATCACCGACCAGGAGCGTCAGCAGATTGCGGCCCTCCGGTCGTTCCGCACGGCCGTCTCGTCGCAGACCAATCGGGCCATGAGCATCTTTCAGCGCGACATGCTGACCATGCTCTCCCTCAAGCTCCCGACCGAGTACGGCGTGGACCTCACCCCGTACTTCATTCCGTATCCCAAGATCAACATCCCGAATCCGCCTGCCGGTTACCAGCCCAGCATCGACTCGACGAAGCAACTCGTGGGCTTCATCGTGCCGTCTCAGATGATGGTCACGGCCCAGGTGGTCCCTCCGAGCTCGCAAGTCGGCGCACAGGCGGCTTGGCAGTACAACTTGTTGCTGCAGCAAACCTTGTTGGGGCAGTCGGGGACCCTACAAGTCACCACGTCCGGCGCCAATTGGATGTCGAACAACAACCCGGCAGGCACGGACAAACCCTATTACTTCGGGCAGAAGTACACCCGCCTTCCGGATTCCGTGCAGGCCAGAGCCGAACTGAACATGCAGCAGAACGCCGGCAAGGTCACGCTCAATGCGTCGCTGGGATCCTTCCAGCCGGATCCGGCGGGATCCGACCTCATGCTGCCCCAAAGCCTTTCCTTTGATGGGTCGATTCCCGGCCTCTCCTGGAACACGAGCGGCCTCATGTCGACGACCACGGCCGTCAAGCTGCAGGGCTCGCTCACCGTGCAAGGCAATCAGGGATCCGACGCCTACATGGTGGATGCGACCGCGTCGAACGGCGACGTGAACATGCGCCTGCTCAACGAGGAAAAGGCCATCGACCTCACGTTCTCCATTCAGGGGGGCAAAATCAAGGGTCAGGCGAAGAGCCGGGTTGACCGTCGCTACCTTTTAGCCGATATCCTGCAATCCAAGGATGGCAAGGTCATGATCAAGTACGGGGACGGCTCGCAGGAGATCCTGTTTTAAATCGTCCGGCTTCTGCCCGACAGGCTCCCGCTCAGGGGTAAAGGGCCTTCGTGATGTGATCGAGCGCTTCGAGGACCCGGGGGCCGGGCCGTGAGACGATGTCGTCGTCGAGCAAGATGATTCGCCCGCTCTTCACCGCCTTCATGCCCTTCTGAGTCCGACGGAGCCGATCGAGGGTCGGTTTGAGATGCTCGGGGGCCAGGATCACGTCCGGATCCGCCGCGACCAGCGCTTCCCATGAGTAGGGGGGATAGGGGTTCCCGGGGGGAAGGTCACGGACCGCGTTCTCCCCGCCGGCGGTGCGAATCAGGTCGTCCAGGTACGAGCCTGGCCCCGCCGTGATCAGCGGCTCTCCCCAGACCATGTAGAAGACCCGGGGCGGCTTCTCTCGCTTGGCTGCTTGCTGCGTCGCCTGCTGAATCCCGGCGCGAATCCGTCCCGCCAGCTTTTCAGCCTGGGCTTCGCGTCCCGTCACGCCGCCCAGGTCCAGGACGTTCTGGGCCACCGAGGCGAGCGTCACGCTCGATAGCTGGACGATTTGCGCCTTGCTCAGTCGGTCGAGCCGCTCGTAGAAGCGTGGGTTTCCGTCCGTCGTGATGAAGAGATCGGGGCGTAAGCTCAGGGTCTTCTCGAGGTTGAGGGTCATGACCGCCCCGACCCGCGGACGCGTCGCCACTTCTGGGGGGAAGTTGCAGTAATCCGAGATCGCGACCACCATGGGGCCTGCTCCGATGGCGAAGAGAATCTCGGTGGTGGCCGGCGACAGCGAGATGATCCGGTGCGTGGAGCTACGGGTCACCGGTTTTCCCTCCGTGTCCTTCAAGGCATGGGCCGGCAAGGCCTGGGTAGGAGCCACGCCGAGGCTCAGGAGCGCGGCGGTGAGCAAGAGCGAAGCGCGGCGCATCTAGTTGGCCACCGTGACGCGGACGCGGCGAGAGGCATGGCGCGTTCCCGAGGGCTCGTAGGCGACGATCTCGAGCGTTCGGGAGCCGTTGGCGGAGCCCGTGGTATCCCAGTCGAACGTGAAGGGTGGGCGGTTGGAAAGCCCTTGCCATTGCCCATCGACGAGAAACTCGACCCGGTCGATGTAGCCCTGGCCCTCGATTTGCGCGTTCACCGCAATCAGGCCCTTGACCTTGGCTCCCGAGGCGGGGGCCAAGAGAGAGACACGCCAGGGCGTGGCCTTGGCGACTTGCGCCTTGGGCCGCGGTGGAGCGGCGGGACGGATGGCCGGTGCTGCGGCGTCGGGGTCTTCGTTGGACCAGTCGCTGAGCAAGGCCCAAAGCTTCTGGGCTTGCGGATCGTTGGCCGCAGGCGCGGAGGTGCCTTGCTGGTAGAGGCGCGAGAGCTTGGACAGGGCGTCGCGCTGGCCGGTATCGACCGATTCTCCATTCTGGATGCGCGCCATGAGGCGTTCGGTGACCTCGACATCGGCCGCGGTCACGTCACCGGATTGGAGCCGGCTCATCATGTCGCTGAGGTCGGCCGCGCCGCGACCTCCCTTCCCTCCGTGCAGCTTCTTTTGCGTGGCGGCCGCCTGGGTCGCGAAATCCTTGAAGACGCCGTACTGGAACGCGAGCACGCTGCCGACGCCGACGAGGATCAGGCCGCCGAGCGCCAGGCGGGTCAGGCTGCGTCGCCAGCCCTTGTGGCGGTTGAGGCCGCCGGTATAGGAGAGCTCGGGTTGATTGGATTTGCGTCGCCGGGTTGGGGGGGAAGGCTCGGTGTCGGCGGTCGAGGTGGGATACAGGGGAGCGCAAGCCTTGCAGACGCCTTGCCAGTTGAGGCAACTGGGGCAGTGGTTCTTTCCACAGTCGTGACATGGCTTGGTGTTGAGTGCTTTGGGATGGTTCACGCAGCGCAGGCGCGCTTCTTCGCGGGATCCTGCGGCCGGAGGAGACGTCAGGGCCGTGCGATGGCAAAGCGAGCAGGTCTTTTCGAGCTGGCCGCAGCGCCCACAGAACTGCGCCCGGCAGGTGGCGCAATACGCGACGGCTGCCGATTGCGGGTGAAAGCGACACTGGGCCATGCATGAGCTCCTTCGGTGGGGGACAGGTGAGTATGCTAGCATGGCTTGTGGAATGGGGTCCACGGAGCGCGCGATCTCGGTATGGCACGGCCTGTAGCCTGCTCGTTTGGCTTTACAGGTCGCCGACGGAAGCCCTATACTGGCTAAAAGTCCCAGATCGCATGGAAAGGGAGACGGTCATGGCCGCGATGCCACTTACCTACTACGGCAACTCCGTCCTTCGCGAGGTCGCACAGCCGGTCCGCAAGGTCAATGCCGAGATCAAGCAGCTTGTCGAGCACATGTTCGAAACCATGAACCTCGAGCGGGGTATCGGACTTGCGGCTCCCCAGGTGGGCGTCAGCAAGCGGGTGATCGTGCTGGACCTCAGCCACGAGGGGATTCCCCCCTTCGCGCTGATCAACCCCGAGATCGTCAGGGCCACGGGCAAGGACACGGATTCCGAGGGCTGCCTGAGCATTCCGGGGGTCTTCCTTCCCGTCACCCGTCCGAGCAAGATCAAGATCAAGGCCCGCAACCTTGCGGACCGGCAGATCGTCCTGGAGGCCGACGGCCTCTTGGCGCGTGCCATTCAGCACGAAATCGATCACCTGGACGGCAAGCTCTTCACCGACATGGTCGAGGACGAACTCGCGCTGCAGCGTGAGATGGCGATGCTGGGCGAGCGCATCCAGCGGATCGAGCGGGGTGAAACCACCCAGGCCGAGATTCAGGAGCAGGCGCTGCAGCAGGAAACGGTGATTTCGTAGCGATGCGAAAGCCCCTCATCATTGGTGTCGCGGGCGGAACGGGCTCGGGTAAGTCCACGGTCGCTCGGAACATCCTCGATCTGGCGGGAGCCGGTCAGGTCGCGCACCTCTGCCATGACAACTACTACTTCGATCACTCGAACCTGACGCTCGAGGAGCGCTCGAAGGTCAACTACGACCATCCGGACTCGCTGGATAACGCACTCTTCGTCGAGCACCTCCGCACGCTCCAGAAGGGGCAGGCCATCGAGTGCCCGGTCTACGACTTCAAGACGCATGCGCGCCTCTCGAAGACCGTGACCCTCGTGCCGCACCGGGTGATCCTGGTGGAAGGCATCTTGATCTTCGCGAGCCCCGAGATTCGGCGGCTTCTCGACATCCGGGTCTTCGTGGACACGGATGCGGATATCCGCTTCATCCGGCGGCTGAGTCGCGACATCACGGACCGGGGACGGAGTCCCCAGGCCGTGATCGATCAGTACTTGGCGACCGTGCGGCCCATGCACATGGAGTTCGTCGAGCCGAGCAAGAAGTACGCCAATATCGTGGTTCCCGAAGGGGGCATGAACGATGTGGCGATCGACATCCTCAACACCAAGATTCAATCCGTGCTCAGGAAGGCTACGGGGCAGCTCGTCCACCCCTAATGCTTGAGGCGCTAGCGCGCCAACTTCTTGAGATGGGCATCCAGAATGCCGGGCGTCGCCGGAATCAGCCGGGTCGAGCGCCCGGCTTCTTTCATGGTGACGGCCAGCATGATCTTTTGCACGCCCTGGCGCTCAAGGTAACGCTGCATGAGGCCGAGGTCCTCGACGGCCTCTTTGTCGAAATGCTTGACCGAGGTGCAGTCGAGGATGAGGGCCGGGCGGGTGCCGAGCTGGGCCAGCATCATCCGGATGGGGAGCAGGGACTCGAGGTCGAGCCGACCCGTGAACGGAACGATCAGGCAGCAGGGGTGTTTTTCGTTGATGATCATGATGACGTCCTCGCGTGGTCGAATTCCGCAGCCTTGCTAGAAGAGATTAATGACGGAATGTTAAGTAACAGATTATCAAGTGTTACTCCGAAATGCAAGGGCAAGTTTGAAAGTTTGAACGAAGCCCATGCGGCCTCAAAGCCCTAAAGCACGGGGCGTCGGCGTCCGCGGGGGTACGTTTCCGCGGAGGGGCATCGATTGGACGATAGCTTTCCGAGAAAGGGCTTGACGTGGGTCGGTGAGGGAGTTAGGATGACTCTTGTCGCAGTGAGCGAGAGCCGCTGCGGCTCCTTTTTGC
>RCUK01001649.1_pt1 | contig 13698 bp, 11 predicted proteins | sample 2166381 | NCBI WGS metagenome assembly RCUK01 (sample SAMN09932809, study PRJNA488358) | compost metagenome | isolation source: compost soil in an enriched community | place: Germany: Experimental Botanical Garden
CCATCTGCGCCGCCATCGAATCCGAAATCGTCGACCTGGACGACGCCGACCGCCAGGCCTTCCTGTCCGACATGGGCATGGAAGAGCCGGGCCTGAACCGCCTGATCCGCGCCGCCTTCAAGCTGCTGGGCCTGCAGACGTACTTCACCGCGGGCGTCAAGGAAGTGCGCGCCTGGACGGTGCCGATCGGCGCCACCGCGCCGCAGGCCGCGGGCGTCATCCACACCGACTTCGAACGCGGCTTCATCCGCGCGCAGACCATCGCCTACGAAGACTTCATCACGTACAAGGGCGAGCAGGGCGCCAAGGAAGCGGGCAAGATGCGCGCCGAAGGCAAGGAATACATCGTGCAGGATGGCGATGTGATGAACTTCCTGTTCAACGTCTGATCTGTTTGACCGACTTCACGGCATGTCGTGAAGCTCGATGAAATGATGGAAGTACCTGAAAGCCGCGTCCTTACGCGGCTTTTTTTTGGTTTCGCGGGGTTGCCTGGTTGTCTTCGTAGCGTTCACGCACCATCTTCAGGACCTGCTCATTGGCCAGTTGGCCCGAGTCGTTGCGGCTGTTGGTCTGGCTCAGGACCTTGCAGAAGCCGTTGTGAGACTCATGGGGCTTGACCTTGCGGTCAGCAGGGGCAGGGGGCCGGTAATCTATGACAAGCTCTGACTGCGCGCCATACCTAATAGAAGGGATATGCAGCATGGAGGTACCCGACTAGCGTAGAAGAACAGACCCACCGTGATAGGCGCTGGCCGAGGAAGAGACGATCATGCTGACTGATATTCAGCTTGCACAGGTTATGCGCCACGCATCCCAGCGTCGCCGCGCACAGTGCCTGGGGCCACTCAATACCGCCATGGCGGATCACCAGATCGACGCCAACCTGCGGCGGGCGGCCGCCTTTGTGGCGCAGTTGGGCCATGAGTCAGGGGAACTGCAGTTCCTGGAGGAGCTCTGGGGGCCGACGGCAGCGCAGCAACGTTACGAGCCTCCAAGCGATCTGGCGCGCAAACTTGGCAACACGCATCCGGGCGACGGGCATCGCTTCAAAGGTCGTGGGCCGATCCAGATTACCGGTCGCGCCAACTATGCGCGCTATGGGGAACTGCTGGGACTGGATCTGGTCGGTCAACCTGAACAAGCAGCCGATCCCGTGGTGGGCTTCCAGATTGCGGGCCTGTTCTGGGAACGCAATGGGCTCAATGCCCTGGCCGATTCGGACCAGTTTGACGAAATCACGCGCCGCATCAACGGAGGCCAGAATGGTGCTGATGACCGGCGGCGCCTCTATGCCCTGGCGCTTGAAGTCTTGCGTGGCAGCCTGCCCGACGCGGCTGCGGGGCCGCAGCAGGCCGCCCGGCGCGGTGGCAAGGCAGGTGCTCGGCGCGCCGCGCCCGCGATGGCGGCGGAGTCGTTGCCACGCGGCTGGGAGTCCATCGAGCAGGCGGCGCCGGAGGCATCTGCGGATCGGAAAGAACGTGGCACACGCCGTCGTGGGCAGGCGAACGCCGCGACCGGAAAGGGAGGGGCAGGTCCTGTTCCTGCACGGCTGCTCGATGCCCGGCCGGACACCCTGGACTTCCGCGATCAGATGTATATCCCCACCCTCATCGAAGTGCCCACGCACGTATCGTTGGGTGATTACCTTGAATGCAAGGTGCCTGTCCTCGACCAAGGCGCCGAAGGGGCATGTACCGGCTATGGCCTGGCCACCGTGGCGCACTACCTGCTGCTGCGCCGCCGCGTGGTACCGGACGCAACCCCGGTAAGTCCGCGCATGATGTACGAGCTGGCCCGTCGCTATGACGAATGGCCGGGCGAGGACTATTCCGGCTCAAGCGCACGTGGAGCCATGAAAGGGTGGCATAAGCATGGCGTCTGCTCCGAATCGCTCTACCCCAGCGGCGTGGTCAGAGCAAGTAAGAAGACCGCCAAGCCCGCCTCCCAGGATTCCACTGCTGGTCGCGGCCTGAACGATGAGCGCGTGGTCGACGCGCTGCGTCGTCCGCTGGGGGCTTATTTCCGGGTCAACCACAAGGATCTGGTGGCCATGCATTCGGCCATCGCCGAGGTGGGTGTCTTGTACGCGACCTGTACCGTCCATGAAGGATGGTCACGCGTGGGGGCAGACGGCATGATCACGCAGTCGTCTGCCATTCTGGGTGGGCATGCGTTCGCCATCGTCGCCTACGACGAGCGCGGCTTCTGGATTCAGAATTCATGGGGCCGCGACTGGGGCCGTAGCGGCTTCTGCCTGCTGAGCTACGACGACTGGTTGGAGAATGGCACCGACGTGTGGGTGGCCCGCCTGGGCGCGCCAGTCGCGCTGCGGCGGGCAGAATCCACTGCAACGGTGCATGCCACCACTGCGGCGCAGTCCGCCGGCTATTCCTACGCCGATCTGCGGCCACACATCATCAGCGTAGGCAACAACGGCACGCTAAAAGCCGGCGGCGACTATGGCAGCACGGCCGAGGAGCTCCAGCGTGTTTTCGACGAGGATATTCCCCGTGTCGCCGGTGGCTGGGCGGTGCCGCGGATACTGCTTTATGCTCACGGCGGCCTGGTGAGCGAACAAGCCGCCGTGCAGCGGCTGGCCGAGTACCGACCGTCGCTATTGGGCGGCGAGGTCTATCCATTGGCCTTCATTTGGCGTTCGGACTACTGGACCACCATCACCAACATTCTGCGCGACGCCGTCGGGCGCCGCAAGCCTGAGGGGGTGCTGGATGACGCCAAGGACTTCATGCTGGACCGGCTGGACGATGCGCTGGAGCCGCTGGCGCGCACGCTCACCGGCAAATCCGCCTGGAGCGAGATGAAGCAGAACGCCCTGGCTGCCAGCGACAAGGGGGGAGCGGCCGAACAAGTGGTTGATCTGCTGTTGGCTTTGCGCAAGCGCCTGCCCGCCCTGGAGGTGCACCTGGTGGGTCACAGCGCCGGTTCCATCCTGCTGGCGCCGCTGGTCAGCCTGCTGGGCGCACGGAATATCCCCGTCAAGACTTGCGCCCTGTGGGCGCCCGCCTGCCAAGTCGAGCTGTTCAACCAACATTACGCGCCCGCGCTAAAGGCAAAAAAAGTCGAAAAGATGGCCATCTTTGCTCTCACGGACAAGGCCGAAAAGGATGACAACTGCGGCCGTATCTACAACAAGTCGCTGCTGTACCTGGTTTCCAACGCTTTCGAAGACCAAGCGCGCATTCCACTGTTTCGCGATGGCCACCCCATCCTGGGTATGGAGCGCTTCATCGATCGGGCGCTGATGCAGAAATTGGGCGTGGATCTGGTGCTGGCGCCCAATACCGAGCCGGATGACTCTCCCTCCGCCTCAAGCGCCACTCATCATGGTGACTTCGACGACGACCAACGCACCGTTATGGCCACTTTCCGCCGTATTGCACAGGCAAGTACCAAGAAAGCAGGTTCAAAAGGCTCTGCTGCGGCGAGGGCAAAGGCAAAGCCCACCAAGGATGGCGAGTTGCCCAAGGTGGCGCCCATCTTCAACCGTTCGGAATCCTCCATGCGCGACCAGCGTCGACTCATTGATCTCCGTACAAAAGCACTCTAGCCAGCGCCTGCGCAATCGTCTTGATCAACCGCCTCGCTTGCGTTTTTTTGGCGGCGGCGCGGTGCTGCCGCGAACAATGAGGCTGAATTGCACGGATGTACTGTTCGCAACGGGCTGGCCGCCAATCTTGCTCAGCAGATAGTCGGCGCTACGCTCTCCGATTTCGTCCGACGGCAGGTGGATCGTGGTGAGCGGGGGGGTCAAGTGCGCGGCGAACTCGTTGTCGTTGATGCCTGTTATCGATAGATCCTCGGGAACGCGAATGCCGATTTTCCTGGCCTCGACCAGCGCGCCAAACGCGATGGTGTCGCTGCCGCAGATGATGGCCGTGGGCGGATTTCGCGAACTCATCAGCGTACGCAGGGCCAGTTGTCCGTCGATCAGATTCAAGGTGCGCTCGATCAGGCGCTCCTGCGGCAAGGCCAGCCCCCGGCTGCCCAACGCTTCCCGGACGCCCGCGATACGGCCGGCCGAGCGATCGCTGATCCCGGACGGTTGCGCGATGATGCCAAAGTCCTTGTGGCCCAGATCCAGCAAGTAATTGGCCAGCGTGCGGCCGACGGCAATGTTGTCGAATCCGACGCACGGATGCGCTTCGTCCAGCACCCAGCCGTTGACGTAGGGAATCCGCTTGGCGTCGAGCAACTCATACACCTGGGGCAGATGCTGCGCCCCGACCAGCATGAGGCCTGCGAGGCCGTATGCCGACAAGGCGCGCACCTGCCGCAGTTCTTCCTCGCGATCGTAATTGGAGCTGGCCAGTAATAGCGTGTAGCCGGCCTGGTTCACTCGACGCTGCAGCGCTCCCAGGCCCGCGGAGAAGTTGACGTTCTCGATCGTGGGAATGATGGCGCCAATACTATGCGAGCGTTGCGAAGCCAGGGCGCGCGCACCCGCATTGGGCGTGTAGCCCAGGCGCTGCGCGACCTCGGAGACTTCCTTGCGCAACGCGTCGGCTACTTTGCTGTTTCCGTTCAAGACACGCGAGACCGTGGCGACCGACACGCCCGCCTCTCGTGCAACGTCTCTCGCCGTCACCGCGTTGGATTTCGGGCGAGACGCGCGGCTCTTGAAAGTGTCTCCAGCGCCGCGAGTCATAGCTGTTTCCTTCAATTGGCAATGCGTTGTAGAAGAGGCGAACCTCAATCAATGGCGTTGGTGTCGCCGGAAAATTCCATCGGGCAGAAAAAGCCGCCATGAAATTGAGCCGCGATCGGGTCTTCGGCGCCGGACTTGCTGAAAATTTCGGCGGCGAACGCTTCGGAATCGTCCTGCGGCTCGTATCCCAGGAATTTCACATTCGAATTATCCCACCGGCTGCGCAGATTCTTTGACACGCCATACGCCACGACAAAATGGTAATCCGGATAGTCTATGCACCGGCGGGCCAGTCGCACCATGTCGCCGTGGCTGAGCCAGCTCAGCAATTGGCGCGGTTCGCTTGGGCGGTCAGGGGTGCGAAATGTGCCGATCCGCAGGCATGCCACGGATATTCCATGTTTGTCTGCGTAAAGACGGCCCAGCGCCTCGCCGAACACCTTGGAGGCCCCATAGCGGGTGTCGGGTCTGGGTTGCACGGTATTGTCCAGGAACCGCTCGCGCCGATGGAAGCCCACCGCGTGGTTGGAGCTGGCGAAGATCACCCGTTTTACGCCCTGGCTTCTGGCAGCCTCGAAGACGTTGTACACGCCGTCAATGTTCAGGGCCAGAATCTGCGGCCATGGCGCTTCCTCGGGCACGCCCGCGAAATGCAGGACGCAATCAATGCCTTCCATGCATCGTCGCACCGACTCGGGATCACGGATATCCAGGTGGCACACTTCTTCGCCCGGCCCTGCCGGCTCTTGCGGCGCGATGTCGGCCAGGCGCAAGAGATCATATTGACCGCGGAGATGCTGCCGCAGTACCAGACCGATTGTTCCGGCCGCGCCGGTGATCAGAACGCGCCGCATCGCGCCTTCCTGGTGTTTGTCGTTCTGCATGCAGGTCCCGTTATCTGATGGAAAGTTCGGTGTCGGTATCGAAGAAGTGCAGGTGATCGGCAGATGTGGCCACGCGGATGTTGTCGCCCGACGCGACGGCGGAATTCGCGTCAACCCGCGACAGGGTCAATGGGAAGTTGGCAAGCCTGGCTTCCAGGACAATCTCCACGCCCAACTGCTCCACGACATCGACCGTCGCATTGCCGATAACCTGCAAATCGCCACTCGCGGCCGCCGCGCCGCCTTCGGCGCCAGCCACCGACAGGTGCTCTGGCCGTATGCCCAGCGTGAGTTCCTTGCCTTGCCACGCCGCCAGCGCCACCGCGCGCGCCGCGGGAATCCGTACATCCAGCCCTGGGGCCGACGCGAACAAGGCGCCGCCTTCCCCGGAACGCAGCGTCACCCGGATAAAGTTCATCGATGGCGCGCCGATAAAGCTGGCGACGAACTTATTGGCCGGCCGGCTGTAGACCTCCAGCGGTGTGCCCACCTGCTGGATATTGCCGTCCTTCATTACCACGACGCGATCGCCCAGGGTCATGGCTTCAACCTGATCGTGCGTCACGAACACGGACGTGGTCGGTATGCGCGTGCGCAAGCGCTTGATCTCCAGCCGCATCAGCGTGCGCAGCTTGGCGTCCAGATTGGATAGCGGTTCGTCGAAAAGAAAGACCTTGGGCTTTCTGACGATGCACCGGCCCAAGGCAACCCGCTGCTGCTGGCCGCCCGACAACTGTTTTGGCTTGCGCCGCATCAGTTCGTTGAGCCCCAGTATTTCCGCCGCACGGTCGATCTCGGACTTGATTTTCGCTTCGTCAATCTTCTTGTTGCGCAGCCCGAACGCCAAGTTGTCGTAGACCGTCATGTGTTGATATAGCGCGTAGTTCTGGAACACCATCGCGACATCCCGGTCCTTCGGTGGCAAGCGGTTCACAACCTGCGAACCAATTCGAATTTCCCCGGTGCTGATGTCCTCCAGACCGGCAATCATGCGCAAGGTCGTGGATTTTCCGCATCCAGAGGGGCCAACCAGCACCACGAACTCCTTGTCCGCGATGGTCAGATTGACATCCTTGACCGCGTGATGGGCCGTGCCATAGTGCTTGTTCAACTGGGTAAGTACGATTTCAGCCATCTGCATATTCCCGATGTAGAACGCGTGGGTCCAGACTCATGGACCGTCTCCGGCGCGCGGCCGCCGCCTTTAGGCTGGTGACGACCGCGCCGGGCGAAAGGCTTCGCGGGTTGGTTATTGAGCCGCTTGCGTCACCAGCGGAGCGCCGTCCGCCAACGCTTTGGGGATGTCTTCGCGCTTGCCCACGACTGCCTTGATCGCCGCATCCGAAAATGCCTTGTGCACGGCCGGCCAGGCCTCGAAGTAGTAGCCCCCGTGAATCTGGGTGGGAACGTCCAGGCTGTGCATCTTGAGTTCGACCATTTTTGGATTGACCGTCGCAATCTTGTCCCACAGTTTCTTGTTGGGGGGAGGCGCGCCGGTCTTGGCGAAGAGCTCGATCTGTCCTGCTTCGTCCTGCAGCATCCCGGACAGCATCTGCTTGGCCAGGGCCTTGCGCTCCGGCGATGCGGACTTCGGCACGGCCCAGCCCCAGGCGTCGTTCCAGGAAATGTGTTCCTTGCGGCTTGGTCCCATAGGCAGGAATCCGATCCCGACCTTGCCCGCAATTTTCGATTTTGCCGGGTCGTCAAAGCTGCCCCAGTTCGACGAGTCGGATACGGTGAAAGCCGAATTGCCGGACGTGAAGATGGCATTTGCCTCGTTGCGGTCGTAGGCCGGCATGCCTTTGGGGCTGATCTTGTGCGTGTTGATCGCATCCCACCAGAACTCGGCCACCTCGCGCATGCATTGATCGGTCATGGCGGACTTCCAGCCGGCTTGCTTCAGTGCGGCATTGGACCGTTCGTAGGTGGGGGTGAGCACGTCGCAGTTATTGGCCCACATCGACCAGAACCAGGTGTTCCAGGAATTATTCATCGACATGCTGCCGACAAAGCCATACTTGACCTTGTTCTCCGCTTGCAGGCGCTTGCTCGTCGTGACGAGTTCGTCCCAGGTCTTGGGAACTTCGTCAGGCTTGACCAGATCGGTACGGTAGAAGAACACGCCATACGTATGCGCCATCGGCACAAATGTGGTTCGTCCGTCGGCGTTGTCGAAGATGATGCCGGCCGAGGCAAAGGGGTCCACATTTTCTATGCCTTTGACGTCATCCATCGGCTCGAGCATATGGGCCCACAATTGTCCCCAATCGTCGTTGTGCCAGATCACGTCGAACTGGTCCGAACCAGAGGTCAGCGCGGAAGTCATTTTCTCCAGATAGACCCCATAGGAATTGGGGACCTTGATGATCTTCACACCGTTGGCCTTGCCCCATTTTTCCAGCAGTTCAACCGCGGCTGTCTGGATAGGGTTGGGTTGGAAGCCAATGCGGAGCTCTTTTTCCTGTGCCAGAGCCCCGCCGGCCGATAGCGCCAATGCCGCCACGCCGAGCGCAGCGACTTTCTTGATTGAATCCATTGTCTCGTCCTCTCGTTTTGGAGTGATTCGTTTTTCTAACTGCCGTTGCTGCCTGTTTCTGCTGTCTGCTGCGCCGTGCGAAAAAGCTGCCGTCAGATCTTCAAACCTCGGATCACGTACTTCTGGCCGAACAGCGTCAGGAAGAACGCCGGGACTAGCCCCAATACCGCTGTGGCGCTCATCAGGTGCCACTCGGTGCCCATCTCGTGCACGAACTGCGCAATGACCACCGTCAACACCGGCGTGTTCTGCCCCGTCAGGATGAGCGCGAACAAGAACTCGTTCCAGGTAAACAGCCAGCACAGCACCGCCAACGCTGAAATTGCCGGAATGGCCGACGGCAAGGCCACCCGGTAGAACGCACCCCAACGCGAGCATCCGTCGATCAGCGCGGCGTATTCCATGGAAGGATCAATGCCGTCGAAAAAGCCTTTCATCAGCCATGAGAAAAAGCAGATATGCACGGCGATGTGAGGCAGCAGCAAACCCAGGTAAGTGTCATAGGCGCCAATACTCTGCGTGACGAAGTACAGCGGCAAGACCCAGGAGATATAGGGAATGCAACGGAACACATAGATGGTGCCGAACCAACTGCGAGAGATGAGCCCGCTGAAGCGCGACAGCATGTACCCGCTGGTCACGGTGATCAGGATGGAGAACACCGTGGCCAGGGTGGCGATGACAGCGGTATTGACGAATGCCGCCACAATGCGTGGATCGCTCAGTACCTGGAAATAGCTGTCTAGCGTGAATTCCGTTCCCTGGTGCACATAGAACACTCCGGATTGCGGACGCAGGGAAGTCAGCACCAGCCAAAGCACCGGAAACGCGAACAGAAAGCACACGACGGCGATGCCCAGGCCGAAACACACTTTGCGCGACGTAGGTCCTAGATTGGATAGGGATTGCCAGATCGCGTTCATGCTGACACCTTCGACACTCGGTCAAGAAATTTGTACAAGATCAGACCCACGGCCAGAATGATTGCTCCGCCGATGATGGCGGCCGCGGATCCTCGTCCGAAGTTCAGATACACGAAGGCGCTCTGGTAGGCATATTGGCTGAACATCTCGGTTTGCCGCGCCGGACCGCCGCCGGTCAGTGTCCACACGATGTCGAACACCCGGAATGCATCGATGGCTCTGATGACCACGCACACAATGATCACCGGGTGCAGCATGGGGACCGTCAGGTAGCGGAACACGCGCCAGCGCGTGGTGCCATCAATGGCCGCCGCTTCAAAAGGCTCTTTCGGAAGACTCTGCAAGCCGGCCAGAAGCAGTAGCGTGAACCATGGCGTCCAAAGCCAGACGTCGGTCAAAAGAATGATCCCGAAGGCTGTCCAGCGCTCCGCGAGCCAGGCCCTGGGTTCCAGGCCGATGGCCTCGAACACCACGTTCACGATCCCGAACTGGTCGTTGAACATCCAGCGCACCATGATGGCGGCGATGACCGGAGCAATCATCAACGGCAGCAGCAGCATGGTTTGCACCAGGCTTTGCCCACGAAACGGGCGATTCAGCGCCACGGCCAGGCCCAGCCCCAAAGCCAGCGATATCGCGACGCTGGAGAACATGAACATGAAGGTATTGGGCAACACAATCTTGATGAAAGCCGGATCGGTCAGGACACTGATGTAGTGCGACAGGCCCACCCAGGTTTTCTTCGGATTGTTCAGCATCCAGTCACGAAAACTGGCATTCGCGCCTATGGCGATCGGCACGATCTGGAACAACAGCAGCACCAGCACCGCTGGCGACACGAGCAGCAGGATGAAGCGCTCGCGCTCTCCTATCCGCAATCTCTGTACGAGAGAAGTTTTCGTCGGGGTGAAGCGCTCGTGCTCTGCTATCCCCGATGTCTGTGCGAGAGAGGTTTTCATCAGGAACTTCCTTCGATCTCGGACTTCGAATCCTGCTTTTCGGGCATTCGATGTTCCAAGGGGGGGAATTCGTGCGAAATTGAGTAACCGCTTACTTCGAACATTCATTTGCTCCTAGACGATCCATGAAATGGAGAACTAAGGCTGATAGGTGAAACCTGTGAATGCGAATAATCATCCGATGGATACGACACTTATCGATGTCGATCTCGTGTTTTTTTGCGCCAGCTGGTGTGGCTACACGATCGGAATTCGAGAAACCGGTTTCCAACGATAGTGCGTTGTCGCCGCGTTTTTTACTAGGACTTTCCCTCGGGGCTGTGCGCTCACACCACCTTGCGCAACGCGTCGGCCACGATACGCGCGGCACGCGACATAGGTCTTCCGTGGCTGGCGATCACGACAATGTCGCGTTGGACGACGGGGCGGCGGATGGGTATGGAGACCAGTGATCTCGAATCATCGTGACGAACAACCAGCTCCGACAGCACCGCGACGCCCAGCCCTTCCCGGGCCATGGCGATCAGCGTGGAATTGAACGCCGCCTCGTAGGCGGCGGTGATGTCGATGTTCGCCTGCGCGGCCGTCTTCTCAATCTGAACCCGGATGCTGCTGTCGCGCACGGGAAGCAACAAGCGTTGACGAGCAAGCTCGCCCAGAGACAACACCTTGCGGTTCGCCAATGCATGCGTCGCGGCGACCACGGCGCAGAATTGATCGGTGTGCAGCGGTTCAATGACCAGATCGCGGTCATTTTTTTCGATGCAGCCTATCCCGAAATCCACCGCGCCGCTCTTGCACAGTTCAATCACACGCACCGCGGCACTATCCCGCACGCGCAACGAAATGCCGGGATGGCTGGTCGCCAATTCCCGCATTGCCGCCGGCAGCACGCTCGCGGCAACGGAAGGCAGGGCGGCAACCGTCACCACGCCGCGTGTCGGTCCCCCTGAGTCACGCGCATCCGTGATCAAGGCATCCATGTCCTGCACGAGCGCCTCGAAGCGCGGAAGCAGCTCGATACCCGATTGCGTCATGGTGACGCGCCGCCGGTTGCGGTCAAACAGCGTCACCCCCAGCCCGCTCTCCAATTGCCGGATCTGCACACTCAGCGCCGACTGCGAAATATGCAATTCATGAGCGGCCCGCGTGAAATTCCCCAGCCTCGCGATGGCAAGAAAGGCCTTCAACTGCCGCAACTCTCCAAGCATGGAACGCTCCTTTGACGCGCTGGCGGCACTCTCGGAATTCGCGTCTTCGGACTGCGTCTGCGTGAGCGCTCGGATACGAACCGGCCCATTTTTCCATCAATTTGAAATCCGGGATACTGTGTTCAATAAATTCAATTTCCATAATCAGAGAGCCATCCCTAGAATTTGCGAATCCGGATTTTCAGGTTAACGAGCTGCCGCCTACGGATCGGGCGGCAGAGCCGAAAATGGAGATTTGCACATGTTCTTCGCGCCGCCACCCGTCCTGGAGACCACGGTCTTCGCTCGCCTGCCCGACGAATTGCAATCTGCCCGCGGCGACAACGAATGGGTCAGGGGGCAACCTCATGGCGGCCCGGCAAAGTCGCTGCTCGAAGGGCCATCTTTTGGCCCCGATGGCCTGCTGTACTGCGTGGATGTGCTGAACGGACGCATTCTCCGCGTCTCCGGGAGCGGCCAATTCGAGGTGCTGGCGGAATACGACGGCTGGCCGAATGGACTGAAGTTTCACCAGGATGGCCGGATATTCGTTGCCGACTACAAGAACGGCATCATGGAGTTCGATATCCGCACTGGCCGGGTGACGCCCTTTGTCGTGCGCTTCAACCTCGAGCGCTTCAAGGGCGTCAACGATCTGTTCTTCGCGGCCAACGGCGACATGTACTTCACCGACCAGGGGCTTACGGGCTGGCAGGATCCCAGCGGTCGTCTGTTCCGGGTTCGCCCCGACGGCCAGATCAACTGCCTGCTGGACAACCTGCCTAGTCCGAACGGCCTGGTCATGGACCGCAACGAAACCGCGCTCTATGTCGCCGTCACGCGCGCGAATGCGGTCTGGAAGGTGCCTCTGCTGCGCAACGGCACTGTCGGCAAGGTGGGCACGTACGTTCAGCTTTCGGGAGGCGGCGGTCCCGACGGACTGGCGCTCGACGCGCAGGGCAGGCTGGTCATTGCTCACGTGGGTCTCGGTGCGGTCTGGGTCATGAGTCCTGTCGGTGAACCGGCCTGGCGCATACGTTCCACCGTGGGGTTGCACACCACCAACGTGGCCTATGGTGGACCGGATTTGCAAACGCTGTACATCACGGAATCCGAGAGCGGCACGATTCTGACCGCCCGCCTCGATGTGCCCGGCAAGCCGATGTACGGTGGCGCGCAGGCACGTTGAGCGCCGCATTGGATGATCCCAACCTTCAGGAAACAGACCATGCAACAGGAACGAAACGTCGTGATCGTCGGCGGTGGAACGATGGGCTGCGACGTTGCCGCCATTTTTCACGCCGCAGGCTGGCCCGTTCAAATCGTGGAGCCGGCGGCGGAAACCCGGGACTTGCTGCCTGCGCGCATCCAGGCGGCGGCTCGCGCCATCGGAGCAAATCCGGTTTCGGCGCCGCGGGCCCCCCTCGCTGCGTTGCGCGACGTCCAATGGCAGGGCGTCGCTCTCGTCATCGAATGCGCCCCGGAGACGTTGGCGCTCAAGCAAGCGATTTTCGCCGAGCTGGAGGGACTTTCGCCCGCGCATGTGCCGCTGACCAGCAACTCATCCAGCCTGCCGATCAGCGCCATAGGCGAGGGCCTGAGAACCCGGGATCGCATGATCGGATTGCATTTCTTCATGCCTGCCCATCTGGTGCCGGCCGTCGAAGTCGTGCGCAGCGAGTATTCCAGCGAGGCCGTGGTGGCCCAGGTCACCGACATCATGAAGCAAGTCAGAAAGAAGCCCGTGCAGGTCAAGCGGGATGTGCCTGGATTCCTGGCCAACCGGATCCAGCACGCCATGATGCGCGAGGCCATTGCGCTGGTCGAGGAAGGCTTTGCCAGCGCGGAAGATGTCGACGTCGCGGTGCGCTATGGTTTCGGTTTTCGCTTGATCGCGGCAGGCCCTCTCTTGCAGAAAGATCTGGCCGGCATCGACATCCACTGCGCTGCAGCCACCACGATGTACCCGCACTTGCGCAACGATGCCAGACCCAGCGCATTGATGCGAAAGTTGGTCGAGCAGGGTGACATCGGCGTCAAGTCACCCAGCAAGAAGGGCTTCTACGAGTGGGATGACGCCGCCATCGCACGCGAACGGCAGCGCTACGAGCGGGCCTTGAAGAAGGCCTGGCAGATACTGAAGGACGAAGACGATGCGATGTGATCCGTCCGCTGCCTGGCCCTGCATTCAAGGCCTTGCGGTTCAGCCGGCCTGGACGTAACCCGTCACGCGGATCATCTCCTTGTACTTCGCGATCTCGCGGGCATAGGCGGAAGCCGCATCCTCCAGGCTCATGCGCGCCGAGACGTTGCGGCCGTCTGCTTCCAGTTTGGCGATGACGGCTTTGTCTTCCAGGGCGTGGCCGATTGCCTTGTTGAGCGCTTCCTTGACTGCGGCGGGCGTGCCTTTTTTCACGTAGTAGCCGGCGTAGCTGGCGTACTCGAAATTGGCCAGCGCGGGCGTGTCCGAGATGCTGGGCAAGTGCGCCAGCACGGCGGGCTTGTTCTTCGACAGCACGGCGATCGCCTTGAATCGT
>RCUK01001650.1_pt1 | contig 13683 bp, 13 predicted proteins | sample 2166381 | NCBI WGS metagenome assembly RCUK01 (sample SAMN09932809, study PRJNA488358) | compost metagenome | isolation source: compost soil in an enriched community | place: Germany: Experimental Botanical Garden
AAATTACTATTTAAATCTGCTCTATAAATGCCTCTACTCAAAGGTAGCAACTCCACTCATGGTTGATCCTCGGCCCGCAAAAGGCCGGCAGATCAGCCGCATCAGATAACGTATAAACCTCCAGCGACTTGTCCCCGATCCTGATCCCATCGCGCAGATGCACGTCCCTGATCACCGAAGGCTGCCCCTCCCCAAGCAAAAAACTGTAGCGCTCCAGCACCCCAGGCACATTCGCCGTTCCGGCCAGCTCCTCATCTGATAACCTAAGCAGCGAGACAAAACCTGAATCCGACAACACCCTTTCAAACTGCCCCACGCTGTCCAGAAAATCAGCCAACAAGACCTTGGATACCGTCTGCGGCGGCACCACCGAGCGGCGCAGCACATTCGAATAGGACCAGGAAGACAGCTTGCGCCCCTCGGGCTTTTTGGTCAGGAACACATAACAGCTATGCTCCAGGCCCTGTCGCTCATTAAAAAAATGCTCCGAGCTCCGCGACAGAAACCCCTCCCCTGCACGCTCAAAATCCGCACGATAGCTCCCCGCAACAAACCAGTCCTGCTTATGGAACACGCAGTGCATCGGCAACAGCTTGATCGCCCGCACCCAGGCCTGATGGTAGGCCTCATAGTCCCTATCCGACAGTGTAAAAATCTCCGGCAGCTGCACCCTAAAGCCAACGGTGATATCCCCCTGATAGGACAAAATACAGCCATGCTCGATCTTATAGATCGGCAGCATCTCTTTAGCCTCTACCATCCGCGCCCCCCTTCTGCCTCAATACCGTAAACAATCGCCTAGAGCCAAAGCGCACATAGCTGGGTACGTTTCTTTTGGCAAACCACTTGCCCATCCCATTTGCCCCGAAGCGGCGCGACAACCTGTCCACCACCACAAACAGCCCCACCCCCAAGCCCAAGACCAGTGGCAGCACCACAAAAAGGTCCACCCCAAGGATGTACAAAGCGGCAAAGAGCACCAATAAAAACACCAGTCCTACCGCCAGGTAGGCAATGTAAATCCCCACCAGTCCCCGAAAGGTAATGGGCCTAGACACCCCCTTATTGATCTGATAAACCGTAGCCATAAAAATTCAAAAGTTTAATCGAAAATTCCAAAAACCAATCCCACTAAATCCCAAAAAAGGACTTCAGTACCGTAGCCACTACTACCAGAAAAATGCAGGAACCAAACCAGGAAGCGGCCACCTTATTTGTATCGGGCTCTCCGGCATTCCACTTATTGAAGACTTTCACCGCACCGACGATCCCAACCACTGCACCGATGGCATACATCAGGTCACAGCCCGCATCAAAATAGCCCTTCACCCGATTGGTCGCCTCCTGGATCCCCTGGTTGCCATCCTGTCCAAACCCCGACAGTCCCCATAGCACCATTCCCATCGTCAGTCCATAGGACCAGTACAAATCCAGCTTCAATCTCAATTTCAATCCCGACACCAGTCTAACAATCATCGGCCTAAACTTCAAAAAACGATTTCCCATCTTGCTTCTCCCCCTAACCATTAGTCCCACAGATTTTCCAATTCCTCACTCGAGAGCAAAAAAGGCACATTCGATACCACAAAGGCATTGATCGCCCCAATATTGGGATGTCCCCCAATCTTCCCATAATGCTACTTCACCCCATCCAACAACCTGAAGAAATCTGCCTTCTCCCCAGCCGATGTTGCCAACTGCGCGAAGATCAACTTCAGCTCCTGGACCACATCGGCCACAAGCCCCACCTGATCATAGCGGTCCGCCCCATCATCCTCTACCTTAACAAAACCCAACTCCCCCATGCCGACCACCGACATGCCTTGCGGCAGGGCAGGCCTGCCCATCAGCCCATCAACTCCGCTCCCCTGCTCATCATTAGACGCCACTTCAGCCAACTGACCAGCCTCTGGCCCATCCAAACGCCTGTCCGAAATACTCGAACCACCAGAAAAAGCCACTGCATTACTGCCAAAAAAAGATTTGATCCCCCCAGGATACCAGACCAAAAGCACCATCCCATACCACAGCAGCGACAGCAGCGCCCAGCACCAGCAAAACTGCTCCCATGTAAAACCCTTTAACATTACCCATTCAATTACCCAACAGCGGAATTGCCGTTGACGGAAACAAAGGTGGAAAGGCTAGAAAAGGATGTTTGACAAGCACATAGGGAGTGGTCAATGATTACTTAAAAAAAGGAGTGCAATTAATTTTATCTATTTTTTAAGTAGATTGCAGCAACATCATTTCAAACCATTTAGTTACGCTCACTATGACAACGCTATCAGAACTCGTGGAAAGGCTTAAAACAGATTTTCCCCAGCAGCTCATCCCACTCAAGCAAACCGACCTTGATCGGCAGAAACAATTCACTGTCGATCAACCAAGATATTTATTCCGGGGAGAAAGAAATGCAGGTTGGATGAGCACCAAATCGACATTTAGCCGATTTGGCGAGAAACAGCTCGATTTCACGGAAGTCAATTATTGGATTACGGGAGTCATACCCAAAATCGGCGAATATTATCCAGACCACTATCGCAGCCTATATCCCTTTCTGAAATCGGCACTTACCGAAAGCGAAGCAGCTGTGAGCCTGCCGAACATCGAATTCACCATTGCCGCCATCTTACAACATTATGGTTTCGACACCTCTTTTATAGACGTAACGAGCAGCATCGACGTAGCTGCCGCTTTTGCATCTACCGGAAAATCTGGAGAAATTGGAAAAATCATGGTATTGGAAACTTCCAAGATTGAAGACCTTTATTTCGACCTGGCAGCTATTCCCGGCAACCGTCCATCCGCCCAACACGCTTTTGTACTCTGGGGAACTACAGCTCTTGACCTGAAATCTGAGGACTTTATACGTGACTATTCCGCCCAATGGTTCGAGTTCGAACTAACCGACCAGGACAAAAAAAAGTTCGCCAACGAAAACCTATTGGCTTTATCCCACGATAAAGTAGCCGTCCACATCCTAGACTGGTATGCTTCACATATCGAGAATAATTTAGAAATCAGCAACAAAACCGCTGTATATTTTGCCAACATCATGGAACAGCTTAAAACCAATCGATAACCCATAGCTCAAGTTATGCAGAAACGTCTGATAAATTCAAACTGGCTATTTTCCAAGGCAGGACAAGGCTGTTTTTATGCTGGAGAAATCATCTCTAGGAGCAAACACGTATTTAATTTCGTCTACGACTGTGGCAGCTCACAGGGCAAATCCATTCTAAGAAAAGAGATAAGGGAACACAAGCAACGTCTGTCAAAATCAGGCGACACCATAGACTTGCTTGTGCTTTCACATCTCGATTCGGATCACATCAACCTAATCGACTATCTTTTAAGGGATATCACCTGTAAGACTGTCGTACTCCCTTACCTGAATGCGGTAGAACGTGCCTTCCTTTATTTTGCTGCAGGCTTTGATGACACAACCGACGAGGAACTGTATGCCAGCTTTCTGACAGATCCAGCTGGCTTTCTGATTGAAAACGGAGCGGAAAAAGTGATCTTCATAACTGGAAACGCCGAAAATGGAATACCACGATCAGGAAGTATCGATCCTGACGGCCCGGAAGGCAATGCCACAGCTAATTCGAACCAAGACGAAGCTATTTTCCGTACCCAAATCCTACTGCCAGAAGAAAGCAGTTACTTTACCGATGACCAGGATATGGAAATGCTTCGATTTGGCCGCCAGCAAAAAGTAGAATTCAGGAGGGCAAATGCTTCGATCAAGGCAGGCAGCCATTGGGAGTTCTTTTTTTGGCAAATTGAGCAGATTCCAGCGCAGATCATCAAGTTCCATATCAAGCTCATGCAACAATTTGGAATAAAAAAAGAGGGAAGACTGAATGCACAAGAACTTAAAGATATCTTCGCACAACCTAGTAAAGTGGACGAATTCAAGTCCATTTTCAAATCCTTTTTCAAGGAAACCAATTCCACTGGCCTAGTGGTCATGCATGGTCCAATCAATCAGTATGCTTCATTCTATTCAGACTCTGAAGGACATTATTATGAAGGCGGTCCATGCTGGTCACTTTTAACTGGAGATACCGACCTGCACAACCACTATCCAAAAAGGATCGATAACAATCTGCCCAATATCAGAATGTTCCAGGTACCGCACCACGGTTCGGAAAATAACTGGGACCTCAACAAGATCCTTACCTTGAAGGCCTGTAAGTTGGTGGCCAATTTCGGAACCAAAAACAGCTACGGACATCCTTCCGAGAAAATCAGGCTCGATATCCTCTCTAAGGCCACCTCCTGGCAAATGGTCGAAAATACCGAATACCAAAGTTTTCACTACGATATCTATGCCTACCAACGGGCCAGCGGCAGTGTACCACACCCCTCACCCCTGGGACGCTCCCACCAGCCCATCATCACCACCAGCGAATACCGCAGCATTGATGAACAAGAAAATCTTGGACAACAGACCGATGCCCGCGCCCTTTCCATGGGCAGGTCACAATGGGAACCCACTGAGTTCTCTGTTAAAGTCTGGCGCCATGTCAACGGAAGATGGAGTGGTCAGAGCGAAGAAATGCCCCTTCACCGCGCACTGGATCTAGCCATCCTGGTCATTTCAACGATGATACACCGTAGGACCAACCATTTTTCTAGTAACTTCATCGACTTGGAAGTTATACGGCCTGACGAACTGGAAGAGCTACTGGAATTTGTCGGCGAGAAAGAAGGAATACTTAGTGAGCGTCTATATGAGTTAGACATACTAATAAGAGAGTATTTAAATCGTATTTGACAAAGAATATTAAATTAATATGCTTTACGAATACGCTAAGAACCAAAGCATTTTTCAATTCTTCAGATTCCTCCCTATCAAACAACACCAACTCAACATATTGAAAATGAATAAAATAATTTATTTTTTTTAACTTTATTCAAACCAAATAAATAATATGATTAAAGTAACGCGACCTCCCGCCCCTCTCTCAATCCAAACGACAAAAATAAAATCATTAAATTCCGAATTGTGGGAACATTATCATAAGTCCACCCAACAGCGGATGAAGTTCAGGATAGAAGTCTTACGGTCCGTCAAAGAAGATCTCGAATACCTATTCAACCGTAAATGTGCCTTCTGCGAGACTAGGATTGGCGTGGTTTCAGATTTCGATATCGAACACTTTAGGCCCAAAAGTGGCGTTTCTAGTAAAGACCTGTTCTATCCTCAGCATTACTTTTGGCTAACCTATGAATGGGAGAACTTATTTCCTTCCTGTCACATCTGCAACCGATCCAAACGCAATGAATTTCCGCTAACCGATGAAAGTAAACGTGCCAAAATAGGTGCTACAGGAGCCGAACTGCTATCCGAAGAGCCGTTATTGCTCGACCCCTGTCTGGATGATCCAGCCGACCATTTGGATTTCATGGACAATGGAGAAGTAAAGGGGCTCTCCGACCGAGGCACAACGACCATCGAGATATTTAACCTGAACAGGACCCCGTTGAGGAACGAACGCCAGAATGCGATTGCTGAGTTTATGCAAAAAGTGAGGACTAGGTTCATTTCGCTCGAGGAACTTGGAAAACTCTTTTCTGAGCAGACTGACCATCAATATGCCGGAGCGTTGCGAGCAGCATACAGAAGATATCTTGATAAGATGCCACTGATCGAGGACTCCTTTAAGATAAAAAAAGAAAGTCTGTCAGCATTAAACAAAGAATACAAAGAGATCATCAAGGATATCGAATACATCCAGAACAGAAGATTTTTCACCATCAAATCATTTGAGATCCGCAACTTTAGGACCATCTCAGAGCTAAAAGTAGATTTCAAGCTACCAGAAAGTGAGAGCGAAATGGAATCCTGGCTGCTATTCCTTGGCGACAACGGCATCGGCAAAAGCTCTATCCTTCAGGCACTAGCACTTACCCTCTGCGGGAAGAAACAGTTTGAAGAGCTCGCACCAAAAGTGGAAGACTACCTCAAACGAGATCAAAAGGAAGGCCATATCCGTATCTACAGCTACGAAGGGGAAAATCCCGTAGAACTGAAATTCGATGAACATGGTTTCCGAGGCATGCTGGAAGATTCGCCTACCTATCTATTGGGCTACGGAGCCACCCGTCTTTTGCCCAAAGATGGTCTGACCTACCAGGCACCCCAAAACCCCTTCGTTAACATCAGCAACCTGTTCAACTACAGCTCCCCATTGAATGATGTCAACCAATGGCTATCCTCGGTAGATCCAACAATCTTTGAGAAATATATAGCGCCAGCACTTTTTGACCTCTTGAACCTACAAGATGGGGAAAAAGTGGCCGTTACCGCATCCGGCCGGCTGGAAATCACGCAACGGAATGGTTCGCTTGACCTAGAAAAGACCAGCGACGGTTACAAGAGCATCATTGCCCTAGCCTGCGATATCATGAAGACCCTGTCCAACGACCCCGCTGGTTATCATACTGTGCAGGGGATCGCACTAATCGATGAGCTGGGAAACCACCTACATCCCAAATGGCGCATGAAGATCGTCCAGGCCCTAAGGACGGCATTCCCCAGACTTCAGTTCGTCGTCTCTACCCACGAACCCCTATGCCTCCGTGGCCTGCAACACGGTGAAGTTGTGGTACTGATGGAAGGACCTGACCAACAGGTGATCCCACTGGACAAAGATATACTACCCGACCACAGTACGATGAAGGTCGACCAGTTACTGACCTCGGACCTTTTCGGACTACTGAACACCTTTGATCCCCAGACCGAAAAGCGCTTCAACGAATATTACCGCCTGCTGAGCATTCCCGAAAACCTCAGAACCCAGGAGGAGTCGGAACAGATCATTGCCCATACGCGGTTACTCTCTGGTAAGGAGATCATCGGCAATACCCCACAGATGCAGGCAGTCTATCAACTGGTCAACGAGAAATTTGCCCAGTCACTGGTCTCCAAGGATTTCCAGACCCAGCAACAGCTCAAGGAAGAAACCATCCAAGAGGTACGAAACATGTTGGATCTTGATAACCTGGAGTGGCTATGATTAGAATCGAACGAGGACCAGCACCCGCATTTTTGACCGATGATAACGGTCTCTGGAAAAAGGAGATAGAAAGTGCCATCACCTATTATGCAGACAAGGCCAATACCAAGCCCTTCAAATTCAAAATGTACAGAGCCGAGCAGCTCAAGACCGCACTGAAAGAGGTATTCAAGAAATGTGCCTATTGCGAAAGCAGGTATGGACCCAGCTCTGACGGGGACGTAGAGCATTTTAGGCCAAAACTGAGGGTGCAGGGAAAAATACCCGAAACACCGGGCTATTTCTGGCTGGCTAACGATTGGGACAACCTACTATTGAGTTGCCAGCACTGTAATCAGGGCAGAAAACATATTTTAAATGATACCAAGGAAGCTGAAACACCTATCTCGGTGGGCAAGTTAGACCAGTTTCCTCTGAGAGCCCCGGGAGAATGGATCCAGAACCACACGGCCCAGCTCAACTCCGAGGAACCTCACCGATTGCTGCTGAACCCCTGTACTGACCAACCCGAAAAGCATTTCAGCTATGACCTGACCGAAGGGCTGATGATCCCCGCCGATGACCGGGCCAGCACCTCCATCGAAGTCTATGCCCTCCGACGTATCCTATTGGTTCAAGAACGAAAGACACTGTTGATCAGCCTACTGGGACATTTAGAGGAGTTGCTCTACTGCCTGGAAAACTTCGACAACGACCCGAACCAACGCAACCGCGATGCTGTTATGCGCAACTGGAAGTTCGTCAACAGCTTTACGGCCAACGAGGCCAACTATGCTGGCATGTGCAGGTTCGTAGTCAAACATGTACTTAAAAAAAATAATATAGTCCCATCGTCATCTTAAATTACCGAACATGCAAAAAACCAAACTACCAAACGGCATCCAACATATCGCCCTGAGCTTTTCAGGTGGAGGCTTTAGGGCGGCCACCTTTACCCTAGGCTGCGCCAGTTACCTCAACGCCCTTCCCTATGGCGATGGAAAACTTTGGGACAAAGTAAGGTTTATCTCCTCGGCATCCGGAGGCTCCATTACTGCACTTGTGCTAGGTCATATGCTCAGCCAGGGAAAGGACTTTCAAACCGTTTACGAGCACTTGCTATCAAAAATGGACGGTGACCAATTGATGAAAAGGGTCTTCCATATTCTTGAAACTGACCACTATTGGACCCAACGACCCACTAAGAACCGCAACCTGATCAATGCCTTTGCTATTGCCTATGATGAAGATTTTTTTGACCACGCGACCTATGGTCAATTGATGGAGACCAGCCATCCAGGTGCGCAAAGGATTGATGAAATCTGCATCAACACTACCGAATTCAACAACGGACAGAACTTCCGTTTCGGCACCAGGGGCACCGTAGGCAACAAATACCTCTCACTTTCCAAGGCGCAAGATCAGGACGATGATGAGCAGAACAATCTGGACATCGTCAAAAAAATCAGACTGGGAGACATACTGGCCAGCTCCTCCTGCTTTCCTGGTGGCTTTGAACCACTGGTCTATCCCAAGGATTTCAGCTGGAACTCAAGCCATGACGCCCTGACCTGGAAACAGCTGGGCAGCGTGCTACGCTACAGCAGCCACTACTCCAACAAGAAGGTAAATCTAAAGATCAAACAAGAAATGGCCAGCTTCATGGACGGTGGGATCGACGACAACCAGGCTATCTACGCCTTCCTAAAAGCCAGCAAACGCAAGGGCAAGGGATACGACTATGACCTCTACCTGCCCTGCGACGTATCTAGCAATTACCTGCCCGGACCATGGACCTACCCCCCCACCAAACCTGAGGGAATCCTATCGGACACCCTGCTCCAATGGCAGCGCAGGCTGAAGCGCTATCGAACCACCTTCATCACCACAACTACTCTGGTTCTGCTTGGAGCTATCGCCCTACTATGGTTCACCCAAAAAGAAGCACTGAGCTACTTCCTGCTCGGTTTAGGCCTTGGCGCAGCAACCCTATCTCTGATCGCCTACCGATGGACCAAAAACACTTGGAAAAGCTTCAAAGCTGTCTTCGCAACAACAGAAGACCATCAAAAGGGAACCTGGGAATTGATTTGGGAAAAATATAGGGGCGAAATCTTCAAAATGTCGCTAAGGGATTTGCTCAACATGGCCCAGGCAAGGGCCAGTTCCGTATTCCTTCTGGTCGATACGGTCTACCTCAAAAAAATCAGAAGGATGAGCTATGATACCCTTTTTACCGACTACAGGGCAAAAACGGACATAGACGAATCTGGTTCAACACTACAACTATCCGAGGCAGAATCTTCCGACATCGTCGAAAACAATAACCAAAAGGATAGTGAAAAAAAACCTAGCTGGGAAAATAAGATCGGTGTGACGGCCATTTACCTTTTGTCCACCAAAAATGACTGGAAGTTACAGGAAACCATCAAGGGACAACCTTGGGATCTGGACACCTATACCGTAAACTCCCATGGAAAGCAAGAGCTACTGGCCACCCTACTCCAACCCAGCGCCACCCTACGAACCCATATAGACTTGGCCACCGAAATGGAGACCACCCTTTGGTTCGACGATTACCATATGGAACAAAAAGCCAAAGAAAACCTACTGATCGCAGGTCAGGCGACCATGTGCTTCAATCTGCTACTGATTACCCACCGCATCGACTCTCCAAAGCCAGAGTGGCTATTGCTAAAAGAACGCCTATTGGAAGATTGGCAGCTATTCAATCAAAGACCTGAAAAAATGATCCGATAACCAAGTTACTTCACCCACTCTCAGGACTAAAAAACTATCTTGATGAACTGATATTTTGACGATCAAGGTTATTCAAGCATGATGAACAGATCCGACCACGCAGATCCATCCATGATGCTGTGGTCGGAACTGTCCCGACAAATATGTGCGATCAATGCTTCCGAAGCCTAAAAACTTCTATTTCCATTCCCTCTATACTTGCCGAAGATATTCTGTAATTAAAGCTCGCCTCCACATCAATCCTGCGATAGGCAATCAGTCGATACCTATCGGAAAGTTCTTCTATATCAAAGAATCTGTTCATCCAGTCCGGTCCATCGACCATATGGTAGAATGGAATATCGAACCTTATCTCGCATATCCTAAGATTAAACTGGTAATTGATGTACAACAAATCATCTGAAAGTGATCTACATGCTAAAACTACAGGGTCTTCAATCCCCTCGACGATCTCAAATTTATGGGAACTCGCGTAGGGCAAATTTGGGAACCACGAATTCTGTTTCAAAACCATATCCAGGAAGTCACTTGTTGCTATGGCGTTTATATGCTCTGCAATCTCCTGTTGGATCAGCCGTTCGGAATCCATCAGATAATGCTCACTGACCTCTTCGTAGTTAAACAGATGCTCATCTTTATTTACCCTCTCCTGCAAAAACGCGGTAAGGGTAAGATAGTTCGAAAATGAACACTCCAGCCCATATTTTACAATATCCGATTTCAGGTCGTCGTAGAATTCCATATTCTTCTCGAAGAAATCACTCTGGTTAGAATTGATAAATACGATTTCTCCCTTGTAGCCAGATTCAGAAATGTGGTCCAAAAGCGAAAGCCATATCAAAGTATCCCGATAACCTTTATCATGTTCCTGAAAAGGCCTGATCTTCTTCACTGCCCGATAGCCAACTTTTTCCTGGGAGACCGAGGCATAAGAGATAAAATCCAAACATTCGAACCTGGAGGCCAACACCTCCCTGAAATCATAGGATCGCATAGCATCATCTATTTCCAAACCATCCTCCTTGGGCTGGAGCTGATTAAAAACCTTCAAACTCTTTCTTAAAGCTGCCTGAGCTTCTACGGTCTGTTTCTCCTGATGGTTCTGCACCTCCAAACAGACCATATCCGACAATACCATGCGGGTACCAGAATTATTTACATAATTGCCCAATAGCTGAAAGTTCGCACTTTCCAGATACCAGTTGTCATAAAAAATATTTGAATCAATAAAAATCCACATTTGGCGACCAACTTTACATCGCTGAAATTAATAAAAAATATAAGACAATGTCATTTTTTCTTACTACCGCATGCTCATCGGCACATAAGCATCCCCTTCATCAATCCTACGATTGACTGCCTCCACCATGGCATCCAGAAACTTAGTCTTGGAGACCGTCTTGCGCCGCTTGATTTCGCTGAACCTACGGAAATATCGCGATAAATTCACCCCGAACACCTGCTCAAACACATCTACAATATCCGACATATTCAGCTGGCCCTCGTTCAACTGCTTGGTATCAAACAGCCCATAGACCACCTCGATCAGATTGCAGGTATCCCCTGTCCATCTTAACTTCAGCCCCTTCTTGCTCACCAACGAAACCAAATTCCCATCCCCAGCCATCCCACCTGCAAAACTTTCACCAGCAGCCATATCCGAGAGCACCAGTTCCCGCAATAACTCCATGGCCCTGAACCTAGCAAACAGGTAATCCCCAACAGTCGCAAAATCCCTATCCAGTTCTGGAAACCCCATGCCCAACATCCCCTCTACATTTGCTGCACCACGGATAAAATACACCTCATCCAAGTCCTCTAGCCCCAAGGCATAATACTGGTACAAAAATTCATGTTGGTGGAAAAAACGCGAGATAAAACGTAACTGCTCGGCATGGAAAGCCTCCAGTTCCCCCAAAAGCAATGGCTTAGCCGTTTGATAGCTATACCTTTCGGTAGCAAAGACCAACAACGCCTGTACCCTGGGCTTGAGCAGCTTGAAAAATTCCACTTCAGAAGCAGGCGTAGCAAAGCCATCCAGAACCACCAATTCCCTCATCTGAGCAATTACCGCCCTGACCATCGACAGACTGGACTTCAACAACTCGACCGGCGAAAGCGCCGTATCCAAACTTTCCAATTCCGATAACAACCCCTGATAAAGGGCATCACATTTTTCTTTCATCATGATTTCTTTTTTTAAATCAAAAAATACACGAGCGCCAAAGCGTAAAGCCAAGCAATAGCCGCAGGACCAAACCGCTACCCAAAGCTACGGCCGAAGCCTAACAAAATCCGTGACCGCCACCACAATCGGCAAAACAAACAATAGCCTACCAAGGCGCACGAATAAGATAAAAAAGCAAATTAAGGGTGACAGCCATCACAAAAATGGCCCAAAGACCAATACCAAGATAATGGCTTTACCACTGCCTTTAGCGATAGCAAAACTTAAGTATCAGATACCCTAGGCCAGCAAAGGCCATTGGCGGTAATACTGCCAGTCTCAAGTTGCGTAAAAGTGTAGCCATCATCAATAGTAAAGTGTGCCTGAGCCTGTCGACCATCCTATGCAGTTAACCTACCACCGACAATAAGATTTAAAACCGGCATACCCAGTAAAACCACCCTTGCCCAGGCAACATCCCCATACCCGCCAGTGCTATCCAAAAACCTTCCAGTGCAGTTATCCCGCCCCATAGCCCAAAACAAAGCCCTGCAAAAAACGTTAAACTACCGTAACCTAGACGTTCCCAAGGCAGGCGAAATGCCAATTGATCCACATATGGTAGCTACCGATCACGACCATACCGAACTACTATTGACCCTGAATTACATCACCCCACTCTCCGAGCCTTTCCTACAAAGGATCAACCGGCAGCTATTGACCGAGCCCTTCAAGGCAAGGCAACTACTGCTACAGATAGGAGAAATTGCCAGAAGGGTCTATTATGTCAAATCAGGTCTCCTCAGAGGTTATTTCTTCGATGAAAATGGAAAAGAGCACACCTCCTGGTTTGTCCAAAAAGGAGATATCCTGCTATCGGCCTCCAGTTTTTTTGACCAATCCCCTTCAGCCGAATATATCGAAGTCCTCCAGGACAGCATCCTTCAATCACTTACCTGGTACGAGCTCCAGACCTATTATGCAGATTTCAGGGAAGCCAACCTCATTGGCAGAATGATTATAGAAAAGTACCATGTGCTGTCTGAAGCGCGAAACCGTTTTCTCAGGATCACCGACCAGACCCAGCGCTACAGGCGCTTACTGGCCGACTACCCTCAAATCGAGCAATTGACCACCGCCAAGAACATCGCCTCCTATCTCGGTATCAACCGGGAGACCTTGAGCCGGATCAAAAGCAGGTTGTTAAGGACTGGAATGTCAACCATCAAAAGAAGTCTGGTATTTTGATACGTAAAGAAAGAAACTATTTCTTCCAGTCCGCCAAGGAGGTCTTCAAAAAATTGGACGGCCAGTTCATGATAGCGATCAGGTAACTGATCTCTTCCTCATCCTTACCGATTAGCTCGATCTTATCTTCCGCGATACTCAAGACCATCTGCTTGAAACTGATTTCCCTATCCAAACGGGAAACCGGAGACTTCCATGAGGACACCTTGGTCTTGAAATCATAATCCTGTAACTTCAGGTTCTTGATCGGTACGGCACGCTGGTTTCTGCCCTTGAAGGTCAACTCGAACTTTCCAGCCAATAGGTCGAACCTGCCCACCAGGTACTGGTAATCATACCTGAATACCGAATCGCCTTCCTTCGCCTTCATTTTCAGTAAGCCATAAGGAATGCGCAACTGTTCTTCGCTTTCCGCCGCCAGTTCGAAATACTGGAATTGCAATTGGAGTTGCTACCTTTGAGTAGAGGCATTTATAGAGCAGATTTAAATAGTAATTT
>RCUK01001651.1_pt1 | contig 13680 bp, 14 predicted proteins | sample 2166381 | NCBI WGS metagenome assembly RCUK01 (sample SAMN09932809, study PRJNA488358) | compost metagenome | isolation source: compost soil in an enriched community | place: Germany: Experimental Botanical Garden
AATAGCCTGCCCTCACTCCTGCAAAAACGCGCCAACAGGCGCGTTTTTTTATGGCCAGCCATGGGCGGCCCCGCAAGACGCCGGGGAAGGCCGATCCCCGTCACATCCCATGGCAACCCCCCTTCAACGGGCTGGCACAAGGGGATAAGCTCCCATGGCAGCAGTTGCCGCGACGGGCAGGTGGATGGCGGGCTTATCCCCATCCGCTTGCCCCGCAATGCACAGACCCTGCCAGGAGGGCGCCTAATCTCGGCGACAAAGCAGTCTCTCGATGGTAGATTAATCAAATCAAATAGATAGCATCGATCGGGTTTCCCCTATGCAACGTTGGCCCAGCCTGAAACAGCTGCAGTATCTGGTCGCTCTGGACGAGCACAAGAATTTCAATCGCGCCGCCAAGGCCTGTCATGTCAGCCAGTCCACCCTGAGTACCGGGATCCAGACCCTGGAGGACATGATGAACCTGCAACTGGTGGAGCGTGACCACAAGAGCTTCATCATGACGCCGGTCGGCATGGAGATAGTGGCGCGGGCGCGCAACCTGCTCTCCGATGCCCGGGATCTGATGGAGCTCGGCCAGCAGCAGGGGGGCGTCATGCACGGCACAGTCCGCCTGGGTTGCATCCCCACCATAGCCCCCTTCCTGCTCAGCAAGCTGCTGCAGGTGTGCGGCAAGGCCTATCCGGAGCTGGAGCTGCTGCTGCGGGAAGACACCACCACCAATCTGCTCAAGCAGCTGGAGCAGGGGCAGCTCGACTTGCTGATCCTGGCGCTGCCGGTGGAGATAGGCGGTTTTCACAGCAAGACGGTGGGGCAAGATCCCTTCCACATGGTGATGCCGTCAGATATGGCTGCCACTTTGCACATGCCATTCGACTACAAAGAGCTGCCCAATCAGAGCATCTTCCTGCTGGAGCGGGAACACTGCCTGACCGAGCACGCGGTGAGTGCCTGCCGGCTGCGGGACAAGAGCAAGATCAACCCCTTCGCCGCCACCAGTCTGCACACCCTGGTGCAGATGGTGGGCGCCGGCCTTGGCACCACCTTCCTGCCCCAGATGGCCATAGATGCGGGCATCCTCGACAACTCGGATCTGGTGGCCATCCCCCTGCCCGGGGAGAAGCCCTATCGCGAGATTGGCCTGGTGTGGCGCCCCAGCACCACCCGGGTGCAGACCTTCTACAAGATTGCCGAACTGCTCACGCCGCTGATAAGTCCCAAGGCGGCGGACTGACGCCTGGCTCGCCGGGGGCCCTTTCTCTGCCCTCGGCAAGCTTTTATGCTATCGCTGTTCAGGTTCCAGGCAGGAACATCGTCTATGATGAATCCCGTGCCCTATCAAGGAGTTGAGATGTTTCGCACCTTGCTTCCGCCCCTGCTGGCCCTGCTTGTCGTCGCCTGCTCCAGTACCCCGGAGCCGCCCCCTCCTGCCCGCCAGGCCAGTGCCTTCGACGGCTTCTATCAGCAGTGGCGCGGCGTCCCCTATCGCATGGGCGGCACCAATCGCGCCGGCCTCGACTGCTCCGCCTTCACCCAGCTTGCCTACCAGCAGGTGCTGGGCTTCACCCTGCCCAGAACCACTGAATCCCAGGCCAATCTCGGCAGGCCGGTGGACAGATACCGTCTGCAGCACGGGGATCTGGTGTTCTTCAAGACCGGCTGGCAGCAGTACCACGTCGGCGTCTATACCGGTGCCGGGGAGTTCATTCACGCCTCCACCAGCAAGGGGGTGATCCGCTCGCGCCTCGACAACGTCTACTGGAACAGCCGCTACTGGCAGGCCCGCCGCCTGACCCAGTAGCCGCCACCAACGAACACCAAAAAGGCCCCGAGGGGCCTTCTTCTTTATGTGCCGCGCAGAGGCTCAGTGCTTGCGGTGCCAGCGGGGCGAGGTGGCTCGCTCCCCCCAGGGGGTCACGCAGGGCAGCAGGGCCCCTTCGATCAGCCGCTCGCTTGCTGCCAGCGCCTCGGCAATCTTCTCGTGGAGCAGCCGCAGCAGGTTTTTGTCCTGCTCCGCCAGGGAGTGACCCGCGGCGAAATACTCGCGCTGATGTTGCAGCGCCAGCTTCTGGGCAAATTCATAGGTGTTGAAACTGTCCGGCATGCGCTCGATCACATCGTCCAGCCGGGCCAGCAGGCTGTGCAATTCCCTGGTCATGTGCTGCTCTCCATTTGAGTTGATGATTGAAAACTACCCCTTATTGGATAATTCACCAATCGAGATACCCCCAAACTGTGTGGCCGAGCACAGTTCCATCGGAGAACCCACTCATCCGCCCTTGCTCTGGTACGCCCATGTTTACAAGCTGGCAACAAGCCGGTAGGCTTAGACCGACTAATCAGTCGGTCAGTTTTTGTGCGGAGCATGCCATGGAAGCCATACGAACAGAGTCCCCAGACAAGTTCTCCCTGCCCGAGCAGGTGAACCGCCTCAAGCAGGCCTGTCAGGCCCATCCCATGCCGAGCCTGGAGCAACGCCGCAACCGGCTGAGCGCACTCAAGGGGGCCCTGCTCGCCCACAAGCAACCCCTGTGCGACGCCCTGGCCCTGGACTATGGCCAGCGCAGCGACTACGACAGTCTGGTCGCCGACATACTGCCCTGCGTCATGCAGATCAACTACAGCCTGAAACGGCTCAAGGGCTGGATGAGGCCGGCACGGCGCCACCCCGGCCTGCTGCTGGCCCCCGCCAGGGTCGAGGTGCACTATCAGCCTCTGGGCGTCATCGGCATCATGGTGCCCTGGAACTTCCCTGTGATGCTGAGCCTGGGGCCCCTCATCGGCGCCATCGCCGCCGGCAACAGAGCCATGATCAAGCTCTCCGAGTTCACCCCCCATACCAATGCCGTGTTGCGCACCCTGCTGGCCCAGGTGTTTGGGGATGACGAGGTGGTGGTCATCGAGGGGGACGCGGGACTCGCGGCTGCCTTCAGCACCCTCCCCTTCGATCATCTGCTGTTCACCGGCTCCACTGCGGTGGGCAGGCTGGTGATGGCCGCCGCCGCCCCCCAGCTCACCCCCCTCACCCTGGAGCTCGGTGGCAAGAGCCCCTGCCTCATCGCCCCCGACATGCCGCTGGCCCTGGCGGTGGAGCGGATGATCTTCGGCAAGAGCCTCAACGCCGGCCAGATCTGCGTGGCCCCGGACTATGTGCTGCTGCCGCGGGGGCAGGAGCAGGCCTTTATCGAGGCCTATCAGGCGCACTTTCGCCGCCTCTATCCCAAGGGGCTGGATAGCCCGGATTACGGCTCCATCATCAACAGGGCCCAGTACGAGCGGCTCACCGCCTGGCTGGCGGAGGCGAAGCAGGCGGGCGCCCAGGTGCACCCTTGCGCCTCGCCGGCCCGGGATGACGGCGCCCGCCGCCTGGTGCCCCACCTGCTGACCGAGGTCCCCGGCCACTGCCAGCTGATGCAGCAGGAGATCTTCGGCCCATTGCTGCCCCTGGTGCCCTATGACAGCATCGACGAGGCCCTCGCCTACATAGCGGCGCGCCCGCGCCCCCTCGCCTGCTACCTGATGAGCCTGGATCCGGCGCTGCAGAGCCGCCTCATCCGGGAGACCCACGCCGGTGGCATGGCCATCAACGAGTGCCTGTTCCAGGTGGCGGCGGACGACGCCCCCTTCGGCGGCATAGGCCCCTCCGGCATGGGTCACTACCACGGCCACGAGGGCTTTCTCACCTTCTCCAAGGCGAAAACCGTGCTGCGCCGTGGCCGTTTCAGCGCCGGAACCCTGATCCACCCCCCTTATCGGCGCTGGTACCAGCGGCTGATGATGGCCCTGTTCCTGCGCTAGGAGGCAACATGAGCGATCCCATGACAGACAAACGCCGCCAGATCCTGGATGCCGCCCTTGCCCTGTGCGCCGAGGATGGCCTGCAGGGGGCCGCCACCGCCCGCATCGCCCGGGCGGCCGGGGTGGCCAACGGCACCCTGTTTCACCACTTTCCCAGCAAGGAGCTGTTGATCCAATGCCTCTATCAGGACGTCAAGCTGCGCCTTGGCGCCGCCATCAGCGAGGCGGATCCGGCCCTGCCCCTCAGGGAGCAGGCGCGCCACTACTGGCATCAGGCGATGAGCTGGATGCAGGCCCATCCCCACGAGCTCAAGTTCGTGCTGGGCTTCTTCCACTCCCCCTTGCTGGCCAGATCCCTGCGCAGCCAGATCCTGGGGGAGACACTGCGCTTCCTGCCGCGCCTGCTGAGCCAGGGCCAGGCCAGCGGCGAGCTGATGCAGGCGCCCGCCGTGCTGATGCTGGAGGTGTGCCAGAGCCAGTTTCTGGCCTGCGCCTCCCTCTTTGTGGACCAACCCGAGCTCGGGGAGGATCCCCACTGGCAGGCCAGCGCCTTCGCCCTCTTCTGGTCCGCCATCGCGGGAGGCCCTCATGACGCTTGAGCCCCTGCTCGCCACCGGCAGGCGCCTCTGGATAGGGAGCCTGCTCTGGGTCATCGGCCGCACCCTGTGCCGCGCCGCCCGGGTCGACGAGGCGGTGCGCCGGGAACTGGCCCCCCTGCCGGAGGGGCTCTGCATCCGGCTGGAGGTTCACGGGCTGCCTCATGGTCTGACCCTGCACAAGAGGGCCGGGCGCTGGCGCTGCGGCCCCGCGCCCCGGGGGGCAACAAGCCCTCATCTGCTGCGAGTCTGCTTCAAGCACCCCGCCATCGCCTTTCGCGCCCTCAGCTTTCGCCTCGGCATCAATCAGGCCTTCTGCGAGAACCGGCTGCTGGTGGAGGGGGATATCACGGCCGCCATGCACCTGGTGCGGGCGCTGGAGCAGCTGCAAGCCCTGATCCTGCCCGCCTTCATCGCGCGGCCCCTGCTGCGCCACTACCCTAGCCCGCGCCACAAGCTGACGCGAGCCTGCCACATCTACCTGGGTCTGCTGACCGGTTGAAGAGAAGGATGAACACCATGAGCCGTTATTACGATTTCTTCTGTCCGGTCAGGTTGATGGCGGGGGAGCAGGCGCTGGAGCAACTTCCGGACGAGCTGATGGCGCTGGGGGCGCGCCGTCCGCTGCTGCTCACCGACAAGGGGGTCGGCGGCAGCGGGCTCGCCACCCTGCTGGCCAATGTGCTGGCGGAGGGGGGCCTGCCGGTGGCCGCCATCTGGGACCAGATCCCCGCCGACTCCTCCACCGCCGTGGTGGAGCGCATCGCCACCCGCTGGCGGGAACTCGGCTGTGACAGCCTGGTGGCCCTGGGGGGCGGCTCCGTCATCGACACCGCCAAGGCGGTCAACATCCTGGTCACCCTGGGTGGGGAGCGGCTGCTGGATCACGCGGGGGCAGGTTGCCTGACCCGGCCCCTCAAGCCGCTGGCTGTGGTGCCGACCACGGCGGGCACCGGCTCCGAGGTGACACTGGTGGCGGTGATCCGGGACGAGGGGAGCGGGCGCAAGGTGCCCTTCACCTCCCCCTTCCTGCTGCCCCAGCTGGCGGTGCTGGACCCGCGCCTCACCCAGGGGCTGCCGCTGCCCATCACGGCCGCCACCGCCATGGACGCCATGACCCACGCCATCGAGGCCTTCATCGGCAACGGCAAGAACCCGGTCAGCGACGCCCTGGCCCTGATGGCGGTGGAGAAGATAGCCGATGCCCTGCCCAGGGTGCTGCTGGCTCCCGAGGACAAGGCCCTGCGGCTGCAACTGGCGGAGGGCTCCACCCTGGCGGGCATGGCCTTTTCCAACTCCATGGTGGGGCTGGTGCACGCCCTCGGCCACAGCCTGGGGGCCCGCTGCCACCTGCCCCACGGCCTGTGCATGAACCTCTTCCTGCCCACGGTGCTCGACTACAACAGGCCCCAGATAGACACCGAGCTGGCCCGCCTGCTGCTGCCGCTGGCGGGGCCGGAGCGCTTCGCGGCCACCCCACAGGCCCTGCGCCCCCAGGCGGCCCTGGATGCACTCTGCGCCCTGCGGGACAGTCTCTGGCAGGCGGTAGGGTTGCCGCGCACCCTGGCGGAAGCCGGCGTGACGGACAGATCGGTGCTCACCGACATTCGTGATCTCGCCATCAACGACGGTGCCCTGCTCTACAACCGCAAGGATGCCGACAGGGAAGAGCTGCTGGCGCTGCTGGAACAGGTGTGGGAATGACCTACAAGCCGACCCGCAGAGGGCCGGCTTGGCGCAGGATCAGATGGATGGAGTGAAGACCCCGGTGGAGAGATAGCGATCCCCCCGATCGCAGATGATGGCCACCACCACCCCTTGGCTCAGCTCGGCCGCCACCCGCAGGGCACCGGCCACGGCGCCCCCCGAGCTGACCCCGCAGCAGATCCCCTCCTCCCGCGCCAGCCGGCGCATGGTGGCGAGCGCCTCCTCCTGGGTCACATCCAGCACCCGATCGACCCTTTGTGGCTCGAAGATGGCGGGCATATAGGCGGCGGGCCAGCGGCGAATGCCCGGGATCTGGCTCCCCTCTGCCGGTTGCAGGCCTATCACCTGCACCGCCGGGTTCTGCTCCTTGAGGTAGCGGGAGACCCCCATTATGGTGCCCGTGGTGCCCATGGCCGAGACGAAGTGAGTGATTGCCCCCTCGCTCTGGCGCCAGATCTCGGGACCGGTGGAGAGGTAGTGGGCATCGGGGTTGGCCGGGTTGTTGAACTGATCGAGTACCAGCCCCTCGCCGCGAGCCTGCATGGCGAGGGCGAGGTCGCGTGCGGCTTCCATGCCCTCTTCCACCAGCACCAGCTCGGCGCCATAGGCCTGCATGGCATCGCGCCGCTCCTGGCTCATGTTGCTCGGCATGATGAGGCGCATCCTGTACCCCCGGGCCGCCGCCACCATGGCCAGCGCTATGCCGGTGTTGCCCGAGGTGGCCTCGATAAGCCGCGCTCCTGGCCCTAAGTGACCACTCGCCTCCGCCGCCCGGATGAGGTTCAGGGCCGGCCTGTCCTTGACCGAGCCGCCGGGGTTGTTGCCCTCCAGCTTCACCAGCAGGGTCACATCGGGATAGGGGTTGATGCGGCGCAGGCGCAGCAACGGGGTATTGCCAATCAGATCTTCCAGGGTGGCGAAGGCCATAACGGGATCCATCCTCTGCTAACTGTTCTATACCTTGCCTGACGAGCCGCTCGCAGGCCGGTCAGTGTAAGCGAGCCTCCTCGGCCCGCAAAGAGCACGGTTGGCAAAGTCCGGCCAGCATGCTCTGATACCCCTTCCCCACCCTTTGAGGAGCCTCCATGAGCGACATTCTTCATCAGGCCGACCAGCAGCAGTTCATCTGCGTGGTGGACGGCAAGACCTCTCGCCTCAGCTACCGCTGGCTGGATGCGGGCACTGTCGATGCCTGCAGCACCCAGGTGCCGTCCGAGCTGAGGGGACAGGGCATTGCCGACAAACTGGCGCGCAGCTTCTACGACTGGGCCCGAGCAGAGGGGCTCACCATAGTGCCGAGCTGCAGCTACATAGACGTCTGGCTGCGCCGCCATGGGGGCTGAGGTACACGCGGCCCGGGAGACACTGCTGCAAGCCCACACCGAGGCCCTGCTGCGGGCCGATCCCCTGCGCATGGCCTGCCTGCGAACGGCACGGGAGCTGGCCCTGCCGGACTGGGCGCTGGGGGCGGGCTTTGTGCGCAACCTCATCTGGGATCACCTGCACCAAAAAGCCGAGCCCACTCCCCTCAACGACATAGATCTTATCTATCTGGATCCCAGCGACCCGGAAGGTGTGGACGAACGGGAGCACGAAGCCTGGCTGGCGGAGCGTCTGCCCGGCCAGCGCTGGGAGGTGCGCAACCAGGCGCGCATGCATGTGCGCCAGCGAGTGGCGCCCTTTACCAGCTCGCTGGAAGCGCTCAGTCACTGGGTGGAAGTGCCCACCTGCATCGGGGTCAGGCTGCTGGCCAACGATGAGTTCGAGTGGCTGGCGCCCCATGGCTTTGGCCACAACTGGTCCCTGCAGGTGAGTGCCAATCCGCGCTGCCGGCAGGAGAGCCGGATCTTCATCGACAGGATCAGGGACAAACAGTGGCAGCGCATCTGGCCTGATCTGGTGGTGAACTGGCCATAACCGGATTGCAATGGGCCGACAACCTTGGGCACACTAAGAAAAAGCTGTTTATAACTCAATGGGTTAAATAATGCGCGACTTCTTCTCTCTCGAACGCTGGCTGCCGGGCCTCGCCGCCCTGCTGCAATATCAGCGGGCCTGGCTGATGCCGGATCTTCGCGCTGGCCTCTCGGTGGCGGCCGTGGCCTTGCCCGTGGCCATCGCCTATGCGGAGCTCGCCGGGGTGGGCGCCATCGTCGGCCTCTACTCCTGCATACTGCCCATGGTGGTCTATGCCCTCTTTGGCACCTCCCGCCAGCTCATCGTCGGCCCGGACGCCGCCACCTGCGCCGTCATTGCCGCCGTGGTGACACCGCTCGCCGCCGGGGACCCTACCCGCCAGTGGCAACTGGTGATGACCATGACCGCCATGACCGGCTTCTGGTGCCTGATCGCCAGCCGCTTCAAGCTGGGGGTACTGGCGGACTTTCTCTCCCGCCCCATACTGATGGGCCTGCTCAATGGGGTGGCCATCACCATAATGGTGAGCCAGCTCTCCAAGATCTTCGGCTTCACCTTCAGCGAGCGCTATCTCATCGAGCGGATCTTGAATGGCACCGACTACCTTACCCAGACCCATCTGCCGACCCTGGCCATGAGTCTGACCGCCCTGCTCACCCTGCTGCTGGCCAAGCGCTACAGGCCATCCTGGCCCTCCTCCATGGTGGCCATGGTGGTGACGGCGGCCCTGGTGTGGGCCCTCAATCTCGGCCAGTTCGATATCGCCACCCTGGGGGCCGTGGGCTCGGGCCTGCCCGCCTTCCAGATGCCGGAGTTCCCCCCCGGCCTGATGCGCGAGCTGGTGCTGCCGGCGCTCAACCTCGCCATGGTGAGCTTCGTCTCCATGATGCTCACCGCCCGCAGCTTCGCCGCCAAGAACGGCTACGAAATCGATGCGGACAAGGAGTTTCGGGCCCTCGGCATGGCAAACCTCGCCTCTGCTGTCTCCCAGGGCTTTGCCATCAGCGGCGCGGATTCACGCACCGCGGTCAACGACGCCAACGGCGGCAAGAGCCAGCTGGTCTCCATCATAGCCGCGGCTGTGATCGCCCTCATCACCTTCTACCTGACGGCGCCGCTGCAATTCATTCCCACCGCCGCCCTCGGGGTGGTGCTGGTGATGGCCTCCCTGTCGCTCACCGATTTTCGCGGCCTCTGGGCCCTGCGCGACTCGGACCGCGCCGCCTTCTGGCTGGCGCTGATCACCTTTATCAGCGTGCTCACCATGGGGGTGATCCCGGGGATCACCCTCGCGGTCTTGCTGGGGCTGTTCCAGTTCCTGCGCAACGTGATGCGCCCCACCGATCAGTTGCTCGGCATGGACGATGAAGGGGTGGTGCGCACCCTGGGGGACAACGAGCAGGCCAAGGCGATTCCCGGCATCCTGGTCTATCGCTTCAACTCGCCGCTGACCTACTTCAACGCCCCCTACTTCAAGCGGCGGGTGCTGGCGCTGCTGGTGCAGGATCCCCACAATCCCAAGTGCCTCATCGTAGATGCGGTGGCCTGCTTCACCCACCAGGACATCAGCGTGATGAGCATGGTGGGGGAGCTGCACAAGGAGCTCAGGCGCCGTGGCATCCACATGGTGATGGCCGGTCGCCACGGCCAGATGACCCAGTGGCTCAAGCAGGCGGGGATCCGGATCGGGGACGAGGGGGTCATCCTCAGTCCCGACATGTATCAGGCCCTGCGCCTGACCCGCTGCTACCGGGAGCCTGTGTTCAAGGATGACGAGGTGGTGGAGAGCACCACTGATACCCTGCTCTCCCGCTGGCCTCAGGATGAGACGCTACCGGACTCGGCGCGCCTCACCCGGCCCTGCGAGCAGGAAGCGGGCGCCACCCCGGTCTGACGGCGGCGCGCCACCAGACTGCGAGAGGGTGCCGGGCCAGCACCCTCTTTGCTCAGGGCAGGATTGCACCCCGCACCCGCTTGGTGTTAAATGCCCGTCCAGATGGCGCTGACGAGGGCCATCCCCAGTATTTGGACATCCCATGCAGACTCAATCCCACGCGGGCCCGGGCACCCTCTTCGCCCTGACCTGGCCACTGTTCATCGATCTCGCCCTGCACTTCCTGACCGGGGCCCTCAACACCTTCATGGTGGGCCACGTCTCCTATCAGGGGGTGGCGGCACTGGCAGTCGGCAACCAGGTGTTCGATCTCGCCATCACCTTGTTCAGCTTCGTCAGCATAGGCACCAGCGTGGTGATCACCCAGTATCTGGGGGCAGGGGATAGGGAGAAGGCGCGCGTGGTCATCCACACCGCCATCGGCTTCAACCTGCTGGTGGGGCTGGTGGCCGCGGTCGGGGTCATGGCCGGTGCCAGCACCATGCTGGCGCTGATGAACCTGCCCGCCCACCTGATGGGGGATGCCACCCTTTATCTGCAGATCATCGGCCTCTGCCTGCTACCGGAGGCGGCGGCGCTCTGCCTGGCCGCCACCCTGCGCGCCCATGGCCACACCCGTCAGGCCATGTACGTGACCCTGATCGTCAACCTCATCACCTTCGTCGGCAACCTGCTGCTGCTCTACGGCTGGTTCGGCCTGCCCCAGCTCGGGGTCGCTGGGGTCGCCATCAGCACTGTGGTGGGGCGCATCGTCGGCGTGGTGCTGCTGGTGTGGCTGGTGGCGCGCAAGACCGGCATACGGCTGCGGCTGCCGGAGATCCTTCGGCCAAGCAAGGTCATGCTGGACAAGGTGCTGCACATAGGCCTGCCGGCGGCGGGGGAGAACCTCTCCTGGATGCTGCAGTTCATGGTGGTGACGGCCTTCGTCGGCCTGCTCGGCGACAAGGCACTGGCGACCCAGTCCTACTTCTTCCAGATCTGCCTGTTCATCCTGCTGTTCGGCCTCTCCATCGGCCTTGGCAACGAGATCATCATCGGCCATCTGGCGGGGGCCCGTCGCTTCGAGCAGGCCTATCGCCAGCTCATCAAGAGCCTCAAGCTCGGCCTCATCGTCACCAGCCTGATTGCCATAGCCGCGGCCCTGAACGGACGCGCCATCATCAGCCTGTTCACCGACGATGCAGACATCATCACCCAGGTGGCGCAGCTGTTCCTCATCAGCCTCATCCTCGAACCCGGCCGCACCTTCAACCTGGTGGTGATCAACGCCCTGCGTGCCACCGGGGATGCCCGTTTCCCGCTCTACATGGCGCTCGTCTCCATGTGGGGCATTGCCGTTCCCCTGGCCTATTTCCTTGGTATCATGCAGGGCTATGGCCTGGTAGGCATCTGGTTGGCGCTGGCCTGCGACGAGTGGGTACGCGGTCTGGCCATGTTCTGGCGCTGGCGCAGTCGTCGCTGGCAAAACAAAATTCTTGTCGAAACATAAGCGGAATCACAATGAAGAAAATCGGACTCTTGTTGGCGGCCATCCTGCTCAGCCCGCTCGCCATGGCACAAACCGCCCCGGCGGCCCCCAAGGCGCAAGCCCCCCAGACCTGGTACGTGGCCCCCATCGTCATCGACCAGACCAGCGAGGCGCAGAAGGCCCTGACCAAGGACTTCATGGCCCAGATGATCAAGACCATCAAGATCAACGAGTACCAGACCGGCAAGGCGGTGGGCAAGCACAAGGATCCCAAGTGGCTGATCCGCACCAAGCTGGTGCCCGCAAGCACCGAACCCCTGGTGGGCAAGAAACACCCCCAGGGCCTGACCTACGGCAAGGGCATCCCCACCCAGGAGATAGTCGGCGAGCTCATCATGAACGGCACCCTGGTGGCCCATGTGGGCCAGGGCTGGCGTGAGCCCATAGTGCCGGGCACCCCGGTGGCCGAGAAGATCACCATAGCCAACTACCAGTACGCCATCGGCAACGAGGCCAAGGCCCCGGATCTGGAAGAGCTGGCGGCCCAGATAGGCTTCGAGGTGGGCAAGGTGATTGCCCGCGGCGGTCAGCCCCTGCCCGAGAAGAAAAAGAAAAAAGAGTAAAGACGGCACTGCTTTTGAAGAAGGGGCCCGGCGCCCCTTCTTGCTGCCCGCCTGGCGCGCGCCTGCCGTCATCAAAGCGTCACAACTGTGAACAAGCTCCCAGTTCCCTCCTCTCTGCCCTCCTCATAAATCACTTATCTGCTTGTGATTCAATCAGTTAAAAATCATCCGCCAGATGCAGCAAATCCGTTGCCCCAAATTGGATCGGGATCACATTTATCTCCCGGGGGAAGGGGTAGTTTGAAGGTCAAGGCACAATCAAACGACACCAAGGAGGCTTCATTACATGTTCCCTGAGTACAGAGATCTCATCTCGAAACTGAAGAGCAGTGATGTCCATTTCCAAAAGAAGTTTGACTTGCACAACGACCTGGATGCGGAGATCAGGAAGCTGGAAAAACATCACGCCAGCGATTACAGCTCCGAGGTGAAGGATCTGAAAAAACAGAAACTTAAACTGAAAGAGGAGATATACGACATCCTCAAACAACATCCACACTAGACGCCTCGACGAATACCCGGATAAGCAACTTATCCCCCAGCCCGGCTTAAAGCCGGGCTTTTTATTGCCCGCTCACGACGGCGTTGCACAAACCATGTCAGGCCGCCAGCGCCGAAACTCGCAGAGGTCAGGCCTATGTCAGGTGATAACTACATCTGTACGACTACTCACACAATAAAAGTGTCACACGCTGATAATCAATCTTAAAATTTTTAGCACATATCGCGCCACACAATATCGCCATTAATACGCTCACCTTTAGCGCCCCTTACAACTTCCATGTCATATATGCCATAGTTAAACTTCTTTTTAACTCTCACCACAAATGTTGCACATTTTTTGAGTTTTTTATCAACAGATGCAGGTTTAATAGCAAAGTTCATTGAGCGATCCAAAGCGACACTTGGATAAATTAATCCATCAAGATCACTCTGTTTTTTGAACAATAAGGAAGCCAAAATTCTTGAATGCAAGTAGCTATTTTCTGATGCTTTAGGATCCTGTAATACTGATGCTAAAAAAGCATCTGTGTACACAATACTTCGGCCAACTTCTAAGGACATATCTCCCATAATACGGCGCAGTTGATCTCCAAGAGAATCAGATGACATTGCACTACCCCAACGATGAGTATGAGCCACCTCACCAACAATACCGATACGCAAAGGTTCACCTTCTCTCGTAGAATACGCAAGCATATGAACATAGCTGCCTTCATCTGCCCCAATCTCATCAAGTATCGCATACTGGTTTATTGAAGAATAAAGTAATGGTTCATGTGGCTCATTTAGCCTATTAGCCGGAGTAAATTCCTTTGGAGGGTAACCAACTTCGTTGATATTCGAATAGCCTAATTCATTTTCACATAGGCGTCCACGCCAGATTACACTTGAATAACTAAAGTTATAATTAATAATGTCATAGCACTCTAATAGGTGGCTGAACTGCCCATATATTTTATCAGGCTCAGTTTCTGCTTTTATTTGTTCACACAATCTATGAAGATAGTTAATTTCCAATACTTTTTTTGACATATCCACCTACGAATTAATGAACGCTAACATTTTATACTTAGACTATCCCAATATGACAATATATTGCCCAGTATTTCCTTGCACATCAACTAGATTGTTATTTCTTTTCAATGTGCTATTACCTAAGTTGCTCTGCTACTG
>RCUK01001655.1_pt1 | contig 13663 bp, 12 predicted proteins | sample 2166381 | NCBI WGS metagenome assembly RCUK01 (sample SAMN09932809, study PRJNA488358) | compost metagenome | isolation source: compost soil in an enriched community | place: Germany: Experimental Botanical Garden
CCCGGCCCATCTCGAAGGGCAGATTGAACAGGCGCGAGACCTCCTGGCTTGCCAGATTGAACTCGAACCGCAGGTCCAGCCCCGCGAAGGCGCCGACGCCCGGCGACACCTCTTCGTCGCGCGCGCGCTGGATGAGCTTGGCTATCGGGGCTCCCAGGCTATGGGTGACCATCGCACTGAAGACGTCCTCGCCCACGCCGCTCAGGTCCTTGAGCCATTGCGCCGCCTTGGTGTCGCCCGAGTATGGGCTGAAGGTTTCGATGCGGCCCACCAGCGCCGAGATGCGGTCGCGCTCCTTATAGGGCATGTCCTGGGAGGAGTATTCGTGCCGGCCCATCTGTATTCGATACGTGATCGAGTGCTCTCCCACCCTGATGATCAGCCGCCGCCGGCGCTTGGGCGCCAGGGGAGTCAGACAGGTCAGGACGATGGCGACTTCCGCGCCGCTGTTGGAGGCGCTTATCGAATCGCTCGTCCACATGAAGACTTCGGGCCGTTCCAGCACATAGCGCTGCACGATCTCCGGCGGATCGACCGCCAGGACCAGCAGCGGAACAGTGGAGCGCTTCGCGATCCACTCCAGCAATTCGACGGCCGCGGCGCCGGGCTTGCCTCGCCGGTTGGCGGACCCCAGCCGGGCGTCGATGATGGCGAGCCTGGGCTCGATGCGAGGATTGCTTTGCTCCCAGAATTCGATCTGGGACTTTGCGCTTTCCAGCGTCGTGCGCCTGCGCAGTTCGGCGCCAACGAACGGGGTGATCGCGGGGTACTGCGCCACATACCTGGGCAGCTGAGCGATATTGTTGGCCCAATCGTCTTCGTGTTCGTCGTTCATGCTGGCCAGCAGTATTACGTTCGCACTCGGGGCGGGCTGTTCCATGATGGTTCTCCCAATTTCCGATATCGGAGGCTAGGGCCTGTTCACACTAAACGGAGCCTCGCACAGGCCCGTAATCGGGCGCCGGGCTAGGCGCGGCCGCCGCGTGGCTGTGCCACGCAAGGTGGCTGTGCCACGCAAGGTGGCTGTGCCACGCAAGGTGGCTGCAACAACGCCCGGCACCCGATTACGGGCCTGCCCGAAGGGTGAGTACCCAAATAAGCGCCTCTCAGCGTTGCGAATGCTCGCCGTGGTCCCGCCACGGCTGCGCTTCGCGCCTTGATAGTCACTTATTTGGGTACTCATGCGAGGCTCCGTTTAGTGTGAACAGGCCCTAGTCAATCCGGAGCGGGAGGATCAGCGTGAACGATCGCCATGGCGGCGTCACCGATTCATAGGCCTGCGGCGGCTGCAACGGCATGTCCGGGAGCGGGGGTTCGGTGACGAGCGCGCCGCCATGGTCGATCATGGTTTGCTGGATCTGGGTGATCGCGATGCTGGCGCCATCGTGCGCGGCGCGCTCCGCATTGAGCAGGGCATCGTCGGGCACTGCATGGACGGGCTGGTCGGTGTCCCAGATCTGCTCGGCGCTCAGACCGAAGCGCACCTCGCAGCCTTCGGCGCCGGCCGTGATATCGACCGTCACGCTGGCGTCGTCCGCGTTGCGGCAGCGCAAGAGGTAATCCAGCATGGAGCGGGACGCCGCGCATAGCGATTCCGCATCGCCGGACACCGTGGGCCCGTCTCTGGACGCGGTATGGTTCTGCAGCACGATGCGCCGCTGATCGCGCGCGGGCAAGGCGGCGATCACGGCGTTCAGCTGGGCACCGAGTTCGACGTCGCCATGCGAGGCCCTGGCGCGACGCCGCGATTCGCTGGCGCTGGCCAGGCGTTCGAAAGTGATGTCGGCCTTGCCTATCTCGGCGACGATGCGCTGGCTGAGATCGTGCGCCTGGGCGGCGACGACCTCGGGAGACGCGCCCTGCTTCGCGTCGTCGTGCAGCAGCGCCGTTTGCGAGGTCAGGCTGCACGCCATCGACAGCGAGGTGCGCGTTTGCCTGGCGACTTCTGCCACCGTTTCCCGCAAGTAGCGCAGGTCTCGCGCCCAGTCGAGATCCGCGATATCCGTGAAGAACCAGATCGACATGTCCAGGCTGGGATCCAGGTCGGTTCTGGTGGCCAGCACGGAGCGGGGCTTGTCGCCGCTGCCCCGCAATTCGATGCGCTCGCGCTTTACCGAAAAGCCCGACGTGAGCACGGCCAGCGCGGCTTCGTCTCCTTCGATCACGAATCCCGTGATCAGAGCGGGATCCGCGCCATCCTGGGCCCGGCCCGGCTCTCCGCCCAGCATATCGGTGGCCACTCGGTTCATCTCGATGATCGCACCCTCGCGGCCCACGAAAACCACCGCCTGCTCGGTTTCGGCCATCAGGCTTTGCTTGGTCTGCCTGAGCAGATGCTGGTCCAGCCCCTCTTCCAGCGACGCGATGATCTGAAGCAGGTCGTCGATATCGGGCCCCTTGAACGCATGCGAGACGGAGGATTCCACGTCGAGCAGCCAGCGTATCCGCCCGTTCAGGTGTATTGGAACGGTCATCGCGGAGCGCAGCGGCCGTCTGGGGCCGGTGTAGCCATGCTGCGGGTATGCGGGATTGCCGATATCGTCGACCGCCAGCAGGCGGCCTTCCTTCAGCGTGGCGCCCAGCATGCCGCTGCCAGTGGGCTGCTGATAATCAGCCGGCATGGCGTAGGCAGGCGCCAGGCTGTGCTGCGTCACGACTTCGAAGCGGTCTTCCAGCCGGTTCACGCGGAACAGCGCCACGTGGTCCCAGGAGAAATGCTGCGCCAGCTCGACAATGATGTCGTCCGCCGCCTGGCGCAGCGAGGCGGCCGTCATCACTTTCTGCCGCAACGAATCCGCGAATTCCGCCCGCTCATCGTCGCGTTCCTTTTCGAAGCGCATCAGCACCGGCTCCAGGTCCAGCGCGCGCAAGATATCCAGATGCCGTTCCCCGTATGAGCCAGGCTGGCGCGAGCACAGGCTCAGGGCGGAACTGTAGCCGTCGGGGCGGGTGACGGGCAGGGTAACGGAGGCGCGAATGCCGAGGTCCTGGTAGCAGCGCACCACCTCGTTGCCGGGTTCGGGCATGTTCTCCTTGACGAAGGCGCCGATTTCTTCGACCCAGGTACGGCCGGAATCGAGAAAAGACCGGATTGTCGGCGGGAGGTCCATCCAGCGCGCCGGCCATAGCTCCACACCCTCGGGCCGCACCGCGATCGCCCGGAACAGCGAAACGTCATTGCCGTAGATGCCGAAGACCGCATGCTCGAACGGCATCAGGCGCCGGATCTGCTCCAGGATGCGGTCGAGTTTCACCCGCCATCCGCCGAGGGCTGGGTCCAGCGCAATGCGCCGGATCTCGTCGCGCGCGGACTCCAGCGTGCGGGACTGGATGACCGCGATCACACCCAGCAATTCGCCGTTGGGCGCCGGGTCGGGCGTCATGACCAGCTCGAATTGGCGATCGCCTTCATCCGGAACGGGGATGGCGACGGTGACGGCCACCATGGCGTCGCCCTCCCTGTCTTGCGCACAGCGTTCGATCGCGCTTTGTACCGGGAGGCCGTCGTCTGCGCGAAAGTGCGCGGCCAGCGGCGTGCCGCAAAGCGCTTCCCGTGGCAGACCGAGAGCGCGCGCCGCCTCGTGATTGGCAAAGCGGATGACGCCCTGCAGATCCAACCGGAACACGGCGTAAGGCGTACGTTCGAAGCGGTGCGACTCGGCTTCGCGGAATGGCGCGCCGTCGTTCACAAGCACGATCAGATCGCCGCTGTCCAGCGTGCACAGGGGAATCAGCCGTGCCGGCACGCGGGCACCGTCCGCGGCCCGATAGATCACGTCTACCGGGCCGTCGCCCATCCGCAAGGGTTCGCGCAGTCCGTACACCTGGCTGATGCTGCGGCCCGCGACGTCTTCTTCGTTCAGGGGCTGCTCGCTGCTGACCGCCAGGATGCGGCCCCGACGGTCCAGCAAAATGCAGGGCACGCCGACCTGCGACAAGACCCGCAATACGTCGTCGGGGTCGCCGGATATGGCGACTTCCGTCGGGGGCGCCGCGGGAGCTGGCGGTTCGGTCGGCAATGACGGCATAGATGGCATGGATGGCCTGGTCGGGACGGCCGGCGCGGGTGCGGGTGCCGCGCTTGCGCGCGGCCCGCTGCCCCCGGCGGATGCCGCCGGAAGCGGCGAGGCGGCAGGGGCGGCCGGCTTGTTCGCAATCTCCGGAGCCCCGCTGTATGGTTCCCGCTGCGTTTCTGTCATGTCGAAGCCCTCCACCAGGGCATCAGCGCTTTATGAAGGCGATGACCTGCTGTTGTGTGCATTTGTCGTTGTCGAAGCCGCCGTGCGTGCTGGAAGCCACGGGCGTGGATTTCGTGGCCGTGGGCGCCGCGGCTTTCCTGGTTGCCATGTCGGTCTCCCATTTTGTCGGGATGCTGCAATGAAGTCAGCTTCAGGCTGGCGTTGCGCCAGGGCGCATGGGGGGACGGTTTGGCCGGGACGTATGGTGGACCGGCTCGACGGCGCCGCCAGGATGAGATCCGGATGATCCGGAAATGGGCAGCCAGGCCGCGAAAGGGCATCGTGCCATCGGTTGTCTCCTCGGAGCGGGCGCGCCGGTGTTCTTGGCAAGACGACAGGAGGACGGTGATGTCTGCGTCCTTTGCAGGGATATATATGCGCACCTCATCCGACTTGCTAGTAGCCGAAAGTATTAATCCTTTAAGTTGAAATGGTGCGGCTGCATCAGTCGGGCCCGTCCCGGACCGCCCGGGCAGACCAAAAGGGCAATCAGTGGCACTTTGATATGAAGGTCACATCGGCGGTAGTCCGGTTCGCGCCTTGTACGCTGGCCATCGTCAACGATGCGGCAGTCGCCGTGATATGTGAATTTTGGTCTGCGTGTTCGCGTCTATTCCGGGGAGGCTTGAAGGAATTGGATCTTTCTAAATTCCCTGAGGCGAGATGCAGCAATCAGCCCGCCTCCGGTGCCGAGAATTCCCAGAAGAATAAGAAACCCGGGGAAATAGTTGACCTGTGCCTGACCCTGATTCGGGTTGATGAGCGCCACGCCCGTTACCCCACACGCAAATGCAATGGCAGTAGCGGCAAGACTGATGCGGATTCTTTTTGTCCAAAGATCGGGATTTATTATTACGCGTCGCTCGAAGATATCATCGAAATGCGATGCAACCTGCTGAGCCTTCTGCTCTGCTTCGGCCGCCACCGGCACGCGCAATACCCCGAAAACATCACCGGCATACGCGGAGCTCGGATTTGTCACCGCTGGTATGACCGTGTCGAATTCAATAATCGGCGGGTTCGCTTCAATAAAGCAGACGTCCGTGGCGCAGTACAAGCCCGACGTTCTCAAGCAAAAGTAATAGTCGCCAATCAGCACCCCTTCATCGGAGAAGATGACCTCGATGCCCTCTTGGGGAGCCGTCGGTGGCAGTCTGTAGCTGTTTTTCTTGCTCTGGGACGAAAGGTGCTGGTCGATCTCGCGGTAGCGTTCAACTTGCTCCGCTGGCACTACCCATCGTGCGATTGCGGTTTGCCCGGCGCGAATGGCACGGAACGTCTGCCGTATGGATGAGAAGTGATAGAAAAACGTGCCTCCAAGCACTGCGGAAGTCCACCCAAATCCAATCGCCATCATCGCGCGGCCAGTTACGCGACCGATCGCATAAATTTCGATGATGCCAATCACAACAGCAACAAGCCCGCCAAAAATGGCCAGGTGACAGAAAAGAAAGACGTTGGCTTTCGGGTTGCGAAGGCCCGGAGTTTTCATGTTGCTCTTCATTTAAGTGCTTCTCAAAAATCGGCTCATGCGCCATCGCCACGGACGCCGGCTTCCGCCGGGGTGTATCGCAATGAACAAATTTTGGTAGAGCGCTCATCCCCTAGCAATAGCATTTTCCGAATACCAGGAGAAAAAGCCCTTCCAATGATGTTCGGTGCGTATGGATCACGGGGTTCCATCCTTGTGTCAATCGCATCCCAACCTGGGTCGCAAAGTCAAACCATGGGCGGGCCACGCTCCAGGCCGGGGGGCCAGATCCCGGTCGCTTGTGAATCGTCAAACTGGCGGCAAATCGTGGTGTATTTCAAATAGTATCTAAGTTGTTCAGTGTATATAATTCCCGCTCAATTTAATGGCGACAGATGCTGCCCACGCGTTGGCGACCGGGCTGGCTGGAGAAAATGATGTTGAACAAGATCGTGAAGATCGGGGCGCTGGCACTGCTGTCGACGCTTATCGCGGGTTGCGCCACTGAGCGTTCGCAAGCCGTGGCGGTGCCTGCCGTCGCGGCGGCCAGCAAGCCGTACGAAGGCGTGCGCAGCCCGATTTCCGTCGGCAAGTTCGACAATCGGACGAATTATCTGCGCGGCGTGTTCTCCGACGGCGTGGACCGCCTGGGCGGCCAGGCCAAGACGATTCTGGTCAGCCATCTGCAGCGCAGCGGCCGCTTTCAAGTGATGGATCGCGACAACCTGTCGGAAATCGCCCAGGAAGCCGCCTTCAACAAGAAGGCCACCCAGATCAAGGGCGCGCGCTACGTCGTTACCGGCGACGTGACGGCCTTCGGCCGCAAGGTGACGGGCGATCAGCAACTGTTCGGCATTCTCGGCCGCGGCAAGGAACAGGTGGCCTACGCCAAGGTGGACCTGAACGTGGTGGATACCACGACCTCGGAAGTCGTCTACTCCGCGTCCGGCGCTGGCGAGTTCAGCCTGTCCAACCGTGAAGTGGTCGGCTTCGGCGGCACGGCCGGCTATGACTCCACGCTCAACGGCAAGGTCCTGGACCTGGCTATCCGCGAAGCGGTCGATCGCCTGGTCGACGGCATCGAGCAGGGCGCCTGGCAGCCCGCCAAGAACTAAAAGGGGAACAACCTCATGCTGAATCATCCTGAGAAACGCCGCCCGGCCGCGCTTGCCCGCGCGGGCCGCGGGTTGGCGATCGTGGCCCTGGCCGGCCTGCTGTCCGCGTGCGCGCAGCAGCCCAAGTCCATGTATAGCTGGCAGTCCTACCAGACCTCGGTCTACGCCTACCTCAAGGACGACGGCGCGGATTACGCGACGCAGACCCTGGCCCTGGAAAAGAACATCGAGACCGCCCGCGCCTCCAACACCGAACTGCCGCCCGGGTTCCGCGCGCATCTGGGCATGCTGTACATGAAGATGGGCGACGGCGACAAGGGTGTCGAGCAAATGCAGGGCGAGAAAGCGGCGTTTCCTGAGTCCGCTCCGTTCATGGACTTCCTGCTGCGCAATGTAGGCAAGCCGCAAGCGCAGCAGTCCGCCGTTACGCCGACCGCCGAGCAGACGGCGCCCGCGCAAGCCAGCGCACCGAAGAAGGGATCGTGATGATGAGCAGAATTTTCCGCGTGGGCTTGCTGGCGGCAGTTGCGCTGCTGGCGGGTTGCGTAGCCCCCCCGCAAAAGAACGTGGATTACACGGCCTTCCGCGAAAGCAAGCCGGCCTCTATCCTGGTCTTGCCGCCCCTGAACACCTCGGTGGACGTTGCCGCGTCCGCGGCGGTGCTGGCGCAAGCCACGCTGCCGCTGGCGGAATCCGGCTACTACGTGATTCCGGTGGGCGTCATGGAAGAGACCTTCAAGCAGAATGGCCTGACCTCGCCCGACGATATCCATGAGCTTCCGGCCGTGCGGCTGCGCGAGATCTTCGGCGCGGATGCCGCGTTGTACATGACGGTCAAGCAATACGGATCGAGCTATGCCGTGGTGGCGAGTTCGATCACGGTCTCGATCGATGCGGAGCTGCTGGATCTGCGCAACGGCGCCAAGCTGTGGAGCGGCAGCAAGCAGGTGGTGCAGGCCAACAACAACAGTGGCGGCGGCTTGCTCGGCATGCTGGTTCAGGCCATGGTCGATCAGGTCGTCAACACCCTGTCGGACCGCAGCTATGGCGTGGCGGGTATGACGAACAACATGCTGCTCAGCGCAGGCCAGGCCGGCGGCATCCTGTACGGTCCGCGTTCGCCGCGCTACGAAGCGCAATAAGCCAGCGCTGATTCCAGTCTGTTTACCGCCCGCGCGCCGAAGTTTCGGCGCGCGGGCGGATTCGTTTGGGGCGCGCAGCCGTCAGCCGCGCCCGATCAGCGGATGCAATTGCCTGGCCCAGCCCAGCAGGGCCTGGTCCTCGTCGGGCCGCGCCACCCACTGCACTCCCACCGGCAAACCGTTGTCCGCCCGTCCTGTGGGCAGGTGCAGCGCGGGCCAGCCCAGCAGCGACCAGACGCGGTTGAAGAGGGACGATCCGGTGGACTGCATGCCCTCGGGCGCCTCGCAAGGCGCACTGGGCGTGACAATGAAGTCGACGTCGCCAAAGTGCTCCCGCCAGTCGCGCGCCAGGCGTTCCCGGGTGCGCTGCAGGGACGCGTATTCGGCGTGCGGGATCGCCAGACCGCGTTTGATCGCGTTGCGCAGCGCGGGCGACAGCAAACCGGCCTGCGCGCTGTGCAGTATCGGCAGCAGGCCGCGGGCCAGTTCTGCGTGCATGGTTTGCGCGTGAATGTGCAGCAGCGTTGCCAGATCCGTGTCCAGCGCGGGAGAGGCGACGGTCGCGCCGTGATCGCGCAGCCGCGCGGCGCAGTCCTCCAAAGCCTGGCGGGCGGCGGGGCTGAGCACGCCGAGGGCGTCGCAAGGCAACAGCGCGACCCGGGGCGCGCGCCTGGACGCATGGTCCGCTTGCGCGGCCACGCCCGGCAACAGCACCGCCGCCACTTCTTGAGACTGTTCCACCGTGCTGCTGAACCAGCCGATGGTGTCCAGCGAATCGCACACCACGCTCATGCCCAGCCGATGCACGCGGCCAAAAGTGGGCTTGAAGCCCACCACGCCGCAGAATGCCGCGGGCCGGATCATCGACCCGCCGGTCTGCGTACCCAGGGCGATATCCACCATGCCGGCGGCGACGGCAGCGGCCGAGCCGCTGGATGAGCCGCCGGGCGTGTGCGCCAGGTTGTGCGGGTTGCGGGTGGGGCCGGGCGTGACGTATGCGAACTCCGCAGTGACGGTCTTGCCGATGGGGACGGCGCCCGCCGCGCGCAGTTGCGCCACGCAGCTGGCGTCCCATCTGGCGGGAGCGGGCGAGGTCGCGGCCGAGCCGGACCGCGTCGGCATGCCGGCGACATCGATGACGTCCTTGACGCCGAATGCGGCGCCGGCCAGCGCGCCCTGCCCGGCCCGGGCTTGCGGCAAACCGGCATCGTCGGCCAGGTGCGTCCAAGCTTGCACCTGCGCATCCCGGGCCTTGCTGCGAGTCCACGCTTCATGCGTACCCAGCATCATTGGACCTTGATCTGCTTCTGGCGGATCAGCTGAGTCCAGCGTGCGCTCTCGCTGGCGATGAAGTCCCGGAACTGCTCTGGCGTGCCGCCAGCGACCTCGCCTCCTTGCGACTCGACGACGCTGCGGTACTGCGGGTCCTGAAGCGCGCGGTTGATGTGTTCGTTCAGCGTCTTGACGACATCGGGCGGCGTGCCGGCGGGGGCGATCACGCCGAACCAGTTGGAGACGACCATGTCGGGCAACCCCAGTTCCTTGAAGGTCGGCACGCCGGGCAGGCCGGGCACGCGCTTGTCGGCGGCCACCGCCAGCATCTTGATGCGGGGCGCGGGGCCGGTCGAGTGCGGCAGGAACAGGCTGGGCAGTTCAATGTAGAAGTCCACATTGCCGGCGATCAGGTCATTGACGGCGGGCGCGCCGCCCCGATAGGGCACATGCGTGGCATTCATGCCGGCCTGTTCCTTGAACAGTTCGGCGCTCAGGTGCGATGCGCTGCCGGCGCCCGTGGACGCGTAGTTGAGTTTTTCGGGATTGGCCTTGGCGTCCTGGACCAGCGCGGCCGGATCCGCGTATGGCGACTTGTCGTTCACACCCAACGCCATGGGGCCGAGCTCGATGAGGGCCACGGGGGCAAGATCGCGCGCCGGGTCGAAAGGCATCGCATATAGGGCCTGGTTGACCGCCATGGGGGCGAAGTTGCCCAGGCCTATCGTGTAGCCGTCGGGCTTGGCGGTGGCGATTTGGCCGGTGCCGATATTGCCGCTGGCGCCGGGCTTGTTGTCCACCACCACCGGCACGCCCAGCGAGTCGCTGAGCTTCTGGGCCAGTTGGCGCGAGCGCGTGTCCGAGCTGCCGCCCGCTGCATAGGGCACGATGAATTTGATGGCCTGGTTAGGATAGGCGGCTTGCGCCCAGGCGCTGGCCGGGGCCAGGCACAGGCTGGCGGCGAAGGCGCCGGCCAGGAGTTTGATCGTTCCGGATGCTGCACGCATGGCATTTCCCTGAAATGAAGGGGTAGTCATACCCCGCCGTTGATTGTCAGCGCATAGTAGGAAAGGGGTATTAGGTTGTCTAATACCTTATTCTCTAGCTATTGATTCACCAGGAAAATAAATGCTGATCGACAGCCGCCTGCTCCAGGTGTTTGCCGTGGTGGCCGAGGAATTGCATTTCGGCCGCGCCGCGCAGCGCTTGCACTTGAGCCAGCCTCCCTTGAGCCAAAGCGTGCGCAAGCTGGAAGAAGCGTTGGGCGTCCGGCTGCTGGAACGCACCACGCGCACGGTCAGGCTGACGGCGGCGGGCGCCGAGCTTGCGCGCCGCATCCGGCAGATGGCGGTGGAACACGAGGCCACTGTCCGCCACGTGCGGCAGGCGGCCAGCGGCGAGGCTGGCCAGTTGACCATCGGGCTCACGCCCAGCGCGGCCTACTCGAATGTGCCGCAGGCCCTGTTCGTATTCCGCCAGCGCTATCCGGGCGTGATGCTGGACCTGCTGGAAATGAACTCAAGCGAAATGCCGGACGCGCTGCACCAGCAGCGGCTGGATCTGGCCCTGCTGCGTCCGCCGTTTGCGGATGCGGACCTGGCGCCGGTGTTGCTGTACTCCGAGCCGATGGTGCTGGCGCTGCGGCGCGACCATCCGCTGGCGGGGAAACGCTGGGTGACGATGGCGCAGGTGCTGGATCTGCCGCTGGTGGGTTATGCGCGCGAACGCTCGCGCTACTTCAGCCAGGTGCTGCGGCAGATGATCGAGGCGGCGGGCAAGCCGGCCAATATCGTGCAGGAAAGCATGATCCCGACGATTCTGACGCTGGTCGAAGCGGGCTTCGGCGCCGCGGTGGTGCCGGCGTCGCTGGCGCGGATGCGCATGGACATCCTGGCCTATGTCGGCATCCGCGGGCCGGGCGCCTTCCGGGCGGAACTGGCGGCCGCCCGCCATCCCGACAACCCCAATCCGTCGATCGACGCCTTCGTCGCGATCATGCGGGAAATCAAGCAGCTGGCGGACTGATCCGGCGGGTTTGATAGGCCGGATAATCCGTCAGTCCGCGTGCATCCCCGCCAAACAGCGTGTTGCGGTCATGCTCGGCCAGCGGCTCGTCGTTGCGCAGGCGTTCCGGCAGGTCGGGATTGGCCACGAACGGGCGGCCGAAGGCGATCAGGTCGGCCCAGCCGGCCTGCAGCGCGTCGCGGGCGCGCTCTGCGGTGTACTTGCCGGCGTAGATCAGGACGCCCGGGTAGACGCGGCGCAGCGTCTGCTTGAAGGACAGCGGCATGTCCGGGGCGTCGTCCCAGTCGGCTTCGGCGATGTGCACGTAGCCCACGCCGATTTCGCCCAGACGCTTTGCGGCGGCGGTATAGGTGGCCACCGGGTCCGCGTCCACGCAGCCGTTCAGCGTGGTCAGCGGGGCGAGGCGGATGCCGACCCGGGAGGGATCGCCCACGGCCTCGATCAGCGCGCGCGTCACTTCGTCCAGGAAGCGGATGCGGTTTTCCAGCGAGCCGCCGTATTCATCGGTGCGCGCGTTGGCGTGGGAGTCCAGGAACTGGTTGACCAGGTAGCCGTTGGCGGCGTGCAGTTCCACCCCGTCGAAGCCGGCGACGATGGCATTGCGCGCCGCCTGGCGGTATTCCTCGACGATCGCGCGGATCTCGTCGATGGTCAGTTTGCGGGGGGCGGAGGCTTGCACGAAGTTGGGGCTGCCGTCTTCGTTTTCGATGAAGACGTTGACGCCGTCGGCCTGGATGGCCGACGAGGACACGGGGTCCCGGCCGCCCAGCAGGCTGGTGTGGCTCAGGCGGCCCACATGCCACAGCTGCGCGTATATGCGGCCGCCGGCTGCGTGCACCGCGTCGGTGACGCAGCGCCAGCCGGCGACTTGCGCCGGCGTGCAGAGGCCGGGCGTGCCGGCATAGCCCTTGCCCATGGGCGAGATATAGGTGCCTTCGCTCACAATCAGGCCTGCGCTGGCGCGCTGTGCATAGTAGTGGGCCATCAGGGCATTGGCGGTGTCGCCCGGCTGCGTGGCGCGCGAGCGCGTCATCGGCGGCATGACGATGCGGTTGGGCAGGGTCAGGCTGCCCAGGGTCAGCGGTTCAAACAAGGGATCGCGTGTCTTCATGGCGGTTCTCTTCCGGGAGTTCGGTATGGAAATGCGGCAGGACCTCTTGCGCGATTTCGTGCAAGGTCTCGTCGAGCGGCCTGGCGTTGCGGCGCAGGTGCAGGCCGATGTGCTGGACTCCCGCGGCACGCAAGGCGCGCAACTCTTCGGCCAGCGCATGGCGGCCGGCCTGCGCGCCGAAGCGGAACCGGCGCAGCGGCGCGTCGGGGTCGTCGGCCAGGTCCAGGTGGATAAAGCTTATGTAGGGCTTGGCGCCGGCAACGCTGCGCCACGCGGCGGCGCGGCGCAGATGGTCCTCGGGCGTACCGGGATAGGCCAGGCAGCCGTCCATGTTGGCGCCGATCCAGTCCGGCGTCTGTTGGGCCAGGCCGGCGACCAGCAAGGGCAAAGCGGCGGGCGGCCGGGGCAGCATGGCCAGGCCCGGCGGCAAGTGGCGGCGCGCGTTGTCGCGCAGCAAGTCCGCCTGCTCGCGGAACGCGGCGCCGCGGGCCGCGAAATCGCGGCCGAACAGCGGATACTCGACGGGCCGGTCGCCGCTGGCCACGCCCAGCAGCAGGCGGTCGCCGCTCAGATGCTGGATGGTGGAGGCGGACTTGAGCGTGAGCAGGGGTTCGCGCAGCGGCAGCACCACGGCCGCCGTGCCGAGCAGGATGTCGCGGGTGATGCCGGACAGGTAGCCCAGGTAGCTGAAGATCTCGAACACCTGGGCGGCGTCGCCGAAGGCCGGGTCGTACACGGGCACGTCGCGCACCCACAGCGCGCGGAACCCGAGGCTATCGGCCAGGCGCGCCAGGTCCGCATGGCGTTGCAGGTCCGGTTCACCGGGCAGGCGTCCCGCTTGCCGCCGGGACGCCTCGCCGGCGGCGGTCCAGTCATGGTCCAGCGGCGCTTCCAGACCGATGCTGAAGCCGCCCGCCGTCAATTTGTCCAGAGCGGTCGTCATGGCTTCAGCCTTCAGTCCCAGGCGGCGGCCAGGCCTTGCGGGCTGACTTCGCGGCCGTTGCGTTCCAGCGCGGCGATCTGCGTCATGTCTTCGTCGGACAGGCGCAGTTGCTGGGCGAGCAGGTTGCTGGCCAGGTTCTCGCGTTTGGTCGATGAAGGGATGACGGCATAGCCCAGCTGCAGCGCCCAGGCCAGCGCGACCTGCGCGGGCGTGGCGTCGTGGCGGCGGGCGATCTGGTCGATGACCGGGTCCTTCAACACCTTGCCGTAGGCCAGCGTCATGTAGGACGTGACATGAATGCCTTGTTCCTTCAGGAACGCGGTGAGCTTGTGGTTCTGCAGATACG
>RCUK01001656.1_pt1 | contig 13651 bp, 16 predicted proteins | sample 2166381 | NCBI WGS metagenome assembly RCUK01 (sample SAMN09932809, study PRJNA488358) | compost metagenome | isolation source: compost soil in an enriched community | place: Germany: Experimental Botanical Garden
ATAGCTGCATATTATTGATTGTAGGAGCCGTTTTGCGCGAAGAGTTTTTCCAATTGGGTCCAGATCCCGCGGTCATCGGCGATCGAGACGGAAAAGCGCAGCATGGTCGACGGCGCCTGCGACGGGGAAAACAGCGTGCCCGGCGCCAGCAGCATCCCCCGGTCGGCGGCCTCGCGCGCCAGCACCTCGCTATCGCGTCCGCAGTCAGCCCAGACGAACATCCCGGCATTGGGCTCGTGGGGCACTGTCAGGCCCAGCTTCAGCAAGCCTTTCAGGCAGCGCTGACGCGCGTCGTCCACCCTTGCGCGCACGCGCTCGATGTGGCGCCGGTACTGCCCTTCCACCAGTACGCGATGGATCACGCGCTCGCCCAGTTCGGGTGAAGTCAGGCCGGCCAGCATTTTCAAGTCGGCCAATTTCTGAAGAATGTCGGGGTTGGCCGCGACGTAGCCCACGCGCAGGCTGGCGGCCAGCATCTTCGAGTAGCCGCTGACCAGGATGACGCGGTTCAGCCGGTCCAGCACGGCCAGTTTCATGGCGCCGCCGGGATGCAGTTCGCCATAGGTGTCGTCCTCGACGACCATGAAGTCGTGGCGTTCGGCGATGCGCAGGATGTCGTAGGCCACGCCGGCGGACAGCGTGTGGCCGGTGGGGTTGTGGACGGCGCTGTTGATGATGAACAGCTTGGGCTTGTGCTCGGCGGCCAGTTGCTCCAACAGGGCGATATCCGGGCCATCGGGCCCGCGCGGCACGCCGATCAGGCGCGCGCCAAATGCCGCCAGGCGGCCGAAGATGACGAACCAGGCGGGGTCCTCGACCAATACGGTGTCGCCGGGTTTGACCAGGTACCGGGCGATCAGGTCCAGGCCGTGCGTGACGCCGTTCGTGGTCAGCAGATTCAGTTCGGGGTGCGCGGGCACCCCGTCGTTCTGCAAGGTGGCCGCAATCTGCTGCCGCAACGGCGCAAAGCCCTGCGGGTGGCCGTAACTGACCAGGTTGGCGCGCACCGACCGCCCCACCGCGCGCACCGCGCCGGCCACCATTTCCGGATCCAGCCAGTCGGCCGGCAACAAGCCCGCGCCGCCCGGCATGCCCTGCGCGGTGGTTTCGCGAAACATGCTGCGCAGCAGCCAGGCGATATCGATGCGCGCGGGCGGCGCGAGCGATGCGGCAGGGGCCGTGGCCACCGCCGCCAAGGGGCCGCTGCGCGCGCGAACGAAGAAGCCAGCCCCACGGCGCGACTGCACCAGCCCCCGGGCGACCAGGCGGTCATAGGCCTCGACCACGGTGAACCGGCTGACGCCGGACTGCTCGGCCATTTTGCGGATGGACGGCAGGCGCGTTCCCGGACGCAGGCCTTGTTCGTCGATGCGGCGCGCCAGGCCGTCGGCCAACTGCGACACCAGCGAGGCATCGGCCTGACGCACGGGTAGCCAAGGCAGGGAGGAAGCGGGGGGAGGAGCAACTGTCATGGGAATTTGACCAGGCCAGTGATTAAAGTGATATGCCAAAGTGTACCGGTACTGTACCGATAACTATGCGTAGAGTGACAGCAATACGGCTTGCCCGCAATGGGTGACGTCCTCCTGTTTTCCGGTAATCACATGACCCGCTCCACGCTCTATCCCCCAGCCCCGGCGGTACCCGCCGCGCCCTCCTCTGTATGGGAAGGCTATGGATACGGCTTCCTGGGCGTCCTGGTCTTTTCCCTGACGCTGCCCATGACCCGCCTGGCCGTGGCCGAACTGGCTCCGCTATTGGTCGGACTGGGGCGGGCGCTGGTGGCGGCGGTACCGGCCGTCGCCTTGCTGTGGGTGACGCGCAGCCGGCGACCGAACCGGCAGGAATGGCCCGGCGTCATTCTTGCCGCCTTGGGCATCGTGGTGGGCTGGCCCCTGGCGTCGTCCTTGGCCATGCCGACGGTGCCCGCCGCGCACGGCGCCGTGTTCAACGGGCTGCTGCCGCTGTCGACCGCCGCCTTTGCCGCGCTACGCAGCGGCGAACGGCCTTCCGCCGCCTTTTGGAGCTGGGCGATCGTCGGCGCGGCGCTGGTAACGGTTTACGCGCTGCGCCAGGGTGACGGCACCTTGAGCACGGGCTATCTGTGGTTGCTCGTGGCCGTTGTGCTGGGCGGCATGGGCTATGCGGAAGGCGGACGCGCCGCGCGCACGCTGGGTGGCTCGCGCACCATTTGTTGGGCGCTGGCGATCAGCGCGCCCGTCGTTGCCGCGCCGGTCGGCTGGATGGCGGCGCAAGCCACCTGGCCAAGCGCGGCCGTGGTGTCAGCTTGCGCGTATCTTGCGATCGGATCTATGTTTCTTGGATTCTTCGCCTGGTATCGCGGCCTGGCCGTGGGCGGCATTGCCCGGGTAGGACAAGTGCAGTTGCTGCAGCCTTTCCTGACCGTCGTCGCGGCCGCATTGTTGTTTGGCGAAACCGTGGAGGCATCGACATTCGTCTTCGCCGCTGCCGTGATCGCCGTTATTGCCGGCGGACGCCGCGCCATCGTAAGGACCCAAAAATGAATCTGTTCCCGACCAACTGGGCCGACGTGCCCCTGGCTTCCATGTCGCTGTTGGGGCCGCTTGCCCTGTTTGCGCTGGTCAGCTCGATTACGCCGGGACCCAATAACGTCATGCTGGCGTCGTCTGGCTTGAACTTTGGCTTTCGCCGCAGCCTGCCCCACCTGCTGGGCGTGAACCTGGGGTTCACCTTGATGATTTTCCTGGTGGGCATTGGGCTGGGTTCGGTGTTCCAGCAGGTGCCCGGCCTCTACACCGCGCTGAAGTACGCCGGCGCGGCCTACCTGCTTTACCTGGCCTGGAAGATCGCCAACTCCGGCGACATGGAAGACGGCGAGGCGCGCGGCAAGCCCTTTACTTTCCTGCAAGCGGCGGCGTTCCAGTGGGTCAACCCCAAGGCCTGGGTCATGGCGGTGGGCGTTGTAGCCACCTATACGCCGCAAAACGGCTTCTTCGCCAATCTGGTCATTGCCACGGTGGTGTGCGGCGTGGTCAACCTGCCCAGCATCGGCGTGTGGGTCACCTTCGGCACCGCGCTGCGCCGCGTGCTGCACAAGCCCTGGGCGATTCGCGCGTTCAATGTGGGCATGGCGCTGCTGCTGGTGGCCTCCCTGTACCCCGTGGCGCTGGACCTGCTGCGCTGAAGCCAAGGCCGGCTGCCGGACGCGGGGTGTTGACGGCCCCGGCGCATCCGGGAGTATGCTGACGGCGGAACCCAGCCGGCCCAACAGGGTCATATTTTCCATGCCCGCCCTGACCCGCTTTTCGCCCCGCCGACTATTCGTCGCCGCCCTGCTTGCCGCCGCCAGCGTGGTCGGCTGCTCGCAGTTGGACTCCTGGCAACGCCAGACGATCTTCTCCCCCCAGTCCGAACCGCAGACGTGGTGGCGCGAACCCGCCGCCGGCACCGAGGTCTACGACCTGAAACTGGCCAACGGTGACCAGATTCGCGCCTGGTACCGGCAAAGCCCTCAGGCCAGCGCGCCCACCGTGCTTTACCTGCATGGCGCCCGCTGGAACCTGAATGGCAGCGCCTTTCGCATCGACGGGTGGGCGCGCATGGGTTATTCAGTGCTGGCCATCGACTACCGGGGCTTCGGCGCTTCGACGCCGCGCCTGCCCTCGGAAGAAAGCGCGCTGGAAGACGCCATGGCGGGGCTGAAGGAATTGGCCCGGCTGCAACCCGACCCCGCCCGTCGTTTCATCTATGGCCATAGCCTGGGCGGCGCCATCGCCATCGACCTGGCCGCCCGCCCCGAACAACCCGATTTTGCCGGCCTGATCGTGGAATCCAGCTTCACCAGCATCGGCGCCATGCTGGGCACGTTGCGCTGGGGCAAAGTGCCCGGCGCCGGGCTGTTGGTCACGCAGCCCTTTGATTCGGTGGACAAGCTGGCGCGCATGCATACGCCCATGTTGTTCATGCACGGCACAGCCGATCGCGTCGTGCCGCACACGATGAGCGACGAACTGTTCGCCGCCGCCCGCAACGTGGCGCCGGAGCTGAAGCGGCTGGTAAAAATCGAAGGCGCTTCGCACTCGGGCGCCTTCCGTAGCGGCCCCCAATACGACGCCGCCGTAAGAACCTTCATGCAGGACGCCTCGCGCGCCTACTCGCGCAAGGAAGGCTAAACCCCACCTTCGGACGCCATTTCGCTAGGTTACGATACGAATCAGCGCAAGCTGCTGGCCGACAGGCAATGGCGCAGACCGAAGGAAAACAACAATTCATGGCTGAAGCAGAGCCCAAACGACGCGCCGCGGACGTCGCCTACGACCAGATCGAAAGCATGATCGCCACGCTGCAATTGGAGCCGGGCAGCGCGGTCGTGGAAGCGGATCTGGTTGAAAAAACTGGCTTGGGGCGTACGCCCCTGCGGGAAGCGCTGCTGCGCATGGTGGCGGCAGGACTCATCCGCCAGGAACCTCGGCGCGGTCTGCGCGTATCGATGATCCAGTTGGCGGACCACATGGACCTGATCCAGACTCGCCGCGCGTTGGAGCATCTGATTGCCGCCAACGCCGCGCGCCGGGCCACGCCCGCGCAACGCAGCCAGATCTTGGAGTGTGCGGCGCAGATGATCAGCGCCTCGGAAGGCGGCAACCTGGACGATTACATGCATGCCGACCAGTTGCTGGACCACGTCTGCCACCAGGCCTGCCGTAATGAGTCGGCGGTAAACGCCGTTGAACCACTGATCATTCAATGCCGGCGCTTCTGGTACGCCTATCAGCACGAAGGCGACATTACCGAAGGCGCACGTCGCCACATGTTGATGGCCCAGGGCATCGCCACCGGCAACGAAGCCGCCGCCATCAAGGGCGCGGATTCGTTGATGGACTATCTGGAGGTGTTTACGCGCAAGGTAATCAGCGCGTGATGGTGGCGGCCGTCGGCGGCAAGGGGTCCGCCTTGCCCCGGCCCAGCCACTTCATGACGCGCGGGCGCGAGCGGTCGTAGGCCAGGTTGTACAGGAAGGCGTAGGGCAGGTAGAAAAGCACCAGCGCGATGTCCAGCACGAAGGCTTCCCACAGGCTGATATTGAGCCACCAGGCCGCCAGCGGAATCACGATCAGGATCAGACCCAGCTCGAAACCGAAGGCGTGAACGACTCGCACGCGCATGTTGCGGGTAAATCCGAAGCGATTTTCCAGGCGGTCGAAACCGGCGTTGTAGATCATGTTCCACACCAGGGCGATCCAGGCGATCACCGCGGTCAGCACGCCCATTTCGAACAAGGATTTGCCCATGGCCCAGGCGGCAGCCGGCGCGCACAGGCCGATGGCGAGGATTTCGAACAGGAAAGCGTGGAAGAACCGTTCTTTCAGGGTTTTGTTGGTTGGGGTTTTGGGGGATTGCGTCATGACCCACCTGCGGTCGATTTAAGAGAACGGCGACGATTTTCGACGATATTTCCGGTACGATAAAGATACCATCCATCGGAAAAACCGATATACCCATGCGCCACTCGCTCGAGTCCCTGGCGGCCTTCGCCCAGGTCGCCTCTGAAGGTTCCTTTTCCGCCGCCGCCCGCAAGCTGGGCAAAAGCCAGTCCACCATCAGCGAGACCATCGCCAACCTGGAAGTGGACCTTAACGTCACCCTCTTCAATCGCAGCCAGCGGCAGCCCGCCCTGACCGAAGCCGGCCAGGTGCTGCTGGGCCAGGCGCTGCAGGTGCTGGCCGCCAACGACCGCTTCAACCGCAGCGCCAACCAGTTGGCCGACGGCCTGGAACCGCGGCTGACCGTGGTGCTGTCGGACACGTTCCAGTCGAAGACATTCGAGAACATGCTCAGCCAGATCGACCGGCGCTACCCGGCGCTGCGCTTCGAATGCCTGATCGCCGAATACGAAGACGTGGTGGCGCTGGTGCAGCAAGGCCGCGCGCACCTGGGCCTGATGGCCGCGCAGGCCGACTACCCGCCCGACGTGGCGCACGCGACGCTGTCGGAGCTTTCCGAAATCGTATTGTGCGTGGGCCGCAACCATCCGCTGGCCAGCCAGCCCACCGTCGGCACCGATGCGCTCAGGCTCGAACGCGAACTGCGCCTGAGCACCTACGAGCTTGACGATAAGGACGCTGCCCCGCCGAACGCGACCTGGTCGGCGCCGGGTTACCTGATGCTGCTGGAAATGGCGAGTCTGGGTTTTGGCTGGGCCGAACTGCCGCGCTGGATGATCCAGCGCTTTGGCCGCGACCAGCTCGTGGAACTGACGGTGCCGGGCTGGCCCCGCCACATCCGCGTGGACGCCGTCTGGTCCACCCGACGCGCGTTGGGGCCGGCGGGCGCCTGGCTGCTGGATAGCCTGACCCGCGACGCTTCCCCTCAGGCCGCCTGATTCGCGCCCTTCCGTCCTTCAGTACGCGGGCAGCCGAGAGATGCGCACGCCGTTGGCGTTCATCCAGTCACCCAGCTTGGGGCTTGCCAGCACATCGAACTCGGCACGGCGTTGACTCGACATCGGATTGCCCTCCTGGACGCGCACGGCGGGATGGCACATCAGCAAGTCGCCGTCGCGCGCATTGAACAGCCAGTTCTGCAGCAGATCCGCGTAACGCCGCTTGCCGCCTTCGAATCCATACACGCCAAGCAGCCGGCGATTGGTACGCAGCCCGTTGCGGCTGGCCTGACGCGCCAACGCCCCCGCACCCAGCGCCCCGATGACGCGCGCCTTGATCGATTCCTTGAGCGGAATGCCGCAAAGCATGCCCGGCGCGGTCTGGCGCAACCATGGGCGATGCGCGCCCTGGCGGCGCTTTAGCTGCAACAGAACCTGATCGCGTATGCCCGGCAATTGATGCACGTGCTGATGGCCGTCGACATAATCCGGCGCGCGTCCGAACGCGGCTTCAAACGCATCGAATTGCAGGGTCAGTTGTGACTGCACCCACCCAGTATCCAGGCGGCCCGCATAGGCGTTGAAAATCAGCTTGCCCAAGGAAGGCATCGGCACGGCCTCGGCGCCCAGCGATTCTGTCAGGTTCACATGCAGGCCGATATCGACGTTGCGCTCGTCCAGGCGGCGGGCGTTGGCGGCGAACGTAGGGCCCAACGCCAGGCAACTGACCGCGCTGATTCGGCCCATGTCGGCCAGTGCAATCATGCCTTCATCGATGTCGGCATTCATGCCAAAATCGTCGCCGCAGACTATGACTCGTTTGCTCATCGCGTTTACCTCAAGAGTCCCATTCACGCCGGCCCCATGCGCGCCTTGCTTCATCAGATCAGCCTCTTTGTTGCCGTTGGATGTGCCGCGGCCGCCACCCATTGGGCGGTTGCCGTCGGCTGCGTCGAAGCCGTCGCCATGCGCCCGCTTGCCGCCAACCTGATCGGATGGCTGGTCGCCTTCGCGGTGTCGTTCGCTGGCCACTATCGGCTGACGTTCCAACATGCTCAAATTCCCTGGACCATCGCAATCCGTCGTTTCTTCTTGATATCAGCAGCGGGCTTCATCATCAACGAGTCGGCCTATGCGCTGCTGCTGCACACCACCAACATCCGCTATGACGTCTTGCTGGCCCTGATCCTGATCGGCCTGGCGTTCGCCACGTTCGTGGCGAGCAGGCTGTGGGCCTTTCGCAAGCCCGCCAACTAAGCGGCGCACCAGCCGCAATCAGAAGACGGGCTTAGCCCCCGGGCTTGCCGGGGTCCGTGCCGGCGTCCATGGGCCGGCCTCGCCGCTGGCGCACCACATACAGCGGCCGCCCCTTGACCTCGTCAAAGATGCGCGCAACGTATTCGCCCACGACACCCAACGAAATCAGGTTCACGCCGGCAAAGAAAAGCACGGCGGTGACGATGGTCGTCCAGCCCGAAACGGGGTTACCAGAGCGCAGGTAATCCCCCACCAGATAGGCCGCGTAAGACATCGCCGCCAACGCGAAAGCCACGCCAGCCAGGCTCACCAGCCGCAGCGGCCAGGTGGTGAAGGCCGTCAAGCCATCCAGCGCCAGGCGAAACAGGCGCAGGCTGCCGAAGCGGCTGTCGCCATGCATGCGCTCGTCAGGGGTGTAGGGCAGCGCTTCGCCTTTGAAGCCGACCCAGGCGTACAGGCCCTTCATGAAGCGAGTGCGTTCGGGCAAGGCGTTCAGCGCGTCCACGACGCCCCGGTCCATCAAGCGGAAGTCCCCCGCGTGCGCCGGCACATCGACGCCACGCGCACTGCTCAACAGCTTGTAGAACCAGCGCGCGCCAGAGCGCTTGAACCAAGATTCGTCATGCCGGGTTTCACGCACGGCGTAGACCATCTCGGCACCCGCGGCCCAGCGGGCCAGCATCTGCTCGATCAACGCGGGCGGGTGTTGCAGGTCGGCATCCAGACAGATCACGGCGTCGCCGATGGCGGCTTGCAGCCCGGCGCTCAGGGCGGCTTCCTTGCCAAAGTTGCGTGATAACTGCACGTAGCGAAAGCCCGCGTGCTGCGTCCATTCGGCCATCAGCGATTCCGTGGCGTCCGTACTGCCGTCGTCCGCCACGATGATTTCCCAGCGGGAGCAAAGCGCCGACAGCCGGCTGCGCAAGAGTGGCAGCAAGACGCGCAGATTCTCGGCTTCGTTCAGGCAGGGAACCACGCAGGAGACACAACTGTCATAGGGCACCGCCGCGGACGCGACCGCCGCCCTCTCGACCCAAGGCGTTTCCAGCGGGTACGGGTGAGTCAGCACGCGCTGAGGAATCGGGTCAGACCGGAAATGAAGATGCATAAGACGGTGGTCTAGTAATGCAGGGAATGCAATGACGCGAAGTATGTGCGGCGCTGCGTCAAATTTTCATGAAATGCCCAAGCGCGAACCTGCCAGCCCGCCCAGCGCAAGCCCCATGGCTGTCGCTATACGTCCCTGATTCGTAACGCCCCCCGAAACGGCGTCCCCGCCCGCATCGGTAAAATGCGCGGCAGTTTTTGTCTTTACAGGTTGTCATGCAATACCGAGTCCGACCTATGCTGGCCAGCGATGTGGACGGCATCTTGGATACCCAAGCCCTTGCCTATCCCGACTTTCTACTGGAAAGCGCGGCGTTCTTTTTGAATCGCTTGATGCTCGCGCCCGATCACTGCTGGGTGGCTTGCGCGTCAGACGATGACGCCGTGCTGGGTTATCTGATTTCGTACCCCTGGAACGCGGGCTTGCCGCCTGCCCTGGGCGTGGCGTTGACGGCGCTTCCCGCGCAGGCTGACCACTGGTTCCTGCATGACTGCGCCGTGGCGCCGTCCGCGCAAGGGCTGGGGGTAGGCCAGGCGCTGCTGCGCACGGGCGCCACGCGGGCAATGGAATGCGGACTGCAACGCGCCAGCCTGGTGTCGCTGGCGTCGGCGACAAGCTACTGGCACCGCCACGGCTACCGTCCCGTGTCCGAGACAAACGCCGCGCCTGATAACAACGATTTGGCCTTGGCCGAAAAATTGGCGGGCTATGGCCCTCAAGCCAGCTACATGGCGCGCGGCTTCCCGCTGTAGCCGCCCTGCCCGGGCCTTGCATCGCGAGGCCTCGCGCGTTGACGCTTCTTTTCTATACATCGCGACATTCGCGGCCGTAATATAGGGTCGCAGTCTGAATGATGTGGCGGCAACGGTTCCGATAGTCTGACTTGCTGCGCCCCGCACGGGCGCGAAGGTTTATATGATCTCGCTTTCGCCCGTCCAGTCTTTGCTAGCCTGCTGCCTGGTGCTAGTCATCGGCCGCGTACTCACCACCAACATCGGCATCCTGCGCCGCTACAGCATTCCCGACCCCATCGTAGGCGGCCTGTTGTTCGCCATCCTGGCCTACGCATTGGCGAACTGGGGCGGCGTTTCCGTCTCGATGGAAACCAGCATCAGGCCCACCTTGCTGCTGCTGTTCTTCGGCTGCATCGGCCTGACGGCAAACCTGAAATTGCTGGCCAAGGGTGGCCCCCGCCTGATCGCCTTTCTACTGGCGCTGATCCCCTTCCTGATTTTGCAGAACGCCGTGGGCCTGGGCATGGCCTGGCTGCTGGACATGCATCCGCTGATGGGCCTCTTGGGCGGCACGATCACCCTTGTGGGCGGACATGGAACCGGCGCGGCCTATGCGACGCGCTTTGCCGACTTCAACAATATCCAAGACGTCATGGCCCTGGCGATGACCTCCGCCACACTGGGCCTGGTGCTGGGCGGCGTGGTGGGCGGCCCGGTGGCGGAATGGCTGATGCGCCGGCACAAGCTGGCCGGCAGCCTCGACCCCAAGGCAGATACCGGCAACAAGGTGCCCGACCTTGCCGAGCCCACGGAACCCGCCACCGCCGGGTCGTTCATCGTGTCGATGACGGCGGCGTTTGTCTGCCTGGTCGTGGGCGGCTATCTGGCGATGCTGGTCGAGGACGCCCCCGTCAGCCTGCCCAACTTCCTGTGGTGCCTGGCCACCGGCGTGCTCATCCGCAACGGCGGCGCGCGCCTGGGCCTGAAGCTGGACGACCGCGTCACCGAGATCATCGGCACCATTGCGCTATCGCTCTTCCTGGGCATGACCATGATGACGCTGGACCTGTCCAGCGTGGCGCGGCTGGCCGGCCCGCTGGCCCTGATGCTGGTGGTGCAGACGCTGTTTTGCGCGCTGTACGCCGCCTGGGTAGTATTCCGGCTGCTCAAGAGTGACTACGAAGCGGCCATTATGTCGGCAGCCTTCTGCGGCTTCGGCCTGGGCGCCACCGCCACCGCCATCGCCAACATGCAAGCCTTGACGCGCCGGCACGGCCCCGCGCCGGAAGCGTTCATCGTGGTGCCGGTCACGGGCGCGTTCCTGGTCGACATCCTGAACGTCATCGTGCTGACGTCCTTGATCTCCTTGCCGTTCGTGGGGGGGATGTGACCATGTTCAAACGCCTTGTCCTGATCGCGCTCTGCCTGATGCTGGCCGCTTGCGGCCGCGCACCAGACGCCGATGCGCTACGTGCCGACGTCAACACCGCCCTGGCCACCACCTATGGCGAAGGTCTGTTCCGCATCACAGACCTGAAACGGCGCGGCTCCGCCTCCGACAGCAATGCGCCCGCGGGCGAAAGCCGTCGCGTGGTGTATTACGACGTCGAACTGACCTTGGGGCGCGACATCGCGCTGGGCGCCTGGGACCAACCCGGCGCGGCGTCGCTGGTGACATTGCTGGGCGCGGGCCCCCGCAGCATCAGCGGCGTGAAATCTGGCGGCAACCAGGCCGGTGACCGGCTGGTGGCGCACGCCAGCGCCATCTATCGCCAAGAGGGCGACACCTGGAAACGCATTACGCCGGCGGGCTTCAAGGCCGCCGAAGCACCGTCACTGGATACCGGCGCCCCGCCGCCCGTCACCCGGCGATTGCTGGACGCGCTGGACCAGATCACCCATTCCGTCGCCTATAGCGCGTCAAGCACGGCACAGAATGTCGTGCAGCAGGAACTGGAACGCTCGGTTGCTCGCATCAATGGTCGGCTGGCGCGCCTGCAACAAGGCTACCCGCTGGCGGGCGGCCCCGATGGTGGCGAATATGTAGCATTCGCGCGCGCCCTCAGCGACGTGGCGCGCGCCCGCCAGATCCGCGTAACGCCGCTTATTACCGGCGGCGGCGCCGAGAACATCGCGCTGCTGCGCAGTGGCGATGCGGTGGTGGGGCTGGCGCAAGCCGACACTGCCCGCCTGGCTTATGAAGGCCGCGGCCCCTTCGCCGCGCAGGGACCATTCGGCAGCCTGCGCGCACTGGGCAGCCTGTATCCAGAACTGGTTCACATCGTGGTGCGCGACGACCCCGCATTGCGGGGCGTGCGTGACCTGAAGGGCAAGACCATTGCGTTGGGGCCTGAAGGCTCCGCCGTGCGCGCCACGTTGGAGGCGGTGCTGGCCGCCCACGGGCTGCAACCGGGGCGCGATTACACGGTGGCCGACACGCCGTTCGCCGCGTCATTACCTGCGCTGAACGCCGGCTCGGTGGATGCCGCGGCACAAGTGATCGGCGTGCCCGCCACGCCGCTGCGCGATGCGCTGACCCAGGCGCAGTTGAAACTGCTGCCCCTGGACCCTGCTGCCATCAAATCCCTGACGGCAAGCAACAGCGATCTGATGCCGTTGGAAATCGCGGCAGGCACGTATCCCAACCAGACCGCGCCCATCCCCACCGTCGGCACGGCGGCGCTGTTGCTCACCACGGCAAACCTGACCCGCGACGAAGCGCTGGTGGTGGTGCGCGCCGTCTATCAAACCGGCCAGGACCTGCTGGCCGCCGGCTCGGCCCAAGGCGCACAGGTGTCGGTCGCCAATGCCCGACGCGGCTTGAGCGTGCCGCTGCACGACGGCGCCGAGGAAGGTTTGGCGGGGTTGGAGCACGCCAAGCCGCGCTGATCGCGGATGCGCTTATGATTGCGCTCCTAATCAGGAATTCCCATGAATAAATTCGACCTCCAAAAAAACCAGGCCTTGAAATTGGCCGGCCAGCTCAAGCAATCCGCCACCCCCGACCGCTTCGGCGTGGCGTCGCAGGCGCCCGACCGCCGCGAACAGCGCAAGCTGGACCAGGCGGCCGGCCTGGTGCCGTTTCCGCTGAAGCTGTCGCAGGCGCACGCTGACAAGCTGCGTGCCCTGGCGGCCGAACGCGGCGTGTCCACGAATGACATCGTGGCCGACGTCCTGCAGAAAGCCTTGGGCGAATAAGCCCGTATGCACATCTGGGTCGATGCGGACGCCTGCCCCGTAGTCATCAAAGACATTTTGTTCCGCGCGGCGCAGCGCTGGCAGGTGCCGCTGACCTTGGTCGCCAACCAGGCGCTGTTCACGCCCCCTTCGCCGCTGATCCGCGCGGTGCAGGTGCCGCGCGGCTTCGACGTGGCCGACGCGCACATCGTCGAACGCGCGGAGCCCGGCGACCTTGTCATTACCGCCGACATTCCGCTGGCCGCCGAAGTGCTGGCCAAAGGCGCGATGGCGCTCAACCCGCGGGGCGAGCGCTATTCGCCTGAAACCATCCGGGAAAGGCTGGCGGTGCGCGACATGATGGAAGAACTGCGAGCCGCCGGTATCGATACGGGCGGCCCGTCATCGTTCAGCCAGGCCGACCGCAAGGCGTTCGCCAATCAGCTGGATACGCTGCTGGCGCGACTCAATAAAAAGTGATGTAGGCCTTGTACAAGATGGTGCCGATGGCCGTGATCAGGCCAACGCCCATCAATCCCATCCCGATATTGCGGTCGCGAAAGCCGAAACCGATCAGCATCATCGCGACACCCGTGACGACAATGATCAATATGGTGTTGTTGTGGGTATACATGGCCGTCTCCCAGGCGCCGACAAGCGCCGCTTCCCTAAGCTCGGACAAGCGCCGTTGAAGGATGCCCTTCCGCGAGTTGCCGCAAAACAATCATAGAGACGCCGGGACACGATGGCGCACAACGGCAAGCGCCATGCTTGCGCCAAGTCAAGAAAACAAAAAAGCCAACCGGTTAGGGTTGGCTTGCTTTGCTTTTTTTTCCTTTCTTTTTTTCTTTCTTCGCTCTCCAGTTTTTCAACTGGTTTGCTAGTTCCAAATGACACTGCGCTCTCACGCTTTGCTTGGGCGACAACAGCAATGAATAAATTCCTGCGCTGCCTTCCAAGGGTCTTTGGTGGGTGGTACAAGTTTCGAACTTGTGACCCCTGCCGTGTGAA